>Ga0182012_10001429_pt1 | contig 26179 bp, 23 predicted proteins | sample 612S2SmetaG_FD_120486 | JGI IMG/M metagenome (GOLD analysis project Ga0182012, IMG submission 120486) | Permafrost microbial communities from Stordalen Mire, Sweden - 612S2S metaG | ecosystem: Environmental > Terrestrial > Soil > Wetlands > Permafrost | place: Sweden: Stordalen | collected...
CCACCAAGGCCATGCGCGAGGACGGCGGCTGGGACGCCATCATCGCCGGGTGCGAGGCCATCGGGAAGAAGGTCGACGAGCACATCGCCGTCTACGGCGTGGGCATCGAGAGCCGCCTGACCGGTGCCCACGAGACCGCCCACTACACCAAGTTCAGCTACGGGACCTCGGACCGGGGCGCCTCGATCCGGATCCCGTGGGCGGTGGCCAAGGCCAAGAAGGGCTGGCTGGAGGACCGCCGGCCCAACGCCAACATGGATCCCTACCAGGTCACCGCCGTCATGGTGGACACGGTCTGCGGGGCCGCGGCGGCCGGCTGACCGGCCCCGGGTCCGGAGCCCCGGCCATCCCCCCAGGCCAGCTCCCCAATTCCCGGTACGCCGTCGGCTGAGACGAACAGAGCCGGATCCCCCCGGATCCGGCTCTGTTCGCTCTCCGCACCCCCCCGTCCACCCGCCCCCTCCCGACCTGCGACAATGTCGGCATCACCTCCGACGACCCCCGCTCCACGACCCCGGCGTCCCCGGAGGTGCACGACCCCATGAGGAGTCAAGAGGAGTACGTCCTGCGGACGGTGGAGGAACGGGGCATCCGCTTCGTCCAGCTCTGGTTCACCGATGTCCTGGGCACGCCGAAGACCTTCAGCATCACCCCGGCCGAACTGGAGAACGCCCTCGACGAGGGGATGACGTTCGACGGGTCGGCCATCGACGGCTTCAGCCGGGTACAGGAGAGCGACGTGCTGGCCCGGCCCGACGCCAACACCTTCCAGCTCCTGCCGTGGCACGGGCACGGGCACGGGCCGTCCGGATCGAACGGCGATGCCCCCGAGGTCCAGGTGGCCCGGGTGTTCTGTGACATCGTCACCCTCGACGGCGCCCCCTTCCAGGGCTGCCCCCGCCACGTCCTGCGACGGACCCTCGACCGGGCCCACGACCGGGGGTTCACCTTCTATGCCGCCCCGGAGATCGAGTACTTCTACTTCGCCGACGGGGACCCGTCCCACGCCCCGGTGGCCCTGGACTCCGGCTCGTACTTCGAGCTGACGGTGGCCGACCGGGCCAGCGACATCCGTCAGCGCACCGTGCTGACGCTGGAGGAGATGGGGATCCCGGTCGAGCACGCCCAGCACGAGGACGCCGCCAGCCAACACGAGATCGACCTGCGCTACACCGACGCCATGACCATGGCCGACACGGTCATGACCGTCCGGTTGGTGGTGAAGGAGATGGCCCGTCAGCAGGGGGTGTTCGCCAGCTTCATGCCCAAGCCGCTGGCCGGGGTGCAGGGCTCGGGCATGCACACCCACATGTCCCTCTTCCGCGGCGATGCCAACGCCTTCGTCGATCTCGACCGTCCCGGCGGACTCTCCGAGGTGGCCGAGGGTTTCATCGCCGGACTGTTGCGCCACGCCCCCGAGATCACGGCGGTGACCAACCAGTGGGTCAACTCCTACAAGCGCCTGGTGTCGGGCTATGAAGCTCCCATCCACGTGTCCTGGGCCCGCAACAACCGTTCCGCCCTGGTGCGGGTGCCGGTGGTCAAGCAGGGCAAGCTGGAGTCCACCCGGGTCGAGTACCGGTCACCGGACAGCGCCTGCAACCCGTATCTGGCCTTCGCCGTGATCCTCGCCGCCGGCCTCGAGGGCATCGAGAAGGGCTACGGGCTGCCGCCCGAGGCCGACGCCAATCTCTTCGCCCTGAGCGCCGAGGAGCTGGCCAACAAGGGGATCCTGCACCTCCCGGGCAGCCTGAACGAGGCGCTGGGACTGATGGAGTCGTCCGAACTGCTGGCCGAGACCCTCGGCGAACACGTCTTCGAATGGTTCATCCGCAACAAGCGGGCCGAGTGGGCCGAGTACAAGTCCCACGTCACCCAGTTCGAGCTGGACCGGTACTTTCCCCTGCTGTAATAAGGGCTGGCACCGACGTCCCTCGTCAGAAAGGGGAAGACCGCCATCGAACCGCTGCTGTGCTTTCCCTCTGCCCCGTCGAGTGCGGTCACCGCCGTCCTGGACCGGGCCGGCTACCCCTGGCAGGGCATCGACAAGCCCGAGGCCGCCGAGATCGAGGAGCCCGAGGACGGGTGGTCCGGTGCGGTCATCTGCAGCGGGGACGATCCCATCGGGGCCTTCCTCCTCTGCCGCCACCTCCGCAAGCGGGAGGTCCCCCTGGCTCCGGTGATGGTCGTGGTCCCGGTCGATCAGCTCGGCGAGCTGGAGCTGCGGGAGGACCTGTTCGACGATCTGTGCCTGGAGCCGGTCAACGCCGACGAACTGGCCGCCCGCCTGGCCCACCTGTTCTGGCGGACCGGCCGGGGACTGCGCCCCGACCTGTTGGAGCACGGCCCCCTGGTCCTCAACCTCGAGACCTACCAGGCCGCCGTGTCCGGTCGCGTCCTCGACCTCACCTACATGGAGTACGAGCTGCTCCGGTTCCTCGCCGCCCGGCCGGGCAAGGTGTTCACCCGCGAGACCCTGCTCAGCCGGGTGTGGGGGTACGAGTACTACGGCGGGGCCCGCACCGTGGACGTCCACGTCCGGCGCCTCCGGGCCAAGTTGGGTGAGGAGCACGCGCACCTCATCCAGACGGTGCGCTCGGTGGGCTACCGGTTCGGCCAGGCCAACTGGACCCCCTGACCGGTCAACCCCCGCCGACGGGGGCGTAGGCCCACACCTCGACCTCGACCGCGGCCCCGGCCGGCAGGGCCGACACCGCCACCATCGACCGGGCCGGCCGGTGGTCACCGAAGTAGGCCGTGTAGGCGTCGTTGACCGCCGGGAAGAAGCCGGCATCGGTGACGAACACCGTGGTCTTGACCACGTCGACCAACCCGGCGCCCTGGGCGCGGAGCAGTCCCTCGGCATTGGCCAGGGCCTGGGTCAGCTGTGCCGGAGCTCCCCCGTCCACCAGGACCGGGGAGCTCGGGACGGGTCCGCCCGATCCGGTCCGGTCGGCCGACGGCGGGGCCAGGCCGAGCTGGCCCGAACAGATCAGCCAGGGCCCGGCCCGCACGATGGGGGTGTAGGGACCGATCGGGGTGCTCATGGGGGTTCTCCTCCACGTCGTCGAGCCTCGGGGGACGGCTCCTCAGCCTACGGGCCCGGGCGGAGGGCGGAGGGAGCCGACCGGGCCGGGGCCCCGCCCGGTGGGCCAGGCGGAGGGGAGGCCCTCGGCCAGCCACCGGGCCGCGGCCACCGCGGCGAAGACGGCGTCCGAGCCGTTGACCGCCGGACCGCCGGACGGAGGGTCGACGACCACCGTCACCGGGGGCATGTCCCGGGCCGACAGGATGCCGAACGACCGGACGGTCAGGTCGTGCACGGCACCGGCGTCGTCGACGGCGATCCCCTCGGAGCAGACCCAGCTGACAGCCTGATGGGCCGCGCCCAGACAGTAGGACCGCAGGACCACCTCGTCGAGGGGCGGACCGGCGTCGACCGCCACCTCGACCGACCCGTCGGCCCGGCAGCGGGCGGTGGCCCGGCCCCCGTCCGGCGCGTGCACACCCACCGGCACGTCGACCACCGGGCCGGCCGCGGCGGGATCCGGGCCGGCCACGCCGATCACCGCCGCCAGCACCGCCGCCTCCGCCCAGACCGCGCCACGCAGATCGAACGACACGCCCGGCCCGACCACGGGGACCGCCTCTGGGACCAGACCCGGTGCCACCGTGGCCACGGCGGTCACCACCGCCGCCCACCGGTCCTCCGCCACACCCGCCGCCGGGACGCCCACCCGCAGGATCCCGTTCCCCGAGGCGTCGATGCCGGCCGCCACCGGGGGGCGCTTGGGGCCCCGCCGCACCACGTCCTCGCGGGACCACAGCACCCGCACCGGCCGGCCGTACCGGTCGGCCAGCCGCCGGGCGTCGGCCGTCACCGGGGAGTCGACCTTGCCCCCGAAGGCCCCCCCGTTGCCGAGGGGGGACGCCGGCCGGCCGCCGGGGACGCACCACGAGGCGTCCGGTTCGACGTAGGCCGGCTCCACCCAGGTGGTGCGCAGGGTCAGGGCCCACGGGCCCGGGGGTTCCTCCACCGGGTAGGCCAGGCCCAGGGTGGTGTTGCGGCCCTGCACCCGGTGGGCGCGGGCCCGGGCGGCGGCCACCGTCTCGTCCACGATGTAGCCGCCGGTGCCGTCCGGCACCGCCACCAGTGCCCCGGCCGGGGCGGTGTCGTCGGCGAAACCGGCCCGACCGGCCACCACCGCCGGGCCGACGACCTGGGGGACCCGGCCTTCGAGGGAGGCCCGCCGGCCGGCCCGGTCGGAGGATCGGGGACCCGGGTCGGCTACCGGGTCGGACGGTCCGTCGAGGACCGACAGGGCGGCCTCTTGGATTCCGGCCCAACCGGTGCACCGGCACAGATGGGCCAGCAGGGCCCGGTCGATCCGCCCGGACGGGTCCGGACCCGGGCCGAGGGCGGCCAGCCGCATGATGATGCCGGGGGTGCAGAAGCCGCACTGGCTGCCCCCGGTGGCCCCCAGCGCGGCGGTCCACCGTTCGGCCAGATCGGGGGGGAGACCGTCGAGAGTGGTGATCTCGCGGCCCCGGAGCCGGCGGACCGGGGTGACGCAGGAGACCCGGGGCGAGCCGTCCACCCAGACCGTGCAGCAGCCGCACTGCCCCTGGGGGCTGCACCCGTCCTTGACCGAGCGGAGACCGAGCTGGTCGCGCAGGACGTCGAGGAGAGACGATCCGTCGTCGGCCACCTCGACGTCGGCGCCGTCGACGCGGAGCCGGATCAGCGGTTCGGATTCAGCTGAAGGAGGATCAGCTGAAAGACGAGCCGCACCCGCAGGTGCGGGAGGCGTTGGGGTTGGTCACGTGGAAACCCGCACCCTGGAGTCCGTCGCTGTAGTCGAGGGTCGACCCCTTCAGGAGATCGGCGCTGGTGGGGTCCACCACGACCTTGACGGTGCCGAACTCGCGGACGATGTCGTCCTCGGCCATGTCGGCGTCGAAGAACATCTCGTAGCTGAATCCCGAGCACCCGCCGGGCCGGACCGCCACCCGGAGGGCCAGTCCGTCGATGTCCTCCTGGGCCAGAAGCTCGGCGACCTTGGACGCGGCCTCATCGGTCAGCGTGACCGGATTGGGCTTCTTTCCGATGCTGACGGTCTGCATGGTGGCGCTCATCGCTGATCCTCCTGGTTCGAGTACCGGGCCAATCGTACCCGCGCCGGCCGGTCTGCGGTACACCGGATGGGGTCGGCGACGGGGTCGGCCCGGTAGAATTGGCGTGGTGACCAGGTCCGACCACTCCGACCCCCCGGCGGGGGTCCCCACCGGAGACGAGGTGCGGGCCGCGCTGCGGGGTGTGGTGGACCCCGAGTTGGGCGCCGACATCGTGGAGCTGGGCATGGTGACCGACGTCCGGATCGGTGACGACGGCACCGTCGGGGTGGAGGTGGCCCTGACCGTGGCCGGCTGTCCGTTGCGGACCCAGATCCAGAACGACGTGGAGACCCATGTCGGCGGCCTCCCCGGGGTGCGGGCGGTGCGGGTGACCACCGGCGTCATGGACGCCACCCGGCGGAAGGCGGTGATGGAGCGGGCCCGCCTGCTGGCCCGGGATCCCTCTCCGGACACCGACATCCCCGACCGGGCCCGGGTCATCGCCGTGGCCTCGGGCAAGGGCGGCGTCGGCAAGAGCTCGGTCACCGTCAACCTGGCGGTGGCCATGGCCCGACGGGGACTAACCGTCGGCGTGCTCGACGCCGACATCTGGGGCTTCTCGGTCCCGCGGCTGCTCGGGATCCAGGGGGAGGTGGAGGCCCGCGACAAGAAGATGGTCCCCATCGAGAAGCGGGTCGGCAGCGGGTTGCTGCGGGTGCTGTCCATGGGCTTTCTGGCCGACGAGGACAGCGCCATCATGTGGAGGGGGCTCATCCTCAACCGCGCCGTCCAGCAGTTTCTGGAGGACGTCCACTGGGGCGACCTCGACTACCTCCTCATCGACATGCCCCCGGGCACCGGTGACATCCAGATGGGCCTGGCCCGGATGCTCCCGCGTACCGAGGTGATCGTGGTGACCACCCCCCCGGTGGCCGCTCAGAAGGTGGCGGCCCGCACCGCCGACATGGCCCGCAAGGGCTACCTCCGGGTGGTCGGGGTCATCGAGAACATGAGTGACTTCATCTGTGAGCACGGCACGTCCTACGCCCTCTTCGGGTCGGGTGGGGGGGAGCGGCTGGCCGCCAGCGTGGGCGTGCCCCTGATCGGCCAGATCCCCCTGCACCCCTCGGTGGCGGCCGGCGGCGACGCCGGCACGCCGGTCGCTCTGGACGAGGGTCAGCCCCTGGCCGAGGTGTTCGACCGGATCGCCGAGACCGTGATCACCACCATCGCCCCCGTGGTGGCCATGGACGGCTGCAGCGTGCGCCTCCTCCAGCGGGTGGAGGCGGCGGTGGAGGCGGGCGCCTCCTAGGACACCCGGGGCGGGCCGACGCCGCCGGTCGGGGCGGGTGGACCCTCAGGCCGGCCCGGCTTCGGGGCCCCACAACTCGCGGGCCATGTGGGCCAACTCCCCGTCCGGGTCGGGACCTGAGGCCAGGCGGTCGGCCAGGGCCTGTTCGTACCCCTCGTCGCCGGGCCGGAGGATGAGGACGTTCCCGTCCTCGATGAGCACGATGGGGAGCATCGTCACCACGCCGGTGACCTGGCGGGCCCACTCCATGGCGTCGGCGGTGTTGGTGAACGGCTCAAGGTTCTGGAGGTTGACCACGGTCGGCGGCAGCAGCTCGATCTCGCCCGCGGCCTCGCGGGCCAGGGCCTCCGCCGGCCGGATCCAGAGGGACGCGATGGTCTCGCCGTCATCGTGGCTGGCCACCTGGCCGGGCGGGGTGGTGGTGATGAAGAACCGGGTGTCGTAGCGCCGGGGGGCCTGCTCCGGGGTGATCCAGTGGCTCACGTAGTGCACGGCGTCGACGGGCAGGGTCAGACCCTCGGTGCGGCACATGTCGAGGAACCCCAGAGTGCCGGCGTTGATGGCGTCGCGGTAGCCGGCGAAGCGCCGGACCGTGGCGGGATCGCGGGCGTCGAGCAGGGTCGGCCCGTCCGGGCCGTCGGTGTGGGCCACCAGCACGCCGGCCTCCTCGAAGCTCTCCCGCAGGGCCGCCACCCACAGGGCCAGTCCTCCGGACTCCAGACCCAGCACCGCGGCCGCCTCGGCGTCGGTCCGTCCCCGGCACAGGGCCGCTGCACGCGGGCCCCGGTCATCGGGATCCACCGAACCACCCGGGAACACGTAGAACCCGGCCACGAACTCCGAGGCCAGGTTGCGGCGGAGCATGCAGACCTCGATAGCCGGTCCCCCCGCCCCGTCCTCGGCGTCGCGGATCAGCATCAGCGTGGCGGCGTCGCGGGGGGTCACGCTCATGGGTGGTCAGGCTACCGTCCGGCCGATGGCACCGACCGGGCCCGGGCCGTCCGGACCGGGGTCAGCGGGTGGGTTCCGCCGGAGTCGGCCATCGGCCCCCGGGGGGCATCCCCGCATCGACCAGTGCACTGATGGCCAGCTCGCGGAAGTGGTCGGGATCGGCGATGAGCCAGGCGTGGGAGCCCTCGTACACCACCCCGTCGACCCCGGCGGCCCGGCGGAGCTCGTCGAAGGACGAGCGGGACACGAGCCGGTCGCGGTCGGACCAGGCCACGGTGACCGGCACCCCCCGTCGGGCGATGGTCCGCACCTCGTCCACCAGGTCGGCCCGGCGGATGAACTCACCGGTGCGGAACATCCCGAGCGGATTGCCGACCAGGTTGGGGATGAAGTCCTCGAGCAGGGTGGCCAGCAGCCGGACCAGGTGGGGACCGTGCAGCAGGTCGGTGCCGAAGTGGCGTCCCCAGTCCCACACCGGCCGCTGCATGGTCGTGCGGACCTCGTTGGGGAAGAGGGCCCAGGTCGGACTGCCGATGGCGTTGACCAGCAGGAGCCCCGACGCCCGCCGGGGCCGGTGGTAGACGAAGGCCGTGGCCACCCCGCCACCGAACGAGTGCCCGGCGGCCAGGGCCACCCGCTCCACCCCCACCGCGTCGAGGAACGCCGCCACCCATCCGGCGTAGCCGGCGAAGGTGCGCCGCTCCGGATCGAGCTCGCGGGTCCCCCCGAACCCCGGTAGGGACGGGGCGTAGACGCGGCATCCGGCACTGCCCATGGCCTCAATCGGGCCCCGGTAGGAGTTGGGACGGAGCCCCCAACCGTGGAGGAAGAGGGCCGCCGGCCCACGACCGGATACGCCGAACCGGACCCGGTGCCCGTCCACCTCCACCGAGTCCCAGGTGATGCCGCCGGTGGTCGAAGGGTCCGACAGGGCATCCTCCGATGCGTCCGACAGGGCATCCTCCGACATGGCGCCCCTCAGTGTAGGCAGGAATACCGTCGGGTAGCCTCATGGGCGACATCACGGTGAGGCCCGGTCCGGACCGGGCCGGACGGCTCGGCGTGGGCCGGGGCGAACGCGGAAACGGCCTCTGAGCAGTTACGCTCTCGCCACCAGGCCGACGAATCGGGGAAAACGAAATCGATGGCACCTGACCAGAAGAAGGGCGTGAACGGGGGCAACAAGCCCAAGCCGCCGTCCGGCGCGGGCGGGGCCCCGGGCCAGAGCGCCAAGGATCGGAGCCGGGCCCAGAGCCGGCCCATCTCCACCAAGGCCCCGACCGGCAAGTCCGGCCAGGCCGGTGGGGCCGTAGGAGGAAAGGGCGGGAACACCCCCCGGCCCGGCGGCCGGCCCGCCCCCCAGCCCCCGCCCCGCAGGTTCTCCGGCGCCCTGATGGCCTGGAGCGCAGTGGGCCTGGTCATCGTGGTCGTGGTGGTCCTGGTCATCGTCAAGGTGGCCGGCGGAGGTTCCGGATCCGGCTCCCTGGCCTACACCCCGGTGGTGGCGGCCCCGCCGGCGGTGGTGCACGACGTCACCACCATTCCGACGTCGGTCTACAACACGGTGGGGGTCACCTTCCCCTCGGCCGCACAGCCGGTGTCGGCGCCGATCAAGCTGTCCGGCCAGGCCCCGCTGACCCTGGAGGGCAAATCGCCGGCGATGCTCTACTACGGCGCCGAGTACTGCCCGTACTGCGCCGCCGAGCGGTGGTCGGTGGTGGCCGCCCTCTCGCGGTTCGGGACCTGGTCCGGCCTCAAGACCACCGCCTCGTCACATACCGACGTCTACGCCGAGACCCACACCTTCAGCTTCCACGGGGCCACCTACACCAGTCCGTACCTGACCCTGGCCACGGTGGAGCAGTACAGCAACGTGCCGCTGGCGTCGGGTGGCTACACCATCCTGGAGAATCCGACCAAGGAGGAGCAGGCGGTCATCGACGCCGGCCAGAAGTACATCCCCAACGCCACCCCCGGCTCCATCGGATTTCCCTTCATCAACATCGGCAACGTGGCCATCATCTCGGGTGCCACCTACAACCCGGGCATCCTGTCCGGACTCAGCTGGAGCGACATCGCCGGTGGGTTGGACGACCCCACCAACCCGGTGACCCAGTCCATCGTGGGCACGGCCAACTACATCACGGCCGCCGTGTGCAAGTCCACCAAACAGGCGCCGGCCTCGGTGTGCATGAGCCCGGGGGTCAAGGCCGCCGACAAGTCCCTCTAGGTCCACTGAACCGCCCCACGGGATACCGTCTGTGAACACCATCCGCTGGCAGCCCATCGCCACCCTGGTCCTCAGCCTCTTCGGCCTGGGGGTGGCCATCTACCTGACCATCACCCACTTCAGCCCGCACGCCCTGGTCTGCGTGAAGAACAGCACGTTCAACTGCGAGAAGGTGACCACCAGCCCCCAGTCCGAGATCTTCGGCATCCCCGTGGCGATGCTGGGGCTGTTCTACTTCGTCCCGATGATCGCCCTGTGCCTTCCGGTGGCCTGGCGCTCGACCGACCGACGGGTCCACCTGGCCCGGCTCATCCTGGCCATCACCGGGGTGGGCATGATCATCTATCTGCTCATCGCCGAACTCTTCCTCATCAAGGCCATCTGCCTGTGGTGCTCCTCGGTGCACATCGTCACGTTCATCCTGTTCGTGATCATCGTGACCGCCACCCCGCTGGTGCTGACGCCGCGGCACCCGACCGACGGGTACGACGAGACCTACGAAGGGGTGTAGTCACATCCACGGGCGGGTGACCGGGTGACCGGCCCCGGGGAGGACGGGTCCGTCCCGGTCCGGTCCACGGACCCGCCGGGCCGTGGTGCGCGCTCGGAGCACTCCACCCGCACCACCCGTTTCGCCTGGGGGGCGGTGGTGGTCATCCTGATCGCCGTGGTGGCCCTGGTGCTGTACGCCCTGGCCGGAACCCCGGCGTCGTCCGGGGTGGTGCACCGGTCACCGGCCTCCAGCGCGGTGATGACCGAGCTCGGCACCGTTCCGACGTCCGTCTTCGACGCCGTCGGGATCCGGTCCACCACTCCCCTGGTGGTACCCACCGTCCTCTCCCACCAGCCGCCGTTGGCCGCCGGCGGCCGGCCCGACGTTCTGTTCGTCGGGGCGGAGTACTGCCCGTTCTGTGCCGCCGAGCGATGGCCGCTCATCGTGGCCCTGTCCCGGTTCGGGCGGTTCACCGCCCTGGACAACATGCAGTCGGCACCCCAGTCGGTGTTCCCCGCCCTCCAGAGCTTCACCTTCGTGGGGACCGCCTACACCAGCCGGTACGTGTCGTTCACCGGCCTCGAGCTGTACTCGGACTCCGTGGACGGTGACGGCGTCTTCACCCGGATCGCCACCCTCGATCCCGACCAGGCCGCCCTCCTCGACCGCTACGACGACGGGGTGCCGTCAGGACCGGGGAGCATCCCCTTTGTGGACATCGACAACACCATGGTCACGTCCACCTCCGGATTCAGTCCGGCCACCCTGGTGGGCCACCCGCAGGCGGCCATCGCCGGATCGCTCACCGAAACCGGGGCGCCGATCGGCCAGGCCATCGTGGCGTCGGCCAACTACCTGACGGCGGGGATCTGCCGGGCCACCGGCCAGCAGCCGCCCGGAGTCTGCGACAGCCGGGGCGTCCGCTCGGCGGATGCAGCCCTCGGACCGGGCTGACCCAAGGGTCCCGCCGGCCCGGGTGGCGTGTCAGCCCGCCCGGCGGTCGCTCATCTGTTTGCGTTCCATCTCGTTCAGACCGCCCCAGATGCCGTGGGGCTCATGGATGCGGATGGCGTAGTCGAGACACTCGACCCGCACCATGCAGGACCGGCAGATCGACTTGGCCCGGTCCTCCCTCTGAAGTTTCTCGTCCTTGCGTTCTGCGTGGGCCGGCGGGAAGAAAACCTCCGCCTGCGGTCCACGACAGGACGCCTTGGTCTGCCATGTATCGAGCGCCTGCTCCACGTGCCCAACTCCCCCTAACACCCGTTTGGGTTCCTCCAGGAGACGAAGGTACTCCCCCGTGCTGCAGGAAACAAGGGGTCTGACCAGCATTTCCCGCCGCAGTACGGCGGTGAGGGGCGGGGAGACCGCACCCGGTGGTGCCGCGGGCCCCCGGGAGGTGGGGGGATGGGGTGGACACTACGCTCCTCTACGTCATGGACGTCGCCGACTTCTTCCGGGAGAGCCGGGTCCTGATCGTGGCCGGCAAGGGTGGTGTGGGGAAGACCACCGTCACCGCCGCGCTGGCCCACCTGGCCGCCCGGTCGGGCCTTTCCGTGCTGGTGGTGGAGCTGGAGGGACGTCCCGGGGTGGCCGCGGCGTTCGGCCACGACGTCCCACTGGACTACGCCGGCTCCGTACTCACCGCCGCCGGAGCGGTGCCTCTGGACGACGACGGGGACGATCCGGCCGCCCGGATCCCCCCGGGGACGGTCCGGGCCCGGGTCATCACCCCCGACGACGCCCTGCTCGAGTACCTCGCCGACCATGGACTCCGCCGGGTCTCCAAGCGGCTCCTGTCCTCGGGGATCGTCGACCTGGTGGCCGGATCCATCCCGGGCATCCGGGATGTCCTGGTCCTGGGCAAGGTCAAGCAGATCGAACGGAGCGGCGTGGCCGATCTGGTGCTGGTGGACGCCCCGGCCACCGGACACACCATGACCTTCCTGTCGTCGGCCCGGGGGCTGGTGGACGCGGCCCGGAGCGGGCCCATCCGGTCCCAGGCCGCCGACGTCGTCGACCTGCTCTCCGACCCGACCCGCTGCCAGGTGGCCCTCGTCACACTGCCCGAGGAGATGCCGGTCAACGAGGCCGTCGAGGCGGCCTACCAGCTCGAGGACCGGGTCGGCATCGCCCTCGGTCCGGTCATCGTCAACGGGTGCTACCCGCCGGCCGGGAGACTGCACACACCGGCGGCGGAGGCGGCGGCGGCGGCGGGCGTCACGCTGGACGCCGGTCTCCTGTCGGCTCTGGACCGGGCCCGGGAGTTCCGTCTGACCCGCCAGGAGCTCCAGGAGGAGCAGCTGCTCCGGCTGGCCCACCAGCTCCCCCTGGCCCAGGTGCGGGTGCCGTACATCTTCGCCTCCTCCATCGGCCCGACCGAACTCGGGACGATCAGCACGGCGCTGGGCGCCGGGGTGGCCGCACTCCCCGATCCCGCCGGGGTGCCCCGGTGAGCTCCGGGCCGGACACCCACCGGCCGGCCGTGGACCGGGAGCCCGTCCGCCGGGTCGTGCGGGAACGGTCCATCATCATCTGCTGCGGCTCGGGCGGGGTGGGCAAGACCACCACGGCGGCGGCGTTCGCCCTGGAGGCGGCCCGGCTGGGGCGGAGGGCCTGTGTGGTCACCATCGATCCGGCCCGCCGGCTGGCCAACTCGCTCGGGCTCGACGACCTGTCCAACCGGCCCACCCGCATCGAAGGCCCGTGGCCCGGGGAGCTCCACGCCCTGATGCTGGATCCCAAGGGAACCTTCGACGACCTCATCCAGCGGTACTCGGACAGCCCCGAACAGGTGGAGGACATCAAGGTCAACCGGATCTACCGCAACCTCACCGGTTCGCTGTCGGGCACCCAGGAGTACATGGCCATGGAGAAGCTCTACGAACTGGTCGAAGGGGGCCAGTTCGATCTGGTGGTGGTGGACACCCCACCCACCCGCAACGCCCTCGACTTCCTCGACGCCCCCCGGCGGCTCACCCACTTTCTGGAGAACCGGGTGTTTCAGGCGCTGATGAAGCCCACCCGGGCCGGCCTGAAGTTCATGGGGGTGGCGGCCCAGGCGGTGCTGCGGACCATCTCCCGGGTGGCCGGGGCCGAGATCGTCCACGACGCCGTCTCCTTCTTCCAGGCCTTCGAAGGGATGGAGGAGGGATTCCGCAACCGGGCCGCCCGGGTCCGCGAGCTGCTGGTCCACGCCGACACCGCCTTCATCCTGGTGGCCTCGCCCCGGCCGGACTCCGTCGACGAGGCCGTCCACTTCGCCGGCAAGCTGGCCGAGTCGGACATGGCGGTCACCGCGCTGGTGGTCAACCGGGTGCAGCCCCGGTTCGCCACCGATGCCGAGCTGGCGGCCCTCTCCGACCCGCCGGCCGGAGAGGGAGGAGACGACACCGCCCTCGGCCAGTTGATCGCCAACCTGCGGGGGTACACCGAAGCATCGGACCGGGAGGAGGAGGCCTATGCCGATCTGGTGTCCCAGGTGGCCCCGGCCCCGGTCTACCGGGTCCCCCTCTTGAACACCGACATCCACGACGTGGCCGGGCTGGGTGTGGTGGCCGACCTGCTGTTCGAAGGCACCCCCCCGGCCGTCGTGGGTGCGGCCCCGGGGGAGCGCTAACCTGGTGGAGGTGCGCACCATCCTCGTCGCCAGCGACGCCCCGACGGTGAGGGCCGAGGTGGCCTCCATCGCCGGGACGCCCGACATCACCATCGTGGAGGCCCGTTCGGGTCCCGAGGTCATGGCCCTGGTGGCCGACTCGCTGCCCGACCTGGTGGTGGTGGATCTCCAGATGGGGAACATGGGCGGCATGGCGGTCTGCCTGGAGCTCCGGCTGGAGGCCTCCTACGACAAGATCGGGCCCGTGCCGGTGCTCATGCTGTTGGACCGCCGACCGGATGTCTTTCTGGCCCGGCGGTCCGGTGCCGAGGGGTGGGTGGTCAAGCCCCTCGACCCCATCCGGCTCCGCCGGGCGGTGACCTCCCTGCTCGACGGGGGCACCTACTACGACGAGTCCTACCAACCGCTCTCGGTCGTCTCCACCCCACTTCCCGCCGGAGCCTGACGGCCCGACCCGACAGTCAGCGTCACCACCGTGTCCGTGTTCCGACGCCACAAAGACCAGACCTCCCCGCAGGACCCGAGCGACCGGGCCGCGGGCCGCGCCACCGGGGACGGCCCCGAGGACGGCGGCACCAACGGGCGGCGGCCCGACGGGGGGGCCGACACCCAGGAGCAGTTCATCCTCGAAGCCCTCCATGACCTCCACGACACGGCGGTGCGGGAGGTCATGACCCCCCGGGTGGACGTGGTCGCCCTGCCCATCCCCCTGACCGTCGATGCCGTCACCCGGGTGGTCCGGGAGTCGGGCCACAGCTGCTTTCCGGTGTACGGGGACAATCTCGACGACCTGATCGGCGTGCTGTTCGTGAACGACCTCTTCCGGGCGGGATGGACCGTCGGGGGGACGGAGAGCGACGGGGGCGGGGCCGACCCGATCGACATCTCCCGCCGGCTGCGCCAGCCCTTTCTGGTCCCCGAGTCCCGGATGGTTCTGGACGCCCTGGCCGAGATGCGCCACCAGCGCCGGGCCTTCGCCGTGGTGGTCGACGAGCACGGCGGGGTGGAGGGCGTCCTCACCGTCAAGGACCTCCTCAGCGCGCTGGTCGGTGATCTGCCGGACGAGTTCGACCCCGACGACGAGCCGGACGTGGTCCGGGTGGACGGGAACCGGTGGCTGGTGGACGGCCGGATGAGCGTGGACGACCTGCACGACCGCCTGGACATCAACCTCCCCGAGGGGGAGTACGTGACCCTGGGTGGCTTCCTGTTCGACGGCTTCGGCCACATCCCGGCCGAGGGTGAGTCGCTGGTGGTCGACGGGTGGGAGCTACGGGTCAGCGAGATGGACAAGCGCAGGATCGCCAAGGTGGTGGCCAAGCGGCCGGAACCGGCGGCGGCGGGCCGGGAGGCGGCCGGGGACACCCCGACGGACCGGACCGCCGTCGGCTAGCGCGGCCGGAACCGGCGCACCCTCACGACGTGCGCAGGCAGTAGAAGATGGCGATCCGGTCGGTCGACGGCGACGCCGCACCGGCCGGCTGGGCGACCGGGAGGCAGTGCCGGGTCACCCACACCAGGCGGGGGTCGGTGGTGGAGGCGGACAGCAGGACCAGGTGGAACGCTCCGGCGTGGACCAGGGACCTGAGGGTGGCCAGGGTGGGCTCGGGGATGGTCCCTGTGAAACCCCCGATGGGGAGGACCTCCTGGCCGCTGGCGAAGATGAACGGGGCGGCCAGGGCCGAGGTCTGGGTGGCCATCAGGTACGGGGCACCCCGGCGGACCTGCTCCAGTCGGGGGAGGAACCGGTCCGTGGCCGCAGCCAGGTCGAAGAAGGTGCGGACGCCCAGGGTCACCCCCTCGGGTTGGAACGGGGTGTCGAACGGACCCAGGCGGTTGACGGCGATCGAGGCCGAGGCCACCGTGGGCACCACCAGCAGGGCGGCCAGGGCCAGCACCGGGCCGGCGGAGAGCACACCCCGCACCGGCACTCCCACCGCCACGAGGACCACGGCCACCACGGCGGCCACACCGAGGGCCACCACCACGGCCCGGAGCCATCCGGGCAGGCCGGTCCCGGCGGAGGGGAGGAGCCAGGCGGCGTAGCCGGCCGAGATCACCGCGGTGGCCGCCGTCACCACCCGGGCCGCGACCGAGCGGCGGGCCCGCCAGGCCTGCATGGCCCCCGACGCCACCAGGGCGGCGACCGGCGGGGAGAGGGCGGCCACGTAGTACGAGTTGAGGCTGGTGGAGACGGAGAAGGTGGCGGCCAGCACCGCCAGCCAGCCCCCCCACACGAGGACGTGGGCCCGCAGGGGATCGCCCCGGGGCCTCCGGCGGGTGGACACCAGGCCGGCGGCCACCGAGATCACCGCGGCGGGGAGGAGCCATCCGCCGTTCCGGCCCAGGGCGCCGGTCAGCAACCGGTGCCACCCCGGCGGGGGCGGGGGCGGGATCCGGATCCCGATGGTCTGGCTGAGCAGCTGGTTGGGCGACTCCTGGTCGACCCGGCCCAACCCGTTGTAGACGAACACCTGCTGGAACACCGAGTTGTCCCGGCTCCCGTCGGCGTAGGGGCGTGAGGAGGCCGGAGTCAGGGTGACCGCGGTCATCCAGCTCAACGAGACCGCCCCGGCCACGGCCACCAGGGCCGCCACGGTCGCCACCCGTCGGACCCACGAACCGGCTGCCGCCACGAGATAGACCAGACCCAGGGCCGGGAGCACCAGCCAGGCCTCGATCATCTTGGCCTGGAAGGCCAGGCCCACCCAGGCACCGGCGGCCGCCATGCCCCACCACCGACCGGTGGTCAGGGCGCCGACCACAGCGTCCACCGCCAGCACGAGACACAGGACCATCAGGGTGTCGGAGATGTTGCCCCGGTTGAGGGCCACCGTGGCCGGGGACACGGCCAGGACGGCGGCGGCCAGGAGGCCGGCCTTCGGACCGCACAGCCGCCGGACCGGACGGTAGAGCACCAGAACCGACAGCACCCCCTCGACCACCTGGGGCAGGACGATGGACCAGGTGTGGAGGCCGAAGAGCCGGACCGACAGCGCCTGGACCCACAAGGCCCCGGGCAGCTTGTCCAGGGTGACGGTGGCGGCGGGGTCGAAGGCCCCGAAGAGGAAGGCGTGCCAGCTCATGGACATGCTGCGCACGGCGGCGGCGTAGTACCCCTCGAGGTAGGTGCCGGCCCGCCAGGAGTAGAGGACCGCGGCGAAGGCGGCCACCACCAGCAGGAGGGGCCGGGCCCAGCGGGGCTGGTCCGGGGGGGACAGCCAGAACGCCAGCCGGCGTGGGATGGATGCACCCGGTCGGGTCATCGGGTCAGCCTTGCACGGTGGGGGTGGCCCCCCGGCGACCCGGCGGGCGGGCCGGGGACCACCCGTGCCGGCGTCGGGTAGGATCTCGCAGGTCAGGGTCGGTGGTACCGCCCGTACCCTACGACGGGCTGTGGCGCAGCTTGGTTAGCGCGCTGCGTTCGGGACGCAGAGGTCCCCGGTTCAAATCCGGGCAGCCCGACCACAGAAGCTGCAGTTCAGGGGGTTGCATCGACGGCCGGCGGGCCAGTGGCAGTGTTGAAATTCTCCGATTTGGCGCGATCTTGGCGCGATCGAAACTGTCGCCCATGTGCCGAGCCGAGGGCATGTCGTGTTCCGGTCACTTCCTCTTGCCGCCGAAGTAGCGCTTCTCCAGTTGATCAGCAGCCGCCCTGTCCGCCTCCACCGGCGCGGCGGCGTAGACCGCCAACGTGAGCCGGGGATCGCTGTGCCCGAGCCGAACCTGGGCCGTCTTGATGTCGACCCTGGCCAGGACCAGTGACGTCGCCGCCAGGCGTCGCAGATCGTGGAATCCCGCTCCGCCGCATCCAGCAGCCCGGGCGGCCGGCGTCCACACCCGACGGCGCCAGTTGTCATAGCGAATCGGCGCTCCCTCCGTATTGGTGAACACCAGGGCATCCGGATCGCCTGAGGTACTCAACGAGGACAAGTGCCGGCTCAGGAGATTGGAAAGGCTTGATGGAAGCGTCAACGTGCGGTTCCCAGCCGACGACTTGGGTGGCCCGGTCACGAGCTGCCTCCCATCGTCAGCCACGATGGGAGGCAACATGGGAGCAAGAGGACGACCGAAGGCCGAGCTGGTGCTCAGCACCGAGGAGCGTCTGACGCTCGAGCGTCTGGCCAACCGGCGCAAGAGCGCTCAGGCCATGGCCATGCGAGCCCGTATCGTGCTGACGTGTGCCAAGGGGGGCACCAACCGCGAGGTCGCCCAGCAGTTGGGGGTCAGTGAAGCCATGGTCGGTAAGTGGCGTCGGCGCTTCGTCGAGTGCCGGCTCGACGGCTTGTCCGACGACCCGAGACCTGGTGCACCGCGCACCATCACCGACGATCAAGTGGAAGCCGTGATCGTGAAGACCCTGGAGGAGAAGCCCGACGACGCCACCCACTGGTCCACCCGTTCGATGGCCGGAGAGATGGGCATGAGCCAGACCACCATCCGACGGATCTGGCATGCCTTCGGTCTCCAGCCCCACCGGGCCGAGTCGTTCAAGCTCTCGACCGACCCACTGTTCGTCGAGAAGGTGCGGGACGTCGTAGGCCTCTACCTCGATCCCCCGGAACGGGCGATGGTCCTGTGCGTCGACGAGAAGAGCCAGATCCAGGCGCTCAACCGTTTCCAGCCCATCCTGCCCATGATGCCGGGCACCCCCGAACGTCGCAGCCACGACTACGTCCGTCACGGCACCACCAGCCTGTTCGCCGCACTGGACATGGCGAGCGGCAAGGTGATCGGAAGCCTCCGCCAGCACCATCGGGCCACCGAGTTCAAGAGGTTCCTGATCCAGATCGACAAGGAGGTCCCCACCGAACTCGACGTGCACCTGATCTTGGACAACTACGCCACTCACAAGACCCCAGAGATCAAGCGCCGGTTGCTGCGTCACCCTCGGTTCCATCTGCACTTCACGCCCACCTCGGGCTCCTGGCTCAACATGGTGGAGCGGTGGTTCGGAGAGTTGACCACCAAGAAGATCAAGCGGGGAGCCCACACGAGCGTCAAGGCACTCGAGAAGGACATCAGGGAGTGGATCAAGAACTGGAACGACAATCCCCGGCCCTACGTGTGAGTCAAGACCGCCGATGAGATCCTCGCAGCACTCGCCCGCTACTGCGAGCGGGTGTCGGCGGCCGCCTCGCATGGGTTGGAGGCTTGATCTTGATTATTAATCGAATCTCTGGCTCGGGACACTAGCTCAATGGCGTGCTGGGGGCGTGGCATAAAGCCGTTACACGGGAACGCTTCCTTCGAGATCAAGGATCGCTGTTTCGAAGAAGGCGCTCTGTTCCCGCCAGCAAGACCGGTAGATCACGATCGACGGTTGCCAGGACGATGGCGTGCGACGTGTCGAAGTAGTGATGGGCCAGCCGATCTCTCATGCCGGCAACGTCTTGCCAGGCAACCCCAGGTTCTCCCTCGAGGAGGGCAGGGCTGATCCGCTTGACCGCCTCTCCAATCTCGATCAATCGAAGTCGTACGGCGTCGAAAACGAGGCCGTCATCCAGCCCCCCTCGCTGGAGGTGGCTCCGGATTGCCTTTATGGCCTCGACGATGTCCGCCAGCCACTCCTGATCAGGTCTAGTCACAGCGGGATCGCTTCGGCCTCGATGGCATCCCGCACCGCCGGTCGGAGGCTGTCTGATGGTGCGACATCGACCGACGTACCGAGCACCAAGGCGAGCTCACGCTCGAGTGTGGCCAAACCAACGAGGCCGGTACCGGTAGCTAGGTCCATGACGAGGTCGATGTCGCTGTCGGGACCGTCTTCTCCGCGGGCCACGCTGCCGAACACTCGAACGTTGCTCGCTCCATGGCGTTGAGTTGTCTCGAGGACAGCTGTCCTGCGGCGTCGGAGACGACGGCCGAGCGGCGAATCTGGGAGACCTGGGCGGGACAGACCATCCGGCTCGAGTTCCACCACAAGCTGGTAGCCGGTGGCAGCGACCAACCGGGCCAGCGTGCTGAACGCCGGTTCGCGTCGTCCGGATTCGTATGCACTAACCACACTCTGGGCGACGTGCGCCCGCCGGGCAAGATCGGTCTGGGACAGTCGGGCCCGTCGCCGAGCATTGCGGAGCACGGCTCCGGCTGAGAGTACGGACTTGGTCATGTGACGATCCTATAGCGGATCGTATATAGGCAGCTGACCCTCAAATTCTTGGCCAGGCGCGCCCTCCGTCACACGAGAATCCTTGACTCGCGCTGTCCCGGTGATTGCTCATTGAGCACCGGCGGATTTGGCGCGATCTTGGCGCGATCGAACGGAAACTCGTGGAAATTCACGGTGCCTACCGGTCACTTGGTCAGAGCCGGGCAGCCCGACCAGAATTTGTCCAGATCACGACGTTGCCACGGCCGTCCTCTCCTCGGGCCACGCTGCCGAACACTCTGACGGTGCTCGTTCCGTGGCGACGGGCCGTGTCGAGGACCTCCACCCGGGTCCCCACCGACCGGTGTCGACCTGTAACGCCGACGCCGTTCTCACCGACCACCCGGCCCCGCCCGGCACCCGCTCACGTGGGGAAGGAAACCTGCGCCGCCTCCGCCAGGAGTGAAGGCCGATCCGCGGCCAGGATGTACCCGCCGGCAATGGCCCGGTCGAGGTCGGTCGTGTAGGCGGCAATGTAGCGGTCCTTGGTCCCGTACAGCGCCACCAGAGTCTGTGAGCTGAACGGGACCGTCGACCCGAACAGGCCGCAGAGTTCGCTGCTGCCCTGCGGTGGCGCACCGCTCAAGGTCGACACCGGTACGTCTACAGCGGGGGTGCGGACACCACCGATCACGTTCCCGTGGGCGTCCAGCGCCAGCCGGGGAGGTTCAGGGGAGGAGAGCGTGAACGGTTGGGGCGAGGGTGGCTGGACCCCGTCGTCCACCCAGCGCAGGAAGGCCACGGCGGCGGCTTGGGCCACCTGGTGCTGGGGCCCCGAGTTGACCGCGGTGCGGCACCCCAGGAGGGTTGCGGCCGGCCCCACCTCGTAGGCATCGGCGTGGGATGTCCCGGCCACCTCCCATGTGCGGATCCTTGAGGTGTTGGGCTGCTGTGCCCCGGCGTAGCCGAGCTGGATCAGGTCCGTCTGGGTCTCGAGCATGAACACCGGCACATCGAGGTCGGTCCGGATGAGCACATGGCCCGAGGTCGCCGATTTGACGTCCAGGGCACCGAGGGGGGCCGCCCCCCCTCCGCGGGAGTGGATGAAGATTCCCTGATAGGCGGGGTCGAGAGGCTGGAGGGCGTCGGCGTAGGTGGTCAGGTAGAACGCCGACTGGGACTCACCCACGGCCACCACGTGCGATGGTCGCAGCCCTCCGAGGGGCGCCGGTGCGGGGGCCCGCAGCGCCTGACCGATCTGGGCGAACATGTCGAGTGAGTACTGGTCGCCGGGGTGGTGCAGGGTCCCGTACCGGTCCGGCTCCTTCTGCACAAGGCCGGGGCTCGACCCCGAACCGAGGAGCGCCTTGCCCCCGTTGACGGCGAGCGCCTGGGCGGACACCGCCACATAGGCGGCACCCGAATCCATGAGGGCCGGATTGAGGTAGTCCCAGTCGGGGGCGGACTCGCCGTCCGAGACGTTCATCCACTCCACGACGACGTTCCCATCGAACTTTGCCGGGTCGCTCGGGCGGCGCACGATGATGCGTGTCCGGTAGGGCGCCGATCCCGAGACGGCGATGGTCCACTTCCCGTCAGTGGGTGTGGACCGGCCGGTGAAGGAGTACGCGGTCCCCGAAGCGAAGTACTCCTGCTCCACGTAGCCGTGGGCGGCCAGACCGGTGGGATTGGCGGACAGGGGCTCGATGACGTGTCCGCTGTCCGGAGGGTTGCTGAACACCGCCGGCGCGCGCCAGCCGGTCAGGTGCGCCGCTGTCGTGGGCGGGGAGGATGAGGTCGTGCTCCCGCACCCGGCCAGGGCTCCGGCGACAACCAGGACCACGGCGCTCCATCTGCCCGTGTGGCTCGGCATGCGCTGCTTCACGGTACGTTCTCCGCCTCCCTGGATCGCCAACTGATGCCACGGTGTGGCCCGGACCCAGGGCAGAGTAGCGCCTGCGTCCGGGGCGGGGCTGGACGGCAGCGTCGGCCCCGGGAGGTCGCAGGACGACGCCGATCCGTCCGTCGCCAGACGCGGTCAGGTCCGCAGTTGCTCCCCGGCCGGTAGCCGGCACCGCCGCGAGGCTCCCCCTGTTCCGCGAACCTCGATCGTGGGCGTTGATGCGGAGGCCCGACACCCGCACCTGGCGCAGGGCGTCGGGCCGCCCGGGGAGCGACCGGGTCAGGGAGCCTGGCGTCGGCGTCGGGCCTGGAGGGCCGAGCCGGCCGCCACCAGGAGCAGGCCCACCATCAGGAGCAGTTCGATGTCGGCACCGGTCGAGGCCAGCAGGGAACCGGCCCCGGTCGGGCCGGCACCGGTCGAGGCGGCCGCCACCTTGTCGACGGCGGCCGCGGTGACGGCGGTGGGCGGCGTGGCCGCCGAGGTGGTGCTGGTCCCCACCACCCGGGTCAGCGCCGAAAGGGTGACGGCGTTGGCCAGCGTGCCGGAGGTGGCCGTGACCTTCGCCACCACGGTGATGGGGCCGGCGGTTCCCACGGAGAGGGTTCCGGCCGCACCGCACGCCACCTCCTGGCCGTTGACGGTGCAGTTCCAGCCGGTACGGGTGGCCGAGACGGGCTGAAGCCCGGGGGGCAGGTGGTCGGTGACGGCCACGCCGTGGGCCGGGGACGGCCCATGGTTGGAGACGCTGATCGTGTACCGGGCGTTCTGGCTCACGGTCAGTGTCGGGCTGTCGAGGGTCTTGGTGATGGACAGGACGGCGCCCGGCTCCACCGTGGCCACGTCGGTGGAGGAGTTGTTGCCGGGATCGACGTCGGTTCCGGTACCGGCCACGGTGGCGGTGTTGGAGACCGAGGGAACAGCGGCGGCCCCCAGCATCACGGTCAGGGCGATCGAACCGGTGTACCCGACCGGTACCGCACCGGCCGAGACACAGGTCACGGTCCGCCCGCCCAGCGAGCACGTCCACCCGTGCCCGGCAGCCGACACGAACGTCTCCCCGACCGGGAGGGGGTCGGTCACGGTCACCGGACCCGGGTCGGCGGTGGGTCCGAGGTTGCCCACCGCCAGGGTGTAGGTCAGCGCCGTCCCGGCCACCGGCTGGCCGGTGTGGCTCTTGTGGATGGTGAGATCGTCCACCGCCGCCACCGTGGCCACATCGGTCGACGAGTTGTCGGCGGGGTCGGGGTCCGGGGTCGGGCCGGCCACGGTGGCGGTGTTGGAGACGCGGGGGTAGGCCGCGCCACCCACGGCCACCACCAGGGTGATCGGGGAAGCCGCCACCGGGGCGCCCGGGGTGCCGGCGGCGAGCCCGGCGGCCAGCGAGCAGGTCACGGTCCCACCCGTGGCACCACAGACCCATCCGGTGCCGGCGGCCGAGACGAAGGTCTCCCCGGCCGGGAGGGGGTCGGTGACGGTCACCGGGCCTGCCGCGTCGGACGGACCGGCGTTGGCCACCTGCAGCGTGTAGGTGGCGTCGTCACCCGGCGTGAACGGGCCGGTGTGGGACTTGACGATGGACAGGTCGGCCGAGGTGGTGAGGGTGGTGGTGTCGGTCGAGGTGTCGCCGGGATCCGGATCGGTGGTGGGGCCGGGGTGGACGGTGGCCGTGTTGACCAGGGGACCCGGGGGTAGGGCCGGGTCGAGGGCCACGACCAGGGTGATCAGGGCGCTGGTGGTGTCGGCAGCCAGGCCGGCGTCCAGGGCGCAGGTCACACCCGAGGTGTCATCACAGGCCCACCCGGTGCCGGCGGCCGAGACGAAGGTCTCCCCCGTGGTCAGGGGGTCGGTCACCGTGATGGGCCCGGCACTGTCCGAGGGGCCGGTGTTGGTCACGGCGATCTGGTACGTGAAGTCCGAGCCGGCCACCGCCGTACCCAGGTGGGTCTTCAGCACGGTCAGGTGGGCGGCCGGCGCGACCGGGCCGCTGGTGGTGGACGAGTTGTCGGAGGGGTCGGGATCGGTGGTGGGGCTGGACACGACGGCCGTGTTGGACAGGGTCCCCCCGACATAGCCCGGGTCGACGTCGACGGTCAGGGTGATGGGGCCGGCCGGGTTGGGGGACAACAGGGTTCCCGCGGCCAGTCCGTCGGCCAGGTCACAGGTGACATCCTGTCCGACCGCCGCACAGCTCCAACCGGCGCCGGACCCCGAGACGAAGGTCTCCCCGGCCGGGAGGGTGTCGGTCACCGCCACCGGGCCGGCGGCGTCGGACGGGCCGGCGTTGTCCACCTGCAGGGTGTAGGTGGCGGCGGTACCGGGGACGAACGGACCGGTGTGCGACTTCACGATGGACAGGTCGGCCGACGTCACGACGGTGGTCGGGTCGCTGGCCGTGCTGCCGGTGGGATCGGGGTTGGGGGTCGGGCTGGTGACCGCGGCGGTGTTGGTGATCACGCCCGGGGCCACGTCCGACGCCACCGCCACGGTGAGGGTCAGGTCGGTGTCGGTGGCGTGGGCGGCCAGGCCGCCGGCCAGATCACAGGTGACCACCGGGGCCGTCGCCACGCAGCTCCAGCCGGCCCCGGCGGCCGACACGAAACTCTCTCCGACGGGCAGCGTGTCGGTCACCGTCACCGGGGAGGCGGCGTCGGACGGGCCGGTGTTGGACACGGTGAAGGAGTAGACGCCGGTCGATCCGGCGGTGAAATCACCGACGTGGGATTTGGTGATGGTCAGGTGGGCCTCGGCGGCGCCACTGGCCGACGAGTCGGTGGACGAGTTGTTGCCCGGCACGGGATCGGGTGTGGTCGAAGCCACTGTGGCGGTGTTGACGACGTTGCCGCCGGGGAAGGCCGACGACAGCACCACGTCGAGGACGATGGTCCCCGCGCTGGTGCCGGCGGGCAGGGATCCGGTGGCCGTGCAGGTGACCACCTGGCCCGTGGCCCCACACGACCACCCGGACCCGGTGGCCGACAGGTAGCTCTCGTAGGCCGGCAGGGTGTCGGTGACGACGGGATCGACGGCATCGGAGGGACCGGCGTTCGCCACGGCCAGCGTGTAGTGGACGTCGGTCCCGGGCTGGAAGGTGTCGCCCACGGCATGGGTCTTGTCGATGGACAGGTCGGCCGAGGCCACCACGGTGGTGGGATCGGTGGACGAGTTGTTGCCCGGCACCGGATCGGTGAGCGGACCGGACACGGTGGCCGTGTTGTCGATGGTGCCCGGCGCCTGGTCGGCCGGAACCGAGACGGCCAGGGTGATCGACGACTGGGTCCCCGAGGTGAGGCCGGCGGCCAGTCCGCAGCTGACCGTGGGGGCGGCGTACGAGCACACCCACCCCGGCCCTGACGCCGACACGTAGGTCTCCCCGGCCGGGATGGCGTCGGACACCGTGATGGGACCGGGTGAGTCCGAGGGGCCGTTGTTGGTCACGGTCAGTTGGTAGGTGCCGGTGGTGCCGGCGGTGAAGTTGCCGGAGTGGGACTTGACGATGGCCAGGTCGGCCTCGGTGGACACCGTGCCGTCGACCGTGGAGGTGTTGTTGATCAGGACCGGATCGTTGGTGGGACTGGAGACGGTGGCCGTGTTGCTGATGGCGCCGGTGTAACCGGAGGGGATGGCCACGTCGACCACCAGAGCCGACGTGGAGCCCGACGCCAGCGAGCCCGACAGGGTGCAGGAGACGGTCGCCCCTCCCCCGCCCAGGGTGCAGACCCAGTTGGTTCCCGAGGCGCCGGTGAAGACGGTCCCGGCCGGGGCGGTGTCCGACACCATGGGTGTGGCGGCGGCGTCGGGGCCGTTGTTGTGGACGGCGATGTCGTAGGTGTCGGACGGTCCGCCCGCCACCAGTCCGCCCGCTCCGATGGTCTTGGTGATGGAGAGATCGGCGGTGGGGATGATGGCCGTGGCCGTGGCCGTGGGTGACTGGTAGAGCCCGGTGCCGTTGCCACTGGCGCCGGTGAGGTCCTCCCCGGCGGCGACCGCACTGTTGGTGTTGGTGTGGGTGACACCCTGCTGGGGGGTGGCGGTGTAGACGATGGTGATGGAGGTCGAGCTGGTCAGCCCGCCGAGGGATCCGGCCGGCCAGACCAGGGTGTCGGTATGGGTGATGGGGTTGAGGAAGACCTGGGGGTCGGCTCCCGCCCCGGTCACCACGGTCCCGTCGGCCAGGGTGAGAGTGGTGGCGTTGGCCCCGGGCTGTCCGGTGGGCGTGTAGGTCCAAAACGCCGGCAACGTGTCGGTGACCGCCACGTTGGTGGCCGGTGCGGCGGTGGTGTCGGTGGTGACCAGCTTCCAGGTGAAGGGCGAGCCCACGGTGGCCGCGGTACCCCCCGGGGTGCTCTTGACCTCGTGGAGGACGGGGAACACAGGGCTGACCGCCACCGAACCGTTGACCGGTCCGTAGGTCACGTAGCGCGCCGGGGTTCCGGTGGCGGTGGCCACGGGGACCCCGTAGTACGAG
>Ga0182012_10001430_pt1 | contig 26173 bp, 23 predicted proteins | sample 612S2SmetaG_FD_120486 | JGI IMG/M metagenome (GOLD analysis project Ga0182012, IMG submission 120486) | Permafrost microbial communities from Stordalen Mire, Sweden - 612S2S metaG | ecosystem: Environmental > Terrestrial > Soil > Wetlands > Permafrost | place: Sweden: Stordalen | collected...
CCCGCGGGGCCGCCGCCGCTCCGTGCACCATCGCCACGGACGGCATGCCCAGCCCCACCAGGACCACCGCCGTCGACAGGACGACCCGAACTCCGGTCGCTCGCACGGCCCTCCTCTCCGATGGGAACGGGACGTCCCATCAGCCGTTCGGCAGACGTTCACCGTAACCGGCCTCCCCGCCGCCGCGGGCGGGCCGCCGGCCGGCCGGGCTTCAGCGGTCCCCGGCCGGCTGGGTATGGTGGTGGCCGCCTCCCCATCACACCCATCGACTCCGTTCGATCACGACCCCCACCCGCCGACTCGAGAATTCCGGGCTGACCATGACTTTTCTCCCTTACGACCGACCCGTACGTGCCGCCTTCGTCGGACTGGGGCGGATCTACGACCTCAACATGCGTGCCTACGCCGGCAATCCGGATGTCGAGGTGGTGGCCGTGGTCGACCCCAGCGAAGAGCGCCGGGCCCAGCGGCTGGCGGACTGGCCCGGGGCCCGGGCCTTCAGCTCCGTGGAGGAACTGGCGGCCAGTGGGCTGGAGGTCGACGCGGTGGAGGGCCTCCTGCCCATCCCGCTCCACGTCGGCGGCGTCATCGAGCTCTTCTCCCACGGCTGGCACGTGAATCTGCAGAAGCCCATGTGCAACGACCTCGCCGGAGCAGAGGCCATGATCGCGGCGGCGCGGGCCCACGACCGCCAGTTCCGGGTGATGGAGAACTACATCTTCTACGAGCCGTTGGTCCGGCTCAAGAAGGTCGTCGAGTCCGGCGCCATCGGCGAGGTGAGCGGCTACACGATGAAGATGGTGGCCAGCGGCCACGGAGGCTGGGACGTACCGGCCAGCAGCTACGAATGGCAGTTCAAACAGATCCGGACGGGCCGGGGAATCCTGGTCTTCGACGACGGCTGGCACAAGCTGGCGACCGCCCTGTGGCTGTTCGGCCCGATCCGGGAGGTGCGGGCGTGGATCGGCGGCACCGAGGTGATGCCGGGCCTGGCCATCGACGCCCCGACCACCATCGTCTGGGAACACGAGAACGGCATCCGGGGCGTATGGGACATCACGCTGGCCCCCGACATGTACCTCCGTTCCGACTACTACACCAACGACGAACGCTGGGAGATCACCGGACGCCGTGGGTTCGCCCGGGTCAACCGGTGCACCGGCCGGGGCATCCAGCAACCGAGCCTCGAGGTGTACGCCGACGGGGAGATGCAGTCCTACCACGCCCTGGACGACGACTGGGCCAGTAGTTTCCGCGATTCCGGCCGGCACTGGCTCCGCTACCTCCGCACCGGGGAGGGGCCACTGATGTGGAGCGCCGACGAGGCGGTCTCGGTGCTGCGTTTCGCCCTGGCCGCCTACGCCAGCAGTGAGGCAGGAGGGGCCGGGGTCGATCCGGCCTCGGTGCAGTAGGTCACGCCGGGACGCCCCGCACCGGACCCTTCCCCGGTCGGCCATGCCTCCGGGTAGGGACTACATTGCGCCCATGAGCGAAATGGGTGCCCGGGAGATGGTCGACCTCACCTCCGGACCCATCCACGCCATCGGAACGGGCATCTTCCTGAGCCCCGAGACGTTCGCCCGGGCCGCCCAATGGGGGTGGGCCAACCCCTTCGCCTTCTACTTCGCCGGACGGGGTGGTGTCCTCGGATCCGTGGACCCCTCGGTCGTCTGTGCCGCCATGGGCTACTTCAACCCCGGGATGGTCGCCGGCCTCTACGCCGAGGGCATCGCCGTGGCGGGACCCCAGGTGGCCGCCGACCGGATGATGGAGGCCACCGCGGCCTGGGGCCGGGACCATCTCGACGGTGTCGCCGGGCTCGGGACCTTCGTGGACCTGGCCGACCGGCTGGTCGACGGGATCGACGGTGCGGGCCTCACCCTGTTCGCCGGATGGCGGGCCCAGCCCCGGGTGGACGACGCCCCGGGCCGGGCGGCCCAACTGATCCAGATCCTGCGTGAGTGGCGTGGCGCGGTCCATCTGGTGGCCACCACCGCGGCCGGGCTCACCCCGCTGGAGGCCATCCTCACCAACGAGGGCGCCGGCCAGGCGAAATTCTTCGGCTGGCCGGAACCTTTCCCCGCCGTGGATGCGCTGGCGGATCGTCAGGCCGGGGCCGGGGCCGTCACCGACGATCTGTGCACCCGGGACGTGGAACGGCTGCTGACCCCGGGCGAGCGGAGCGAGTTCGCCGCCGTGGTGGGCGAAGCCGCCGCCGCCGGCCAGCCGTAACCCGGTGATCCGGGCCGCCGGGCTGTCCAAGTCCTACGGGTCCACCCGGGCCGTCGACGATCTCAGCTTCGAGGTGCGGCCCGGAGTGGTCACGGGCTTCCTCGGGCCCAACGGCTCGGGCAAGTCCACCACCATGCGTTTGATTTTGGGGCTCGATCGACCCGACGCCGGCTCGGTGACCCTGGACGGCCGGCGGTTCCACGACCTCCGCTGGCCCCTGCGGGAGGTCGGCGCCCTGCTGGAGGCCAAGGCCCTCCACCCGGGCCGCTCGGCGTACAACCACCTGCTGAGCCTGGCCCAGACCAACGCCATCCCCCGGTCCCGGGTCGACCAGGTGCTGGACATCGTCGGCCTCACCGAAGTGGCCGGCCGGAAGGCGGGGAAGTACTCGTTGGGGATGAGCCAGCGGCTCGGCATCGCCTCGGCCCTCCTCGGTGATCCCCGGGTCCTCCTCTTCGACGAACCGATCAACGGACTGGATCCGGAGGGCATCTTGTGGGTGCGCACCATGTTGAAGTCCTTGGCCGGGGAGGGCCGGACGGTCTTCGTGTCCAGCCACCTGATGAGCGAGATGGCCCTCACCGCCACCGACCTGGTCGTCATCGGCCGCGGCCGACTCATCGCCGACACGTCGGTCGACGACTTCATCAGCTCGCACACCGAGGCCACCGTGCTGGTGCGGTCGCCCGACCCCGACCGGCTGGCCGCGGTGCTGGAGTCATCGGGGGCCCTGGTGGTCCGCCACGACGACGCCAGCCTGTCGGTCCAGAAGCTCACACCCGATCGGATCGGCGACGCCGCCTTCTCGGCCGGAATCCCCCTGCACGAGCTGAGTCCCCAGCAGGCCAGTCTGGAGGAGGTGTTCATGGATCTCACCTCGGACGCCGTCGACTTCCACGGGAGCACCGGCACGGAGCCGGTGACATGACGGTCACCGCATCCACCCTTTCGGCACCGGAATCCGGCCGGGCCGGTTGGACCCAGGGGGTCCGGTCCGAGTGGACGAAACTACGGTCGGTGCGCTCCACATGGGTGTCGGTGGTGATCATCGTCGTGGCCGGCGTCGGCCTGTCGGCCCTGGTGTCCAACATCGAGGCGGGCCGCTGGACCACGCTGGGCCTGGTCGACCGGGCCCAGTTCGACCCGGTCCGGTTCTCCCAGACCGGGGTGTTCATCTCCCAGTTCGTGGTGGGTGTCCTCGGGGCGTTGGTGATCACCTCGGAATACTCCACGGGCTCCATCCGGACCACACTCTCCGCCGTCCCCCACCGGACCACCGTCCTGGCGGCGAAGGCGGTGGTGGTCGGGGTGGTGATCCTGGTGCTGTCGGAGGTCACCGCCTTCCTCTCGTTCTTCGTGGGTCAGCTGGTGCTCACCGCCCACGGCGGCCGCGGCCTCCCGTCCAATGCGTCGATCCTGTCCCAGGTCAGGAGCCCGACCATCCCGGTGGTCAGCATCACCGACCCGGGGGCCCTGCGCGCCGTCTTCCTGTGCGGTGTGTATCTGACCCTGCTCTCCCTCATCGCTTTCGGGATCGGATTCGCCCTCCGGCACACGGCTGGGGCCATCTCCCTCTTCGTCGGGGTCCTGTTGGTGATACCGCTGATCATCCAGATCTTTCCGGCCAGCATCGCCGACCCCATCGAGAGATTCCTCCCATCCAATCTGGGACTGGCCATGATCGAGGTCGGCACCCGCAAGACGGACTTCGCCGGCGTCCTGCTGACACCCTGGGCCGCCACCGGGGTGCTGGCGGTCTACGCCACGGTGGTGGTCACCGTGGGCGGGTTGCTCCTGGTCCGGCGGGACGCCTGAGGCGCCCCTCTCAGGACGGGAGGCCCGAGAGGATGCGGGCGAACACCTCGGGGGCGGTCACCGGGAGCAGGTGGCCGGAATCGACACTGACCACGGTGACCGGCGGTGGGAGCCGCTCCACCATCTCGTGCTGGGTGTCCGTGGGCACCGGGCGGTCCCTCTCGTTGATGACGTAGGTGATGGGGACTCCGGCCACCTCCGACCAGTGGACGGGTTGGAAGTAGTGGTGCACGGTGTCCGGCACACACCGCACCGGATCGGTCATGTAGGCCAGGGTGTCATCGTCGAGGGGATCACCTCCGTACGCCGACCGGAACGACTCGGGATCGGCGGGAGCCCCGGGCAGCGTGATCGAGCCACCGTCCTCCGCCGCCGCGGCCACCGCCATGACCAGCCCCTGGCGATGGCGCTCCTTCATGCAGTCGATACCGCAGCCACCCTCGGTCGGGACCAGAGCGGCGTTGAGGACCACGGCACCCACCCGGCCGCCGAGCGCCGACACCACCCCCGGCACCACCAGCCCCCCCGAGGAGTGGGCAACCAGGGTGACCGGACCGTCCGGGGCGAGGTCGGCTATATCCGCCGCCACCGATGCCACCTCATCCCCGATGGACAGGATGGCGAGATCCGCCGGCTTGCCCGCCCGGCCCGGCATGTCGACGGCCACGGCACCGTCACCGAGGTAGGGGAGCAGGCGGTCCCAGAACCGGGCGGTGGCACCACCGCCGTGGATCAGGACCACCGTCACCGGCGGTGGTCCGTGGGTGGTGGGGTGGACATGGCCGGAGAGACTACCGCCGCACGACGCCGACGCCCGTCCCCCCCGGGGCGCGACACAGGGCGGGGGACCGGTGGTCCCCCGCCCTGGTTGACGCTCGTATCCGGGTGACCCGTGAGGGTTACCCGTGAGGGATCAGGCGCCTGATCCGAAGAACGGCATGTTCTCCCCGGACGGACCGAAGGTGAAGACACCGCCGTCCGAGGCCACCAACCAGTAGCCGTCGTAGGAGTTGTTGTTGAGGCCGGCGATGACCGGTTCGTTCAACGTGATGTTTCCGGTCGATCCGTAGAACGGGGCGTTGAAGGAGAACACCCCACCGTCGGAGGCCACCAGGCGGTAGCCACTGCCGTCGGAGACGGGGGCGATGTCCACCACCGGCCGGTTGAGGGTGATGTTGCCGGTCGATCCGTAGAACGGGGCGTTGAAGGCGAACACCCCACCGTCGGAGGCCACCAGCCAGTACCCCCCGGTGGCCCGGTCCAGACTGAGGCCGACCACCGGCTTGTTGAGCACCAGACCGCCGGTGGAACCCTGGAACGGGGCGTTGAAGGAGAACACCCCGCCGTCGGAGGCCACCAGCCAGTACCCGGACCCGTTGAGGGTCGTGGACATCCCGACCACCGGCTTGTTGAGCGGGCTACCACCCATGGAGCCGAGGAACGGGGCGTTGAAGGCGAACACCCCACCGTCCGCGGCGACCAGCCAGTACCCTCCGGTCTTGCGGTCCACGGCCATGCCCACGATGGGCTGGTTGAGGTGGACACCGGTGAGGGCGCCGTAGCAGGGCGCGGCGCCGAAGGCCGCCACGTCGCCGGAGGCATCGACCTCGTAGTAGCCGGTCCCGTCATCGAGGGCGGCGGCGCCGACCACGGCGCCGGGGGTCATGTGGGTGACACAGTCGGTCTGGACCGGACCCGGTGTGGGCGCACTTCCGCCCGGCAGGGTCTGGAACCACAGATAGGCGTTGGTCGGGACCTCACCCACGCCGTCGACACCGATCCCGCTGCCGTGGACGTTCTCGAGGGCCTTGACGGCCGAGTAGTCCTTGGCGTCCTGCACGGAGGCCAGGCCCTTGGCCGACGTGACCGGGATGACGATGACGTTCCACCACTCGGGCTGGTCACCGTTCCGGGTGGTCAGCAGGTGGTCGTGTCCGGGCAGCGGCACGTTGTCCAGCGAGGACGCCGGGGCACCGAGTACCGAGGCCAGCTGGGACAGGTCGATGGTGGCCGGGTGGTCGATGCAGGTGATGGCGCCCGAGCACTGCACATAGGGCACGGCCGGAGTCGAGTAGAGCGGAACAGGGATGTACAGCGGATCGATCTGGCTGTTGGTCCTGGTCGGCGTGGGCGGGGTGGTGTCGGCGACACCGGGCGGGACCGAAGTCGGGTCGGACCCGGCCTCACAGCCCGAGGACGAGTGCACCTTCGCCGCGGTGGTCCCGCAGTAGTAGGGCTCGGTGTAGAGAGCCTCGACATCCTGGCCTTCGATCCAGTCATGGCTGATGCCGATGTTCTGGCAGTTGGGGGCGGTCGCACCGCAGTCGTTCTTCAGGTTGTTGAACGTGGTGCCCTTCTCCACCTGGCTGGCCGGTGGGGCGGCGGACGGGGTGGCCACCGCCGGGCCCGGAGGTGCCGTGGCGGTCAGATCGGCGGCCATGGCCGACGAGAGGGTCCCGGGAAGCACCTGAAAGAACAGGAAGGCGTTGGTCGGGACCGATGCGGCCTTTCCGGCCTTCACCGCCGCATCGATGGCGCCGAGGCTGGTCAGGGTCTTGAACGTGGACGGGTCGGCGGTGGCGATGACCTGAACGTTCCACCAGGTGGGCAGGCCACCGTTGCGGGTCGCCACGATGTGGTTGTGCGCCGGGATCGGCACGTTGGACACACTGGAGGGCGGTGGGTCGCCGGGCAGGGCCGTCGAGATACGCGACAGGTCGATGGTCGGCGGATGGTCGACACAGGTCGCCGTGGCGACACACTGGGTCGGCGGTGCGTTCTTGAACAGCGGCACGGCGATGTAGAGGGTGTCCCCGTGGGTGGTGTTCCCCAGTGACGTTCCCGAGTTGCCGGACGACATGGCGCTGGGATGAGCCGACGGAGCCGCTCCGGCCTCACAGCCGGTGGTGGCGGCGGAGTGCACGTTGGCGTCGCAGTAGTAGTTCTCCGTGTACAGGAGGTCGACGTTGGTCCCGTTGTAGTACCCGTTGGATTCACCGACCTGCCCGCAGGTCGGTGCGTTGTTGCCGCAGTTGTACTGCAGGGGGTCGATGGTGGTCCCGCTGTTGCCGTTGGGGGCGGGGTTCTGCACGGCAGCACCGGCGGATGCCACCACAAAGGCCGAACTGGCGCCGAACAGCACCAGGGTCAGCGTGGCGATCATCAGGACGATGACCCGGGCAGGCCCGGATCGACCGGGTGGTTTGGGTCGGGACGGCGCGTCAGACGGCTCGTTAATCACAGATCTCACCTCATCCAGGGAGATCGGACGCCTCCCGGTGACAGTTCGGCACCGAACCTGAGGCGGATGAAGACAATGTCCGGGGTGGGTCGGTGGTATCCGCCCGATCTACTCGGTGAATCCCACCGAGGCGTGGCTGGCATCGCAGAACGGCTTGTTGGCGGAGGCACCGCAGCGGCACAGGGTCACCCGGTTCCGCACCTCGTAGGCCTCTCCGTCGGCGCCGGTCACCTCGATGCCCCCACGGACCCAGATGGGACCGGCCAGACCTTCGGCCGGGTCGGCCACGATGCCGATCGACGGCTCGAAGGCCGGTTCGAGGGCGGTGCGGGTCTGACGGTCCCAGGCCACCAGGCGACCGGAGGGGCAGAGAGCAGACTCCTGGGCGGTGAGGCGGGCGGCCTCGTCCCCCTCCTGCTCCACCAGATTCCACACCTGGCCGGCCACATCGCAGTACCGGGCGAAGGCGCACAGCGGCTGGGCGTCGGTGAGGGTCAGCGACGGGCCGTCCTGCTCGGTGGCCTGCTCCAGATACGGGGCCCGGGTGGCGGTCTCCGTCCCGTCGAAACCGACCCGGACGTGGGAACCGTCACAGTAGGGCTTGGTGGCCGACTGACCGCACCGGCACAGGGCGCAGGCGGCCTGGGTCTCGAACTCCTCCCCTGTCTCCCACCCGACGGAGTTCCCCTCGCGGTCGGCCACGATGGTCTGGCGGATGATGGGCACCGATCCTTCCACCAGGTACGGTCCGTTGGTGGTCACGGTGATCTTCATTCCGGGTGCTGGATCCATGGGCTCGTCCCCTTCTGACCGGGGCGGATGCCCCACCCCTTCTGACCGGTGCGGATGCCCCACCACCGAGTGTGACACTTCGCGGACCGTCCTGCTCCGAACGTTCCGCCCGACGACCCCACCACCACCGGACCGTGGTCAGGGGCGGTCCTGGGTCCAGCTGCCGGGTGCCACCCCGTCCAGGAACTCGCGCCGGTGGACGAAGTACCAGCGACCGTCGATGACCCCGTAGCGGTCGAGGTAGCGGCCCCAGTGGTCCAGTCCCGTCCCGCTGAGGACCTGGTAGTAGCAGCGGGACGTGGCGTCCCCGGGCCCGGTGACGTCGATCTGGAGTGTGCTGGTGTGGTGACGGACGATGATCGGTTGCGGGCCCCGTTCCACCCTCTCCTTCGCTCCGGTGAAGATGGTACGGATCTCCGGACGGCCCCGGTAGGGACGGCCGTCGAGCTCCATGACGGCGTCGGGTGCGAAGCACTCGAGAACCTGGTCGAAACGCCCGGAATCGGCGTTGGCGTTGTACCGAGCCACCAGATCACGAATGCTCTCGCGGGCCACCAGCTCCCAGAGATCCACGTCTCTCCCTTCCGGTCGACGAGAAGCTAGCGCGCCGGACCACCCGGCGGTCCCGGATCGAGGGCCGGGGCCGGAACCCCGACCGACGGGGCTTCCGCCCCGCCGTCGATCTCGAAGACCTTGCCGGTGACCCACGACGAGGCGTCCGACACCAGATACAGCACGGCACAGGCGATGTCCTCGGGCTCACCCGGTCGGCGCATGGGTGTGCCCTCGACGAACCGGCGGCGGAGGTCGTCATCGGTCAGGACGACCTCCAGGGAGCGGGTGGCCACGCCGCCCACGTCGATGGCGTTGACCCGGACCCGGGGGGCCAGCTCCGGAGCGATGTTCCGGGTCATCCGGTCCAGGGCGGCCTTGGCCGATCCGTAGGCCACGAACATGGTCTGGGTCATGCTGGCCGAGCGGGACGAGATGTTGACCACCGACCCCCGGCCGACGGTATCCACCATCTGGCGGGCGGCCAGCTTGGTCAGCGTCAGCGGGGCGATGACATTGAAGGCGAAGGTGCGGGCCATGAATCCCTCACTGGTGTCCATGGCCGCCCGGGGCATGGCCCCACCGGCGTTGTTGACCAGGATGTCCAGTCGGCCACACTCCTCCACCGCCTGCTCCACCAGCTGCCGGCAGGCGGCGGAGTCGGTCACGTCGGTGGGCACCACCACCGCCCGGCGACCGAGGTCCCTGATGCCCCGGGCCACATCCTCCAGGTCGGAGCGGGTCCGGGCGGCCAGCACCACGTCCGCGCCCGCTTCCGCCAGTCCGATGGCGATCCCCCGGCCGATGCCCAGGCCGGCCCCGGTGACGACGGCCACCCGTCCCTCCAGGGAGAACCGGTCGAGGATGGTCACCCGCCGGCACCCCTCCCGGCGGCCGGGTCGGCAGAGCGGTCCCGACCCGGCCGCGGCGCGGCACGGCCGGCCACCAGAGGGAGATCCAGGTAGGTGAGCAGGCCCGGTCGGGCCTCGCACACATACGGAACGGCATTCACGCAGTGGAGGGCGGTGGCGACGATGCCCGGGTTGCGGACCAGTCCCGCCTCCACCGACTCGGGGTGGAGCTTCTTGAAGGTGACCAGGCAACACGGGTCACCGGTGACCTCGACCTCGAAGCGCTCGCCCGCAGGTCCGAACGACCAGGGGGGATCGAGATCCTCCTCGCCCATCAGCCAGTTGACCGCAGCCGTCACCACCGGTTCACCGTCGACGAGGCCTTCCCAGGTGAAGCGCTGGGCCGCCACCGTCCCCGGTCGGATGGGACCGATGGGGGAGTCGATCGGAGCCGTGGCCACGGCCATCTCATGGGTGGTGTGGAGGCCGGGGTCGAGATCGAATCCCAGTTCATCGGCGACCATGTGCACCGACTGGCGGAATCCCGCCCCCAGCGCCTCGGTCATGATGCTGGCCCGGGCCTCCTCCGGGGTCGAGCCGAACAGCATCCAGTCACGCACCACGTCGGGCGCCCCGTAGGTCCGGATGTCGGAGAACTCCTCGGCCCGGACCTGGGTGATCGAGCCCGACAGCGCCGACACCATGAGGGGGAAGCGCTCGGTGATGCCTCCCGGGTGGATGCCGGTGCCGTGGAGGGTCACCCCGGCCGACCGGGCCACGGCGTCCATCCGGGCCCGCTCCTCCGCCGGCGGGTAGAACCAGCCGAGCGGGGTCACCACGTTCTTGCCCGAGCTGAGGATGGCCGTGACCACGGCGGGGTCGGCCATGAACGGGCCGTAGATCACACAGTCGGCCTCCAGGGCCAGCAGCGCGTCAACGTCGACGGTGGCCCGGACCCCGAGAGGCGGTCGACCGACCAGGGTCCCCAGGTCGACCTGGTCTTTGGCCGGGCTGTGGACCCACGCCCCCACCAGTTCGAGGTCGGGATGGTCGATCACACCCCCGATGGCGGCGGATCCCACCGAACCGGTCGCCCACTGGATCACCCGATAGGTCATGACAGGACATCCTTTGCTCGCCGGCATCGGTCACCGCAGGGGGACGACCCGGAATGGGCCTCGCCGGAACGGGACGCGGCACCGGAATGATGCCACGGAGGCCGGTTCCGGGCGGCTCCGGGCGCCGCCGGCGACAGGACGTTAGGGTCTGTGCGGAACGACGTTCGTTCCCGCGGCGGCGGAACGTCGTCGTGTTGAGGACCGGCGGGGCGGACCCTCCTTTCGGCGCCCGATCCCTCCGGCCATTTGGGGGAGAACCATGAAACGCACACTGCTGACCCTGTCGGCACTACTGGTCCTGTCGGCCACCCTGTTCACGGTGGTCGGTACCGGGGTCGCCGAGGCGGCGCCCGTGGCGTCCGGATCGGTGGCCTGCACGGTCACCGGCAAGGGTGCCTTCACGCCGGCCCTGACCCTCACCGGTGGTTCCAGTTCGCTGGGCATCAACTTCGGGGCGGTTTCGCCCACCTCCGGAGGATGCTTCTCCAGTGCCACCGCCCCCAATTCGGCGGGCCTGACGGTGCCGGTGACGATCACCGCCGTCAGCATCACCGGTACCGGTTCGCTGGTGCCGATCGGTTCGGGATCTCCCAACAAGTGCGCCGTGTTCAGGGCGGCCGACACCATCGGTGTCATCAAGGTGAAATACACCTGGACGTCCACCCCGGCCATCGCCCCGACGGTGGTGACCTTCACCGGCGGCACGACCCACATCGTCTCCGGAGCCACCCTGGACAACATCGTCCTGCCCGCCGCCACCGGCACCACCGAGGTCACGACGGGCTCGTTCGCCCCGGCCGTCCACCCGTTGGTGGGTCTCAAGACCAGCATCGCCGCACCCTGTGCGGCCGGCTGGGGTCCCTACCCCGCCTTCACCATCAACACCGGGTCGCTGATCACCCTCCCGTAGGCGGACCGGCGACATCGCAGATGCGGGTGGTTCCGGTCGGGGGGCGACCGGAACCACCCCGGAATGGTCCGGGCCCGGAGGCACCAGCCGGGCGGTAGGGTCAGGCCGTGACCATGACGGCCGGGGCCGGCCGCGTGCTCGGCTGCCTCATCGAGAAGCAGCTCACCACGCCGCAGCAGTATCCACTCACCGCCAACGCCCTCACTCTGGCCTGCAACCAGGCCACCAACCGCGATCCGGTGGTCACCCTGGACGAGGAGACCGTCCTCGCCGCCATCGACGAACTCCGCGGGATGAGGCTGGTCCGGGTGGTCCTTCCCTCCCACGGGCGGTCGGTCAATCGGTACCGCCACGTGGTGGACGAGATCTACTCCCTCGACGTACGGGGAAACCCGCTGTTGGCGGTGCTGTTGCTGCGGGGACCCCAGACCGTCGGGGAGCTGCGGGCCCGGACCGAGCGGATGGTGGACTTCCCGACCGTGGATGTCGTGCAGGACCAACTGGAGGCCCTGGCCGCGCACCCTGACGGCCTGGTCCGGCTCCTGCCGCGCCGTCCCGGCCAGAAGGAGGACCGCTGGCAGCAGACGCTGGCCCAACCCTGGGCCGACGGGACCTCCACCGACGGGACTTCCATCGACGGTGTCCGTATCGACACTTTCCCCAGCGACACTTTCCCCAGCGATAGTTTCCCCGTCGACAGGGACGTTCAGGCCCTGGCCGCATCCGGTGATACCGGCGGTGCCGGGTCGTCCGGGATCAGCGGCGACGGGTCGGCCACCCCACCCCCGGCCGACCTCCGCAGCGATGTCGAGGCTCTCCGGGCCGAGGTCTCGGCCCTGCAGTCCTCCCTGGCGGCGGTGGAAGCCTCACTCGACGAGCTGCGGCGCAGCCTCGGGGGTTGACCCCGGCCGACCCGGGTTGACCCCGGCCGACCCGGGATGATCCGGCTGACCCCTGGCTCAGCCGCGGCGCAGGTGGCCCCGGTCGCCGGCGTTCCGGAAGGCGGCCAGGGTGGTGATGACGCCGACGAACCCGAAGAAGGCCCACGGGACGGGACCACCGATCACGACGTGTTCGACGAGTGACAGGGAGCAGAACCCCACCACGCCCACCGCGGCCCGACCCGCCGTGGATGCGGTCAGGCGCCTGGCGGCGCGCCGGCGCTCATCGGGCCAGACCGGGTCCAGCACATCGTCGACGGCCCTCCGGAGGTGGTCATCCGGGTCGGGTCGGTGGGCGTGGTGGTCGGAGTCGGGCATGGAGCACCTGCCGGGGCCGAAGTGGATCTTCCGGACCCGAACGTACATCCCGGATCGGGACGCCGCCCGACCCGGCCCGGGTCAGGACCCTGCGCCCGGGGTGCCCGGGGGCGGGGTGACCGGCACCGGGTTCTTCACATTCCGGTTGAGGCAGATGAAGACCTGCTTGCCGGGGGCGAACACCGGGACGTACTTGCCGTTCTGCACCTGGATGAACGACGTGCAGTCGGGGAAGGTGGTGCCGGTATGGCTGACCGACCAGTTCACCGGGGCCGACAACCCGCCGGCGGTGAAGTCGGTGATGGAGTTGGTGGCCCGGATGACGCTGGCCGGGGTGACGGTTCCGCCCGCCGCCTTCACCCCGGCGGCGATGAGGGCGGCCGACAGCCAACCCTGGAGGGCCACGCTGTTGTAGGCGAAGCCCGGCTCGTACTTGTTCATGGCCGCCAGGTAGGTCTGCATGGCGGCGTAGGTGTTCCCGAAGCGTGCGGAGTCGGCGGCCTGGAAGGGCACCTCACCCACGTTGTCCACGTAGACCCCCTGCATCAGGCTGCCGTACTGGTTCAGCAGGGCCTGGTCGTAGCCGTTGAGCCAGAACTGCTTGATCTTCAGTCCGTACTGCTGGATGTCCCGGGCCAGGGTGATGTTGTCGGTGGCCTGCATGCAGGTGACCACCAGCTGCGCTCCGGACTGCTGCAGCCGCTGCACGTCGGAGCTGTAGCTCCCGCCCAGCTGGGCACCGACGTCGGCCAGCACCACGTCGTACCCGGCCGCCTTCAGCCCGGTGGCGTAGGAACTGCAGGCGTCGTACGAGGAGGAGATGGAGGGCCCGTAGCTGATGAAGGCCACTTTCTTCGCCCCCACCTTGTTGATGAAGTACGCCATGGTCGAGTAGGAGTTGGCGTACACCTGGGTCGACCCGCCCACGGCGTACAGGTTCGGCGGACCCGCCCAGTTGGCGCTGACGTTGTAGCCGTAGGTGGGCGTGGCGGTGGAGACGAAGTAGTTGGGGGTGAACCAGGCCGACGCCACCCCGATGCCGAACACGTGGTCCTGGTCGATGAGGGTGTGGGCGTCCTGGACGAACTGGGTCGGAGACCCCCCGTCGTCGAGCGAATTGGTCATGACGATCTTGTGCCCGTTGACACCGCCGTGGGCGTCGAGGACGTTGAAGTAGGCGATCATGCCGGGGGCCAGGCCGTCGAAGTATCCGGCCAGCGGCCCGGTCTTCGACGTGATGGCCCCGATGTCGATCTGCGCGGCCGTGGCCGTGGACGACGTCGGCGAACCCGACGACCCGGTGGTGCTGGTCGGCGCGGCGGTGGTCGACGGCGACGATGAACCCCCCGACGAGCATCCGGCGGCGACGACCGCCACCGCCATCAGCGCCGCGCCCGGCCATGCCCGATACCAGCGGCTCTTGCCCATTCCCACTCCCCCTTTTGGTCCGATGGTCTCAGACCGGATCAACTCTCCGGAGCATCCGGCCGGTTCCCCCCGGCTCCGGCGCCCCGATGGACGGACCCGCTTCCGGCGCGGATCCGGCATCACCCTAGGCCACACGGTACCGGTGGCGGTGCCTCACCCGCCGGAAAATCCGTCACCGCCGGTAGCCTGAGCCGATGGATCTGGGTCGGGTCGGTGTCTGGTGGAGCGGATCGTGGCGCGGGTCGGACGGCGGGGCCGGCAACGGGTCGGACGGCGGGTCGGACGGCGGGGCGGACGTATCCGAACGACCACCGGCTGCAGACATGGAGGATCTGGGATATGGGGCACTGTGGTCCTCCGGCGGATTCGACCCGGGCCTGTCGCCCCGCTTCGGCCGGCTCCTCGACGCCACCGAACGGGTGGCTGTGGCCAGTGGGATCGTCTCCATCTGGCACGCCACGCCGGCCCAGGCGGCCGAGGGCGCATCGGCGCTGGAGGCAGCGCATCCCGGCCGGTTCCTCCTGGGCCTGGGGGCCAGCCACGCCCCGGTGGTCGAACCGCTGGGGGTGGACTACCGGTTCCCGTACACCCGCATGGTGCGCTACCTCGACGAGCTCGACGACCTGGGGCCGGTGGTGGGACCGGACCGGCGGGTGCTGGCCGCCCTCGGCCCCCGCATGCTCTCGTTGGCCGCCGAGCGCTCCGCCGGGGCCCACCCCTACTTCGTCCCCGCCGAGCACATCGAGCGGGCCCGGCGGCTCATGGGTCCGGGTCCCCTGCTGGCCCCCGAGCTGGCCGTCGTCCTGGAGTCCGACCCCGACACGGCCCGGTCGGTAGCCCGGGGGTACACGGCGGGCTACCTGCGCCTACCCAACTACGCCGGCAACCTGCGCACCCTGGGCTTCGACGACAACGACCTCGAGGGCGGGGGCAGCGACCGGCTGGTGGACGCCGTGATGGCGTGGGGCGACGTCGGTGCCGTCGCCGACCGGGTGCGGTCGTTCCACGACGCCGGGGCCGACCACGTCTGTATCCAGGTGGTGGCCGACCGGGCCACGGGCTTCCCCCTGGACGCCTACCGGGTCCTGGCCGCCGAGCTTCTGCGGACCTGATCCTCGGGCCGCGGGTCAGCCCGGCTCTGCTCAGGTTCTGCTCTGCTCAGGTTCTGCTCAGCTCAGCCTGTCCAGCCGAACTTGAGGGACCCCGGGGTGGTCAGCAACTCGCCGGTCTCGAGCCAGGTCTTGAGGCCCGAGATGATCATGGGCCAGCCGCCGTAGAGCTCGGGGTTGGCACCCTGGCGCAACTGGTCGTGGGTCACGGTCAGCCGGCACGTGTCCTCGATCTGCTCGATCTCCCAGGTGACCCGGGAGGCACCCTCGGCCCGGACCTCGTCGCTCCACAGGGCGGTCAGGGTATGGACCAGCCGGTGGGGTGGATCCGCCTCCAGAACCTCGCCCCCACCCAGCGGCCCGGGCGAAGCCGCGGCGCCCATGGTGACGGACGAACCCGGGGTCCACTCCGACACCACGCCGGCACCGAACTGGTACTGACGCCGGATGTCCGGGTCGGTGATGGCCTCCCACAGCCGCTCGGGGGTGGTGCGGATGTAGATCTCGTAGACCTTCTCCATGGGGCTCTCCAATCTTTGCTTGAGACCACTGAGCGTGGAGACCCAGGGCTCGGCGAATTTGCTGACCCACCGGTCGTGGACCAGGCGGATGGGCACCGGGTTCAGGAAGTGGAGCTTCTCCCGCCCCCGCTTCCGGGTGACCACCAGACCCGCCTCTTCGAGCAGCCGCAGGTGCTTCATCACACCGAAGCGCGACATCTCGAATCGGGCCTCGAGCTCGCCCAGGGTCTGGCCGTCCCGCCGGAAGAGCTCGTCCAGCAGGCTCCGCCGGGTGGGATCGGCCAGGCACCTGAACACCTCATCCACACGGCGACTATATGTGACTGTTTAGTCACATGTCAAAGGCCCGGAATCCTTGTGGGGGCGGCCTCCCGCTCGTAGAGCTCAGTTCTCCCGGTAGTAACTCTCGGCATCGCCCTGCACGGCGACGCTCTCCCGACCGTCGAGACCCACCGGCACGTCGCCGGCCGTGGTGACGCGCTGGACCCGTCGGTGCTGGGTTCCGTAGTCGAAGATGGCGTAGTGCTGGGTGGAACGGTTGTCCCAGACGGCCACGTCGCCGGCCCGCCAGTGCCATCGCACGGTGTTCTCCGGACGGGTGACGTAGGCCTGCAACGTCCGCAGGATGTCCACCGACTCCGCTGACTGGTGGCCCACCAGCCGATGGGCGAACCCGCCCAGCAACAAGGCCCGCTCGTCGGTCTCCGGATGGATACGCACCACCGGGTGCTCCGTCTCGTAGACGGTGGAGGTGAAGGCCTTCAGGTGCTCGAGCTGCTCGGGACGGACCCGGCCGGCGGCCCGGGCCACATCGGCCCGCCCGTAGTCCTGCCCGTTGGTGTGCACGGCGCGTAGTTCATCAGCCTGCGCCCGGATGCTCGGACGGAGGTCGTCGTACCCGGCCACCGTGTTGGCCCACAGGGTGTCCCCTCCGATGGCCGGGATGACCACCGCCCTCAGGATGGAGAACGTGGGTGGACGCTCCACGAAGGTCACGTCGGTGTGCCAGTGGTTGGCCGCCGAGCCCTCCTGGGAGTCCAGATCGAACAGGGCGGGCGCGTCCGGGTTGGCCGGCAGGGTCGGATGGGCCCGGGTGAGGGGGCCGAGCTCACGGGCGAAGGCCAGCTGGCCCGCGGCGTCGAGCCGCTGGGACCGGAAGAACACCACCCGGTGGGCCAGGAGGGCAGCCCGTATGTCAGCCCGTTCATCGTCGGTCAGCCCGGCAGCCAGATCGACGCCGGTGATCTCCGCTCCGATCCGCGGCGTGACGGGGTGGACCTCCACGCGGGTGGCACGGGCGCTCTGGTCGATGGTCATGGGGCCTCCTGGATCAAACCTGAGTATATCCATCGACTTTACTGGTATTAGAGTGGGCCGCCCCGTCGCGCATCAGGTCGAAGTGACGGCAACCGGGGTGAAGGCCATCTCGATCTGACCCGGGTCACGGGTCCGACCGGACTCAGATCACGAGCCGGACGAGGTCTCCAATTCGTTCAGCCTCGGGATCACCTGGTCCCCGAGTTGCCGCACCCAACCGGCGGGATCCGGGCCGGGGGGCATGAATTCCACCAGATCGATGCCCATGGCGGCGTACTTCTCCATGGTGGAGAGGAACCCGTCCACATCCGCCAGGGGATCACCGAATCCGAGGATGGTCTTCTCGATGGTGTCGGGGTCACGACTCTCGGCGTCGCAGTGCCGGGCCAGGACCCCGAGTTTGTGGGCCACCACCTCCGGGTCGGGGGCGAAGAGGTTGCAGGCGTCCGCATACTGCGCCACCAGACGGAGGGTCTTGCGTTCACCGCTCCCCCCGACGAGGATGCGCGGCCGGGGCTGTTGGATGGGACGGGGTGAACAGATGGTCTCGTCCAACTGATAGTGGGTCCCCCGGTACGGACCGTCGTCGTCACTCCACATCTGATGGCAGATCTGGAGGGTCTCCTCCAACCGTTCGAACCGCTCGGCCAGGGGTGGAAACGGCACACCCAGTCCCTTGTGTTCCCGTTCATACCAGGCCGCGCCGATCCCGAGCACGGCCCGGCCCCCCGACAGCACGTCCAGGGTGGTCACGGTCTTCGCCAGCAGACCCGGGTGCCGGTAGGTGACCCCGGTCACCAACAGGCCGAGCCGCAGGCGTTCGGTCTGCCCCGCCAGGAAGCCCAGGGTTGTGTACCCCTCCAACATCGGGTCCTGGGAGGTGGCGAACTCCTCCATCTGGAACCAGTGGTCCATCAGGGTGAAGGTCGTACAGCCACCCTCTTCGGCCGCCTTCGCTGTGGCCGACAGCGTCCCCGCCAACGAGGCGGGTTGACCGGGCAGGGTGAAATTGGCGAAGTGGATCCCGGTTTTCATGTCAGCCCTCCGGCCATCTGTCGACAACAGTGTCGGACCCGATGGTAAGGGTCCGGGCCGACCGACGGATCCGGCCGGACCCCCCGGTCACCGGCCGGCCATCCCCGTATGCCTGATCCCGGGAGCCACAGCCACGGACCGGGGCGCGGCGGGGCGCCCGCGGCGGGACACACCGGCGCAGCCGACGAGACACCCGGGCGCACTGGCATAATCGACCGGTGGGACGATTCGCGTGACCACCGTCACCCGCAGGGACACCCTGCTCCCCGACCCCGAGCCGAGGGCGGTGCGGTACACCGTGATCTCTGTCGACGACCACCTCGTCGAGCCGCCGGACATGTTCGAGGGAAGGCTCCCGGCCCGGTTCGCCGACCGGGCTCCCCGCATCGTCGAGAGCTCACGGGGCCACCAACTGTGGGAGTTCGACGGCAACCGCTACTCGCAGGTCGGGATGAACGCGGTCGCCGGGCGGCGGCCCGAATGCATCAGCCTCGAGCCGACCCGCTTCGAGGACATGCGACGGGGGTGCTGGGACATCGACGCCCGCATCGTGGACATGGACATCAACGGGGTCTGGGCGTCGCTCAATTTCCCCAGCCAGATCACCGGATTCTCCGGTCGGGTCTACTCGGGCGCCAGCGATCCCGAGCTGGGTCTGGCGGTCACCCGGGCCTGGAACGACTGGCTCTACGAGGCCTGGTGGCAGCCCTACCCCGACCGCATCATCCCCTGTGGGATCACCTACATGGCCGACGCCGAACTCGGCGCCGCCGAGATCCGCCGGAACGCCGAACGGGGCTTCCGGTCGGTCACTCTGCCCGAACGTCCGCACCGGATCGGGCTGCCCAGCCTGTTCTCCGGCTTCTGGGATCCGATCGTGGCCGCGTGCGCAGAGACGGGCACCGTGATCTCGCTCCACGTCGGATCCTCGGGGATGCCCGACATGCCGGCCGACAGCCCACTGGTGCAGTTGGGTGCGACGCTTTTCGGCCAGATGTCACTGTCGGCCTGTGCCGAATGGATCTGGTCGGGTCTTCCGGTACGCCATCCCGACATCAAGATCGCCATGAGCGAGGGCGGCATCGGCTGGGTGGCCATGCTCCTCGACCGTCTGGACAACATCGTGGAACGCTCGGGGTACGGACGTGACTACGACCCGTCCGGGCTCCTCCCCGCCGAAGTACTGGCCCGGAACTTCTGGTTCTGCACCATCGACGACCCCTCGACCATCGCCACCCGCCACCGGATCGGGATCGATCACATCATGGTGGAGGTCGACTACCCGCACGGCGACTCGACCTGGCCCGATACCCAGGCGGTCATCGAGCGGTGCTGGGGGCACCTCCCGGTCGGGGACCTCCGCAAGATGACCCACGAGAACGCCGCCCGGCTCTACCGCTGGGCCCTGCCGGAGACCGTCCTGCCGTAAAGGGACCCGTCCTGCCGTAAAGGGACCCGTCGACTTCCGCACCGGCCCCGATGCCGGACCCGGACCCGGCCCCGGACCCGGCCCCGACGTCCTCCGGACGGGACCCCCGTGTACCCTGTGATGGTCAGCCGTACGATCTCGTCGGCTCGTTACCAGGGGGCTCCCTTGCACATGCCAAAGACTTCCAGATGGGTGGCGGCCGCCGGTGTGATCGGCGTCGTCGGGGCACTCGGTATCGGTGCCGCCGTCGGAGCGGTGGGGAGCGCCGGTGCCGCATCGGGTTCCCACCCGTCAACCTCCACCCCGGTCACCACGGCCCGATTCACCTTCGATGTCTCCGTTGCCGGCCTCACCTCCTCCGCCGTGAAGATCACCGGTTCGGGACAGGCCGACTTCACCGACCACGCGGCGTCGTTGACCGTCGACCTCCCCGCCAACGTGGCCAAGCTGATCCCGGGTGGAACATCCACTCCTGAGGTGGTGAAGGCGATCCTGCTCAAGGACACCGTCTACATGGACATCCCCGGACTGGCCCCACTGGTCGGGAAGCCGTGGATCTCCGTGGCCCTACCGACCACGGCCACCGGTGCCGTCTCGACGGGCTTCTCCAAGGTCGCCTCCGCCCTGGGCGATGTCGATTCCATCGTGCAATTCGCCCGGACCCATCACGCCACGGTCACCCCCCTCACGACGTCGACCATCGACGGGGTCACCGCCACCGGTGACAAGATCACCGCCTCGCCGGCCGGCAAGCGGGTGGCGCTGACCGCCGATCTGTGGGCCGATCCGTCGGACCGGCTGGTCCAGGCCGATGTGCAGGCCACGGTCACCACCAAAAAGCACCGGGGGACCATCGGCGCCGAACTCGACGTCACCGGCTACGGGGATCCGGTGACCATCACGGCCCCGCCCCCGGCGCAGGTGAAGGCCGTTCCGCTGTCCACCGTCGAGGCGTTCCTGGGCACGCACCTGGCCGCCGGTCGTGCGGCTGGCGCCGGTCACCACGGCCCCTTCGCCCACCCGGGAACCGCTGGCCTCCACGGCTGGGACGGTCAGCACGCCGGACACGGTCGTACGTGGCACGGCGGCCTGCGGGCGCACCACGGCGTCTTCGGCGGGTTGCTCCATCTGGCTCATCAGATCTGAGCTGCCGACCGGGCCCCATGGCCCAATGGCCCATGATGGTGGGGCGGGGACGGGGTCGGCGGTAGCCTGACGTCCGAGATGCCCACCACCACCGACCAGGATCCACCCTCGGACAAGCTCGATTCTGGTCCGGCCGGCATTCCTGCCGGGTCGGCTGGTACCGGTCCCGTCGGTCCCGTCGGCTCCGCCGGCTCCGCCGGCTCTGTCGGTACGCCCGAGATCACCGACGGAAGGCAGCTCCGCCGTCGGCGTAACCGGGAGGCGGTGGTGAAGGCGCTCCTCGATCTCTACCGCGACGGGCATCTGAAGCCGAGCACCGAGGCCATCGCGGCCCGGTCGGGCCTGTCGCCCCGGTCGCTGTTCCGGTACTTCGACGACGTGGACGACCTGGTCAATGCAGCCATCGCCCGCCAGGAGGAGCGGTCCGTCCCCCTGCTGCCCATCCATGCCACCCAGGACCAACCGGTGGCGGACAAGGTGGCCGCGCTGGTCGAACAACGGTTCCGGCTGTTCGGGGTGGTGGGAACGGCGGCCGCGGTGTCGCGGCTCCGGGCACCGTTCCAACCCCTGTTGGCCGCCGAACTGACCCGCAACCGGGCACTGCTGCGATCACAGATCGAAGTGCTGTTCGCTCCCGAACTGAACGCCATCGACCGGGACCGGGCGACCAGGGCCCTGGCGGCGGCGGACGTCATGGCGTCCTTCGAAGCGCTCCAGCTGCTCCTCCAGGACCAGGGCCTGCCTCAGCCCGAGGCCGTCTCGGCCATGGCCGGCGCCCTGGTCGCCATCCTGACGCCGGCGCCCCGGATCTCCGCGGACTGAACCCGCCGGGGGGCCGGCCCGGGTCTCAGACCGATGCGGGACGGGCGTCGGCCAGCAGTTTGTCGTCGTCGGCCAGCAGGGACCGCGCCAGGTTGCGCACCATCTCGACCACCTCGGGGTGGTCGTCTGGATCCCACCCCTCGAGCAGCTCGGTCATGGACTCCCGCCGGGCCACGGCGAGGCGGTCGATGGCCCGGCGGCCCTCAGCCGTGATGACCAGCGAGCATTCGGCGTCGGGACCCCGTCGTTCCACCATCCCCGCCTGGACCAGCGATTCCACACCGGCCTCGAGCCGCTCGGCGTCCACGTTGAGCCGCGCCCCCACCTCCTCGAGACTGCAGTCCGGACGGTCGGCCAGTCGGTAGAGCATCCAGCACGCCCTGGGGTCGAGGTCCAGACCGGCCCGGGCGGCCAGGGTCTCGTAGAGCTCGCGCCGGTTCTCCTGACTGGCGGCGCGCTCGAGGATGCGCTGGATTTCCCCGAGCGACGTGCGCGGTTCGGGGATCCCGAGGTTCTCCGCCGGTTCGGAGGTCCGGATGGACTTGCGAAGTTCGATCTCCGGAAGCGTCCAGCTGAGGAGGAACGCCCCGAAGGCGATGGGCACCCCGACCAGGAACACCGTCTGGACGGTGTGGGCAATACCGGTGATCACCCCGGCCTGGATGGCCGCCGGCAGGTGGTGGATGGCGGCCGGGTTGTCGGCGTTGACGCTGAACCCGGTCGGCGGCCGGTTCAGGTGGAGGGCGTTGAGGACGTTCCCGATGAGCAGGTTGGAGAAGATGGCCCCGAACACCGCCGTCCCGAACGAACCGCCGATCATGCGGAAGAAGGTGACCCCGGAGGTGGCCGTGCCCAGCTCCTCGTAGGGGACGGCGTTCTGTACCGCCACCGTCAGGACCTGCAGGACCAGTCCCAGTCCCAGTCCGAACACCAGCATGTAGGCCGCCATGGTCCAGGCCCCGGTGGTCTCGCCGATCCGGGACATCAGGAACAGGCCCACGGTCATGAGACCCGTCCCGACGACCGGAAAGACCTTGTAGCGGCCCCAACGGCTGACCAGCTGCCCGGAGCCGATGGACGCCACCAACAGGCCGGCCATCATCGGGAAGAGCCGCACCCCGGAGGCGATGGGGCTGATCCCCTTGACCTCCTGGAAGAACAGGGGCAGGAAGGTGAGCGAGCCGAACATGGCGAACCCGACCACGAAGCCGATGGCGCTGGCCGCCGAAAACACCTTGTTGGCGAATAGGGGCAGCGGGATGATCGGTTCGGCGGCACGCCTCTCGGCGAACAGGAAGGCCACCGCAAAGAGGACCCCGGCGGTGGCCAGGGCGATGCTGGTCGGTGAGGTCCAGGCGAACGATGTGCCCCCGAGGCTGGTGAACAGCACCAGGCAGGTGGCGGAGGCGGCGATGAGGAACGAACCCAGATAGTCGATGACCCGGTGGATCCGGCTGAGGGCCCCGGGGAGGGCGGTGGTGGTGACCACCAGGGCCACCGCCCCGACGGGAATGTTGATGTAGAAGATCCACCGCCAGCTCAGGTAGTCGACGAAAACCCCGCCGATCAGCGGTCCGAGCAGTGAGGTGACACCGAACATGGCCATGAACAGGCCCATGTAACGGCCCCGTTCGCGGGGGGAGACCACGTCGCCGAGGATGGTCATGGCCCCCACCATCAGGCCACCACCGCCCAGACCCTGGATCGCCCGGAACAGGATCAGCTGGAACATGGTGTGGCTGAGCCCGGTGAGGGCCGACCCCACCAGAAACAGCACGATGGCCGCCTGAAAGAAGAACTTCCGTCCGTACTGGTCGCCGAGCTTCCCCCACAGCGGGGTGGAGACCGTCGAGGACAGCAGGTAGGCGGTGACCACCCAGGTCAGGTGGGAGGCCCCGTGGAGATCCCCGACGATGGTGGGCAGGGCGGTGGCCACCACGTTCTGGTCCAGCGCAGCCAGGAACATGCCCAGGATGAGGGCGCCGATGACCACCATCACCCGACGGTGGGACAGTGCGGCGGCCGGTCCGGTCACATCCGCAGTCTGCGTCTCGGCCACGACATCTCCCCTTCCCCGCCGCCCGGCATCGGCGATGCCGTCCGCCCCATCTTAAATGACGGTCCTGATGCCGCCGGCCCGGCGGTCGGGCTGCCGGCTCCGGTGGGACCGGGCTTCAGGCCAGACCGGACCGGACCGCCGTGACCAGGGCAGCCAGATCCGACCGGTCGATGCGGGCCGCCGCACGTGGCGACGCCTTGCCCAGGGTGGAGCCGAACGGGAGGGCGTCCACCAGTCCCCGTCCCACCCAGCCCCGGACCAGCTTCAACTCCGTCGACCGGCCGAGGGCCCGCTCGTCGATGACGCTCCCCTTGGACACGAGGGCGGCGTTGGTCAGGCGACGCACCTCGGTGCGGTCGACGGTGATCCCCTCGTGGTTGAGCCGTCGCACCAGGTAGGAGCCGGTGTTGTACCAGTCGCAGAACCCGTGCACCACCGACGCCACCTGTCCGACCGCCCCGTCGATGGCCAGAGCCAGCACCGGACCTCCTTCGAGAGTGGTGGCTGCGGCCGCGGTGACCAGGGCCAGCTGCAGCGCACCCATGGCGGTGGCGATCGAGCGGGCCTGCCGGGAGGCCAGCATCTCCACCCCTTGCTGGTCGTAGAGGACGGCGGGGTGATCGAGCACCTGTCCCGACATCCAGTCGAGCAGCCGGGGTGGGGCCGCACGGACCTGGACGCGGACCCGCCCGATACGCCCCCGTCCCCCCTGCAGGGCGGCACGTCCCACGGCCCCGAAGACCCCCTCCAGCTGGGCTGCGGCCTCGGCCGGCAGTCCGTCGGGGCGCAACAGGGACCGGAAAGCCTGGAGGGATGCAGCCCGGGCCCGGACCAGCGCCGGAGGACGGGGTGCGTCCCGGTCGGGGTCGGGGTCGGAGTCCCGGTCGGGGTCGGGGTCGGGCCCGGGGTTCGGTCGGACCTCGCTCATGTCTGGAGTCTCCCGATTCTGCGTCGCCGCCGCAAGGCACACCGTCCAGACGGTGGGGTCGGTCGGGCCGGGCCGGGTGGGGTCGGTCGGGTCGGTGGGGTCGGTGGGGTCGGTGGGCGTACCATCGGCAGTGGGTGAGGGCGACCGGTAGGGTCGTCACCCGCACGACGACGGACAGGGGTCGTCGTCCCGGAACCGGAGAGCTCACAGATGGCACTGGACATCGGGCGCAGGGAGTTACGGCGCGACGTGGCGGCGGCCCGTCGTCGGGGCCGGAGCACACCCCGGGTGGTGATCGTCGGAGCCGGGCTGTCGGGTTTGGGGTTCGCCATCCAGCTGATCCGTTCGGGAGTCCGCGACTTCACCATCGTCGAACAGTCCGACGGCGTCGGCGGAACCTGGAGGGACAACACCTACCCGGGCAGCGGGTGTGATGTTCCCTCCCACCTGTACTCGTTCTCGTTCGCACCGAAGTCCGACTGGACCCGCCGGTTCGCCGAGCAGCCCGAGATCCTCGACTACGCCGAGTGGTGTGTTGAGCGATTCCGGATCGGACCCCACCTGCGCCTGGGCACCACGGTGTTGGGTGCCGAGTTCGACGAACCCTCCGGCGTGTGGAACCTGACCGTTGCACCGCGGGACCCAGACGGTGGGGTCGGAGCAGCGACCGCCGGAGAGCCCGGGGTCAATGGGGTGGATGGGGCCACCGGAGAGCCCGGGGGGACCGGGGTGATCCACGCCGACACGGTGATCTTCGCCTGCGGCCAACTCAACCGGCCGTTCATCCCCGACGTACCGGGCCTCGACCGATTCGCCGGGCCGGCCTGGCACTCGGCCCGTTGGGACCATCGGTCCGATCTGGCCGGACGCCGGGTGGCGGTGGTGGGCAGCGGGGCCAGCGCCATCCAGTTCGTCCCGCCGGTGGCGGCCCGGGCCGCCTCGGTGACCATCTACCAGCGCAGCCCCAACTACGTCGGCCCGAAAAAGGACCGCCCCTACAGCGCCCGCACCCGCTGGATGCTGGAGCGCGTCCCGGCCGTCGAACGGGCGTACCGGTGGTGGATCTACTGGATCCTCGAGTCGCGGTGGCTGTGGTTCCGCAAGGACAGCTGGGCCGGACGCCAGCTGGGTCGGTTGTTCATCAAGGGCATCCGGGCCGACGTGGTCTCTGAGCGCCTTCCGGAGGAGTCGGTGGTCCCGGACTATCCGGTGGGCTGCAAGCGGATCCTCATCTCCAACGACTGGTATCCGGCCCTGATGCGATCCACCGTCGAGGTGGTCGATCGGCCCATCGACCACATCGAATCCGACGCCGTCGTGACCGTCGACGGGCAGCGCCGTCCGGCCGACGTCCTCATCTTCGGAACCGGGTTCGTGACCACGGAGTTCCTCTCCCACATCCCCGTCACCGGTGAGGGGGGACGGCGCCTGTCCGACCAGTGGGCCCGGGGCGCCCACGCCTACCGGGGGGTGGCCGTGGCCGGGTTCCCCAACCTCTACCTGCTCTACGGGCCCAACACCAACCTGGGCCACAACTCGATCCTGTTCATGGTGGAGCGACAGATCAACCTGATCCTCCAGGCGGTGGCACTCCAGACCCGCACCTCCA
>Ga0182012_10001433_pt1 | contig 26159 bp, 25 predicted proteins | sample 612S2SmetaG_FD_120486 | JGI IMG/M metagenome (GOLD analysis project Ga0182012, IMG submission 120486) | Permafrost microbial communities from Stordalen Mire, Sweden - 612S2S metaG | ecosystem: Environmental > Terrestrial > Soil > Wetlands > Permafrost | place: Sweden: Stordalen | collected...
CATCGGCGTCAACGCCGGCTCTCTGGACCAGCGGATCATGATCAAATACGGCAAGGCCACACCCGAAGCGCTGGTGGAGTCGGCGCTGTGGGAGGCCTCGCTGTTCGAGGAACACGGCTTCGGTGACATCAAGATCAGCGTCAAGCACAACGATCCGGTGGTGATGGTGGCCGCCTACGAGTTGCTGGCCGCGCAGTGCGATTACCCACTGCACCTCGGGGTCACCGAGGCCGGCCCGGCTTTCCAGGGCACCATCAAGTCCGCGGTGGCATTCGGCGCGCTGTTGTCGCGCGGTATCGGCGACACCATCCGGGTGTCGCTGTCGGCGCCGCCGGTCGAGGAAGTCAAGGTTGGCAACCAGATACTCGAGTCGCTGAACCTGCGGCCCCGCGGGCTCGAGATCGTGTCGTGCCCGTCCTGCGGCCGCGCCCAGGTCGACGTTTACACGCTGGCCAACGCGGTCAGCGCCGGGCTGGAGGGTCTCGATGTGCCGCTCCGGGTCGCCGTCATGGGCTGCGTCGTCAACGGCCCGGGGGAGGCCCGCGAAGCCGACCTCGGCGTCGCGTCGGGGAACGGCAAGGGGCAGATCTTTGTTCGCGGCGAGGTGATCAAGACCGTGCCCGAATCCCAGATCGTTGAGACCCTGATCGAAGAGGCCATGCGGATCGCTGCCGAACAAGGCGTCGAACATGGTGATCACGGTCCGGAAACAACGACGAGCGGTTCGCCTGTTGTGACCGTAAGCTGATAGGGGACAGCTTCTTCAGTTGTCTTCAGTCGTTTTTTGAAAGCCTTTGGTTCGCCAGCACAGAGAGTTCGCCAGATGTCGGCTCCGCCGATCTTTCGCCTCGTCGGCGACAGACGGGTTTCTGTGGTGCGCGATGCCGCCGCGGCGTGGCGGGTATTCGACGACGATCCGGTCGGATCTTGCATGGTCGCGGCCCGGGTCGCAGACCATGGTGTTGATCCCAATTCGATTGGCGGAGAGCTATGGACCCGGCGCGGGCCGGAGGAGTCGCTGTGCTTCGCCGGCGCCAATCTGATCCCGCTGCGTGGCGCACGGGCTGACTTGAATGCATTTGCCGACGAGGCGATGAGCGGGACACGTCGTTGTTCGTCGCTGGTCGGTAGGTCCCACCTGGTGATGCCGATGTGGGAGCGGCTCGAGCCGGCCTGGGGGCCGGCGCGAGACGTGCGCGACGACCAGCCGCTGATGGCACTCACGAGCCACCCGAACTGCGCGATCGACCCCGAGGTGCGCCAGGTCAGGCCCGACGAGCTGGATGACTACCTGGTGGCAGCGGTCGATATGTTCATCGGCGAAGTCGGCGTCGACCCCCGGATCGGCGACGGCGGCCGGGGCTACCGCCGGCGGGTGGCGAGCCTGATCGCTGCTGGACGTGCCTGGGCCCGCTTCGAGCATGGCCAGGTCGTCTTCAAGGCCGAAGTGGGATCGCAGTCTCCGACAGTCGGGCAGATCCAGGGGGTCTGGGTGCATCCCGAGTGGCGCGGGCTTGGCATCGGTGCCGCCGGCACCGCGACGCTGGCTGCCGTGATCGTCGGCACCGGGCGCGTCGCCAGCCTGTATGTGAACAACTTCAACGCGGTGGCTCGTGCCGCGTACGCCCGTGTGGGCTTCGCTGAAGTCGGCACGTTCGCGACCGTGCTGCTCGACTAACCGGTCCTCGACCGCGTAACCAGATAACAGCCGGGTCTCGGTGTGTCTGCGCCCGCGCCGGAGCTGTGGTCTTAACATCAGTCACGATGGCAACAAAAACCACTGCAGCAACAAGAGCCTCGATGACATCAGCAGTATCAGCGGTCACAGGCGCGCTGCTGGTTGCTGTCATCGCGCTGTCCGGGTGCACCCCCCGGCTCGAAGGTCCGGGCCCGAGCGCTGAAAAGTTCTTCCGCGCACTGGCCATAGGCGATACCGTGACGGCCGCCCAACTCAGCGACAACCCCAACGACGCCCGCGAATCACTTAACGCGGCCTGGGCCGGTCTGCAGGCCACTCACTTGGATGCCCAAATTCTTACCGCGAAGTACGCCGAGGACACCGGCACAGTCGCTTACCGCTTCACCTGGCATCTGCCCAAGAACCGCACCTGGACCTACGACGGCCAGTTGAGGATGGCCCGCGACGAGGGGCACTGGCAGGTGCGCTGGGCGACCACCGGACTGCATCCCAAGTTGGGCGAACATCAGACATTCGCGTTGCGTTCCGATCCGCCGCAGCGCGCTTCAGTGAACGAATTGGGCGGCAGCGATGTGCTGGCGCCGGGTTACCTATACCACTACACCCTCGACGCCACCCAGGCTGGGCCGGCCCTGATCGGAACGGCACACGCGATAATCGATGTGCTGCATCCTTTTAACGACACACTGAACGACCCGCAATTGCTGGCCGAGCAGGCCAGTTCCTCGACCCAGCAGGTTGACCTGGTCACCTTGCATCCCGACGACAACGACAAGGTCTTTCCGGCGATTGGCAGACTGCCTGGCATCGTCGTCACACCCCAGGCCGACATTTTGCCGACCGATCCCCACTTTGCCCCGGCAGTCATCGGTCAGGTGAAGAAGTCCGTGATGGACCAACTCATCGGCCAGGCGGGCTGGCGGGTGGTCACCGTCAACCAGAACGGTGTCGACGTCGCCGTGCTGCATGAGGTCGAAGGTTCGCCTGCGCCGTCGGTTTCGATCACTCTGGACCGCGCCGTGCAGAACGCCGCTCAGCGCGCGGTGGACACCCGCGGCGGCAAAGCGATGATCGTCGCGATCAAGCCGTCGACGGGGGAGATTCTCGCAGTTGCGCAGAACGGCGGGGCCGATGCTGACGGCCTTATCGCCACCAACGGCCTGTTCCCGCCCGGATCGACCTTCAAGATGATCACGGCCGGCGCCGCTATCGACCGGGACATGGCCACGCCCAACTCGATGCTCGGCTGCCCCGGTCACATCGACATCGGGCACCGCACCATCCCCAATTACGGCGGCTTCGATCTCGGCGTGGTGTCGATGTCACGGGCCTTCGCCAGCTCGTGCAACACCACGTTCGCCGAGTTGAGCAGCAGGATGCCGCCCCGCGGATTGAGCCAGACAGCCACCCGCTACGGGATGGGCCTCGACTACACGGTGGATGGCATCAGCACAGTGACCGGATCGGTACCGCCGACGGTCGACCTGGCCGAACGCACTGAGGACGGGTTCGGCCAGGGCAAAGTGCTGGCCAGTCCATTCGGCATGGCACTGGTGGCGGCCACAGTGGCAGCGGGCAAAACCCCGGTGCCGCAGCTGATCGCAGGCCGGCCCACCACCGTCGAAGGCTCGAACATCCCGGACACGCCGATCAGCCCGAAGATGATCGATGCGCTGAGGCCCATGATGCGGCTGGTAGTCACCAACGGGACCGCCAAGGACATCGCCGGCTGCGGTGAGGTGTTCGGGAAGACCGGTGAGGCCGAGTTCCCGGGCGGGTCGCACTCCTGGTTCGCGGGGTACCGCGGCGATCTGGCCTTCGCCGCGCTGATCGTCGGGGGCGGCAGCTCGGAGTTCGCCGTCCGAATGACCAAAGTGATGTTCGAATCGCTCCCGCCGGGTTACCTGGCGTAAAGCCGCCGCACGGCCATCCGGCGCCGGCAGCGGTAAATTGCCAGAGTGGGCCGAACGATGGACTCAAACGAGGACATGGTGGCGTTGCGGATCTCCGACGCCGACCGCAACGGCACCATGCGCCGACTGCACAACGCGGTCGCGCTAGGGCTGATCGACATCGGGGAATTCGAGCAGCGCTCGTCGCTGGTCTCACACGCGCGAACCCGAACCGACCTGGACGGGCTTGTCGGTGACCTGCCTGGGCCCGGTGCGATCGTCACATCCGCGACGGACCGGGTGGAACTGCGGGGCTGGGCCGGCTCGCTGAAGCGCCACGGCGAATGGACAGTGCCCACCCGGCTGGCGCTGGTGCGCCGGCTGGGTTCGATCGAGCTCGACCTCACCAAGGCCCGTTTCGCGGGGCCGGTAGTGGTTATCGAGCTCGACGTGAAGTTCGGCTCGGTGGAAATCAGGCTGCCCGTTGGCGCCAGCGCCTCCATCGACGACGTCGAGGTCCGGGTGGGCAGCGCCAGCGACCGCCGCAAAGACGCACCGGGCGAAGGAACGCCACATGTCGTGCTCACCGGGCAGGTGACCTGCGGCTCGGTCATCGTCCGGGGACCGCAGCGGTCGCTCCTGCGTCGCGGGCGGGCCTGATTTGCCCTGCTCGCCCCCTCGCCGCTCCGCGGCTGGGGGACCCCCATGTCGTACCGCTACGCAGTACGCATCGTCGCAGGGCGAGCCGCGATTAAACTAGCTACATGCCCGCTCGCACCGCGCTTTCCCCTGGAGTGTTGTCCCCGACCCTGCCGGTGCCCAACCTGATCCCTCGCCCGGAATACGTCGGCAAGCCCACCGCAAAGGAGGGCACCGAGCCGTGGGTACAGACGCCCGAGGTCATCGAGAAGATGCGCGTCGCCGGCCAGATCGCGGCCGCCGCGCTGGCCGAGGCGGGCAAAGCGGTCGCGCCCGGGGTGACGACGGACGAACTGGACCGGATCGCACACGAGTACATGGTCGACAACGGCGCCTACCCGTCGACGCTGGGCTACAAGGGATTCCCGAAGTCGTGCTGCACGTCGCTCAACGAGGTGATCTGCCACGGAATCCCTGATACGACGGTGATCGCCGACGGCGACATCGTCAACATCGATGTCACCGCCTACATCGACGGCGTGCACGGCGATACCAACGCGACTTTCCTGGCCGGCGACGTCTCGGAGGAGCACCGGCTGCTCGTCGAGCGGACCCGGGAGGCGACGATGCGAGCGATCAACGCCGTCAAACCCGGGCGCGCATTGTCGGTAGTCGGTCGCGTCATCGAGTCGTATGCAAATCGGTTCGGGTACAACGTGGTTCGCGACTTCACCGGTCATGGTATCGGCACCACTTTCCACAACGGTTTGGTCGTCCTGCACTACGACCAGCCTGCTGTCACGACAGTGCTGCAGCCGGGAATGACGTTCACCATCGAACCGATGATCAACCTCGGCTCGCTGGACTACGAGATCTGGGACGACGGCTGGACGGTGGTCACTAGGGATCGCAAGTGGACCGCGCAATTCGAGCACACCCTGCTGGTCACCGAGACCGGCGTCGAGATCCTCACATTGGCGTGAGTCTCGTGGCGCGAGCAGACACAAAAGGCCCGTTTTCGGGGCGAAAACGGGGGCTTTTGTGTCTGCTCGCCGGAAAAGGGTGAGCGGGGCGCTGCTGGTCGCGGGCACCAGTTCCGACGCGGGGAAGTCCACGGTGGTGGCCGGCCTGTGCCGACTGCTGGCGCGCAGCGGGGTCCGGGTTGCGCCGTTCAAGGCGCAGAACATGTCCAACAACTCCGTGGTCACTGTCGAAGGTGGCGAGATCGGCCGCGCCCAGGCAGTCCAGGCCCGGGCGGCCGGGTTAGAGCCCAGCGTGCGGTTCAATCCGATCCTGCTCAAACCGGGCAGTGACCGCAAGTCGCAGCTGGTGATCCGCGGGCAGGTCGCCGAATCGATCACTGCGACTTGGTATATGGAACATCGCGATCAGCTCGCCGGCATCGTCTCCGAAGAACTGGCCGGCTTGCGCGCTGAATTCGATGCGGTGATCTGTGAGGGTGCCGGGTCGCCAGCCGAAATAAACCTGCGTGCAACGGATTTGGCCAACATGGGATTGGCCAGGGCGGCGAACCTGCCGGTGGTTTTGGTCGGCGACATCGACCGCGGCGGCCTGCTGGCTCACCTCTTCGGGACGGTCGCCGTGCTCGAGCCCGACGATCAGGCCCTTATTGCCGGGTTCATCGTCAACAAATTCCGTGGCGATCCCGCGCTGCTGGAGCCCGGGCTGCAGCAGCTACTGGCGATGACAGGCCGCCCAACCTATGGGGTGCTGCCCTATGTCGACCAGCTGTGGCTGGACGCTGAAGATTCGTTATCGGCGTTTGCGCACCGTGCCGTCGGCGCGCCAGAACCACCGCGCGGCGAGGAGTGGCTGCGGGTGGGTGCGGTGCGGCTGCCCCGGATTTCCAACTCCACCGACGTCGAGGCCCTGGCCTGCGAGCCGGGCGTGCTGGTGAGCTGGATCAGCGGTCCCGCGGACCTGGTCGAGGCCGACTTGATCGTGCTCCCGGGCACCAAGGCCACCGTGGCTGACTTGGCGTGGCTGCGGGAGCGCGGCCTGGCCGGTGCGATCGCCGATCACGCCCGCAGCGGCAAGCCGGTGCTGGGTATCTGCGGCGGATTCCAGATGCTGTGCCGGCACATCGAGGACACCGTTGAATCCGGTACCGGGGCGGTCGACGGGCTGGGGTTGCTGGACGCCGACATCGCCTTCGCTGCCGACAAGGTCCTGCGCCGGTGGGCGGCGCCCCTGAGCGGCTATGAGATCCACCATGGCCGGCTCGTACGGTGTGCCGAGGGCAGCTGGTTCGATTCTGGCCCCGAGAACCCCGAGCCGCAGGGCGTCGCGCGAGGCGCGGTTTTCGGGACGCACTGGCACGGTCTGCTCGACAACGACGACTTCCGTCGCGCGTGGCTCACCCGCGTCGCCGGCGCGGCCGGCCGCCGCGGATTCGTGGTCGCCGGCGACGTCAACGTCGCCGCGCGACGGGATGCCCAACTGGATCTGATCGCTGACCTGCTGGCCGCACACCTCGACGTCGACGCCGTGGTCGGCCTGTTGGACGGCGGGCCGGTGCAGCGACCGCACGTCGCGATCGAGCTGCAGGAACCGGCGAAAACCGCGCGCACTCGGACCGACCAGTTGTAGCGTGCATAAGTGCCCACGATGATGACCACGTTCGACGGGTTTCCGGTCTCGGTGAGCGTAACGGGTCCGGACAAAGGCATTGTCGTCGTCATCTTGGGTGACGAGGGACGTGCGCCGGCCGCCTACGACGCTGCGTGCGAGCGCCTGCACACTGCGTCGCTTCGAACCGTCGTCATCGGCATTGAGCCGGGGCTGACCGCAAAGTCGGTCGTCGGCATCCTGGACGTGCTGGGGATCAATTGGGCGGTCGTGGTCGGCGACCGCGCCGGCGGCGAGCTCGCCTGGGAGCTGGCGGCAACCAGGTTGGGCCGATTCGTCGGTCTGGTGGTTATCGACCGCGGACATCCGCGGGTGGCCGACCTCAACGGCGTGGTTCTCGACGACGACTGCCCGGCGGTTGAGATCGGCACCACCATCTTGGTCAGCTCCCCTGCCGCGCGGGCCGTGGCCCGCGAAAGTCAACGGTTCGTGTACGCGGATTACCGGGTCGTCGACCTCGGACGTCGCAATACCCAGGAATCGACCGCGCAGTTGACCACCGAGATCGTGATGCGCACCAGTAGCTGGTAACGCCGGCCGCCCTGGTTGACTAACTGTCGTGACTTCTCCGGCGTTGTCGTGGACCGAGCTGCAACGACTGGTGGCGGCCGGCGATGTGGATACCGTGATCGTCGCCTTCACCGACATGCAGGGACGGCTGGCGGGCAAGCGGGTGTCGGCTGGGATATTCGTCGACGAAGTCGCCGCGCACGGCGCCGAATGCTGCGCCTATCTGCTGGCCGTCGACGTCGAGATGAACACCGTGCCCGGTTATGCCATGTCGAGCTGGGACACCGGTTACGGCGACATGGTGATGACGCCGGACCTGTCCACACTTCGGCTCATTCCCTGGTTGCCGGCCACCGCACTGGTGATAGCCGATCTGGTCTGGGCCGACGGCAGTTCGGTCGTTGTCTCGCCCCGCGCCATCCTGCGTCGCCAGCTCGAGCGGCTGGGCCAACGCGGGCTGGTCGCAGATGTCGCCACCGAACTGGAGTTCATCGTGTTCGACGAGCCGTACCGGCAGGCGTGGGCAAACGGCTACCGCGGGCTGACCCCGGCCAGCGACTACAACATCGACTACGCCATATTGGCGTCGTCGCGGATGGAGCCACTGCTGCGCGATATCCGGCTGGGTATGCAGGGTGCCGGCCTGCGGTTCGAGGCGGTCAAGGGCGAGTGCAATACCGGCCAGCAGGAGATCGGGTTCCGTTACGACGAGGCGCTGGTCACCTGTGACAACCACGCCATCTACAAGAATGGCGCCAAGGAAATCGCGGATCAGCACGGCAAGAGCCTCACCTTCATGGCGAAATACGATGAACGCGAAGGCAACAGCTGCCACATCCACATCTCGCTGCGGGCGGCCGACGGTACAGCGGTGTTCGACGACGACAGCGGCCCGCACCGCATGTCGCCGACATTTCGCAGCTTCGTCGCCGGCCAGTTGGCGACGCTGCGCGAGCTGGCGTTGTTTTATGCCCCGAACATCAACTCCTACAAGCGATTCGCCGACGGCAGCTTCGCGCCCACGGCGGTCGCCTGGGGGCTGGACAACCGCACCTGCGCGCTGCGGGTGGTCGGCCACGGCCGCAATATCCGGCTCGAATGCCGGGTTCCCGGCGGCGATGTCAACCAGTATCTGGCGGTAGCGGCCTTGATCGCGGGAGGGCTGTACGGTATCGAGCGGGGGCTGCAACCCCCAGAGCCCTATGACGGCAACGCGTACGAAGCCTCTGATGTGCAACGGCTACCCACCACCTTGGCGGAGGCGGCCGCGCTGTTCGGGGCTTCGGAACTGGCGCGGGAGGCGTTCGGCGACGACGTTGTCGCGCACTACCTGAACAACGCCCGAGTCGAGTTGGCGGCATTCAACGCGGCCGTTACGGATTGGGAAAGGATGCGCGGTTTTGAGCGCCTCTAGAGCGAGACGGCCGATCGTTGGTCTGACCGCCTACCTAGAGCAGGTGCAGACCGGGATTTGGGACGTCCCGGCGAGTTATCTGCCTGCGGATTACTTCGAGGGCGTGACGATGGCCGGCGGTGTTGCGGTACTGCTGCCGCCCCAGCCGGTAGATCCCGACGTCGTCAATTCTGTGCTGGACAGCTTGGACGCCCTCGTGATCACCGGCGGTTATGACCTGGACCCCATCGCCTACGGCCAGCAACCGCATCCGACGACCGACCAGCCTCGCACTGCCCGCGACAGTTGGGAGTTCGCGCTGTTGCAGGGTGCGCTGGCCCGCGGGCTGCCCGTGCTGGGTATCTGTCGCGGCGCGCAGGTGCTCAATGTCGCATTCGGCGGAACGCTGCACCAGCACCTGCCCGACGTCCTCGGCCACAGCGGCCATCGTGCGGGCAACGGGGTGTTCACCAGGTTGCCGGTGCGTACCGTGGCGGGCACCCGGCTGGCCGCGTTGGTAGGGCAGTCCGCTGACGCGCCGTGCTACCACCACCAGGCCATCGACAAGGTCGGTGCGGGCCTGGTGGTCAGCGCGTGGGGTCCCGACGGGGTCGTCGAGGCGGTGGAGCTGGCGGGGGACGGGTTCGTGCTTGCGGTGCAGTGGCATCCGGAGAAGTCCCTGGAGGATCTGCGATTGTTCACCGCGATCGTCGACGCTGCGCGGGCCTACGCCGGCCGATGAGCACGATGCAGCTGATCAACCCCGCGACCGAGGAAGTGCTGCGCTCGATCGACCACGCCGACGCCGCCGCGGTCGACGACGCGGTGCAGCGTGCGCGGGCGGCTCAGCGGCGCTGGGCACGGCTGCCGCCGGTCGAACGCGCTGCCGGTCTGCGGGCATTCGCGGCCGCCGTCGACGCTCACATCGACGAACTGGCCGCGCTCGAGGTGGTCAATTCGGGGCACCCCATCGCGTCGGCGGAGTGGGAAGCGGGCCATGTCCGCGACGTGTTGACGTTCTATGCCGGCGCCCCGGAACGGCTTTCCGGAAAGCAGATTCCCGTCGCCGGCGGCCTAGACATCACGTTCAACGAGCCGCTGGGCGTGGTCGGCGTGATCACGCCCTGGAACTTCCCGATGACGATCGCCTCCTGGGGCATCGCGCCTGCCCTGGCCGCCGGCAACGCCGTGCTCGTCAAGCCCGCGGAATGGACACCGCTGACCACGATGCGGCTCGGCGCGCTGGCCGTCGAGGCCGGGCTGGACCCAGACCTGCTGCAGGTGCTGCCCGGGAAGGGCGCGGTGGTCGGGGAGCGGTTCATCACCCATCCAGATGTTCGCAAAATCGTCTTCACCGGGTCCACCGAAGTCGGCAAGTTGGTGCTGGCAGGCGCGGCGGCCCAGGTCAAGCGGGTGACACTGGAACTGGGCGGCAAAAGCGCCAACATCATCTTCGACGACTGCGACTTGGAGCGCGCGGCAGCGACCGCACCCAACGGGGTGTTCGACAATGCCGGGCAGGATTGCTGCGCACGCAGCCGGATCCTGGTGCAGCGCAACGTTTACGACAGGTTCATGGAGCTGCTTGAGCCGGCGGTGCGCAGCGTCGTCGTCGGGGACCCGGGATCGCGTGACACCGAGATGGGTCCGCTGATATCCGCCGCGCATCGCGACACGGTGGCCTCCTACGTCCCGGACGATGCGCCGGTCGCATTCCGCGGCACCGCGCCCGCTGGTCGCGGATTCTGGTTTCCACCAACGGTTCTCACTCCGAGACGTGCCGACCGGACCGTCACCGAGGAGATCTTCGGCCCTGTGGTCACCGTGTTGATGTTCGACGATGAGCACGACGCCGTCACGCTGGCCAACGATACCGCCTATGGGCTATCCGGATCGATCTGGACCGACAACCTATCTCGCGCGCTGCGCGTATCGCGGGCAGTCGAATCCGGCAACCTCTCGGTTAATTCGCATTCCTCGGTGCGCTACAGCACGCCCTTCGGCGGCTTCAAGCAGTCCGGGCTGGGTCGTGAGCTCGGCCCCGACGCGCCGCTGCATTTCACCGAGACCAAGAACGTGTTCATCGCGATCAAAGAGGAGGGTTAGTGGCTCCGTTCGATCTCACCCGACGGTTGTCCGGCCGGGTGGCGGTCATCACCGGCGGCGGCAGCGGCATCGGCCTGGCCGCAGGTCGGCGCATGCATGCCGAGGGTGCCACCGTCGTCGTCGGCGACATCGATAGCGAGGCCGGCGCGGCGGCGGCATACGAGCTATCGGGTTTGTTTGTGCCAGTGGATGTTTCCGACGAGCGTGCCGTCGACGCGTTGTTCGATACCGCGGCCACAACCTATGGCTCGGTCGAAATCGCGTTCAACAATGCCGGCATCTCGCCACCCGATGACGACCTGATCGAAAATACCGAGCTGCCCGCGTGGCAGCGCGTCCAAGACGTCAACCTGAAATCGGTGTACCTGTGCTGCCGGGCCGCGTTGCGGCACATGGTCCCCGCTGGAAAGGGATCGATCATCAACACCGCGTCCTTCGTCGCGGTGCTGGGCTCGGCGACCTCGCAGATCTCCTACACCGCATCCAAAGGCGGCGTGCTGGCCATGTCACGGGAACTGGGAGTGCAATTCGCCCGGCAAGGCATCCGGGTCAACGCGCTGTGCCCCGGGCCGGTCAAAACCCCGCTGCTGCAAGAGCTTTTCGCCAAGGACCCCGAGCGCGCAGCCCGGCGGCTGGTGCACGTGCCGCTGGGACGCTTTGCCGAGCCGGACGAAATCGCCTCCGCCGTAGCATTTTTAGCCAGTGACGACGCGTCGTTCATCACGGCGTCGACGTTCCTGGTGGACGGCGGCATCAGTTCGGCCTACGTCACTCCGCTCTAACTGGGGCCGATCGCAATCAAGGGAATCGCCATTTCGGCGGGCGTGGCCGAACCGTGAAAACCTATCAGGTGAGCCGCTTCCGGGGGTTCGTGGCCGCTCGCCAGCACCGCAAAATCGCCGGTGCAGATGACAACGACATCGCCGATTCGGGGCAGGTTGCGTGGTATCACCGGTCCGAACAGTCCGGTAGCCACTGCCTCGGCACGGGTAAGAACCTGCGCCCGGCCGTCCATCACCTCGCGCCAGGTGGCCAGCACATCGTCTGTAGCGCCGCGCTCGGTGTGCAGGTAGCGCACCCGCGGCTCGCCGGCGACCACCCGTATCCCCGCGGCAAGGCGCGGGTCGGCGCCGATGTCGACGCGCGCGTTCGCGGGGACGTTGAGGCCGCCGTGGTCCGCGGTCACCAGCAGCGCCGCGTTCGCGGGCAGCGCCTCGACGATCCGGGTCAGCAACGCATCGACATGGGCTGCCGCCTCGTGCCACTGGGACGAACCGATGCCGGACACATGTGCGGCGGTGTCCAGATCGGCGGTATAGCCGTAGACCAGGCCCGGTGCGGCATGCAGTTCGTCGGCCACCCGCTGGGCGTAGTCGTCACCCGTGCGAGTCGGGCAAAACTCTGCGCCTCGGTATGCGGCATCGGTCAGTCCGGTGCCGATGAACCACTCCGGGAGTACGGCGCGCACCTCGACGCCGGATTGCCGTAGCCGCTCGAAGCAGGTTGGCAGCGGCTGCCATTGGTTGGCCGGCGGGTCGTCGCGCCACCGGATGTGGTTGAGCACCCGGTCGGTGCCGGGGACGTTGAGCGTGAAGCCCAGGATGCCGTGCTCGCCGGGCTGTGTGCCCGTTGCCAGCGATACCAGGCTGCTCGGCGTAGTCGACGGGAACGTGCAGGTCAACTGATCCAGCCGGCCCCGCCGGCCTAGCTGGTCGCCGGCCAGAACAGCCGCCAGCAGCGGCGCGTCGTCGGCCAACTCCGGTAGCAGGTGCCAACCCATGCCGTCGACCAGCACCACTGCGATGCGATCAACGTCGCCAAACTGATCCGATAGTGCCAACTTGTCGACCGCACCCGGTGCGCCAAGCAGCGCGGCCGCCGCCGGCAGCACATCGCAGATCGATCCGGGCACGCGGTCGGCCACATGGTCAGTTTGGCACGAAGTTAGACGTGCGCCAGTCGCTGGCTGGTCATCCGGAGCTGGCGGTCGGTGCTGTCGGCGAGCGCGCGCACCTGCTCCGGCTGCAGCCGCCCGCACAGCCGGCCCCAGTGCACCGCGACCTCGTCTCCGACGGCGACATCGGGCACCGCGCTGTATCCGTCGGCCCAGACTTCGAGCACCTGCGCCGCGGCTTGCGACAGCGTCAACGCCTTGCCATCCCAGCAAAGCCGCTGGCACAACACTTCGACTTCGTCGTCGTCACGGGAGGTCACTGTCCCCCAAGTGATTCGGCAATTGTCCAGCACACCCATCGGGTATTCGTCCATGCCACGCCCCAGAAATCGGGTCCAGGGATATACGCCGAACACGTGAAAGCAGTGATTGCCGGCTGCCTCGCATGCCAGGTCCGGGGTCAGATGCGACCAGTAACGACCCGCTTGGGGCCCGATGATGGACAACAGCGCGTTGAAGAATTCGCCCGGCTCGAGGTCTACGCCAACACCACCGCCGAGCCAATAGGATTCGACCAGCCGATAATCCAGTGGGTCAGCGATACCGGTCAACTTGGACAGCACTCGCAAGTACGGCCAGGCCCCGGAAAACCTCGTCGCCGCGTCGCGCACATCGCCGATTGAACCGTCACGTAAGGTCGCTCCCAGCGGGGGACCGCAATAGCCCAAAGCGTTGGGCGCATAAGCGTAGCGGGCGAACATCTCGGCGCCGCGAGCGTCGACCAACTCCTCACACCCGCCCGGAGTGCCCTACGAGCTTGGCGGCATCATGATGCATGCGGCCGAAGTTGTAGTACGCGGCGCACGCCCCCTCGGGGGACACCATGCATGTCCCGATCGGTGTTTCCGGCGTGCACGCGGTGCCGAAAACCTTGCATTCCCAAGGCTTGAGCACACCCTTGAGGACCTCACCGCACTGGCAGGCCTTCGGGTCGGCGACCCGCACGCCTGGCATCGTGAACCGCAGTTCGGCGTCGAACTCCGCGAAGTCGTCGTGCAACCGCAACGCACTTTGCGAGATGAACCCAAGTCCGCGCCATTCAAAGTGCGGACGTAATGTGAAAACCTTGGCCATCAGCGCCAATGCCGCCTGGTTTCCGTGTTCGGGCACCACTCGCTTGTACTGATTTTCCACCTCGCATCGGCCTTCGCGGATCTGGCGCAACAGCATCGCAACTGAAGCCAGGATGTCGAGGGGTTCGAATCCCGCTACCACCAAAGGCTTCCGGTACACCTCCGGAACGAACCGGTATGGCCGGTTACCCACCACAGTCGACACGTGGCCGGGCCCGATGAATCCGGACAGCCGAAGGTCAGGCGAATCCAGAATGGCCTTGATCGGCGGAACGATCGTGACATGGTTGCAGAACACACTGAAATTGGGCAGGCCCTCCTCGCGAGCCCGCACCAGGGTGACCGCGGTCGACGGTGCGGTGGTCTCGAAACCGATGGCGAAGAACACCACCTGTTTGCCGGGGTTGTCGACCGCGATCTTGAGCGCGTCCAGCGGGGAGTACACAAAACGCACATCGGCGCCGCGCGCCTTGGCGTCAAGCAGGCTGCCGGCGGACCCGGGCACCCGCATCATGTCGCCGAAGCAGGTGAAGATCACGCCGGGTCGGCTTGCCAGCCACATCGCATCGTCGATGCGGCCCATCGGAATCACGCACACCGGGCAGCCGGGGCCGTGCACCAGTTCGACATTGTCGGGTAGCAGGTGTTCGATGCCGTGCCGGTAAATGGTGTGGGTGTGCCCGCCACACACCTCCATGAATTTGAAGTGCTCCGGGCCGGCCCCGGCCAGGTGCTCGATGGCAACAAGCAGTTTGCGGGCCGCCGCTGGATCACGGAACTCGTCAACGAATTTCATCGCGCTTCCTTCCTCGGCCTCACCCGTCTAGACAATCGCCGACGAGTCGAAGGCTTCAATTTCAGCGGTGTAGGCCTCGCCCAGTTTCTTGATGGCAGCCAGGGTGAGCAGCGCCTCGCTCTCGTCGATCTTGGCCATCGCAAACCCGACGTGGACCAACACCCAGTCGTCGGGCTCGGGCATGTCGTCTTCCAACAGCCGCACGCTGATCGTGCGCTGCACACCGCTGACATCGACCTTCGCCAGATAGTTCGCGGGATCGGTGATTTCAACGATCCGGCCCGGTATCCCAAGACACATCTGAAGCTCCCCCCCTAACAGATCCTCGGCAGCGGATCCCCGACGAGCATGTCGACGATGCGCGTGCCGCCGAATCCCGTTCGCAGCACCACGGTTTCGGCCGGTTCGGTGATGATTTCCCCAACTTCGGCCGCCTCGGCGCCCAACGGATGCGAACGCAGCGCGGCCAGCCCGGCCCCGGCTTCCTCTGGTGCGACGACGGCGACGAACTTGCCCTCGTTGGCGACATAGAGGGGATCGATGCCGAGCAGCTCGCAGGCGCCATTCACCATGGGATGCACCGGCAGTTGCTCCTCGTCGAGGACCACTCCCAGCCCGCAGGCCTGCGCGAGTTCATTGCAGACGGTGCCCACTCCGCCCCGGGTCGCGTCACGCAGCCACCTGGTGGATGGCGCGGCCGCCATCAGCAGCTCCACCAGCGGGCTGACGGAGGCGGTGTCGGAACTGATATCGGCCTCGATGGCCAGGTCACCACGGGCCAGCATGACTGCCATCCCGTGGTCGCCCATCGACCCCGACAGCAGCACCCTGTCGCCGCTGCGCACCGACTCCGCCGACAGGCGCCGCTCGGCGGGAATGAGGCCGGTCCCGGTCGTGGTGATGAACAGGCCGTCGGCGGCGCCCTTGGGCACCACCTTGGTGTCGCCGGTGACGATCCGCACGCCCGCGTCGGCGGCCGCGGCCGCCATGTCGGCGACGATCTCTTTCAATTCGGCGATCGGGAAACCTTCCTCGAGTACGAACGCCGCCGAAAGCCATAACGGGACAGCGCCAGCCATCGCCAAGTCGTTGCACGTCCCATGGACGGCGAGTTCACCGATGGAGCCACCGGGAAAACGCCTTGGCTGCACCACAAATGAATCGGTGGACATCGCGATACGCTCGCCACTGGGCAAGGTGAGCACCGCGCCATCGCCGAGCGACTCCAGCGCCGGGTTGCGGAACGCCTCCAAGAAAACCGCGTCGACCAGTGCTGCCGAGGCCTTGCCGCCGGCACCGTGCGCCAGCGTCACGTGGTCGTCGAGCAGCCTGGGACGGCGTCTGCGGAACGATTCGATACGCTCGATCACCTCGCCCTCGGCGAACCGCGGCCCTGACGAGAGGTATTCGCCTGCCGACTTGCTCATGCGGCCCCCAAACCTTGATCGCCCGCGAGATGTTGGTGGGTTGCCAACCACAGCCGATAGCCGAGCAGCGCTTGCGATTCCTGAATCCGGTGCACACTTTGCGAACGAACGACGAAGCATGCGTCCACATCTGGGTTGTTCACGAACGCGCCGCCGTCGTATCCGGCGAAACCGATCGTGTACAGGCCGCGGTGTCGTGCCTCGGCTAACGCTGCCAGCAGGTTGGGTGAATTGCCGCTGGTCGACATGGCGACGGCGATGTCGCAGGCCTTCGCGCGGGCGATCAATTGACGGACGAACACCAGCTCGAATCCTACGTCGTTGCCCAGCGCGGTGATGATCGCCTGATCGGCGGTCAAGGACCAGGCCGGGAAGGGCTTGCCGATGGGCGGCCGGGCGAACAGCCCCGCCAAGGTCGTGGAATCGGTGCAGCTGCCACCGTTTCCGAAGGTGAACATCCGTCCGCCGGCGGCGAAACGGCGCGCGATCTCGCCGGCGGCCCGCTCCAGCAGCTCGGCGCTGGCTTCCAGGGTGGCGCGCCGCAGTGCCAGGCTCTCGGCTGCTTTTGCCCGCGCGGATGAGGCCAGGTCGGCGAGCAGCGACGTGGGGTCGTGTTCCTCTGCATCTATGAACGGATAAAGGAAGTTGGTGGGTTCTTGGGAATGGCCGCTCATCAGGTGTTCCCATCCAGTTTGCTGATCGCGGTGCCGGCGTGCACCAGGATTAGCTCGCCGGCAGCGACCGGGTCGATCAGTGATGTAACCACGTTCTCGACACCTCGCGCGGTGCGCACCGTGGCCACTCCGTCGGTGGAGGCGGTCACCACCTCGCCTAGACGACCCTCGTCGCTGCAGGTGATACAGGCCCCTTCTGTTTCGTCGCTGCACGACGAGGCCGGCTTGAGTAACCCGGCGTGCTCAAAGCACACGTGGGTCAGCTCCCACAACAGGTGATAGAACAGCACGAACCCTCCCGTTGCGGGCACTCGGGGGTCGGGGTCGTCGAGCCACAGCACGTGGTCGGCCATACCGGCACCCGGTCGTTCGCCACTGCCGATCCAGATGGTGGTGGTGTCCCACACCGGGCCTCGACGCATCACCGAGCGCACGTCGGGATGGTCCGCGCTGGAAACCGCGATCACGATGTCGCCGGGCCGCACCGACACCCGCACCTGATCAACCAGGTCGGGTCCGGTCAGCGCCACCGCCGGCAATGCGCGTTTCCCCACGATCACCGGATGCACGAACTCGACCGCGATGTGCTGTGCATGCGGTTCCCACGACGGTGCGATGGACCACATGGTCGCGCCGGCAGCGAACCGCTTGGCCAGAGTGAACGCGGTCGCGGCCAGGTCAGCGGCCAGATCGGCATCAAGCCCGCGATCCAGAGCGGCGCTACCAAAAACGGGGGTCACGCGTCAGCCTCCTCTCGCGCAATCAGCATCGAGATCACGGCCTGACCCAGCGCCAGCCCGCCGTCATTCGGCGGCACCGTGTGATGGGTGAGCACTTCAAATCCGGCCATTTGCAGTTGCTTACGACATGCGCGCAGCAGGAGTACGTTCTGGAAGACCCCGCCGGTCAGTCCCACCAGCCGCACCGCGCCGGCCACCTGAACGGCCACCTTGGCGACGGCCTCCGCGACCGCCTGATGGAACCCAGCCGCCAACTGCGCCTGTGACGTGCCTGCGTGCAGACCCGACACCATCGTCCGCACCATCGTGGCCGGATCGATCACTCCGTCGTCGCGCACCGCCAATGGCAACGACGGCACAATGCCGTCGGGCAATTCGGGGGCGGACTCGGCCAGCGCTTCGAGTTCGATGGCGGCCTGGCCCTCGTAGTCGATGCGGTGCCGCACCCCCAGCAGCGAAGCGACCGCATCGAACAGCCGACCCATGCTCGAACACGGCACACATCCCGTCCCGCTCTGCAATTGTGAGCGGGTAAGCCGCAACTCGTCCGGCGTCGCCGCGGCGACCGGAGCCAGATCGGGAGTCCAGTCGATGCCGGCCATCCACAACTGCGACAGCGCCATTCGCCACGGGTTGCGCACCGCGGCGTCGCCGCCCGGCAGCGGCACCGGCACCAGGTGGCCGGCCCGGGCGAAACGGTGGCTGTCGGTCCCGAGCTTGAGTATCTCGCCGCCCCAAATCGTCTGATCGCAGCCGTAGCCGGTGCCGTCGAAGGAGACTCCGATGATCGGTTCGCCGACGCGTCCGTGCTCGGCCAGCAGCGAAACCACGTGCGCATGGTGGTGCTGGACGAGATCCAGTGGCCGATCGCCCGCCCGGCGCTCCGCCCAGCTACGGGTGTGATAGCCCGGATGCAAATCGGCAGCCAATCGTACTGGCTCGCCGCGCATTGCGCTGAGCTGACCCACCGCACGCTCGAAAGCCCGCAAGGTCTCCCAGGTGCCCATGTCGCCGATATGCCCGGACATGTAGGCGCGCGAGCCGTCGGTTAGACAGAAGGCGTTCTTCAGTTCCCCGCCCACGGCCAACACTGCCGGGCCGTCTCGCCCGAGCCGCCCGAGGTCTATGGGTAGCGGCGCATAGCCGCGGGACCGGCGGATCGGCAGTTCCCGGTCCCCTTCCTGGTCTCTGACGACGCGCACCACCGAGTCGTCACACGGCACCTGGATTGGCCGGTCGTGGTCGAGGACTGCGTCGCAGAGAACCGAAAGCCTCTTGGCGGCATCGTCTTCGGTGAAGCAGATGGGTTGGTCGGAATGGTTGGCGCTGGTCAGCACCAGCGTGTCGGGGACCTGTGCGTCGTCGCCGGGGACGGGCGCCAAAAGCAGATGGTGGATGGGCGAGTACGGCAGCATCACGCCGAGCAGCGGACTGCCCGGCGCAACGGTGTCGGCGACCGGCGCCCTGGTGCGCCGCCGAAGCAACACGATCGGCCGCGCGGGACTCGACAGCACCGCGGCCTCGGCGGCGTCGATGTAGGTGTATCGGCGTGCGACGTCGAGATCGCGGACCAGCATTGCGAAAGGCTTGGCATTGCGCGCCTTTCGCGTCCGAAGCGCACGGACGGCAGCGTCGTTGTCGGCAGCACACGCCAGGTGGTAACCGCCGATGCCCTTGATCGCGACTACCGCGCCCGCGGCCAGCGCCCGCTGGGTGGCCGCCAGCGCGGCATCTGATCCGGTTACCCTGCCGGTCTGCGAAGAGAACCAAAGCGACGGACCGCAATCCGGGCAGGCGATGGGTTGCGCGTGGAACCGGCGATCCGCTGGATCAAGGTATTCGGCGGCGCACCGGTCACACATGGCGAATGTCGACATAGTGGTGGCGGGCCGGTCGTACGGCAACGTGCGGATGATGGTGAACCGCGGCCCGCAGTTGGTGCAGGTGACGAACGCATGACGGAAGCGGCGGTCCTGCGGATCGAACAGCTCGGCAACACAGTCTTCACACACTGCGACGTCGGGTGGAATTGGCGTTTTAGGCGTGTTAGCAACGGTGTTCGTCTTGCTCGCTACAATCCGGAACCCATGCCCGTGCGTGGTGTCGACGGCGATGTCGTCCACGGAGACGGTACTGATGCGCGCGAGCGGCGGAGCCTCGGCACACAGCCGGTGGCGGAATTCGTCGACACGTGCGCGTTCTCCCTGCACCTCGAGAAACACTGTTCCCGAATCGTTGCCGACGAACCCGGTGAGACCGAGCTCGCTGGCGATTCGGTGGACGAACGGGCGAAAGCCAACCCCCTGGACGACACCGGTCACGGTGAAGTGCTGCCGGACGTCCTCCGACCGGAGCATCAGGGGGGTATCGGTCATGTCAACCGCCCTCCGGGCCGATCGCCGGATCGATGCGGCCTCTTCCCATCAGTTCCAGACCGGCCATCGCCTCTTCGGCTCCGGCCCGGTCTGTCTTCTCGACGACGAAGCCCATATGAATGATCACCCAGTCACCCGGCGCGAATGTCTCCTCCGGCAGCATGCCGATGTTGACCTTACGCTGCTCGCCGGTGACGTCGATTAGAGCGAGCTGCCCTTCATAGCCCTCCAGCACCCGGATCACTTGACCTGGTATCCCCAGACACATGGTTCAGCGCTCCTCTTGCAGCGACGTGGAGGAAGAAAAAGAAGACGCTGCAGTTTGCAATGCCGTGACGATCTCCTCGACCGCGCGCACAGCTCGGGGGACGGCCTTGGCGACCGGTTCGGTGAGACCGATTCCCTCCTCGACGCTTCCGGCCTCGCACCCGACCACGACAGTATAGGGCGGACTGCCCCCCAGCGCCCGCAGGCTGGCGAACACGGCGGCCGGATCCATGCTGTGGGCATCCAAGCCCGTTGGTGCAGGCTGTGATTCGTGATCAGCCTGGAAGACGTGCAGCCTGCCCGGGCTGCCGCGGCTGGGCACTGCGTCGACGAGGACCAGCGTGTCCCACGCCTCGAGCAGGTCGTAGGCCAGGTGCATGCCCCTGATCCCGTAGTCGATGACGCGGACACTCGGATCGCTCGGCGGGATCGCCGCGTGCCGGACCACTTCTGATCCGAAGCCGTCGTCTCCAAGGAAGATGTTGCCGATTCCGGCCACCAGGATGCGCGCTGCCATCGGGTTCTTCGAATGCGCTTACATGCGCCGTAGCTTGAGGTATCGGCGGGCATCTGGCAGCGACGACACTCCCAGGACCACTGCTACCGCGGCGAACATTGCGATGATTCCGACGAAGATCCAACCTAAGACTTCCATGTCGAATTCCTTCCTTGATGTGCGACGGGTTCTGATGTTTCCAGCGGTTCGACTTCGTCGGGGGCGAAGTACAGATAACGCCCGTACCACTCGTGCAGGTCGGCGGCCGGGTCGTCGTCGACCACAACCCCGACGTGTTTGTTGCCCTCGACGTCCTCATGCACCGACGTGACACGGGCGGTCTTGCCGGCGACGAAGATGTCCTGCGCGTCGGCGTTGCGCCTCGGCCGCAATCGGACCTGGCTGCCCCGCGCGACCCGGATCCCATTCACCAGCACCGCGTCGAGTTCTGGGCGAACGGCGTTGTCGGCCAGGGGATCCCACCAGTCGATTCCTTCGGGCACCTCCGGGATCAGGCCCTCGAAGCCAGAGCCGATCTCGGGCGAGTGCGGATCCCGCAGCACGCCGTGCAGGCGCGCCATGACCTCGGGTGACATGGCGTCGCACTGGTCGATGATGTGCGCGGCCCGTGGATCGGTGGCGCGCGCCTGGGCCTTCTCGTCGTCAGTCATGGTCATCACGCGCAGCGTCAAGATCTCGTCGATCTCGGTGCAGTCGAAAAGAGCGGTGTCGCTCTGTTCGGCGACTTCGGGGTGGTCGTAGAGGATGATCGGTGAGACCAGCAGCAGGTCTCGGGTTCCGGGTGGGCCGGCCAGTACCGGGAAGCAGCGGTGCTGCTTACACCGGGACACCGCGTCTGCCGCTGCGGGCGGGGGCTCGAGCAGCGAGACGAACTGACCACCGACAACTTCGGCGATGAGGTGGGCGCCGATCATGGACCGTGCGATCACTGCATCTTTCCCGTCGGCCTTGCTTCCCACAGCGGTGCCGACGTTGGCGACCCGGATCGAGATCCGTCGCAGGTGACCGTCCGGTTCGGCCGCGACGGTCAGTACGCCATGTACCTCCAGTCGTTCGCGGACCAGGCGACCGCCGTCGTGGAGTTCAATGTCGGTCCTCGCGGGTGCCTTCACCGGCAGTGTCCATTGCTGGGCCGCGTTGTCGAGTGCTAGAGGGCCGAAAGACATTTCACATTCGAAGGCTTCGTCCCAGGTCAGCCAGGACCCGGACGAGGTGGTCAGTTCGTCCACAGGTTGGAATCCGCCGTCGGGGAGTTCGCGCTCAGCCCGGCGGTGCTGCAGCTGCAGGAAGCGCACCACCAGGGTGATCGCCTGCGCGTCGTTGACCAGGAACTGCGCCGCGATGCTGTCGTCTTCGCCCAGGCCGGCTGCGGCTGCACCCGGCGGACCCAAAACGCCAAACTGCCAACGGGATTGATTCTTGCCCGACGTCCCACGGTATGGGTAGAGCAGGTAGCCCTCATAGAGCACTGCGTCGGCGACGGCGCGGGCCCGCTCCCAGCTCGGTGTCTTGAGTGTCACCGGGCCGCCTCCTGGTTGACTGCCAATAACGCGGTAACTGCGTGGTCGAGGTCGAGCAGGCCCCGCGCCGATTTGTACCCGGCCAGCGCTGAGACGGTTTCGTGGCTGAGCCGCACCCAGCCGGAATTCGGATAGTGCTGGGCGATCAGCTCACGCCAGACCGTGACCGGCATGTCGTAACGGTCCTCGCAATCCCAGGACACCTGCTGAACCGAGAACCCGCGTTCAGACTTCACGAAAATTGTCCCGCTGAAAAGGAATTGGAGCGGCAATGCGCCATCGCGCAGCGCATGTAGATACTTGGCGGCAGTGACCTCGAAGTCGTAGGTGCAATCCAGCGGCAGAGCCACCGTCGCGTTGCCGGCGAAGCCCGGGACCATCGCGGTGCAGTGCTGCCACAGAAAGGTGCGTTGGGTGGTCGCCCAGCGCTGGCGCGGCCCGAACAAGTCGGTCAGGCCGGCGCCTTCGTCGTCGGAGTAGGAACGGCGCAGCGGCTCGATGCGGACCTGGCAGCGTAGTGCGATGGCGTGCACGGGGTCGTCACCGCTGGCTGCGACGCCGACACGGGCGGTCAGCACCGGGGTGACAGCGTAGGGCTCGGGCGCCACATCGAGAACGGCGAAGGTCACGTCCATCGGCCGGTCGGTCATCACGGCGTCTCCCGGGCGCGGGCCGCGACCTGCGCGAAGAAGCTGTCGATGAATGCCTGAGCCTCTTGGCCGCCATCGAAACCTCGCCACAGCCTGCGCAAGCGTCCGACGAATTCATAGCAGGCGTCGATGGGAACCAAATAGCATTGCGGCCCAGCGTCTTCATCCTCGCCTTCCGGGGGGACCCGGACCAGCAAAGCCTCCACGTCGTCGGCCAGCAAGCCGACCCGCGGGTCGGCGCCACTGATGGCGTTCCAGGCGTCCATGTCCAGCTCGGATTCGGTGGCGCCCGCCGGGCCGGGATAGAACGCGACAGTGCGTCCGAGTTCGGAGTTTGTGAAGAAGAAGGCCACGCCGACCGGGATCTGCAGGGCTTCCCACATGCGACGGTCCAGCGCGAAATCGCCGAAAGCCAGGTACCGATCCGGCACTGACCGATAGCGCAGCTGGGCGTTGCCGTCGGTGAACAGCAGATAACAGGCGCGACACACGCACATCAGCTGTCGGCCGGCCACGTTCACCACGTGCTGATGCTCGTCGCTGATCAGCTCGGAGCACATTTCGCACAGCTCGCCGGCAGGCTCGGGCGCCCGCTGGTTGCTGGTGATGCGCGCTAGGACGGCAAAAGGACTCGTGGGGCTCGTCATGCTGAGGCCCCGATCGCTTCGGCATGCACCGCGATGGACAACACCCCGTCGCGGGTTAGCAGCGGGATGGGATCAAGGTGGCAGTCGGTATCGCGATCGATGCAGGCCCCGGCATGCGCTACGTCGAAATGGGCGTGGCACTGGGGACAACGCAGCACCGGTTCCGCGCGGCTCATGCCACGATGCAGCGCCGCCCCCGCCAGCGACCTCTCGCACGCCGGGCAGTTGTCGCGGTAGACGTACAGCTGGTCGTCGACTCGACAAGCAAGGACTGTCAAGCCGGCGAGCCCCTCCATCAGGAAGCCGCCAACTTCGCCCGGGGACAGGTCGGCCAGATCGGGAACCTGGTGCCAAGTTGTTACCGCGCTACTGGGATGGACCTCAGACCTGATCTTGGCCAGCAACGAATCGGCTGGAATGACCGCGGGCGTCGAATCCGGTTCGGCTACAAGTTCGATCGAGAATATCTCCGGCGCGGCTGCCCGGATCGCATCCTCGACGGCCAACTCAAGCGTCACCGCCGACGACGGACAGCTCCTGCAGGTGCCGGCGAACTGAAGCCAGACGGTGTCCCCTTCTGGTCCGCTGGCGATGTCGACCAGGTGCACATCGCCACCGTGGGAGCCCAGGTAAGGACGCACCCGGTCCAGCGCGTCGGACACCCGCCGGTGAACGTCGTGCGGATGCACGCCGTGTACAAGGAGCAGGCTGGCCACCAGGTCGTCGGTGGCCAGCCGCTCGGCTAACACTGGGTCGTCAGCTAGCTGGATGATCCGCTCCAGCCCGGCCCCGTAGAGCCCTACTACCTCGCGGACCAGCTGTTGGGCGCGCTCATGCGCGGTCGCCCCTCCCGCGGCACAGGAATCCAGAAGCGTTTGGATCCGATCGCCCGCTGTACGCCAGTGTGCTTCTCCTTCGGCGCTTCGCGCGAGTTCCGCCGGGCGATCCGCCATGCGTCAGTCCCCGGCAGGTGACTGCGTCGGCGTGTGCAATCGCTCGAGCGTTTTGCCGTTCCCCAGATACATATGCACACCGCAGGGCAGGCATGGATCGAAGCTTCGTACCGTGCGCATGATGTCGATGCCCTTGAAGTTCTCCCGGCTGTTCTCCTCGAAGATCGGCTGGCCCTGCACCGCATCCTCGTACGGGCCCGGCGTGCCGAAGCTGTCTCGCGGGTTGGCATTCCACGGGGTTGGCGGGTACGGGTGATAGTTGGCGATCTTGCCGTCCCGGATCACCATGTGGTGACTGAGCACGCCGCGGACCGCCTCGGTGAAGCCGCAACCGATGCCCTCGTCGGGCACGGTGAACTTCTCCCATGTCTTAGTGCGGCCAGCGCGGATTTCCTCCAGCGCCTTCTCGGCGAAGTGCAGCGCGCACGCCGCCGCGTACGCCTGGAAGTAGGTCCTGGCCCGGTCACGTTCGATGGTGTTGCTGCCGTGCTTGGGGATCTTCCACTCGAATTCGACCGGACCCTTCAAGATGGTCTTGGGCAGGTTGATCTTTACGCTGTGGCCCGTTGCCTGGACGTAGCCGATGTCGACCAGCCCGGCCAGTGCGGTCGACCACAGCCGGGCCAGCGGGCCACCGCCGGTGTCCAGCGCCAGGTGATCCTTGCCGTCGAACCAGCGTGGCGACATCACCCAGCTGTACTTGCCGCCGTCCAGCTCCCGCTTCTGCGGGTGCGGGTTGGTGTGCTGGTTCCACGGGTGACGCCGGTCCACCGGGTTGCCCAGCGGGTCGGTCTTGACGAACATCTCCTGCTCGGTCCAGTCGTCGTAATACGAGCTGCCCAACAGGATCCGGATGCCCAGATTGATGTCCACCAGGGAGTGGGTAACCAGCTTGCCGTCGACCACCACGCCCGGGGTGACGAACATCGCATTACCCCAGCGCTCCATGTCCTTGTATTCGAAGTTGCACACATCGGGGTCCTGGAAGGAGCCCCAGCAGCCGAGCAGCGTGCGGCGCAGGCCGACCTTTTCGTAACCGGGCAGCGCGTCGTAGAAGAAGTCGAACAGATCGTCGTGCATGGGCACGACTTTCTTCATGAACTCGACGTAGCGCATCAATCGCGTCATGTAGTCGGTCATCAATTGGATGGTCGCGACGGTGCCGACCCCACCGGGATACAGCGTCGACGGGTGCACGTGGCGACCCTCCATGAGGCAGAACATCTCTCGCGTCCAGCGACTGACCTGGAGTGCTTCGCGGTAGAACTCGCCACTGAACGGGTTGAGCGAGCGCATGATGTCGGCAATGGTCTTGTACCCGTGCGCGTCGGCATGCGGCGACGCGGTTTTCTCCGCCTTGGCGAGCACCCCCGGGTTTGTCTCGGCGACCATCTTCTCGCAGAAGTCAACACCGACCAGGTTCTCCTGAAAGATGTTGTGGTCGAACATGTATTCTGCGGCCTCGCCCAGGTTGACGATCCATTCGCCCAGGTGAGGTGGCTTGACCCCGTAGGCCATGTTCTGTGCGTAGCAGGAACAGGTCGCGTGGTTGTCGCCGCAGATGCCGCAGATGCGGCTGGTGATGAAGTGGGCGTCGCGTGGATCTTTGCCCTTCATGAAGATCGAGTAGCCGCGGAAGATCGACGACGTGCTGTGGCACTCGACGACCTCTTTGTTC
>Ga0182012_10001434_pt1 | contig 26159 bp, 23 predicted proteins | sample 612S2SmetaG_FD_120486 | JGI IMG/M metagenome (GOLD analysis project Ga0182012, IMG submission 120486) | Permafrost microbial communities from Stordalen Mire, Sweden - 612S2S metaG | ecosystem: Environmental > Terrestrial > Soil > Wetlands > Permafrost | place: Sweden: Stordalen | collected...
GCCAAGGTCTTGGCCGTCAGTTCGCTGACCTCGAATGACAGTGGAAAAATTCAGGTGGATGTGAGTGACCGGTTTTTCCGTGGTTTTCGAAAGGAAAGTCCGGAGGACTATTTTGAAATTTGGACAATTGATGATAAGCCGGCGGTGCGGTCAGAATCGCTGGACGGGGCGGATTTGCCGCAGCCGGACCGACCTGGCCGCCCACGGAGGGTGCGATTACCGAATGGTCACACCGGTTGGGCCTTATTGCTCAAATTTTCACCCGCACAAGAAGCCTCAGAACATCGTGACGGCGAAATTAAGCCGCAATTATTGCTGGTGGTCGCCAGCGACGGCGAAAACCTGGCGGAAGCATTAACGGAGCTGTTAAGCATTGGCGCGGTTAGCGGGGTTTTGCTGGCAGCCACGATGTTGTGGCTGATTCCGCGCTTGCTGAAGCGAGGATTGCAACCACTGGCGCAACTGGGCGAACAGGCTACCCGCATCGACGCGGATTCACTGACGACGCGTTTTCCGACCGTTGGATTGGCGGCAGAATTGCAGCCCATTGTCAGTCGGCTCAACGAATTATTGGCGCGACTGGAAATTTCGTTTGAGCGCGAGCGTCGGTTTAGCGCCGACCTGGCGCATGAGTTGCGCACGCCCTTGGCGGAATTGCGCAGTTTGGCCGAGTGCTCGATTAAATGGCCGGAATCGAGAGAAGCGGGTGCCGACCAGGAAGTTTTGGCGGTGGCGATGCAAATGCAGACGATTGTCACCAATCTGCTCATGCTCGCCCGTGCGGAACAGCAGCAATCGGTGGGGCCGCTGGCACCGGTGGACTTAAAGTCATCGGTCGAGGACGCCTGGGAGAGTTACCGCACCAAGGCCGAAGAGCGAGGGTTGCAAATGCGCTGGGACTTGGCCCCGGTAGTGATTCAAGCCGACGCGGGATTGCTCCGTTCAATTCTCGGCAATCTTTTTGAAAATGCCGCGGACTACGCACCAACCGGCGGCGAAGTGCAAATCCGGCTTCAGCAGAATGAAGCTGGCGTCATTTTACGAGTCGCCAATCAAGCGGAAGGCTTGGACCCCGCTGATGTGGCCAAGCTGTTTGACCGCTTCTGGCGTAAGGAAGAAGCGCGCAGCGGGGGGCGGCATTTTGGGCTCGGCCTGCCGCTGGCGCGAATGTTTGCCCAAGCTATGGGCTGGACCCTGACCGCCGCCATGGACCAACAGCGCCAGCTTGAATTCACATTAACGGGACCATGCCCTACTCAGGAAAGCTAGCCATCATGTTCTTGTAATGTTAGTTGGTTTAAATTGAATGGCTGTTCGCAATGCCCCTACCCAATTTTCGCTGCTGGCTACCCATGGGGACGTTCGCGCTGGCCGCGGCGCTGACCGGTGGCTGCCAAAGCTATGTCGATCAACCGCTGGCTCCCGGCCAGACGGCGGAGCAGCTTTTGAACCGCTCGCTGGCGAGCCCGGATTTAAGGGAATACCTAAAACAAAATCTGGGCCATGATTTGGCTGACTGGCCACCAAAGACGTGGGATTTTGAGACGTTGAATTGGGTAGCCTTTTACTACAACCCCTCACTCGAACTGGCGCGGACGCAGTGGGCCGGCGCACAAGGTTCAATTATCACTGGGGCGGAGCGGCCCAATCCATCAATTTCATTGGAGCCGGGTTACGCGTTTAATCTTCAGGGTGAAAAGTCGCCTTGGTTTCCGGGCTTGTCGGTGGATATTCCCATTGAGACGGCGGGGAAGCGCGGCAAGCGCATCGCCCAGGCCCAGTGGTTGGCGGAAGCGGCGCGGCAAAATGTCTTTGCGGCGGCCTGGCAGGTGCGGGCAGATTTGCGCGAAGCGTTGATTGATGGTGACGCGGCGGAAAAGCGCACCGCCGCGGCCAGCAGACAAGTGAACGCGCAGCAAAAGGTGGTCGATTTGCTCGAACAACGGCGCAGCGCGGGAGCGATTGCCGCTGAGGAAGTTTCCACGGCGCGGGTGGCACTCGTCAAGGCGCAGGCCGATGCCGATGATGCGGCGCGTTCGCTCCTGGTGGCACGCAGCAAACTGGCGGAGACTTTGGGCGTGCCGGTCGCGGCGCTGGAGGGGCTGACACTTTCAGCTGACCAAGTGAGCACAGGCCGGGTGTTTACCACGGAAGAATTGGCCGCGGCCCGCAGGACAGCCTTGGAAACGCGCGCGGATGTGCAATCGGCACTGGCAAATTACCAGGCCAGTCAATCTGCGCTGCAACTGGAAATCGCCAAACAGTATCCCGACGTGCATTTGGGCAGCGGGTATGTTTACGACCTCGGTGAAAATAAATTTGATCTTTCGCTCGGAGTTGACCTGCCAGTGTTCAACCATAATGAAGGACCCATCGCTGAAGCAGAGGCCGGTCGACGCGAGGCCGCCGCGCAATTGTTAGCCGTACAAGCTCACGTCATTGCGCTGATTGATTCCGCCACCGCCGTCAGCGCCTCGGCCAATGGCCAAGTCGACGGGATGCGCAAAGTTGACGCCGAATTACGCAATCACCTTGCCCAAGTGCATACGCAGGCCGATGCCGGTGCTGCCGATGCCTTGGATTATCAGACAGCGTTGCTCGATGTCAGCGCCAGTGAACTAGCCCTGATTGATGCGCAAGCCCAGGCGGCCACTGCAGCCGGTCAACTCGAAGATGCTCTCCAAGTTCCCTTTGCCAACCTGCCCGCGCTGGCTCCCGACACGCGTGCGCCCACCCTTGCGACCAAGCCATGAAAAAGATTATTCTCTCGATTCTTGTCGGCGCGTTACTTGGCGCCGGCGCCATGTGGTTGTTCTCTGGTACCAATCCGGTGCCTGCCGCTGCGCCAGCCGCCGCAGATGAAACGCCCGCACCCGGAACCGTTCATCTGGAAACGGATGACCAGGAAAAGGCCGACATCCAGATGGCCAAGCCGACGGCGATGGTATACAAACCGGAAACCACCGGTTATGCGCGCGTGTTGGACCCGGCCAGCTTGATCGGGGAGATGTCCGAATTGGACATGGATAAGACGGCGCTCGACACTTCAAGTAAAGAGCTGGCGCGTGTGCAGACTTTGGCCGCCAGTGACAACGCCTCCACCCAGGCATTGGAAGCCGCCGATGCCACGGTGAAACACGACCAGGCTGAATTGTCCGCCGCACAGGCACGCATGATGTCGGAGTGGGGATCGGTATTGGCTGGTCGCGACGATTTGCCGCAATTGGCGCATTCGCTTTTGGTGAGGGAAGCCGCGTTGGTACGAGTTGATGTGCCCGGTGGTGAAAAATTGCCAACAGCGCCGTTGACCGTCCGGGTGGCGCCGGCCGTCGGCGACGCGGAGCCGGTGGAAGTCGAAGTGCTCGGTCCAGCAGCCAACACCGATGCGCAAGCGCAAGGTAGTGCGCTGCTTTGCATTCTCCGCCAAAATCCTCCGGTGCCCGGCACGCAGTTGGCCGCGTGGATAACCGGCCCAGAGGACGGTCAAAAGGGACTGCGCCTGCCGGGGGATGCCATTGTGCGCTACGACAGCGACACGTTTATTTACGCGCAGACCAACAGCGAGGACTTTGAGCGCCGACGCGTCAAACTCGGTGCGGAATTGCGTGGCGGCGATGTGTTTATCGCCAGTGGTGAAGTAACGGAGCAGGACCAAGTGGTGGTCAAAGGCGCGGCGCAATTGCTCTCGGAAGAACTCAAGGCGGCCACTGGCGGACCATAATATAGTCATTAGTTGCATCCACCGCTTTCATAACAAAATTTTCCTCCGATGCTTCTCGCCCTGGTCAAACTTTCCCTGCGGTTTCGCGGCACCGTGATGATCTTGGCCGGGCTTATCCTGGCTTACGGCCTATACGATGCCGACCACGCCAAACTCGACGTGCTGCCGGATTTTGTGCCGCCAGAAGTAACTGTGCAGGCAGAAGCAGCAGGGCTTTCCGCCGAGCAGGTTGAATCGCTGGTGACGCGACCACTGGAAAACCAACTGAACGGCCTGAGCGATGAAGTATCGATGCGGTCGGAGTCCATCCAGGGCTTGTCCGTAATCACCATCGTTTTTGCAGACGGGACTCCGATTTTGCCTGCGCGGCAGATGCTCGCGGAAAAATTGGGCGAGGCTGCGGGTGAATTACCAGCGGGGGTCAAGGCCCCGACAATGTCACCGCTGACTTCCTCGACGATGGACTTGCTCAAAATTGGGCTGGTGAGCGATAAACTTACCCCGATGGAGTTGCGCACGTTTGCGGATTGGACGCTGCGACCGCGGTTGTTGTCGGTGTCCGGGGTGGCCGATTGCAAAGTTTTTGGCGGCGAAGTGCGCGAGTGGCAGATCCAGGTGCATCCGGATTTGCTGGTGGCGCACAAAGTTAGTCTCGACGACGTGGTGGCGGCGGCACGACTTTCGACCGGCGTGGTGGGCGCGGGATTTATTGAAAACAACAACCAGCGGATGGTTATTCAAACCGAGGGCCAGTCACTCAGCGCGGAGGAATTGGAAAATGTCGTTATCACGACGAGTGCAGACGGCGTGCCGGTGCGGATTAAGGAAGTCGCCACGGTGGAGGCGGGGGCGCAACCGAAATTTGGCGACGCGCTGATTCAGGGTCGGCCGGGCGTACTAATGACGATGACGAACCAGTACGGGTCGAATACATTGGCGGTGACACTCGACTTGGAAAAGGCGCTCGACGAGATGAAGCCAGTCTTCGATGCGCAGGGAATCAAACTGTACGGTAAATTGCACCGACCGGCGACCTTCATCGAGGTATCGCTGCAAAACATCCGCCACTCGCTCATTTTCGGCGCAGTATTGGTGGCAGTCGTGCTGTTCCTTTTTCTTGGTCACATGCGCTCGGCCTTGATTTCGCTGACGACGATTCCGTTGTCTTTGCTGGTGGCCATCCTCATCATGAACCACACGGGGGTGAATCTAAACACCATTACCCTCGGCGGACTGGCCATCTCCATCGGCGTGGTGGTGGACGACGCGATCATCGGCGTGGAAAATATTTTGCGCCGGATGCGCGAGAACCAACGGCTGCACGAGCCGCGCCCACTGCTGCCAGTGGTGCTGGAGGCGACGATGGAAGTGCGCAGCCCGGTGGTGTATGCCACGTTTATTGTCGTGCTCGTGTTTGCGCCGGTGCTGACTCTTAGTGGCTTGTCGGGCAGTTTTTTTGCGCCGCTGGCTCTGAGCTATATTCTGGCGGTGATGGCTTCGCTGGCGGTGGCCGTGACGGTCACCCCCGCAATGACCTATTTGTTTTTCGCGCGGCACGTGGATATGGCGGAGGCGCCAAAGCTGCAAAAATTTCTGCGCCGCATTTACACCGCGATGCTGGAACGCGTGGCGAAGCATCCGGTATTCGTCGTTTGCGCGGCGATTGTCTTATGTCTGGCGGCTGTTGCGCCGCTGCCGTACTTGGGTGGTGAATTATTGCCGGCCTTCCGCGAAGGACATTTTGTCCTCGGCATCAAGGCTGCACCGGGCACGTCGTTGCCGGAGACAGTTCGCATCGGTAAGCAAATTTCCACGGAACTGGCGAAAATGCCGTTGGTGGCGACATACTCACAGCAAGCCGGCCGCGCAGAGCGGGGCGAGGATACTTGGGGGCCCAATCAAAGTGAATTTCATGTCGAGTTAAAGCATCCGCCGGATTTTCCACCGATTCCCGCGAAGGACGAAGCCAAGGCCTTCGACGATGTCGGCAAGATGCTCGATAAAATTCCCGGCATCAATTACGAGGTGAAGACTTTTCTGGGCGACCGCCTCGGCGAGACCATTGGCGGCGAATCGCAACCGGTCGTCATCAATATTTATGGCGACGATTTGGATGAATTGGATAACAAGGCCGGAGAAATTGTCGGAGTGCTGACGGCGCTGGGTTCGCCGGATGCTGCGGTATCGTCCCCCCCGGGTTCGCCGATTATTTCCGTGCGCCTGCGCGGCGACAAGCTGACCGCGCTGGGTTTTCGGCCGGTCGAGGTGCTCGAAGCCGTGCAGAGCGCCTATGCGGGCACGGTGGTGGCGCAGACGTTTGACCCTGGGCAGGTTTCGGATGTCACGGTGATTCTCGATGAGGGCAGTCGGCAGGACCCAATGGCGGTGGGCGGTTTATTGCTGCGCAATCTGGCCGGGCAACTGGTGCCGTTGCGCGAACTGGCCGACGTCGGACTTTCCAGTGGGCGCGATGATATTTTACACAATAATGCGCGACGGGTGCAGACAGTGACCTGCTCACCGCCGACTGGCCGCGATGTGGATTCATTTGTGGCGGCGGCGCAAAAGGCCATTGCCCAGAAAGTGAATTTGCCCAAGGGCGTGTATTTGGAATTTGCGGGCGAGACGCAGGCGGCGGCGGCGGCGTTTCACGAATTGTTGCTGCACATCGGCATCGCGCTCATCGGTATCCTGATGCTACTGTACCTTGTGCTCGGCAATATCCGGAATTTGCTGCTCGTGCTGGTCAATTTGCCGTTTGCGCTGGTCGGCGGCGTGATGGCGGCGTTTTTAACGAGCCAATTGAGTGCACCCGACGCCACGACGGGTTTTACTTTCCGTCTGTATCAACTCGTCAGCGGATTCCAGCACTTTTTGCATGTAGGAGGTGACGCCGGGTTGTCGATGGGTTCATGGGTGGGCTTTGTCACGCTGTTCGGCATTACCGCGCGCAATACCATTATGCTGCTATCGCATTATGAGCACTTAATTACGGTTGAGGGCCAGCCGTGGAACACGGCAACGGTCATCCGCGGCGCGAGTGAACGGTTGAACCCGATTTTAATGACGGCACTGGTTACGGCGCTGGGCTTGCTGCCGCTGGCGCTGGGTAGTGGCGAAGCGGGGCGCGAAATCGAAGGACCAATGGCCATCGTGATTCTCGGCGGACTCATCACTTCGACGGCGCTAAATTTGCTGGTCATGCCGACGCTCGCGGCGCGGTGGTTTAAACCGACGAAGCGAGAGTAGGCTTCAAGCCCGCGTCTTAGGAATTAACTTGTTTATCAATCCATGCGCCAGCGTCCACAAAGCCTTGCTTGGTGGCGTCATAGCCCTTCTGGGTCTCATCCTTGACCTTGTCCCAAGTAGTCTCCGTCGAGCTTTTGACTTCGTCCAGATCAAGACCCAACGCAGTCACTTGCGTCTTCAAGGCATCAATTTTTGGCTGGGCGGCGGCCTTGGTTTCATCGCTGGCATGCTCAATTTTCGCGGAAAGCTGAGCGAGTTCTACATTCAGGGCATCTAGTTCGGCCTGCATGTTTTTGATAAAGGCATCTTTCTGCGCATACGTATAGTCTTTCATGTCCTGCGCCGCCTGCTTCGTGTCAGCTTTGGCCTGATCGAGTTGCTGGGACGCGGTGGCGTCACTGGTCATGGTGGCGGAGGTGGAGGACTTGTCGCAACCGGCGAGAAAAGTAGCGAGGAATAAAGGAAGGATGAGTTTGGAATATTTCATAATTGTGCTAGTATACATCATTGTAGGCATTTTCCCATGAGGTGAAACCCTACCGGCTGGGAGCCAGCTGATTCAAAAAATCTGCCCGCGCCAAAGCAAAGCCCGGGAGCCGCTGGCATTTCAAGAGAGGGGCTGTTGATCAGTCCAGTCGCTCACGTCGTGGTAGGTTTGATTCGCATCGTCATAGGCCCTTTGGACTTTGACTTTGGCGTCGCCCCAGATCGATTCCGTGGCGTTCTTGGCATCGTCCATTTCAGTGCCAAATTTGTCTATCTGCAGTTGCGCTGCATCCAGCTTCGGTTGGCCCGCCGCCTTGGTCGCATCGCTGGCATGCTCAATTTTCGCGGAGAGCAGAGCCAGTTCCTGATTCAGTCCATCCATCTTGGCCTGCATGGCCTTGAAGTATTCGTCCTTTTGCGTGTAGGTATAGTCTTTCAGGTCTGGCGCTGTCTGCGTAATCACCACGACCTGCGTCGAAGTGGTCGGGTCACTACTGGCGGCTGATGGAGTGACGATCACGACCGGTTGCGTGACGGTAGTTGTAGTCTGGGTTACCGTGGTGGACGGCTGCGTTGCCGGCGAGGGGGCTGGAGCTACAATAACGGTGGGCTGGGTTGCGGTCGTCGCTGGCTGGGTTGCGGCAGTGTCACCATTGGAGGAGTTGCCGCAGCCGACAGCCACCACCGCAATCAAGAAAGTAAGGGTAAGTTTGGTATGCTTCATAATGGATGATTATACATCCATCCGCAGCATTTCCCAATGGGGTGAAACCCCACAGAAACAACAGGAAATAGCCCTATGCAATCAATCGTTAGGTCGCGGTGGGTGCTGGCCGTATCGCCAGCCATTCAACTCAATTTGCAACTCATGTAGCTTGCTCGTAGTTTCTGCCAAACCCCCAGCTTCTGTTTGCAGTGCTTTGATGAGTTCGTGGTTGATTTCCTCTTGTTGGCGGAAAAAGGGCTGGGAGTTGACGAGGATATTTTCCGCGACGTGAACGTGGGCGAGAATTTTTTCTGGAGCAGGAGGTGTGTGTGCCGGGCGTGGACTTAAATCGCCCAGCCATGCGGAAATTTCCCGCGCGTAATCCGACCAGGTCGGAAAGCGTCGTTGCGCGGCTTCGTCCACCAGCTGTTGGTAAAGCCCCTGGTCGTCAAGCAACGCGCGCAGGCCGTGCGCGAGATGCTCAACAGTGGGCGACGGCACGAGGTAACAACCACCCCCGCAGGCAACTTCGGCCAGTGCACCACCCGGCCCGCATAGACATGGTCGATGCCGCAAGAGACTTTCCGCCACGGGCAGGCCGAACCCTTCATAACGAGACGGGTACACTGTGAAGCGGCATTCCGCATAAAGTTGTTGGAGCCGAACCTCGCTGACTGAGCCAGGGATCTCGATTGATCGACCAGCCGCTTGCAATTGTTTGGCGCGGTGCCAGGCGATTCCACCGGTGCGGGGCTCAATCATGCCGGCCAGCACCAGGCGAAAACGCCGCCCTTCTTTCCATAACAATTCGGCCGCTTCAATGAGCGAGATTTGATTTTTTCTGCCCTCGAGAGTACCGACCGATAGGATAAGCGGCGCCTCATTATTTATCACTGGCGGAATCGGCGGCATAGCCGGTGGTTCAACGCCCAGCGGAATGGCTACAACAGGCGGTGTGCCACGCAGGCGCAGACGCTCCCATTGCTCCTGCAATTCGTTGCGTGAGGCTTTGGAATTGGCGGCGACGCCGTCGAAAGTGGCCAGTTCCCTCAAATAAGCGGGGAAGCGTGCAACTGTGCTTGGTTGGGAAAATTGCGGCAGGCGCAGGGCGACGGCATCATGGAAAATCGCCCCGGCTGGGCCGCGCAGGTGGGCGCGTAATTTAGCGTAAGCTCGGAAATTGCGATCGCCGAAAATTTCCGGTACGAGCAAACTGGATCCGTGCAACTGCAGCCAATCCGCTTCATTCGTGAAGCCGAGGCGGCCCCGCCATTGCTGCCAAAAGGTCCAGTTTTGCCGGGTCGGGCGGCGAACCGGCGGCAGGTTCGTCGAAGTGAGGCGGCCCATTTCCACCGCATCGGGACCACGCCATCCTTTCGCATAGCGGTCGTAAATGATGGCCTGCGTTGAACCGTTGGTCGCGGCCAAGTGGCGAAAAACCTCCTGACTCACCCGTTGCACACCCGTGAGCACCGGGCAGTGGGAGGTGTGGGTCAGATCGACAACAATGGCCATGGCAGAAAGGGGAAAGCTTCAGACTTAAGCCGTAAATCGACAAGCTGAATCCGCAACCGACCGGGCGTTGAGGGGTTGACCGCTGCGGGGATTTGGACAACCTTCCGCGGGATGGACTTGGATTTGATCAAGCGCGAGATTTTGCGGGATGTCTTTCAGGAAGGGATGACTGTGCCGACCCCGGTCAGCGAGCGGCCTTTGTCGCCCGGACAGTCCCCGGCCACGTGGCCAGCCAAGGTATTAGGCGAGGCCCGGCAGGCGGAAAAACTGACTTCCGTAAAGACGCCCTTGCCGAAGTTTTTTAATCCACTTTTTCGCCAACAAAATCTCGTCAACCGCTCACTGATAGCGTCGACGCGCGCCGGGGCCGATGGGCTGGCTGCGGTGATGCACGCGGCGGAGCAGCTAAACGACGAACTGGAAGTCCTGCGGCGTTTGGTGTTCACCTCTGGAATACAAGCGGACACAGGAGGATTGCCGCAATTACGGCGGGCGGCCCGCTGCAGCGAATCCATCGTAACGCTGCCGTGGGTCTTGCGGCAAACTACCCGGCTGGCTGTCGGGGCCACCGTGTTGGTCAGTGGCTGTGCCGGCAATTTGTTAAATTTGGAATTGGCCAGCTTGGGCTTCAAAGTCATTGGCATCGACGAGCGCGAATGCCGGGACGATCATCCCAATTTTAAGTTTCTCGAAGCCAACCCGGCTGCGCCGCCACTGGCGGAGGGCAGTGTCGATGCAGTAATTGCAGTCGCGTTGCTTGGGCAGGCTCCTCCCGGGGCCCTGGCCCCGCAACCACCCGCTGAGGCAGATGTGGCGGCGTTGGCTGCCTGGCGCCAAGTGTTGAAGCCAGGCGGTGCGTTAATTTTGACGATTCCATTTGGTAAATCATCGCCGACTGCCCATCGACAACTTTATGATAGCGTGTCGCTCGACCATCTCTTGAAAGGCTGGACAGTGGAGACGCGAGAATTTGCGGCCTGTGCCGACCAGTCATCCTGGCTTTATCCCACGCCTGAGCCCGAGGCAGCCCGCACCGTAGTGAGCAACACTGGTCGCGCCCAAGCTGTGGCGCTGGTCGTGGCTCGCAAATAATATTCCGATGACTCGCTTTGTCATGGTTACTTCGAGTCTGGTGGCCGGCGATGCCGTGGGTAACGACATCCTGCAAATGGCGCGGCTGCTCCGGGCTGACGGCCATGAAGTCCGTTTCGCGGCCAAAGCCAACCTCGTGCCGGGTTTGGAAACCTGGTCGTTGGCTGATTGCCTGAAGCAACTGACTCCGGAAGATGTCTTGGTTTACCATCATAGCGTGACGTTACCCGAAGGTGTGGAGTTATTTCGCCAACATCGCGGGCCGCGGGTCTTGCGCTACCACAACATCACGCCGCCGGAATTGCTGCGTGCCCATAACACGGACATTGCCCACGGCTGCGCGCTCGGGCGTGAGGAAACGCTGGCATTGCTATCGGCAGGCCCAGCTGCCATTTGGGCGGCCTCGGCATACAACGCTCAGGAACTGCAAGAGGCCAGTGCTCCCGCGCGGATTTGTTCAGTCGTGCCGCCGCTTCATCTGATTGATGAACTGCACCGGGTGCTCCCGGACGCGGTCATGGCCGCTAATTTGGCCGGTGGGCGAAAACATATTTTAACGGTCGGGCGCATTGTGCCGAACAAAGGCCCGCACCGGCTCATTGAGGCCTTGGGCGTGATGAAGGCGCAGGGCCGTCCACTGCCGCAGTTGCACATTGCTGGCAAGATTACGCCGGGATTGGAACCCTATGCGGAGGGTCTAAAAACGCGGGCGATAGAACTCGGCGTAACAGAGGACGTAAAAATTCACCTCGGGGTTTCCCTGGCCGAACTCCGGGCGCTTTATGAAGGCTGCCAGTTATTTGCCATCGCCAGCGATCATGAGGGCTTTTGCGTCCCCCTGGTGGAGGCGATGTCGTTCGGCTTGCCGATTGTTGCGCTCGCCACGTCAGCCGTGCCAGCCACGATGGGCGACGCCGGGATTTTATGGCCCATGGCCGATGCGCGGGTGTGGGCCGCGACGTTTGCCCGCGTGCTGCGGGACGAGTCTCTCGTGACTGAACTCAGTGAACGGGGCCGCCGGCGCTACGCGGAAAATTACACGCTCGAAAAAATCACCGGGGCTTTTCGCCACGCGGTACAACAGTTGCGGTCAAAATCATAATCACGAAATCGCACCCAGGCCGGATTCACGTCCAGCGGCGGCCGTGTAAAGTTCCATAACATCCGCAGTCGGTCCTTCCATGATGGTGCGGCCCTTTTCAATCCAGACTACGCGGTCACAAAATTCGCGCACCAGGTTGGCTTGATGGGAAACCAGCACGACGGTGCCTTTAGATGAAAATTTTTCGCGCAAGGCTTTTTTGGACTTGAGCGCGAAGCCGGAATCACCCACGCCGAAAATTTCGTCGATGAGCACTACTTCGGGCTCGGTTTCCATCGCCACGGAAAAACCCAGGCGCATGTTCATGCCCGTGGAGTAGGTAGACACCGGCAGGTCAAAAAATTCGCCGAGTTCGGAAAATTCTTTGATTTTTTCCAAACGCGACAGAATGTGTTTCCGGCTTTTACCCAGCAGGAGGCCATTGAGTACGGCATTTTCCCGCCCGCTCAGCGAGCCCTCGAAACCCACGCCGAGGGAAAGCAGTTGGACGTGCAGCGGACGCGAGTAGGTCACGGTGCCACGGTCGGGCGAGAAAATTTTTGCGAGGATGCGCATCAGCGTGCTCTTGCCGCAGCCATTGCGACCAATGAGACCGAGTTTTTCGCCCTCGCGCACTTCGAAGGATACATCGTGCAGCGCCCAAATGCGGGTCTTCTCCTGAGAAAAGATGGACTTCTGGCGCCGATAGGACAGCGCCACGTTTTGTACCGAAATCAAGGCAGGGGCGGGCTCAGGCATTGAAGTTGACACTTTTGAGGATGGTGCCGTCGATGCGCTTGCTCCAGAGCAGGCCGAGCACGCCGAGGCCGACGCCCCAGGCCAGCGCATAGGCCAGCAGGGCAAAATGGGGTGGTGAATCCCGCATGACAATATCGCGGTAGGATTCGATGAGCCCAGCCATGGGATTGGCGTAAAAATAAGTCAGGGCAGCCGCCGGCACCTTGTCGGCTTCAAACACCGCGCCAGAGAGAATCATCATGAGCCGAAACAGGGAATTCGTGACGGTCAGCAGGTCGTTAAAGTAAGCGACGCCGATGGCCAGTGGCAGTGCGAGACCGATGATCAGCATAAGTTGCGCGCCGAGCACCAGAGGCAAATAAAGATAGCACGCATTGGGCGGGTAGCCAGCCAGCGCACAAAACACCAGCAATACGACAAACACGCAGAGAAATTTCCAGGTGCTGATGAAGACGCCCACCAGGGGGAAAATTACCTTCGGCAAAGGAAAGTGCATCATGATGTGCAGCTTGCTTTTAATGCCCTGGCTGCCGAGGGTTACTGCGCTTTCGAACCATTGCCAGGTTAGGGTGCCGAGCAGAAGCATGACGATGCGTCCCTTGCCGCCGCCGGGGGCGATGAGCGAATAAATGATGTACGCAATGGCCGTGGTCAGCATCGGTTCCAGCAGGAACCAGATATAGCCCAGGAAGTTTTGCCGCGCTTCGGACTTCAACCCCGCCAGCACGCGGTACCAGACGATGTCCCGGTAACGCGACCATTCGCCGAGACGCAGGGCGATGGGGCCGGGGCGGGCGTGGGATGAATCCGGCATACGAACGACAAGTTTAAAATCAGCGAGCGGGACGAACCGACCTTATTCGTGCCCGGGCACGAAGGTGAGCTGCTTGCCGTCGTCACTGATGCAGCGGTAGTAACAACCCAGCCGCGAGCGTCCGTCTTTGCCCTTGGTGTGGCAGGAGCCTTTACCGGCCAGCCGCACGCGGTAGAGCAAACTGTTCTGCTCGCAATTGACGCGGGCTTCGATCAGCTCCAGGTAGTCGCCGGAGGTTTTGCCTTTAATCCACAACTCATTGCGGCTCGTACTCCAGAAGGTGGCCTTGCGTTCGCGCAGCGCCGTGTCGAGGGCGAGCTGGTTGGCATAACCGACGATCAGCACCTCGCCCGTGTCGTGGTCTTGGGCCACAGCCGGCACCAAGTCCTGCCCACAGGCGGCGACTTTTTTAAGTTTGGTGAAATCCAGCCGCAACTCCCGGCCTTCTTCGATGTCTTGATGGTTCATGCGCAACCCTAAGAATGAAGGATGCGGGATAAAGGATGAAGCCAAAACTTCGGGCATGTTTGCTGGGGTGCGGGAAAGTTTTGCAAAGCGTCCAGCGCTTGTTACAAGCTGAATTATGTTTTTACAGCGAAATCGATTTTTTCTCTTTGTCCGCCCTACGAGCCGCCGAGGTTGGGACCTTGGTATATTAACGCTGGTCCTGCTGGGGCTGGCCTCGACCGCGCCCGCCCAGTCCACCGGCAGCATCCCGGTGCCCTACGATAGTTCGGTCAAACGGATTGGCGTGGCGGTGGTATCCGCGTCGCCGGAATTAGCGGCGTTATTGCAAAATGCCTTCAGAATTCATGGTGCCTTTGACTTGGCCCCGGCGAGCACAGCGCAATACACTTTGCGCGCGGATCTGACGCCCGGCGGCCAGGTGAGCATTGCGGTTGAGCCGAAAGTCATGGGCGGCACGTCTTTTACGGCGACCGGTTCGGGCTCAGCCTGGTACGAAGCCGCCTACCGGGCGGGTGACCAAGTGGTCGAAAAACTTACCACCTATCCGGGCTTTTTTGCCGGCCGGCTGGCCTTTGTGAGCACTCGCGCCAAGGCGCTCGAAATCTTCACCAGCGACCTGCTGGGAGAACATGTCACCGGCTGGAAATCCGGATCAATCTCCATTCATCCCTGCTGGTCGCCCGACGGCTCGAAACTGCTTTACACCAGCAATTATCGCACGGGGTTTTTGGATCTCACTTTGTTAAATGTGTCGACCGGCCTGCAAAAGGCCATCGCAAGCTACAAGGGCACCAACACCGGCGGAGTGATCAGCCCCGATGGCCGGAGTATTGCGATGATCTTATCCTCCACTGGCACCCCCCAGTTGTATGTTTCTGATCTTGAAGGGAGAAACGTACGCGCCTTGACCCACAGCGCTTCGTTAAAATCCTCGCCCACTTGGTCCCCGGACGGGAAGCAAATTATTCTTTCGGATGACACGCGCGGAGAACCGCTGCTCTATTTAATTTCCTCCTCCGGTGGCCCCATCCAGCCGCTTAAGACAGGCATTCCTCGCTACAGTGGCGATGCCGCCTGGAACCCACGCGACCCTGCATTGGTCGCCTTCATGGAAGAGCAGGGCAACCAGTCTTTTATCGCGGTGTATAGTTTCAAAACCGGCACCTCGGAAATTTATGACGCGTTAGATGGCAGTCAACCCTGTTGGGCCAACGATGGCCGGCATATTTTTTTCACCCACCATGCCAGCGGCCTGGACCAAGTCTATCTTCTCGATACGGTGACGAAGAAAGTTTCCCGGCTGACCACCAAAGGCGCATCCGAGCCGGCGTTTTATTATCCGGCTAAATAGACGGATGCTCACGCGCCCAAAAAGCTGTAATCTAGAACGCTGTGGCTGATGCAGCCACGCATGACGGCGTTGTAATCGGCGTCGGGGGAGGGATCGGCCCCAGCTTGATCCATGTAGCGGAATGAAAAACAGGCGGGACTTTGTTGCTCGAACAGCGCACCCAATTTCATCTGTGCGGGCTGGGTGTGCGCAACGGGCGTGACGGGCGTGGTAATGGCGGGAAAATTGATGTTATGCACAACGGGCGCAGGGTCGTCGTGGGTTTGCTCGAGGCGCGTGCGCACGAATTCGGCTGCGCGGGTGGCGGCGCAGAGCAGGGATTTGTTGAGATCCCCTTCGACTTTGCCGTGCGTGTGGCGAATTTCCTGCAAACGTTCGCGCGGGAGTTCCATCGAAAAAGCAAGGGCAGGCAGACCCCAGAATGCGCCTTCGAGCGCCCCAGCAACGGTGCCCGAACTGAGGATGTACGGCAGGCTGGTGTTGTGGCCGAGGTTGATGCCGCTAACTACTGCGGCGGGTTTTTCGGGCAGCAAATGTCCGAGGGCGATGTTCACGCAATCGGTCGGCGTGCCGTCGATGGCCCAGGCGGTGTCGCCTAAGCCTTTGAAGTCCGCGACATTGACATCGCGGCGTCGACTCAGCGCGCGGGAAATCCAGCTCTGTTCGCCGAGCGGCGCGGCAACGCGAGTGGTGTAGCCGGCGGCCTGCAGCGCCTCGACCAGCACGCGCAGGAAGTACGAGTCGATGCCGTCGTCGTTGGTGACGAGGATAGTTTGGGTCATAGGCAATTTCTTATCGCAAAAGGCGTTTCCGTCAATGTATTGGCAAAGGTAACAAATTTCGCGTACTTTGGCGGGGGTAATTCACGTTGACGATAATGCAATTTTTTACTAGGGTAAATGGGATGAAGGTGAGCGAAATCATTGAGGAAATTGCGGCGCTTCCGCTGGCGGAACAGCGGGAGGTTATCCTGTACGCTCGCAAACTGGAGGAAGAAAGTCCCTTAAGCCCTGCTGAATTGGGCATCCTCGCCCAGCAGTTGGCCAGTTGCACCAATGACCAGCAGGCTGCGACACTCAAACAAAAAATTATGAATGGTTTTTACGGCGGAGAGCGGCGTGCCTAAGGTTCGCCGCCAGAGTATACCGCCCGCATTGATGGCGCATTTGCTCGACCGCGTACGTCAGCGAGCTATTCCATACACGGATTTGGAATCTTTGGCCCGCTGGCTTGATACGCACCCGAAGTTCCTTACGGACGCTGGTATAAACGATTTCCCGGCCTGAATGTTTGTGGCGAAAGTGAATTGGTCAAAACGCTACTTACCGCCGATCAGACGCCGATCGGTGAAGAGGTCAAATAGGCCATTTACGCCAATTTCAAATCCTTCAGCGTCGTATTGAGCAACTCCGCACACGCCGGGCTGGCTTCGCATAGGGGCAGGCGCACTTCCGGCGAGGCGATGAGGCCGGCGCGGTGGAGGGCGTATTTGATGGGCGTGGGGTTGGGCTCCACGAAGAGGTTTTTGAAGAGCGGGAAATATTGCAGATGCAGTTTTTGCGCCGCAACAAAATCTCCGGCCAGCGCCAGGCGCACCATTTCGACAATAGGTTTGGCCGCGAGATTCGAGGCCACGCTGATGACGCCGTGCGCGCCACAGGCCATCATCGGCAGCGTGGCGGAGTCGTCGCCCGAGAGCACCACGAATTTTTCGCCGAGCTCACGGCGCAGTTCCGTCCAGCGGTCCGCGCTGCCGCCGGAATCCTTGACGCCCATGATATGCGGGAAGTCGCGGTGCAGGCGTTTGAGCGTGGGAATGGCGATGTCGATGACGCAACGGCCTGGAATGGAATAAAGGAAAATGGGTTTGTCGGTGATTTTCGCAACAGCGGCAAAATGCCGGTAGAGGCCCTCCTGGCTGGGCTTGTTATAATAAGGCGTGATGAGCAGGAGTGAAGGCGCCCCGGCGGCGAGACCGCGGCGGGTAATTTCGACCTGTTCAGCAGTGCTGTTGGAACCGGTGCCGGCCATGACCATCACGCGTCCGGCAGCGCGCTCAACCGTATAGCGGATGACCTCAATGTGCTCATCGTAGTCCAGCGTCGGCGATTCGCCGGTGGTGCCAACGGGCACGAGGCCCTGCACGCCCTGCTGGATTTGATAATCGATAAGTTTGCCCAAACTGCCGTAGTCGACCGCGCCATCCTTCAGGGGGGTGACAATGGCCGTGTGGACGCCGTAAAATGAGGTTGAGTTCATGGAGGGTGCGCAGTTACGCTGGGGAAGCGCGCATAACGGCCCATCATCGCGCAAACTGGCCTCCCGCTCAAGGCGATTTTTCCCCGCTTGCTGTCGTCAAAAACCACCTGCCGCCATGTCCGAAGCCACTGAAATTTTCAACAGCCTCCTGCAACTGGCCGCTGAAAACAAGGCCAGCGACATTCATATCAAGTCCAACAAGCCCGCCTACCTGCGGGTGCATGGCAATCTGGAAGCGGTGGAGATGGATGCGATATCCGACCAGCAGGTGCTGCAATTCATCAACGAAACAGTACCGCCGCAGTTTGCCGACGAATGGAAGAACAACTTTCAGGTGGACTATTGCTACAGTTTGGAAAACAAGGGCCTGGGGCGTTTCCGTGTCAGCGGCTTTTACCAGCGCAACACGCCGAGCATCGTTTTCCGCCACATCAAGGACAAGCCGCCGACGTTTGAGCAGCTAAATTACGAGGCGGCCGCATTGAAGAAGTTGTGTGATCTCAATGACGGCATTGTACTTGTCTGCGGTGCCACGGGCTCGGGCAAAAGCTCCACGCTCGCGGCGATGATCAACCATATCAACCAGAGCCAGGATTTGCATATCGTCACGCTCGAAGACCCCATCGAGTACATGTACAAAGACATGAAGAGCCTCATTAACCAACGCGAAGTGGGCCTGGACACCCCATCATTTTCGTTGGGCCTCAAGGCCGTTTTGCGCCAGGACCCGGATGTCATCCTGATTGGTGAAATGCGCGACGCCCACACCTTTGAGACGGCGATTCACGCGGCGGAGACCGGGCATTTGGTTTTTGGCACTCTCCACGCCGCCAATGCGCAACAGGCCGTACAGCGCTTGTTTGACTTTTTTCCACCAGAGCAGCAGATGGGTATGCGGCGCACCATTGCCGGATGTTTAAAGGCAACGATCGCGCAAAAACTGGTCCCGGCGATGGAGGGCGGCGGCCGCGTGCCGGTGGTGGAGTTATTTATCTTGGATATGCTCGCCCGCAGCGTCATTCAGGAAGGGCAATTTGACAAAATTCCAGCGGTAATTGACGCTGGCAGCGATCTGGGCTCCAAGTCCTTCAACAAGGATCTCTACCGGCTGATCAAAGAAGGAAAAATATCGAAGGGCACCGGTCTCGAAGTCTCGCCGAATCCGAAGGCGCTGGAAATGAACCTCAAGGGCATCTTCCTCTCGCAGGGCGGGATTGTGGGGTGAGGTAATTTCCGGGATAAATTCGTCTTTAAGTTTTACGCCGAGTCTGTAGGCGTGTTTGATGGGCAGTTTCTCTTAATGCGCTCATGGTGGAACGAAGCCCGTCCGACGCTGACCCTCGCTGTGCCGATGATTTTCGGCCAGTTGGGGCAGATGCTGATGCCGTTGATTGACGCCGCCATGGTCGGACGACTGGGCGTGACGCCGCTGGCGGCCGTGGCGTTGGGTAATTTAATTGTCTGGATTCCGATGATCGCGGGCTTTGGGATATGCGTAGCCGTGCATGTGCTGGTGGCCTCGGCTCACTCGTCCGGCGACCGCACCGAAGCTGGCGAAGTTTTGCGCCATGGCCTCGCCCTGGCGGCGCTTTACGGTTTCATTTGCAGCGCGCTCTTGATGGTGGGCTTGGGCTGGCTGGACTTACTTCCCCGGGTTGAACCCGAGGTGATCGCCGCATCGAAGCCGTTTATTATCTGGATTGGCTGGTCGATCATTCCGGTAATTGCCTTTACCTCGGTCAAAAATTATTGCGAAGCGCAAAACCGCGCCTGGTTGCCGCTGGTGGTATTGTCAGCGAGCGTCGTGCTCAATGTTTTCTTGAACATTATTTTTATTTACGGTCATTTTGGCGTGCCCGCGATGGGTGTCGCCGGCGCGGGCTTGGCGACCTTGCTTTCGCGGGTGGCCGCATTGGTTGCACTGTTGATTATTATTCAATGCTCGCCAAGTTTGCGGGCCGAATGGAAAGGCGGTGCATTCGCGCGGTTGGATGGCGAACGCTTGCGGCGAATGCTCGCATTGGGCGGACCGAGTGCCGGGCAAATTTTGTTTGAGGTGGGCGTCTTTAATTTTGCGACCCTGCTCGCGGGCATGTTGGGCAAGGTGGTGCTCGACGCGCATCAAATCACGCTGAACATTGCGGGCATGGCCTACATGGTGCCGCTGGCGTTGTCGCAGGCCACGGGCATTCGCGTCAGTCAAGCCATGGGCGTGGGCAAGTTTGCGCAGGCGCGCCGCATCGGCTGGGCCAGTCTCGGCTGCGCCACGGCTTTTATGGCAACCTATGCCGTCGGCATCCTCTTCGCGCGCCACGCCTTGCCGCATATTTTTTTAAGAGCGGACTCGCCGCAGGCGGTGGATGTGATGGCGTTATCTTCGACGTTGTTGCTGTGGGCGGCGGCGTTTGCCGTATTCGACGGCGCGCAGATTGTCAGCCTGGGAATTTTGCGCGGAATGTATGACGTCCGCGTGCCGCTGGCCTTGTCATTCGCCGGCTTCTGGTTGGTCGCGGCGCCTCTGGCTTGGTATTGGTCTTTTGCGCGCGGCTGGGGTGGGCCCGGAATTTGGAGCGGATTATTCTGCGGCGAAGTAGTGGTGGCTGGACTGCTGGTGGGACGCTTTGCCGTCAAGGCCCGGCAAAATCTTCAATTGGAAATACTCGCCATCCCGGGGCCGGAAGGGATAGTAAAGGATACGCTATGAAACTCGTCGGCTGGATCGCCCTGTATTTTATGGTGTTTGAGGTGGCGCAATTGATTATGGCGCAGCGCTACATCGGCATTGAACAAATCCGCCGCAATTCTCATCCCCTGGATGGGCTCACACCGCGATCGTTTTGGTTCAGCGCGGGTTGGATAACGGTATTAATGGCGGACTATTGTTTCCAATCCACGTTGTTGGCGATGCCCATTCCCCCCAATCTAACCGATTGGCCTGGTTTCCTGAGGGTGGCGGCATTTTTTATGCTGCTGGTCAGCTTTGTGGGCTTTGTCGTGCGACGCCGAGCCGGCCTCAAATGGGGTTTGGTGGTGTTGACGCTGGAAGGTGCGATTCGCGCCGGCTTGTTCCTCTTTGTGTTTAGTATTGTAGTAATGAATGGCGCGTTGACGCCTTTTATAAAGTACACACGGGGTGGATAGCCGTGAGGTGTTTCAAGGCGCAGGCGGGTTTTCGAGGGCGTTGAGCACAATATCGGGGGTGAGCACGGCTGGTAATTCCACCGGCGCATCATGACCGGGCAGATAAATCAAATCGAACGGCACCGCCGATCGACCAAAGCGCGCCAACTCGGCGGTGATGGCCGGGTCGCGAGCCGTCCAATCTGCCCGCAACAAAGCGACGTGCTGACTATCAATGGCCGCCAGCACGCGGCTGGAATGAAAAACAATTTCTTTGTCCACCTGGCACGTGGCGCACCAGCGCGCGGTGAAATCGACGTAAATGGGCCGCCCTTCTTTTTGCAATTCCGCCACGCGGGCAGCCGACCAGGGCTCCCAATTCAATTCCTGCGTCGGCCAAAAAGCCCACGCCGCCGTCGGTAGAAAAATTAACAGCGCCACCCCTGTCGCCAGTCGCCGCCCCTTCCGTGTTGCGGAAGGCGTAGCCCAGCGGCCATAAACCCACGCCGCCATCGCGATGGCCACGAGCGCAAACAGAATGGTCAAAAATCGTTCGGCGGAAACCTGTCCAGCCAGCGTGTAGAGCAAAAATCCCACGGTAGCGTAAAGCGGAAAGGCCATGAACTGCTTAAACGTTTCCATCCACGCGCCGGGCCGGGGCAGCCAGCGCGCCAGACCGGGAAACAGCGACAGCACGAGATAGGGCGACGCCAGCCCGAGCGCGATGGCCGTAAACGCGAGAAACCCCTCGATCGGCGGCAGCGTGAAGGCCGCCCCCAGCGCGGGCGCCAGCAGCGGTGCGGTGCACGGCGTGGCCACCACCACCGCCAGTGCGCCTTGGAAAAACGAGCCACCGAGTCCACGTTTATTCGCGAGGTTGGAGCCCGCGCCAATCAGCGAACCGCCGATTTCAAACACCCCGCTCAAACTTAACGCAAACAGCAGAAAGAAAATTGCCAAACCCAGCACGAACGCCGGTTCCTGCAACTGAAACCCCCACCCCAATTGAGCGCCCGCTGCGCGCAGCGATTGAAGCACGCCAACCAGCGTCCACATACTGACCAACACGCCCGCCGTGAAAACCAGCCCGTGCAGCACAACCTGGCGTCGTTCCGCACCGGCTTGTTTGACGAAGCCCAGCACTTTAATGCCCAGCACCGGAAACACGCAGGGCATGACATTGAGAATGAGTCCACCCAAAAAGCCCAATATTAAAATCGCCAGCAAACCACTGGGTGGCGAGCCTGCAGAGAAATCCGCAAACGCAGCCGGTACGGTTGCCGCCAGTGTAGGATTAAGCGCCAATGCCGTCGAGCCAGTGCCATCGAGGGTCAGCACCCCGGGCAGCGTTTTGACATCTGGAGGTGCCGAGCTGATGCCAGCCATTGCCAGCACCCAGCCATTTTTAGTTTGATGTAAAGTTTGCGGCGCGGAGGGCTGGGTTTGACTGTCTTCAGAAAAGAAATAAACCTCCGGCAAAGTGGGTAAAGTTTTGGCCCCGGGTTTTGGTTCAAGTCCCAGGAACAATTTATCGCCATCCCGCCACGCGGAAACATTAAACGCTTCCGCCGGCTGGGGCAGTGCGGCTCGCGCAGCATCAATCAACGGCTTATTCTGAGTATCCGCGGGTGGCTCACTACTGGCCACGGGCAGAGTCAGCGATACTTCAGCCGACCCCGGCACGCATATATCCGCACATTCGAGCCAGGAAATTTTTGCGTGGAGTATAACCGCGGCGTCGGCGGGCAGATTCGCCGGAGGTGTTAATTGAAACAACAACAACGCGATTCCTTCGTAGCCATAATTCATCAGATTGCCGATGGGCAGCCGCTTGGGCGTAGGCCACTGAATTGGCCCTGCCGTCCAGCCGGGTGGAAGTTCCCAATCCACTTTCGTTGGATCGCCCGCCTCGCCGGGATTAACCCAGTAGGTATGCCAGGAGGTGTCCATTTGCAGGCGCACCGCCATCCATAACGGATGTCCTGGCGCAATGGCCGTGGATTCGGCAATCAAACTGGCTTGAGTATGCGACGCCGCGGCAAAATTTATTCCTCCCAGCGCCGCGTGCGCACGCGGGCTGCCTAGCCCCAACCCGAGCAGGGCGGCCAAGGCCAGCCATGCCATCCGAAGGGTCAATTTCCATCCGTTCATGAATGAGGAGTTACTATCAGGTACCAAGCTGGGGGCCAAGATTTCATCTTGGGGGGTTGGCTGATTGCTTGGCTCTGGCAGCCCAGACCCGAAAAAGGCAAAAATGTTGCTTAATGAGCATATCCTTCGCGCCGATAGGTGCACTTTGCGCAAAAGCAATTGTGGCGTGTTCTCGATTGTGTTTGCGTAAAAACGTTTTAAACAGTCATTTGAATTACCCCTGCCATGCCCGCCCTCCGCAAATCATCCGCTGCCACGCGCGAACGTCTCTTGCGCGCAGCCGAGCGCTGTTTCACTGAACATGGCTATGAGGGTTCTTCCCTCCGCCAAATCACCCGGATGGCCCGCGTTAATCTGGCCGCAGTAAACTACCATTTTTCCTCCAAGCGCGAACTGTGGCTGGAGATGATGCAGCGCCGACTGGGCCCGCTCAATGCCGAGCGCGTGCGGTTGATTGAAGTCGCCCGCGCCGCCACTCCGGTCGGCAGCGTCGTTTCTCTCGAGCAAATTTGCGAGGCCATGGTGCTGCCGGTGGCCAAAGCCTTTCGGGATGGCAAAAGTTGCAACCTCACCGCCGCACGCATGGTGGGCCGCGCCATCAGCGTCCCGCCCGCTTTGAGCAAGGAACTTAGCCGCCGCAGCTTGGACCAATATTGGCGGGTCTTCAGTGCCGCCTTGCGGGATGCCCTGCCGGATCTGTCGCCAGCGGAAATCGAGTGGAAATTTTACTTCCTCATGTCAGCCATGCTCGGGGCGCTGGCCTGGCAGGGACGCCAGCAGGGGCTGGAACGCGAGTTGAACACCGACAACCTGGAGCCAATGTTGCGACGCCTTGCGGCCTTTATCGCCAGCGGCCTGCGCGCACCGATGCCGGTGGCCAAGGCCAAAGTTTAATCAGGCTTCCTCGAACTTGCGGGCAAAAAGCGCTTCCATCTCTCGCAAAAGTTCCTCGGCACTGACGCCGGTGACGCGAAAACGCAGCTTGGTGCCGTGACCCGCCGCCAGCATCATCAACCCCATGATACTCTTGCCATTGACCGATTCGTCGTCCTTCTCCACCCACACCTCGGCGTCGCCGTACTTGTTGGAGACCCGCACCATCATGGCGGCCGGACGCGCGTGAATGCCCATTTTGTTTTGCACAATGAGCACGCGTTCGATGCCGTCAGCGGGTGATGTGTTTTTGGTAGCGGACATGAGATTAGGTCGAAGGGCACCCCCAAAACCGTTTCCGATGTCAAACGCGCCCTGAAGGGCTAATAAAACAGGGTTCGTGTGTGACGTCAAGCCGAGGTTGGCCATTGACCTTACGAACGGTTGAAAAAAATGTATAGGGTGCCCGAGGCGGGACTCGAACCCGCACGGCTGTTTAAGCCAATCAATTTTAAGTCGACAGCGTCTGCCATTCCGCCACCCGGGCCTTAATGTGAAAAGCGCCACGGAATCCGCAGCGCCCTACCCGCCCAACTTACAGGTTTTGGCCCCCTCCGCGAGCGAATTTCGATTTGCATATAAGCTTATACTGAAGTAAACTCTTCATTATGGGAGTCTGCCCCAAGACCCCGGTTGAGCGCCCTAACCCTCCGCTCGCCCCACTGTTGGTGCCTGATGCTCTCCCGGCGCCCGAGGCTGCTGCATGTCCAGACGCTTCGCCGTTACCACCCATCAGCGCTGAGGAACGGGCTGCTCGCCAGGCCATTACCCGGCATCGCCTGCGCTTGGATTGGTCGCTGCGCGTCCCGGAGTTTGAGCCTTTTTTTAAAGAAGGTCTGGAAAAACTGGGGTTGCCGCCACCACGACGCGGCATCGGCCTGCGCGCGCTGGTGGACTCGATGATGCTCGAAGCCAAGAAGGATTTGCTGCTTTGGGTCCTGGTCGGCTATCCGGGGATAATTCAGGGTGACCGGGTCTTGCGCATGGCCGAAAATTGGGGACTGACCAAGGAAAACCTCCCCTGGTTTAATGTCGATAAACCGTTGAGCGCTGCCCGCTGGCCGGAATTTAGCGAGCAATTGCGCGAGATCGTCCAACGTGAGCATCGCCGTTACAAGGATGCGCAGGCCCATCTTTATATTTTACACCACGATTTGCCGGGCCGGCTGGCCCTCCGCATGGTCTACGACCCGGCCAAGCGCCCTGACGCCACCCAGGAAGGTTGCCTGGGCCTGCTGCATGCGGTCGACAAGGCCGACACCAGCGAAACCCCTTTTGCCAGCTACGCGCAACAGTGGGTGGCCCGCGCCATTCGCAATTATTTGCTCGGCGAGCGCTTTCCCGTGCATGTGCCGGTCAATCTCGCGTCCCAACTTTTGCGCGAAGCCAATCTGGAAGCCCCGGGTGCGCCTCCCTCCACCCGACCCGAGCGCACCTTGCTGCAGCCACGCGTGCCGCTCGACTCGATGGCCGCGCCGGGCGAACAGCCGCTGACGCTGCCCGACGAATCTTCGCCCAGCCCGCGCGACCTGCTTAATCGCCAGGAAATTTTGCGCGTTGTGCAAGACATGATCAACCAGTTGAGTGAAAAGCAGCGCGAAGTGCTCGTGCGTCGTTACGGCCTGGGCGTTGGCAATGAGGCCGAGACCCTGATGAATATCGCACAAAGCATCGGTATTTCCCACCAACAGGTTTCCATGCGCGAAAAACGCGCGCTCGAAAAGCTTGGCACGATTCTGCGTCCTGTGATTAAAGAGATGTATGGTTAAAAGCGTCGGCGCATTGCCGCCCTTATCCCGGCCGGACGTAAGCATCGGCTTGCTGGGTGGCACGTTTGACCCGGTCCACCTTGGCCATTTGGCCATGGCAAAAGCCGCTTTGGCGGAATTGTCGCTCGATTATTTGTTTTTTGTGCCGGCGGCGCAGGCCCCTTTGCGCGGAACCGCGCCGGTGGCTTCGGCCCATGACCGCCTGGAACTTTTAAAATTGGCCATAGCCGAAGCGGCCGACCCGCGCCTGGGCGTACTCGACCTCGAAGTGCGCGCCGGGGGTATCCAGTATACGATTGATACCGTGCGGACTTTGCAAACCACTTGGCCGCGCGCGCGCTTATGTTGGTTGTTGGGTGCGGACCAGTTTGCGCAACTCGACCGTTGGCGGGAACCGGCCGAATTGGCGCATCGGGTGGACTTTGCCGTGCTCGACCGGCCGGGCCTGCCGCCAGCGGTGCCACTACCAGCCTTGGCCTCGGTTGTGCGCTGGCGTCACCTGGCAAGTGCGACCCATCCGGCCAGCGCGTCGGAAATCCGCCGCCGTTTGCAGGCTGGTGAAGCCGTGGATGGGTGGTTGCCGCGCTCCGTGGCCGCCGTCATTCAAGAAAAGAAACTGTATCGCTAATTTCATTTCCCCGGCTTATTCTGCCATTTACAGACCATGCCCACCATTGATTCTAGC
>Ga0182012_10001436_pt1 | contig 26124 bp, 14 predicted proteins | sample 612S2SmetaG_FD_120486 | JGI IMG/M metagenome (GOLD analysis project Ga0182012, IMG submission 120486) | Permafrost microbial communities from Stordalen Mire, Sweden - 612S2S metaG | ecosystem: Environmental > Terrestrial > Soil > Wetlands > Permafrost | place: Sweden: Stordalen | collected...
CCATCGCTGGTGACTTAGCAGAGATTGCCAGCACGATCGGACTTGATGACGACCGATGTAATATCGTCATCCTGGAGATTGCCTTGCACAAACTCTCGTGTCGCATGGTAGATACCATCTGCAATATTCAACGCCGAATTGTGGCGGAGATTGCGAATCTGATCAAGCACGCGCTGGGTGCCAAATTCGTGGCCATCGGGCCTGGTGGACTCGGTGACCCCATCGGTTAGAAACACTGCGATCTCTCCTGGATTGAGGCTAATTGGCTCCTGCAGCGAGAACTTGCTCCCAGGAAATAGGCCGAGGGGCGGCCCGGTACTGTCCAGCGTGCATTTCACTTCGCCGGAGTCGAGGAATACCAGGCCCGGGACGTGGCCGGCGCTTGCGTATGACAGAGTGCGATGCCTGGGATTCAATCGCGCCAAAAAGAGGGTAACGAAGTGACCATGTTCGAGATCTTTCAGCAGCATTTTGTTGGCGTGAACCAGTATTTCGTCCAACTCCAACTGCATGGCGGCAAAGCAGCGCACATAGGCTCGAGTGAGCGCCATGACCAATGCGGAGCTGAAGCCATGACCTTTGGCATCGGCAACGGCAATCACAAGAGAGCCATCGGCCATGGAGATGAAATCGAAGTAGTCGCCGCCGGTTTCGTCGGCCGGGTAAACGGACGCGCCAATGTCAAAGCCCGATATCGCGGGTGGGGCGGCGTACAAGCGCTGCTGCACAGCACGAGCCAGGTGCAATTGGAATTCCTGCTCCTGCTTCTTCCGCGACTCGGTGATGTCTTGAGATACCGAGACAAAGTGAATCAGACGTCCGGTCTTGTCGCGCATCGACGTGATGGTTTGTTGGGCCCAATAGAGTTCACCAGTCTTTTTGCGATTGATGACCATTCCCTTAAATGGGAGACCCTGAGCAAGCCGCGCCCACATCTGCCGGTAAAACTCCGCATCGTGTAGGCCCGACTTAAGAATTCGCGGGGTCTTTCCCACGGCTTCCTCTCGGCCATAGCCGGACGTCACCTCGAAGGCTGGATTCACATATTGGATGACGCCTTGAGTATTGGTCAGTATCACGCTGTCGGCGGTCTGCTCCACAACCCGGGAAAGCAGGAGGGAGGATTGGATTGCCTCGCGGTTTGGCGCAAGATCACCAGACATCAGATACTCCCGCGAAAGCCGTTGTCTCTGGACACGCACTCCAGCGTCCCATGGTCACCTCTTTAGGTTCTACTCAGCAGTCGTGACGCTAAAGGAGAGAGGATGGCCCTGATTCACTTCAAAGCCTCCCAACACTAGAAGTGGTCTCATAAATAAGTCTGGATCACCTGAAACGCAAGAATTTACCACGCCCCACCTTATTTATGAGAACAGTTCTAGCTAGAGGTGAGCTTGCCGCACCCGTATGGTTGTTTACGACGGCAGAGCCACAGCTGGCAAGTTACTCGGAAGTGCTGCGCGGATCACAGCCAATAACTCGCGGTTGTCCGCAGGCTTCTGGAAGAAAGCGGTTGCTCCCGCCTGCAGCGTTTTCTGTTCGTTAAAGTCGGCGCTTCGGGCGGTTAGCACAACCACCGGAATGCTCGACAGAGTGTCGCTCTCTTGCAACCGCTTTAGAACCGCAAAGCCGTCTCCGGCTGGCAGTCCGAGGTCGAGAATAATAAGACCGGGGTGCTCCTTCTGCGCCATTGCAATCGCAGAATAGCCATCCGAGGCCGACACGGTGTCATAATCATTGGCCCGCAAACGTGTTCTGAGTCCATGCCTCAGGTTAGGGTCGTCGTCGACTATCAGGATTTTTGCTCGCTCCATTTGAATCCTCCATTTTCAAGATCACACCACGAGGCGGAGGCGTCAAGGTTCCCCGTGTGCATGAGGCTTCAGTAATTGATCCTTCGGTCCACAGCCAACACCGCGGTGGGGGAATTACGGCACAGTTGCGAGTTTGTGCTCACGGCGGGGAGACGTGTTTGGCCCAGGATCCTAGCGACCGGGGTTTGTGAAAAAACGAAGTCCGAAAGAATGCTTCCTGCGGACACATCCGCCTCGGCGGAGCCGGTATTGAAGCCAACGGCACCGCAGAAGCGCAACCGGGACTATGGCACGCCGAGCGCAACTGTCCGAGATGCGGCAAGAGATGGGAAGTCCCGAAGTACGAGGGCAGGATCAAGCACGATTTCAGACGGAGCGCGGCGCACGAAATGTGGAGGGCACGGTCTACTGTCGATGAGTTCATGGAAGTGACCGGCCATGCGACGGCTGCCATGTTCAAGCGGTATGCCGATCTATTCAGTGAGGACGAACGGAGAACGACGCAGCGGAAAGTACAGGAACGGCGACGCTTGTGGCGTGGGGCGTTATCAAACTAAAAACGGACAAAACGCGGACAAATCCAAGAAGGCCGCTTACTTGGTCGGCCCCAAGTCTATGATTGCGTTGGTTGCGGGGGGTGGATTTGAACCACCGACCTTTGGGTTATGAGCCCACGGATAATAGGAATTACAACAACTTACAAGACGCGGGTGGCTACCTAAAGTCTTTGTAAGGAATGCTAGAGAACCCTTATTGGACAGTGAAAGGACAGTCGCGGTTGTCAGGGTTTGTGGTACGCGGGCCCCGCGGGGCTGAGCGCTCTTAGAATAGGTTCCCGAATTCCTGTTACTCATTGCGGTTGGTTCGGCGTCGCTAAGCATTCGCTTCCTCACGGCAAAGTAACACGGACCCTAAGGATAAGACAAGTCTGAGTTCCACTGTTCCACTCAATATCCCCGAATTTCCCCGAATGAGAGCAATGTATATCCCGCGAACTCTTCCCTTCCCTGATCCGACTGGAGGATTTGAGCCTCCAGCTTTGGGAGCTTGACACATTCGTGGAAGGAAGGTCACCACCTTCAGTCCACCCTCGCCCGCACACGCTGCTTCTACTTCGGGGATGCGCCCCTTTACTGACACGTCAAGGGAGGATCGTTTTCACTTCCGGCGGCAATCTCTGCAGCCCATTAGCGATCACCAAAGGCTGGTGCTCTCCCGCACCTCCTGCCACCCAGGTTGACCTAGACAGTGGCCTTGGAGAATCGGATTCTTGAATCAATTCTAGCTGGAGGGCAACACGCGCTGAGCACGGAAAAGGGACAGCACCTCGTCCCAATTATGCACACGGTGCACCGCGTCCGGCACCTTACGATTGTGCGGTGAGTCGAAGAGGATCTTTTCGCCTTCAAATCGGCGCAGGTGGTGAATGTTGTCGTCGATCATGTATTCGGCGCGAATGATGGACTTGTCGCCGCAAAGCACGATCTGCCGCCAATTTATAAACGGAAAGTTCGCGGCCAACCAGTCGAATTTCTCGCACAACGAGTTGGGATACTCTGTCGCCGCACTGACGATATAGATTTGGCTATATTGCGACAGTAGCTCAAGTGCATCGCGGCTTCCCTCGATCATCTTGAGATTGGCGAAGAACCCCGGCGTGCGCGGAAGCCTGCTAACAAACTCCCGGTGTTCAGGCGGCACGCACTCCCCCAACCTCTTTCCTTCGGTTGCCGAGATATCGACTGCTGCGCCGCTCCATGACTCATAGCGGGCAACCTGTTCGCCGAAGTAGTCGGCAATCACCTCGTCCATGTCCACCGCGATTCTGACAGGCGACTTGGTCCCGGAAAGGTCTTCACTGGCGCGCGGCATCATTCTCCCACTATAAAGGCGGCTTAACAGGACGGTCATCTCCGCCAGGCGAAAATCTCTGCCACTTCATCGCTTGAAACATGTACGCCAGGCATAATCGTCGCACTAAGCGAAATAGTGGAAATGGCCGACTGTCCGGCCAGTCCTCAGGCTTCCGCAGCCACTGTTGAATTGGCCTCTCGCTGCTGCGAGGTGGTGAACAATCGCTGGGCTGCCGTATCCGTTTCTGCTGCGATCACCTGCACCGCTACCATGATCCGCGGTTACTGTTGCTTCGACAATCGTTCCGCGACCTGTTCGATGATTTCCTTATAAGCGAAATCGTTGCGCAAGCTGGTGAAGTTAGAGTCGCGGCTCAGATAAAGCAGGCCAACCTCGCGCTTCTCGTAGGCTGCTTGTAAGTTGTGCAAGGCTTCTTCTTTCTTGCCGAGCAAAGCACAGGTTGTGGCTAATTCATACGCGGACCCTAAGCCGCGATCGACCATCTCCTTCTGCACTGGGAGCATGCTTTCCCGCATGCCGGCTAACCCGCCCACGGCATAGCCCTTTTCGGCGGCGGCGGCCACGGCCAGACCACCTTCGTCTTGGCGCAGTTGTGCCGCCTGTTTTGATTCGGATAAGTAGTTCGGGTAATCCTCGCGATCGAGGTAGATCGCAGCTAAATACCCATGCGTCGTCGCCAAAGCGGGATCCGTAGATTCCAACTGCTTGAGGAGCGCGATTGCTTCGTTTCTTCTCCCCGCATTGAAGAGAATCCAGCCTTTGTCGGCCTGGATGGTCGTGGAGGAAGGATCAATCTTGCGGGCCTGCTCAATCTGGTCTAAAGCTTCGGAATAGCGAGCGGAGGTTAGCAAGAACGTGGCATACCAGTGATGACCCTGGACGAAGTTCGGATCGAGTTCCAATGCTCGTTTGTATTCGCGTTCGGCGGTGCGGGGATCCCAATTCCAGTAGAAACTGGAAAACGCCAAGGAGGTGTGGGCTCCAGGCGAAGTCTCGTCGAGTTCCACCGCCTTTTGTGCGGCGGACAGCGCACGGGGATAAGCCTCTTCCGCGGGCATGACACTGAACTCACGAAGCAGGTTGTAGCTGTCGGCCAATCCAGCATAGGCCTCGGCGTAGCTCGGATCTTTCACGATGGCTTGCGTGAAATAATCGACAGCCTGGTTGAGATCTTTGGGAGTCCGCTTGGTCCAGTGATACTCGCCTTTGAGATATAGCTCCTGTGCCTCGGGGTTCGGTGTGTGTCGGGCGGCGAGGGCGTTCTTGTAATGCGGTTCACGTTGGCCGAATGAGAACAGGGCGATCGATCCCGCAACGACAATCAAAGGTGCGAGCCAAACCGCAATGCTGGCGAATGAAGGAAGGGTCGGGCTGGGAACAGGCCGCAGTTCCAGTATCGGGGGCAACTCGACCGGGCTCTTCGAAAGTTCGGGTTGCTCCGTCTGAGCTACCGACTCAGTGATTTCGGAGTCTGCGGACTCTAATTCGTCGCCTCGTCCTTGGAGCCACTCGCGCAGTTCATTGGTGTAGGCGAACACACCGCCGCGTTCACCGCCGGGAACCCGGTGGACGGGCAGGGCTCGCTCCTTCTCCCAGCGGCGAACGGTGCGCCCGTCGCGACCGAAGAAGACAGCGATTTCCTTCCAAGAATCAAGGCGCTGATTGGCTAACTGACGCGCGGAGCTATCGCCCATCCTGTAATGCCCACTATTGTCCCTTGTTGTCCATTGCGGGGGAGGAAGCCTGCCCGCATTATACGCAGAGGATCGGGCGATCGAAATCCCCCATTTCGGCCATTCTGGAGCCTCAACCAGCGAGTGGTATACGGCAGTCAAGGCGAAGAATTCGCGGGCTCAACCAGTAAGCAACTTTTGAATCAATGACTTTGGAGGATTTTAATGTCGACGTACTGCTACCTCAACGCCGTCTTAACCAAGACTCTCTGCACCTTGCTGATCTTCGGTGCAATCCAGACCGGTGTTCCCGCTGCTCTTGGACAAACTCCTCCCCCGGCAACATTTGTAAACCCAATCATGTACAACGGGGGTTCTGTTATTCCCAACTACAGCCCGATTCCGGTCCAGGCGGTGGCTCTCGGCGACTTCAATAATGACGGAGTTCCGGATCTTCTTACGCTCGATGACAACGCCAACACTGCGGGAGTGGGCATCATGCTAGGCCGGGGCGATGGCAGCTTCGAGCCGGTTTCGTCCGTAACTACGTTTCCTTGCACTTTGGAAGGCGGTATCGTTACTGGCGACTTCAACAATGACGGCAATCTGGATTTCGCCGTCGTGTCGGGCACTCCTGGGGGCGACTGCAACTTCAACCAAGGTACGCTTTGGATTTTCCTGGGTAATGGCGCGGGCGGCTTTACGCTCAAGGCTACGTATTCGGAGGTTGGCACTCCTGCCAACAACGAGAAGGCTAGCGGATTGATCGCCGCCGATCTTCGAGGCAACGGACATCTCGACCTGATCGCAATCGATCCCAACAACGGTCTCGACGTCTTTCTTGGCAACGGCGATGGAACGTTTGTGGCGCCAACGGCTGCGGTCGCGATTCCTTGCCCAGGTTGTTCGGCGGCCATTACAGCCGGGGACGTGAATCATGATGGAAAGCCCGACGTGGTGGTCGCCTCCAACAACAGCAGCGACGGTATTTATGTGCTGATCGGCAACGCCGACGGCACGTTCCAATCGCCAGTGTTCTATCAGCAGGGTTCAAACTCAGGTGCCCTGTCGGTAGCGGTCGGAACGCTGCTCAAGAGTGACCACGGAGACGTAGTGATGGGAACGGGAAACGGAGCCTACGTGTACATCAACAACGGCGATGGCACGTTCAAGGCTCCGGTACTCTATGGCCCGTCGTGGATCGACTCCATCGTGATCACGGACATCAATGGCGATGGGAAGAACGATCTGGTCGTAAGTTCCTATTCCTCCTCTGCGGTATGGACAATGCTGGGAAACGGCAAAGGCGGATTCACGACCGTCGGATCCTTTGCCACGGACGGCTATCCGAACAACCTGGTGGTCGCTGATTTTAATGGCGACAAGAAACTAGACTTCGCCGCCTCCAACACGCAGGGACAATGGGTGACGGTAGGCCTGGGCAATGGCGATGGCACGTTCCGCAGCAGCCAGAGTTTTGGCTACACCTGGAGCGGAACGGTGGCCCAGATCGCGGCGGCGGACGTGAACAACGACGGCAACCTTGACATCGTAGAAGCGGGCGGCGGCACTGGCGTCGGTATCACGGTGCTGCTGGGTAGTTCGCACGGAATGTTCGGGAGTCCGATTTCGACAGCGGTCGGCTGCGGGCAAGCCAACCGAGGCGGCGTCAACAACATTGCCTTGGGCGACGTCACCGGCGACGGCAAGGTCGACGTGGTCGCGAATATGACGAACAGTGGAGGTGGTTGTCCGAACGACGAGGTCGCCGTGCTGGCTGGCCTCGGCAGTGGAAAATTCAAAAAGCCCGTCTACTATTCTACCGGGACGACGCAACAGTCCTACAACATCGCTTTGGGCGACTTCAACGGCGATGGCAAGTTGGACATCGTGACCTCAAACAATGACGGTAGCCTCAGCATACTGCTCAATAAGGGCAAGGGCGTATACGGCGCAGCCAACGTAATTGCCGCCGCCAGCGGAAACGGGGGCGCAGACGTCGCGGTTGGCGACTTCAACAACGACGGCAAACTCGATATCGCCGTCACCGACTACAACCAAAAGCAAGTGAACGTGCTGCTGGGAAATGGCGATGGTACATTCCAGGCCCCGATCAGCACTCCTTCGCCGATTGACCCGGTTACGCTGGCAGCTGGCGACTTCAACCACGACGGCAAGCTGGATCTGGCGCTCACCAGTTGGGACAATACGGGATCACTGACCATCTTCACGGGCAATGGCAACGGCACGTTCAATGTGGGCACCACTTACGCGTTCAATACGTGGGACCAATGCCAGTTCGGTGGAACCAATCCGTACTGGATGAGCGCCGCTGATCTCAACCAGGATGGCAAGTTGGATTTGGCGATTGCCGTCCAGTACAGCGCCTGCGACACTCAATACAACGGACAAAACACCTGGGGCGCGGCAGTGGTCTACACCGGTAACGGCGATGGCACCTTCAATCTAGACCTTGCGCCTGGTTCCCCCGGGCCTTGGGTCGGCGGCGTGGATAACTCCGGCATTGCCTTAGGAGACTTCAACAACGACGGAACGATCGACATGGCAGTGGCGGGCAACGCAGCCTGGACGAGCCAGGACTGGGTCACCATCATGCAGAACAACACGCAACCGGTGAGCGTCTCGCCGTTGAATATGAAATATGCCGCGCAGACTGTCGGCACCAGCAGCAAAGCGCAAACCGTAGTAGTCACGAACGATGAAAAGACATCGCTTGCGATCAGCAAAGTGGCGCTCGGCGGAACCGACCCCGGCGACTTCGTCCTGAAAAACGGATGCGGGAGCAGCTTGCTGACCGGCGCCAACTGCACTTTGACCATTACCTTCAAACCAACAGCAACCGGCACACGGACAGCGACGGTATCTATTACCGATGGCGTCGGCACGCAAACCGTCTCATTGACCGGCACGGGTAAGTAGCGAAATGGAATAAAATGGAATAACGAAACCGGGAACGAAAGTACACGGTAACCACTCCGTGAAACTCAGACTGCGGAAGGCGCTGCCCTGAGGCGGCGCCTTGCCGTATGAACATTTCCCTCGTGCTTTCTTCGTCAGGCAGACTCAATCAACACCACCAGATCATCAGCGGCAGCTTTGGGAGCTTGACACATTCGTGGAAGGAAGGTCACCACCTTCAGTCCACCCTCGCCCGCGCTGCGCTGCTTTTGCTTCGGGGATGCGCCCCTTTACTGACGCGTCAAGGGAGGATCGTTTTCACTTCAGGAAGCAATCTCTGCAGCACATCAGCGATCGCCAAAGGCTGGTGCTCTCCCGCACTTCCCGTCAGTGTGTAGGACCGTTCAAACCTGTGGCTGGCGAATTGATACGGTGCAGTGGAACCGCTAGATTCGCGAAATGCGCAGCGATTAAGAACTTAAACACAAATGATTTGCATTTCGAATCTTTGCCAAGGTTGAAAGGTTGACCGGTATAACGCAGGAAGCGCGACTCTCTGAAAATCAGGCAGCTACCGGTGTCTGATATAGGCCTCGACAGTGACGTTGCCAGTGAAATGAGGACAGATTGGCGATGGGTTGTGACGGGGGCGTGTCCGGCGTTCGTCCTTCCCGTGATTGATGGGTGCGGTGGTGGTTGTAGTAAGTCTTGAAATCGAGCAGTTTGTTCTCCAGATCTGCGCTCGTCCAGAACAATGTATGGTCCAAACACTCGCGTCGAATCGTGCCGATGAGCCTTTCGACGAAGGGATGAGACCGCGGAACGTAGGGGACGGTCTTGATTTCTGTCACTTCCAGTATCCGCAGATTGGCTTGCCACTGGTGGAACCGATAAAGCGGATCGTTGTCCGAGCTCAGATACTTCGGCAACCAGCGATGCCGTCGAAGGGCGTGGTTGAACATGCGACAGAGTGCGACCCCGTCGACCGTGCCGGCATGGACGCCGAAGCCAACGATCCGGCGCGTGTATCGATCCATGACGACCAGGACCCAGTGGGTCCGCAACGTGGCCGATTCGCAGCGGAACAGATCCATGCTCCAGAGACTGTCTTTCATGTGACCGAGCAAAGTCAGCCAGGACGGACCAGTCGCGTCCCCGCCCGGCAGGTAGTAATGAGCGAGAATCCTTCGCACCACGTCTTTGTCGATTGGGATATGGAACGCCAGGGCGATCTGTTGCGCGATTCGCGGACAGCCCCAGCCGGGATTGCGTTCCTTCATTTCGACGACCGCACGAGTGAGTTCTGCGCTCGGTCCTTTCGGGCCTGGCTTCCGCCGCGGATTCGGGGAGAATAGCAGGCGGTACTTATGCTCGCTCAAGGCTTTGTGAAGACCGAGCAGTGTCGAAGGCTTCAGCACAATTGCGGAACGGAGCAGACGAGTTGGACGCATCAAAAGCGCCAGCAGGCCGGCCAGGATGCGGTCCCATGCCGACAGATTCGGCGATCGTTGCCGGGAGCGATTCACGATCAGGAGTTGGTGTTTGAGGAGAAGCGACTCCGCGACCTAGGGAACGAACGCCGCCAGGGCCGAGCAACCGAGCCAGGACGGCGATGAAATGGACGAAAAGAACAGCCAGATTGCGCACCAAAGCAGGGTAGCAGGAACGGGAGATCCTGAGGAATTTTGGCAGAAATAACAATTCGCCAGCCACAGCCTTGAAGCCTTTTGAAATCCGCTGCGCTTTCCATCGCGCGCGGGGGGCTCAGCACGAGCCATCCGTAGTGCCCGTTCTCCATCGCAGCGCTTCGGGCGCCAGCGCCATCTTCATGTCTGGAATCGTTCTCGGCCAATCGTACATGCGCACTCCCTGTAGATCGAGAATTGTTTTAGCGCTCGTCTACGAGGGAAGCTTTGGGCACCGCCGGCAACGGCTCGCCCGCCAGCCGCCTCTTCACCAGCCCGGCGACGAAATCTGCGAAGGGCACGATATCCTCGCCGACACTCGCTTTTTCGAGAGCGTTCACGTAGCCGTTGCGGTCTGTTACCGGAATGACCGATCAGGAACAAAGTGAAATCTTCAATTTCAAGATGTGAACGCGGTTTGTGACAGCGTATGCCAATCGGCGCACAAGAATAAAACGAACGACGAGGCCGGAACAGAAGGAACAACTCTTGACGTGACAGAGAATCTGGCCAGCGTAACCGATTGATATCAAAAGGTGTCGGCGGGCATGATTTGCGATCAGCGGACATCGGATGTCACTTCTTATCGTTCCCTTAACGTCTCCAGATTTTTCCTGTTTCTCATCGCTGGCCGCGCTCACAAAAGCTACAGACGCGCTGCAGGGCGGAGATTCCAGTCAAGGCAACATCGGGCGCGAGGTAATCAGTGCGCACCGGTTCGACCCGGGTCAAGTCGGTGCTCAAATACTTCTTGTTGTCGTCCGCGAATACCGTGGCCACCACTGCAGCCGGGCCAAGCTCTTCCTGCACCTTCAGCGCCGCTAGGAAGTTACACCCCGAAGAGATACCGACGGCCAGGCCCAGACTGGAGGCCAACTTCTGCGCCATCAAGATCGAGTCTCCATCCGACACTGCGATAACTGGATCCAGCACGGAAAAGTCTACAAGCGCTGGAATAAATTCATCCGATATCCCCTGGATGCGATGCTTGCCGACCTTATGTCCCGTAGAAATTGTCGGCGATTCCGCCGGCTCCACAGGATAGACCTTGATGTTCGGATTGCGTGCGCGAAGACAGCGGCCCACTCCCATTACCGTACCGCCGGTTCCAACTCCTGCCACAAAGGCATCGGGGCGAAGGTCGGCCAACTCCAACTGAGACCAGATTTCCGGTCCAGTTGTTGTTGCGTGTGCCTCTGTGTTAACCGTGTTTGAAAACTGGCGGGGTAGGAAAACGCCGGAGCGGCTGGCCGCGAACTCTTCCGCCAAGCGGATGCTGCCCAGAAATCCGCCCTGCTCCGAACTGACGAGAACGATCTCGGCACCATAGCTACGAATCAACTCCTGCCGCTCTCGACTCATCCAGTTCGGCATGAAAATCTTGACGGGGTGACCGAGGGCACGGCCAATGGCAGCAACGGATATTCCGGTGTTGCGGCTGGTGGCCTCGGCAATGGTATCGCCGGAACGGAGTTGGCCGCTTCGATATGCCTCTTTGAGGATATGCAGCGCCATGCGGTCTTTGATGCTGCCGGTCAGGTTAAGCTGTTCGAACTTTGCATAGATCACGCGTTGCTTGCCGCGAAACTGGAAAGATATCTCCAGCAGCGGTGTATTTCCGATGATCCGTGACAGCCCCAATAACCGAGTGCTGTGCGAAGTATCGAGCGTGGCCAATAAGTTCATCTCTGCAACTCACCTTTGCAATAAATCTAAGTTGTCAATCAGACCGGCGCGCCAAATGTCACTTCGCGGCTCCGGCAAAACTACCAGCGGTAACCACCGTCAGTTTCGCCGGATCGATATACTTTCGCAGGGCCGCCAATGCCTGGTCAGCGGTTACCGCTTCCACTTTCTTTTCCAAGGAGCTGTCCCAGGCGTAGGTGCGGTCATAGTACAGATAATCGACCAGCGTCCTAGCGATCTGGCTGTCGTTGCCACGGCTCACTTGCCTTCCTTGCAGCCAACCCGACTTGGCGGCTTTCAGTTCGTCTGCTGTAAAGCCGTCCTTCCGCGCTTTCTCCATTTCTTCTTCGAAAGCCAGTTCCAGCCGTCCGAGGTTTTGCGGGGCGAAAATGGCAAAGGCTGTGAAGCTCCCGGCGTAGTCGAGCGGACTCGCATCGAATCGGGACCCAACCCCGTAGCTCAGGCCGTCCTTCTGGCGGATCCGATCTGCCAATCTGGACTTAAGCGTCCCACCACCGAGCATGTAGTTCGCCATAAGCAGGGCTGGATAATCGGGGTCGTCGTCTCGGAGCTTGAGGTCCATTCCGAGCAAGTAAGTGGCATTGGCTTTGTCAGGAATCTCAATTGCCTTTCGCTCACCAGCGCTACCGAAATACTGTCGGGGTACGCGGGCGACGGGTTCCCTGCTCTTCCATGAAGTAAACAGGTCGTTGCCCAGTCTAACGACGACTTGCTCGTCAAAATCGCCCACCACCGACAACTGAGCGGACTGCACACCGTAGAACCTGGAATGGAAACTCTTGATCGAATCGAGGGTGCTGGTCTTGATCTCGGAGATCTTCTCGTCGAGCTTCGTCACGTAACGAGGATGGCCAACGGGATACGGGTAGATGCGCCGCTGGAATTCCTCCGACGCGAGTTTCTGCGGATCTTTGAGGGCTGACTCCAGCTCGGTCAAGTTCTCCTGCTTCAGGGTCTCGAGTTCGTTTTCGGGGAAGGTTGGCTCTTTCAGCATTTCAGCAACCAGAGTGAGGACTTCCGGCAGATTGTCGCGCACTGTTTCAATCGACGCACTCACCTGGCCGACGCCGGACGAGAAATAGACTTGCGCCTTCAGTCGGTCCAACTCATCGCTTAGTTGCTGGCGCGTATGGTTCCCTGTCCCGCGGTTCAGCATCGCCGAGGTTAACTCGTTTACGGTAGAAAGACTGTTGAGAGTATTTTCCGTGCCGTAATGGAGCACGAGTGTGGCGACAACCAAGTTTCCTCTGGTTTTCTTTGGCAGCAACGCGAGCTTGAGCCCACTCGGCGTCACCGAGCGCTTCATGCGCGCCTCGATGTTTTCTGGACTCGGATCGAAGGCTTCGCCGGCCGCAACCGCCGCCTCGCCTTTGTAGTCCTTGAGCATCGCCGCCGGATCGGCCTTGCCCGGTATTTCCGCGCGCATCGGAGTTGCGGTTGGAATGAACATGCCCACGGTTCGGTTCGAGGGCAGGAGATACTTTGCGGCCGCACGTTGCACATCTTCCGGCTTCACTGTGCGAAGGCGGTCGCGATCTAGGAAGAATAGCCGCCAGTCGCCGATGGCGATCCATTCGCTAAGCGCAAAACCGAACCGTCCGGAATTGCTGAGCGTCAATTCTTTGTCCTTCAGCAGCGACGTACGCGCCCGGCCCACTTCTTCCCTGGTTGGCGGAGTTTTAGCGAACTCTTCGATCGTTTGCAGCATGGTGTCGCGGGCCTCGGCAAGGTTGCCGTTGCCCGGCACTTCGGCAAAAGCCATCAGCACGCCAGGATCATAAGCCTGCATGGAGTCGGTATTGACACTCGCCGCCTTCTTGGTCTCGACCAGGGCTTTGTAGAGACGCCCCGACGGAGTATCGCCGAGGATGCTGGCGAGGATATTGAGGGCGGCAAAATCGGCATGCGCACCGTCGGGAACGTGATACATTGCGCCCACTACCTGGGTATCTCCGACACGGCGCAATGTTACCTCGCGCTCACCGTCCTGCACTGGTTCGCGCGTGTAGAGTTTGATCAGCTGCCGATCGGGTTTCGCGGCCTTACCGAACGTTTGCACGATCCAATCGAGAGCTTTGGATTCATCGAACTTTCCGGCAACGGTGAGCACGGCATTGTCTGGCTGGTAGTAGTTCTTATAAAAAGCCTGCAGCCGCTCAATGGGAACACCCTCGATGTCCGACCGGAAACCAATCACGCTGCGATGGTACGCGTGGGCCAGGTAGGCGGTCGACATCATGCGCTCGTATAAGACGCGCTGGGGACTGTTTTCGCCACTTTCAAACTCGTTGCGCACCACGGTCATTTCGCTGTCTAGGTCCTTCTTCGCGATGAAGGAATTCAGCATCCGGTCCGCTTCGAAGTCGAGCATCCATTTCAGGTTTTCATCGCTCGCGGGTAGCGTCTCGAAGTAATTCGTCCGGTCGTAGCTGGTGGTGGCATTGAACTGCGCGCCCCGCTCATTGAGGAGCTTTGGAATATCCGGATGGGACGGAGTTCCTTTGAACGCCATGTGCTCCAGCAGATGAGCCATTCCCGATTCGCCGTAACTCTCGTTTCGCGAGCCGACCAGATAGGTAATGTTAACGGTTGTGGTTTGCTTCGATTGATCGGGGAAGAGGAGGATGTGCAAACCATTCGGAAGAACGTATTCGGTGATGCCTTCCACTGAGGTTATCTGCCGGACACCCGCAGGTAGCTTGGGTTGGGCCTTTGTCTGGGCCGCAACCAACGCGACGGTGCCGACGAATAGGGCAAGTGCATTCAGACAAATAACAAACTTCTTGGTTCTCATTGAGTCTCCATCAAAGGCTATTTTCTTGGTACGAATGTGTCTCACCGCTGGGAATCTCTTTGCAGGAATGCGAGAAATTCAGGCATACTCCGCGTCAGTCCTGAAAATGTGGCGATTGGTGCTCCATCGGTTCGCAGAATTGCGTAGTATGGCAGCGCCACAGTGCCAAACTTCTCCTGTTGCATTTTCTGATGATGCTCGTACAGTTCCCCGGATCCATCGGTGTACAAACGCACGCGGACGAACTTGTTCATTTCTTTTGCCACTTCCGGCCGCGGAAACATGTTCGCTTCCATCCAGCGACAGTTTGTGCACGTGTAGCCCGTGAAGTCGATGAACAGCAGCTTGTGCTCTTGCTTCGCCTGCTGCATCGCCCCGTTGTAGTCGTTCACAATCCAGCCGGCATCGCCATACAGATTTCCAGACGAAGCGAGATTCGTGTTGAGGGAGGCGCCAGAAGGACCTAACTCTGGAGGAAGGAATGATTCTAATTCGCCCAGTTGTCTTCCAAACAAGCCGGGCACCAACCAGATCGTGATGGCCAGAAACACAATGGCAATGGTCAGCCGCGCCGCACCGATCGACTCAACCGGGGAGTCGTGCTCCATTCGGAAGTACCCCAAGACATAAAGCACCGTCAGCACGCCGATCCCTACCCACACTGCCAGCACCACCTGGCGGGTGAAGATGCCCCAGTGCCAGACGAGATCGGCGTTCGACAGAAATTTCATCGCCGCCGCGATCTCGAGGAATCCCATTACCACCTTTAGCGAGACCATCCAGCCCCCAGCCTTCGGTAACCGCGACATCAATTGCGGCGCTAGTGCGAGTATAAAAAATGGAATCGCGAACACTGTGGAGAACGACAGCATGCCGGCCAGCGGCCAGCGCCAGTTCCCCTGCGCCGTCATTACCAGCAACGTTCCCACGAATGGGGCCGTGCACGTGAACGACGTTAGCGTGAACGTGAATCCCATCAGCAGCGCGCCGACGACATGGCTCCCCTCTTTGCTGCGCGTCAGAGAATCCATCTTGCTCATGAAGCTTGACGGAACCTGGATGAAGTACGCCCCGAACAATGAGAAGGCAAATCCAAGGAAGATCGCCGTGATCAGCAGATTGACCCAGGGGTTCGCCGCGAGTTGGTTGACGCCGCCGGCGCCAAAGACCACCGCCAGCAACATTCCTAGCGCCGTGAACGTCAGAACGATTCCAAGCGCATAAACGATTGCCGTGAAGATGGCGCTCTTACGGTCGCCGCTGGCGTGGTTCGTGAAATAAGAAACCGTGATCGGGATCATCGGGAATACACACGGCGTCAGCAGCGACAGCGCTCCCATCACGCCTGCCAGCCAGACGAACGATCCCAGCGACTGCGAGTGCGGCACCGTAGGAGGCACCTGTGCTGGTTCCTTTGCCGGTTCAACTGTTGGATTCGCTACGGGCTTTTCCGGCGCGATACTGGGTGGCGTCGCGACCGGCTTTAGCGCGCTCCCAGGAGCGGCCGTCGCCCCAGCCACTATTCTTGCTGGCGCACTCAGGTGCAAGGTCTTGGGCGGCAGGCACGTGGTTTCATTGCAGACTTGGAACCGAACGTCGACGGCAACGTTCCTCGTACCCGGCGGCACAATCCCTTCGACTACGAGAGGTAAACGGAAAACGGCGGTCCCCTCGTAGCTCTCGGTTTCCATCTCGAAGTTCGGATCGTACGCCTTGTGAGGGGGTACACCAATTATGGAGCCAGCCAGCTTGAACGGTTGTTCGGGGGACAGCGTCGCCTGCGACGTACTCGGTCCGCCGGGGGGCTGGGTAAAAGAATACATATGCCAGCCTTCGCTGATCTCCGCGGTCAGCGTCACCTCAAACTTGGCACCCTGTTTCAGCGCCTTCGACGGTCCCTTGGCCGACCACACGACTCTGTCCTGCGCGCTTGCGCACACTGGTGCCAGCATTAGAACGGCAAACAACGCTGAAAGGTAAATCCGCCTCTTCATCCTGCCTCTAAATTGTCTTCAGTTGTTTCGCTAGTTGTTTCGCTTGGTCGGGCTACCTGATCCGGCGAGTACCATGTCACTCACTCTTTTGCGGCAGAACTCTTTTCCGTTTGCGACATGCTGCCCTTTTGCATGGCCTCGACTCGCCAGCTGAACTCTTCCATAAGTTCTTTGCTGTAACCAATCTTCTGGAACTCCTTCTTGCCGTTGGCATCCACAAACCAAGTCATCGGAATGGGTTCAATGTGGTTCTGTTTCGCCCACTCCGGCGCGAGCAGCACAGGAAATGTGAACTTGCGCTTGGCAACGAAGTCCTGAATATCTTTCTGGGGGGTATCGGCACTGTCAGTCGCTGCCGTCAGAACTACTACGTTCGGATCGTCCTTGTACTGCTGATAGAACTTGTCATAGTCGGGGAGTTCCTTCCGGCAGGGCCCGCACCATGTCGCCCAGAAATTTATGACGAGGAACTTGCCCTTGAGGCTTTCTGAAGTCACCGTTTTGCCGTCGAGACCCGTCAGCGAAAAGGCCGGGATCGGAACGGGAGATGCGATCCGCGCTTTCAGCACGTCTTTTCGGCGGCGTTCCCGGTCCTTGGCCAGGATCGGTTTCATATAAGCGTCGAGGCCGGCCGTGTTCCCATGCCGACGAACATAGCTCTCGCGTAGAGCCTTGACGGCAGGATGTTCTTCTTCGCTCGAAAACATAGACAAAGCCTCGGTGTAGAGCTGCCCGGCACGCTCGATTTGTCCTTTGGCTTCATAGACACGGCCCAGGCGAATGGTGCTCTCCGCACTCTTTTCGTTTATCTTTAATGCCGCCTCGATTTTCTCCTGCGCTTCATCCAGTTTGCCTTCGTTGAAATACACCCAACCCAGCGCGCTCTGCCATGGGGAAACCCATGTGCTCATGGCGAAATCCAAGAAGCCTTGGTTGTCGGTCTGGTTCAGCATACGGCTGTAAGTGACCTTCCACTGGGCATCGAGTTGTTTCGTGGCGATCATTTCCAGCTCCGGTAGATGAACTTTGTGTTCGGCCAAAACTGCGATACCCTCGGCGTCTTCACCATCCTGACCCATGACCGCTTTATAGAGCCGGTCGAGGTCGGGATGCTCGCTTTTGGCCAGCAGGTACGCCAGCTGTTCGTTGGCGCGTTTCACTAGATGATCGTCAAAGTGCCTGGGGCGATCGAGGAATTCCTCCAGCGCGTGGACCTGCTCCGGATTGTCCGGTTCCGCAACTACCGTCGGGTCTTCATGCATCGCGCGAGCCAACAACACGGCATCCGCCAGGTCGGTATCTGGAAACTGCTTCAAAATCAAGTCGCCGATCCCTTTTACCGCCTCGGGCAGTTTCTCCAATTCCGTCGCACTCCGCATGATGATTTCCTGGTTGGGTTTGACGGTGGCAAAGAGATGGACCGCATCGGAGACGATTTCTTTGGTTTGGTTTGCGGCCGTGTTACCCGGCTCGTTCAACACTGAGTTCCAATAAGCCAAATGGAGGGCGAAGGAATCGGGGACCGCCTGCGCGCTGGACTTCAGCAGATCGTACGCTTCCTTCCTTTTCTGTTGCGAACTGAGCCAGTGCGCCTTGATGATTGCCGCGGCAACGTTTTTGCCGTCCATTTTTAGAGCGCGGTCGCAAAGGTCTCGCATTTCCAACTGGCGCGCCTTGTCGGGCTCCATCGTCTCCATCGACTGCAGTGCTTGGGCACGTGCCGCAAGCCCGTCCCCAGATTTTTCCAATCCGGATCTATGGCTGTCCAGAAAAGAGGCCAGATTCTCTTGAAATGCCTTCGCCTCCTGGTCGCCATGCGCGTAGTCGAGGACGTCTATCAGCAGACGGGTCGCCAGCAACAGGAGATCTTCATCGTCTGGGGCTTTGGTTACGGCCTTTTCACACTGCCCTTTCATTTCCCAGCCATTGGCGAAAGCCGCCGCTTTAGCAAGCAGTGTCCAGGCGCTTTCGGGGTCGGTTTTCAACATTTCCATAACCACCGGTTGGGTTTTATCTCTCCTCCCTGAGACTGCATACCAAGCCTTCAGCTCCAAATCTTTAGGGTTCTTGGCAACCAGATCCTCGGCCTCCTTGCTGGCTGGTTCGTCGTCCTGGTTGAAATAAAGGTGACGGACACGCTCCACGGCGGCGCTGCGATTGGTGGCGGTCTGGGCCGATGCGGCCGGCAGGTACGGCATCGAAAACAACACAAGGACTGCAACTCGAAGCAAACGAACTCGCACGAAGTTACTCTCCTGAGATTCAGGTCTGCATGAACAAAAGCGGCGCATCGAGTGCGCCGCCGAAGTGAGCGGGAGCTAGAACTGCAACCTCAAAGCCATCTGAACGCTGCGTGAACCGCCGACGCCGAAGAAGCCTCCGCCGGCAGCGGTGGCGCTCAGGGTGTTCTGTATTGCACCGAAGTTATAGCCGGGGATAAAGGTATTGTTGTAGATCGATCCGAAATCGAGCACGGGAGGAGCATAGTTGGCGTGATTGAGAAAATTGAAGAACTCCGCGCTGTAATGCAGGCCCACTCGGTCGGTAATCTTGATGTTACGCTTCACGGAGAATTCGAACTCCGAAAAGCCCGGACCGGATACGTAACCTCGCGGTTCATTGCCTTGCAGCCGGCCGCTCCCATTGATCGCAAAAGTTGCGTCAAAGGCAGCGGGGTTCAAGACTCTCCCTCCAAAGGCTCCCGCCTGGTTGATCCATATAGGTTGGCCAGTGATATCGGGACGAGACGAGGCGGTGCTTCCATCCGCCAAGTCCTGTGTGAACGTCACCGTCAAAGGATTGCCGCTGTGAGCCGAGAAAATGCCGCCCAGTGACCAGCCACCCAGCACCGCGCGAGTGAACTTGTGCGTCGTCGTCACTGTCGGAATGTCATAGCTGAACGAGGCATTGAAGGCATTGCGGACGTCGAACGAGGACAGACCGCGCTCGGCCGCGACCTTCACATCCCCAGGGCTGGGAGAAATGAGGGTATCGTCCGAGGCTGTATCCAGAGACTTAGACCAGGTGTAGTTGGCCAGGATCATCAAACCCTTGCGCACCCGGCGAATAAACGAAACCTGCAACGCGTTATAGTCGGAGCTGTCCTGGTTCCCGTAGAGGGAGAGGTTCAGGAAGCGGTCGCCATAGTTGCCCCCATAAAACTGCGACTGCCGGGTGAGGTCCCGCCCTGCCGATCCAACATACCCGACGGTAAGATTTTGCGAGCTGCCCAGAGCTTGCTGGATGGCGACGTTCCATTCGAATGTTCGCGGGTTGGCAAAGCCGGGATAGTATCCCAGGATGTTCTGGTTCGTGTATGGGGGCTGCCCGTTTCCCACCGGAATGGGAGGAATAGGCGCGGTGGTCCAGTCGACGCCAAAAAGAGCAGTCTGGCGCTGATGGGGATAGAAATTAGTTGCCTGAAGCGCGGTATCGGCGCTGGAAACGTAGAAGATTCCAAAGCCGCCACGCAGCAGGCCTTCCCACCCCGGCTTGTTATGAAATTCATAGGCGCCCCCAAAACGAGGCACAAACTGGTTCTTTTTTGCCGGATACAAGGGCGTGCCTGCGGGCGAAAGGATCGCATTGGCTGGATCAAGCGGGTTTGAAGTTACGTACAACGATTGCCCGTCCACCGCGTACGGGGCCGGGTCATAGTCCCAGCGAATGCCGTAGTCCAACGTAAGCCGGGGGGAAACATGCCACGTGTCCTGCGCAAACAGCGCCGTGTCGTGCTGGTGAACCACGACAACGTCACTGCTTATGATTTGGCCAACCGTGGCTAATCCCGTCGAGATATCGGCATCGGCATAGTAAGAGATGAGCGGAGAATAGACCTGTGGAGCCGCAATCGGAAAAAGATAACGCCAGTCCACACCGAACTTGAAATTGTGTTTTCCCTTTAGCCAGCTCACGTCATCAATCAGGTTGATCTGCCGCTGCGTATTGGCAACGCTATTTCCCACCTGCCATCCCTCCCCCCAAAAAGTCCCAGTCGTATCCCCGCCATATGCCCCAAACACGAACATGGAGTTTTTAGCGGAGGCCCCATACTGGGAGGGAAACATCACGCCATACATCGACGGGGTCGGAACCGTGGAGCCGTCGAAGGTGTCCAGAACGCTGTTGCTGTCACCGCCGGATTTCGTCCAATTGGCATGGGCCTCATTGATAAGGTGAGGAGTTATGACTATGGCCGCCCCCAGAGTGACCGTTTTGTTCACGGCGGTCGTGCCATCGACTTCGTTGATGGAATAGATTGACCTGACATTCTGGTGGGAAGGGGAATATCCCACCCGCCCGAAAAGAGTGACCTTTTCGCCGATCTTCTCGTCGATGCGCACACTGGTCGCGTTCGTGGCGGTGGGGTTCGAGAATGACGCAAAAAAGGCGGGGTTGCCATATTGATCCGTACCATTCGGCGAAGGCGGCAGATTCAGGTACGGCTGCAGGCCCGGATAGACGTATAGACCGAGCTGGCTATTCAGGACACCTTGCCGGACACTGTCCGGAGGCACGTCCGAATAACCGCTGGTAGGCTGACTCAGCCTCAGCCCTTCATAGGAAACAAAAAAGAAAGTTTTGTCCTTCCCGTTGTACAGTCCGGGAATCCGCACCGGGCCGCCCAAAGTTCCGCCAAAGAGGTTCAGCCTTAATGGAGGTTTCTTGAAGCCGGCGTCAAGCGTGTCATTTTCCCACTTGGTATAAGAGTTCCAGGCATCGAACACGTCGTTTCGAAGATCGTCGTAGAGCGAACCATGATACGCATTGCTCCCGCTGCGACTGGTTATGGCAATCTGGCCTCCGGCGGAACGTCCAAACTCCGCGGCGTACGAAGACGTCTGGATCTTGATTTCCTGCAGCGCGTCCAACGGCAACATACCCGACGTAGTGCCGATCGCGGACAAGGTTGGAGCCTGACCGGCCCCCGCCTGCCCCAGCGCGGCACCTTGGATCTGGTTCACGCCCACGTTGGCCGAGACACCATCCACCGTAAAGTAGTTGGAGTTGTCCCGTTGCCCATTGAAACTGAACAAGCCCGCGCCGCCGGTACGGGTGGCGCCCGGAGTGATTCCAATCAGCGATTGGAACGTGTGACCATTCAGAGGCATGTTCGCGACCATGATCTGATCCACGCTGGTCGCCGTCGCCCCGGAGGTTTCCACGCGATTGCCCTCAGCGGTCACCGTTATGGACTCCGATGCGGCACCGAGGATCAAGCTGAAGTTCTGCTCGATATGGTCCTGGGTGTTGACCGTCAAGCCAACAAAGTCGATCTGCCGGAATCCGCTCTTCCGTACCGTCAGGTTGTAAAGCCCAGGACGAACAAAGGGGAAAACGTAGATCCCGTTTTCGTTGCTCACGGTAGTCTCCGTTTCGCCGCGCTCGGTGCTCTGGATCTGCACTTGTACCCCGGTAACGATTGCCCCGGATGGGTCGGTGATGCGTCCGGAGACGGAAGCGTTGTCGGACTGCGCAAAACAGATGCAGGAGCCGAAGATGGTCAGGACCGCAAGCGCGACAACAAGCAACATGGGAAATCGTGGAGTTCGCATTTTTCCCTCTTTTCCTAAGTCTGCCGAGAACCGAAGAAAAGTTTGCCAGTAATTTTCCGGATTCCTTCCTATCGATCGAACCGTGCAGGCAGCCTTCGCTATAGCCGTGCCGCTTACTGCGGAAAAGAATCGACTGAAACCCGGCACGAAAGCGGGCTATCCGTAGTCTTGGATCGTCCGGCGTTACGGATGATTGGGACTTCCCAGAAAGGCATACATCAATTGGCGTCCATGAGGGGACGATTGAGCGGGCGGATCGGTCGTGATATAGACGGCATTGATTCGATTGAGTACTTTGGGATCGTCGAACGTCAAGACCCAGCGCTGCTGCACTGGATCGTCGGGGTGCATAATTCCAAGTCGGAAAGTTGTTGCTTTTGCTCCCGCGGTCTCTCCCCAAACGTGGAACGCGAAATCCTTGTTTAAGTGCTTCGGATTCGGAAGATCGTAGGCGTAGAACACCAGAGAACGGCCCTCCACGTAAAAGACGCGTCCGAATGACTTCTGGCGCTTGCCGTTCGTCTGCGTGTCATAGACATCCACGATGTGCAAATTGCGGGCAGAGATCATCTCTTCGGCCTGACTCTTGGCCAGAGTCGCGTCGCCTCCGCGCTCAAGTTCTGCCTGGAGCCGGGCCAGTTTGGAAGTAGCGTCCTGCGCCGCGTTCTGTTGCGCGGTCAGGATGATATCGAGGTCGGCCTGCTTCTTGCGTGCAGTTTCGAGTTCGGATTGCAAGCTGTCAACAAGACTGGCTGCTCGCTGCGCTTTCTGCTTCTCTTCTTCAAGCTGGCGCTGCGATTCTGCGCCTGCAGCGACCTGTTTCTTCAGGGCTGCCAATTCCCCCGTCGTTTCCAGTTTTTCTGCATGAGCTCGTGCTAGCTCCTCAGAAATCGCAGCGAGACGATCTTCCGCTTCCTTTTTCTGCTGCTCCAATCTCGAAACAATCGTGGCGTCAGAAGCGGCCGGAGAAGTTCCCTGGACTTGCGAAACAGCCGCGACACTCACTGCGGAGCTGACATCTTCCTTGAAGTGCCACTGTGCCAGCGTGTACCCCGCCATCACGCAGATGGACGCAGCCGCCACAGACCAGGCCAAGCGCAAATTGAAAGGACTCCACTGACCCACGCTTTCCTGCACCGCGGAAAGAGTTTTGCCAAAGCTAGCACGATTTGGGGTACGCATTTCCGGGAACCCGGCCACGAGCGGCGGTTCTGCGTGAAGGTTCAAGCCTGCCGTAGCAGCCCGCTGCAGGAAACGCTGGCGTATCCCTTCCGGCGGGTCGATCAGCTGCACCCGACTTCCGGCGACAACCGGAGCTAAATGGTCTTTCAGTGGCCCCATGTCCAGGAGAAATCCCCGGCATTCGTCGCAACTACGGGCGTGCTCTTCGAGCAGGGCCTTACCTTCGCCCGTAATCTGCCCGGTTACGGCGAGAGCGCACAATTCCTCAAAGCGTTTATGCATTGCTGTTCTGCGCTTCCTTTATGATCGCGGCCCGCGGCTTTCCCTCGGACACGTTCTGATTCTTTGCGAATTCTTTGCGAAGAGCCGCAAGTGCGCGATACAGTTCATGTCGCACCACGTTCACCGACTCTCCCGTCCGCACGGCGATTTCCTCCGCCGTAAGGCCTTCGCAATACGTAAACTCGAGAATCTTACGCCGCTTCGCATTCACCCGGCTTAACAGTTGGCCCATCCTTTGCGCGCTCTCGACTGCTTCTTCGAACCCCGAGGACATTCGGGACTCAATCGCCACGTTGTCCAGTTCCACCCATCGGTAGAACCGGTTGGCCTCCAAATGCTGCTTGCGATGCAGCGCACGATGATACGCGTACTGCAAGAGCCACACTTTGAGTGTGCCCTTGGCGGGGTCGAAATTTGCCAACGCACGATAACAATCTAGGAATGTTGTCTGTACAACTTCCTCGGCCTCGCCCGGATCGTGCACAATCCTTATCGCAACGCTATAAACCAGGCGGTGGTAACGGTCGAACAACACTGCAAGGGCGTCTTGTTCGCCGGCAAGGAGATTGGCAGCAAGGGATTCATCGCTCTGCGCGTTCAGGATACGCCAGCGTTCGGCGACCGGCTTCGATGCGGCAGGTTCCACGGCTGGGAGTATAGCGCGGAACCTGTTCCCGGCAAATCCCTCTTCCAACTGAGAACTCCCCCACCAAAGGGCGTGATGCCAAACGTTATTGCCGGCGAATTTCGTTCAGCGTTGAATCTGCCGCGTTGTGCTTGGCTGTTTAACCGGAGGGTTGTAGGTTCGGATTTTGTTGGATGCACTGGATCACGTCGATTCGGAGACATTGTCGCAGGCGTGTTGCTGTCAAGGCTGCTCCACCTCACCCGCGAAGAGTATTCCGTAGAGCAGGCTGGAAGGCGTTCTGGGTCAAAAGTCCTCTTCGGGGAAGTTGAGCCTCGTGGCATCAACAATTTCAAAGACTTTCCTCAGGCGTGACTACACCAGGTTTTCTCGCAGCATTGCGCGGCGGGAGGCCTTCGACGAAGCCATCGATACCTTCTCGCAGCAGGCGGAGCCGGGGATCCTAGTACGCGTCGTTCTGTAGTGGGCCCAACGATCGTTGTCAGAAGGCATTGGCAGTCAGCGCTTTGCCTCGGGTCTCACTCCCGATGAGTGGCCATTTGCCAAATTGGCAAGCTGCCTCTCTTTGAAACCCGATCATCAAACGACAGGTGTCTGGTCTTTTACCGCCGCGCGACTGCCTACAAATGCACCCGCGAGCGTGGCCAGGCCGTGAGAGAACTCCTAATTGGTACTGCGACGCAAATACCTTTCGGAGGAAAACCATGAGTTCACGGCCAAGATATCAGTATGGATGCCTTACAAGAATGAAACGTACCCGGGGCGAAGACATCTGGCAGTTTCGCTTTTATGAAACTACCAAAGAAGGGCTGCGCCGGAGGCGCGCGCGGACGATTGGTACGATTGCTCAGTACGCCACCAGAGCAGATGCTCTTCGCGCTGTCGAACCGATTCGGCATCGACTTAACCTCAAACACCGATTTGCCAGGCCTACATCGATCCGCGCACTCGTGGACCTCTACGTTGAGCAGGAACTACCGAGGCTGAGGTACTCAACACAGCGGTCGTATTTGTCGGCGCTAAAGCAATGGATCGAACCTCAGTGGGGTGATTGTCTACTGGAAGAACTCAAGCCAGTGCCCGTCGAACAATGGCTACGGTCGCTTCTGCTGGCTCCGAAAAGCAAGGTCCATATTCGAAGTCTGCTTCACCTTCTGTATCAATGCGCACGGCGATGGGAAGTGACCGATAGCAATCCAATCGACCTGGTGCGCCAGAGCGGTTCGCGCAGGGGGATACCTCGTGTGCTGACGGCGGAGCAGATTCGCTTGTTGCTGGAGCAATTATCCCAGCCATACCACACCATGGTTTTGATTGCGGCCTGCCTCGGCCTTCGGGTGAGCGAGATCATGGGCTTGCAGTGGGGTGACTTCGACTGGGAGAATTTCAGCGTCATGGTCCGGCGAAGCGTTGTTCATGGGAGGGTCGGTGACACCAAGACCGAGGCATCTTTTCGGCCGCTTCCTCTCGATACCCGGCTTATGGCACCACTGCAAGAACTACGCGGCCGTAGTTCGTATGCCAAACAAGAAGATTTTGTGTTCGCCAACGCGACCGGCCAACCACGTTGGCAGGAAAGCATTCTTCATCGTCAATTGAAGCCCGCAGCGGCGCGAGCGGCCATTGGAAAGATCGGCTGGCACACTTTCCGGCATTCTTACTCAACCATGTTGCGCAGCCTTGGCACGGATATCAAGGTGCAGCAGGAACTACTGCGGCACTCGACCATCCAAAGCACAATGAACGTCTATACCCAGGCCGTTTCAGCTCAAAAACATGCTGCCAACAGCCGGGTTGTGGAGATGATATTTTCGAATCTGCGTGGGTCTGATCGGGCAGCGTAGCAGTCAGTGACTACAGTTGAGACGAATGGGAGCTAATGGGAGCGAGTTGCAACTGGTTTGCAGCTCGCTCAACCCGATTCAAATCACTGATGGCGTGGAGCTTAGGGTTGGTTGCGGGGGGTGGATTTGAACCACCGACCTTTGGGTTATGAGC
>Ga0182012_10001438_pt1 | contig 26097 bp, 24 predicted proteins | sample 612S2SmetaG_FD_120486 | JGI IMG/M metagenome (GOLD analysis project Ga0182012, IMG submission 120486) | Permafrost microbial communities from Stordalen Mire, Sweden - 612S2S metaG | ecosystem: Environmental > Terrestrial > Soil > Wetlands > Permafrost | place: Sweden: Stordalen | collected...
ACGTGAGCCACAGGAATGCGCCAGGAGCGATAAGTGCCATGGCGTTCATCGTGAGGCCCGTCAATCCAAGAGTGGATTGCATTTTGGGTGCGTTATCTGCCACTGTGATCAAGTCTCCTTAAGGGCTCGCGAGCGCAAACGTCCGCTCATTCGGCGACGCCTGTAGAATTTGGGTGTTAACAGAGTTTAAACCTCCCCAAGGGGCCTTCGCGAATAGATATTTGTTATCTACCCCATTCAAATCTTTGGATGCTACGCTCGCCAAGAACCAAACGTGTATTCTGAACTCTTTATGACCTTCCCCGTCCTGTTGCGCGCAGCCGGCTTCTTCCTGCTGGTCTCCGGCTGGGCGATTGTGCCGGCTTCGTTTCGATTGCTGCGCGCGCCAGGGGCTCGGGCTGGTTTCGTTTTGGCTGGGTTTGCCGTGGAACTGCTGGGCTTTGCTTTGGTCGTTCGTTCGCACGGGTTCACACGGCGGAAGAAAACATGATGTCTGAGGCGCAACAGGTACTCTGCTTCGCATTGATCCTGCTCGTACCCCTCGCCGCCGCCGGAATCGCCCTGATGAATACGGGCCTCGGCCGTGCACGCAGCGCCGCCCACACCATGCTGGCGTCTCTCTCGATGCTGGCCACCGCGGCGTTAGCGTACCTGGTCTGCGGCTATGCGCTGCAAAACTACTCGGGCGGAACGGCTTTCCCGGGCTTATTCCTGGTGGCCGTGAAGCTCAACGCATCGCCCGAATCTCTCGGCATTCTGCTGAGCATGCTAAGCGCTGGAATCGGCGCGATGATTCCGCTGGGCGCGGGGTCGGACCGTTGGAGGCTCTCCGCGTGCTGCTATTCCGCAGCCGTCTTCGCCGGGCTGATTTTCCCCGTTTTCTCACACTGGGTGTGGAACGGTGGCTGGCTGGCGGAGGCCGGGTTCCTCGATACCGGCGGCGCATCCACCATACATGTTTCCGGCGGCCTCGCCGCGCTCTCCATCGCGTGGTTGCTGGGACCCCGTCGCGGAAAATATGTCGATGGCGTGCCCGCCGCGCTCCCCGGGCACGACGCGGTTCTGGTTATTTTGGGTTGCGTTCTGGCCCTCGTCGGCTGGCTGGGACTCAACTGTGCCGGAGCCATCCTCTATAACCGGCTCGCCGCCGGCGCGGTGGTTCTTGTCGCGCTAAATACGCTGCTCGCGGCAAGCGCGGCCGCCCTCGCCGCAGCGCTCGTCACGCGCACGCGTTACAACCGCCCCGATGCTTCGTTGTGCGCCAACGGATGGACCGGTGGCCTGGTTGCAGGCAGCGCCGTCGCAGCCTTCGCGAGTCCATTGGCGGCGGCTTTGATTGGCCTCATCGCCGGTGCGCTGGTGGCTCTTTCGGTGGAAACTCTCGACCTCCGGCTGTCGCTTGACGACCCCGGCGGGGCCATCTCTGTGCATGCCCTGGCCGGAATCTGGGGCTTACTCGCCGTCAGCTTCTTCTCTGCCGGAAGTTGGCTCGCGCAGATCGCCGGTGTCGCCACGCTGCTCGGTTTCGTTTTCCCGCTCGCCTATGGCGCGAACTGGTTGCTGGCCCGCTTCCACCGCTTACGTGTCGCTCCCGAAGGTGAACGCACTGGGATGGATTTGCATGAACTTGGCGCAGGCGCTTACCCCGACTTCGTCACCCATCATGACGACCTCTTTTCCCGATAAATTCTCCAGATCAACATAACCGATGAATACAAATAAACTCAGCGCTTCCGCGGCACTCGCGATCCTTGCTCTTGCCGCCGTTCTCGAAGTGGGCGGCGATGCCCTGGTCCGCTCCGGACTGCACGCGCCACTCGTCCGCCGCGCCTCGCTCTTTCTGGCTGGCGCGCTCGTTCTGTTCGCTTATGGCGTTGTCGTCAACACGACGTCCTGGGATTTCGGCAAACTACTCGGCATCTATATCGCCCTGTTCTTTGTCGTGGCCCAGTTGGTGAACTATTTCGCCTTCCACCAGAAACCCACCCTGCCGATCCTGGCGGGCGGAAGTCTCATCGTTCTCGGCGGAATCGTCATCACCGTTTGGGAAGCCGGAGTGTGAATCTTAATACATTTTAATCAGCGCGCGATTGGAGCCTGATTTGTCCTACAGGTAGAATAACGAAGGGCTTCGTTTGCCCCGCGTTCTTTGCAGAACACAGAAGAGTCTCACCAAGATCTCTACTAAATAAACGGAGTCCAAATGGGTCGACACGCGGCTTCCGCGCGCGTGGCAGGCGGCATAACCGTGCCTACGTCTGCCAACGGGAATGAAGTTCAGATTAAACGTCTTCGAGCGAAGTTTGCCATCGCTCCTCACCAACGCCCCGCCTTCGTGGCTGAATCGGATTGGGGCATATTCACCGCATGCGTTCATGAAAAGCGCGCCCTGACGGATTTATCCCGCAGTTTGGGAATGCCGCCGGCAAGGCTGCGGGATTCTCTCGCCCGAGTGGAAGCGCTCATCGAACCGCGCTCAATCACACCCGCCATCACCCCCGATCGCGTGCTGGAGACTTTACAGCTCTCCGTCCGCGCCCGCAACGCGCTGCACCGCCTCGGCTGCGAAACCGTCGATGACGTGTCCCGTCTGGACTTCAAATCGTCGCTTCGCCAGCTCGGCTCAAAGACGCGTTCCGAGGTGCTGGACCGCCTCGATAAGGCCGGCTTCCATCCCTTGTTTCCGGATAAGCCTTCCCCCTCCGAGGTGACCCGGATCGCTCGCAGTCTCGACCGTGTGCAATCCCGCCTCAATACAGCGTTTGAAAGCGTGATGCGGGAAATTCGCGCTCTTCAGGACAGAGTTGAGAAGCTGGGCGAATAAGAAACGCTCTCGATAGCGTCCATAAAAATAAGTGATAGCGGCTTCTGCCGAAACGTCTTGCCCATGCGGTACCGCATCGTCCATAATCGAAAATTCATTGGGCTGAAATCGTCTGCTGTCAGCACTTTTGCCCCACCGTGTCCGGTCCGATCCGTAAGTTTCAGGAACCTCCAACACTTATGACAAAATACAAACTCGAATACATCTGGCTCGACGGCAAGCATCCCGTCCCCGACCTGCGCGGCAAGACTCTCATCAAGGCGTTTGAGCAACCGCCGACCCTGGCCGATCTGCCCAATTGGGGCTTTGACGGCAGTTCCACAATGCAGGCCGAGGGCAAGTCTTCAGACTGCGTGCTCAAGCCTGTCGCCATCTATCCCGATGGAAGCCGCAATCACGCTTTTATCGTTCTCAGCGAAGTCATGCACCCGGATGGCACCCCGCATTCCACCAACATGCGGGCGACCATTGAGAACGACCCGGACCTCTGGGTTGGCCTGGAACAGGAATATTTCCTCTACCAGGAAGGCCGGCCGCTCGGCTTCCCGAAAGACGGCTACCCCAGCACCCCACAAGGCCCCTATTATTGCGGGGTCGGCTACAAGTACATGGGCAGCCTGGCCCGTAAGATCGTTGAAGAGCATCTCGAACTCTGTCTTCACGCCGGCATCAACCACGAAGGCATCAACGCGGAAGTGGCCAAAGGGCAGTGGGAATTCCAGATCTTCGCGAAAGGCTCCGCCAAAGCCGCCGATGATGTCTGGACCGCTCGCTATTTGATGATGCGCCTCTGTGAGAAGTACGAGGTGGATGTCCAGCTCCATTGCAAGCCCATCAAGGGCGACTGGAACGGGTCGGGAATGCACTGCAACTTCTCAACTAAGTACCTCCGCGAAGTCGGCGGTAAGGATTACTTTGAGTCCCTCATGAAGGCGTTTGGCGCGCACGTCGCCGAGCACATCGCGGTCTATGGCCCGGATAACCATCTGCGCTTGACCGGTCACCACGAGACCCAAGCCATTGATAAGTTCAGCTATGGCCTCTCCGATCGCGGCGCATCGATCCGCATGCCGGTGAACTTCATCAAGAACGGTTACAAGGGATATCTGGAAGATCGGCGCCCCAATTCCGAAGGCGATCCCTACCAGATTGTCTCGCGCATCCTGAAGACCATCAACAGCGTCCCGAAGTAGATTCCCGCCGTCTCACGCTAAGTGGCCCGTGCGTGCTCCAGCTTTGGTGCACGCGCGCCCACATACAACCCAATCCCAACGATCGCCAGCGCAACCGCGATCCATTGCTCCAGCGAGAGCCCCAGCCCCAATGGATTCGAGGAATCATGCTCCCGGTAGAACTCCACCGTCAAACGGGCCACCCCGTAAAGCGCCAGATAAAGCCCCAGAATCTGTCCGTTTTTATGTGGCCGCAGTAAGAACAGGATCAGGATACAGCAGATGATCCACTCCGCCAAAGCCTCATAGAGCTGCGTCGGATGAAGGGGAATGCCCAGGCGATCGGCCGCAATCACCGCGTCCGGATTCGTGAAGGTGACGGCCCACGGCACATTCGCGGGACGGCCCCAGCAACAGCCCGCGGCGAAGCAGCCCAGGCGTCCAATGCCATGCCCCAATGCCACCCCCGGAGCGAACTGGTCCGCCGTCAACAGGTAGGGAAGATGATTGCGGCGCATGTACCAGATTGCCGCCAGCAGCGCGGCGATCAGCCCGCCATAGAAGATGCCGGCGGATTGCAGCGTTGCCATGGTGAAAATCTCCATGGGGTGTTCGCGGTACTCCGGCCCCATGGCGATCATCAGCGCCTTGGCGCCCACGATTCCAGCCAGCGCGCAGAATACGCCCAGATTCAGAACCGTCTCGGAGGTAATATTCACGCGCCTGGCAAGTCTCGTGGTCAGCCAAATGCCCGCCAGGAACCCCAACGCGACCAGAATGCCGTAAGTGGGGATCGAGAAACTGCCAATCGTAATCAGATGAGGAAACATTTCAGGCGTGGGCCTTTCGTTCCATGGCGCTCTTGCGCAACATGCCCAGAAGCAACAGTCCGGCTCCTATACTGATCGACGTATCCGCCACGTTGAAGGTGTACCAATGATACGAGCCGGCGTAGAAATCGAGGAAATCCGTCACCGAGCCGAAGCGGATGCGGTCGAAAACGTTGCCCAGTGCGCCGCCGAAGATCAAGGCAATGGCCACGTCCGAGTACGCCTCGCCGCTTCGATTGCGCCAGAGAAGCCACGCCAGCATGACGAGCGCGCCAATGGAAAAAATAATCAACAACGCTACTTTATACTGCGATTCCGCATTGGTGAAAAGGCCGAACGCCACGCCCGTATTCTGCGAACGCACGATATCGAAAAAGCCCGGGATCACCACATGGCTTTCATAAGGAGCGAGGCGCGTTTCCACCAGATGCTTGGACCAGCGGTCCAGCGCGAACACCAAAACCGCGATCAGGCCGGAGCGCATGTTCATTGCTTTGTGTTTTGTCCGGTGATCGCTTCAAGCGCCGCTACGCACTGCTCACAAACGGTGGGCCAGCGTGGGTCCGTGCCGTAGCTCGGCAGATACTTCCAGCAGCGCTCGCACTTGTTTCCCGAAGCCCGCTCCACCCGCACGGCGAGTTCCGTATCCGAAGACGCCTCCAGCAGAACCTGCGAGACAATGAACAGTCCCGGCAGTTCATCCCGGTATTCCTCCAGCAGCGGCATCAGTTCCTTTCCCGCCGCAAGTGTCACCTGCGCTTCAAGAGGCGCGCCGATTACTTTCTCTTGCCGCGCGCGCTCCAGTTCCTTCAGCACCGTGTCCCGCACTTCGATCAACGTGTTCCAGTGTTCGGCATGCGCGCGCTGCGGCCCGGTAATGCCCTTCGTCAATTCGTCCGGTTTGGGAAACAAGGCGGTATGGACGCTGCCCGGCTCCCCGAGAAAGCCCCAGACTTCTTCGGTGGTAAAAGCCAGGATCGGCGCCAGCAGGCGGACCAGCGCATGATTGATCCGGTAAAGCGCCGTCTGAGCGCTCCGCCGCTCCTTCCATTTCGGTGCGCTGGTATAGAGACGGTCTTTCAGAACATCGAAGTAAACGGCGCTGAGATCCACTGTGGCGAAGTCGTAGATGGCCCGGTACACTTTGTGGAACGCGAAGTCGTTGTACCAGATGAGGCAGCGCGCGATCAGGTCTTCCGCGCGAATCAAAATCCACTGATCGAATTCCAGCAGCTCGTGTCCATCCACGGAATCGAGTGTGGGTTCAAAATCGTGTGTGTTGCCCAACACGTATTTGAAAGTGTTCCGCAGCTTGCGGTATGCCTCCGAGATGCGCACCAGCGTGGTATCCGAAGTGCGCATGTCTTCCACGAAATCAACCGAAGCGAACAGCAGGCGCAGGCTCTCTGCGCCATACTTCTTGATCACGTCCGCCGGATCAACTCCGTTGCCGAGCGACTTGGACATGGCGCGGCCTTCGCTGTCAAGCGTCCATCCGATGGTGGCGCACTCTCGGTATGGCGAGCCATTGCGTAATCCGACGCCGATCAGCAGCGAGCTATGGAACCAGCCGCGGTATTGGTCGCCGCCTTCAATATAGAGATCGGACGGCCACGGCAATCCGTATTCCTCGGTAAGAACGGCCAGGTGGCTGGAGCCGGAATCAAACCACACGTCGAGAATGTCGGTCTCCTTGGTGAACTCCGATGCGCCGCAGCGCTCGCATTTCGTGCCCGCCGGTATCAGGTCCGCGGCGGCTTTGGTATACCAGACATCCGCGCCTTCCCTGGCGAATAAAGCGACCACCGGATCGAGAAATTTGCGATCGGTCAGCGGTTCGCGGCACTGGCCGCAGTAGAAGACCACGATGGGCACGCCCCACACGCGCTGACGCGAGATACACCAATCGGGCCGCGTGGCGATCATATTCGAGATGCGCTCCTGACCCCACTCCGGCAGGTATTTGATGGCCTTGATGGCGTCCAGCGCGCGCTCCCGCAGGTGATTGCGCTCCATGCCGATGAACCATTGCTCCGTCGCACGGAAGATCGTGGCGTGGTGGCACCGCCAGCAATGCGGATAGCTGTGTTCGATCTTCTGCTGCGCGAGTAGCGCGCCGCGCGCTTCGAGAATCCCGATGATGATCGGGTTCGCCTGCCACACGGTCTTGCCGATAATCTCCGGCGGCAGTGTTCCAGACTCGCCATGGGGCTCGAAGAATTTGCCCGCGCCATCTACCGGGCAGTAAGTCGGCAGACCGTAGCGCTGCGAAACGGCGAAATCTTCCTGGCCATGTCCAGGCGCTGTGTGAACCGCGCCCGTCCCTTGTTCCAGCGTCACGTGATCGCCCAGAATCCCCAGGGATTCGCGATCGAGAAACGGATGCTCGAAAACGGCGCGTTCCAGATGCGCCCCGGCGAAGGTTGCGATCACCCGCGGCGCAACCCAACCGCAGCGCTCGGCCGTAGCGCTCAGAAGATCTTCCGCGACGATGTAGACGTCTCCCTCCGCCGTCTCCGCCGCCGCGTAGACGTATTTCGGATTGAAGGCGATAGCCAGATTGGCCGGCAGCGTCCAGGGCGTGGTGGTCCAGATGAGTCCAAAAACGCGCTTGCCGGCGAGTGAAGGGTCGATGCCCGACGGGTCCGACTTCAATGCGAAGCGAACCCAAACCGAAGGGCTCGTATGATTGGCGTATTCGATCTCGGCTTCCGCCAGCGCGGTGCGGTCATGAATGCACCAGTTCACCGGCTTCAGCCCTTTGTAAACGTAGCCCTTATCCAGGAAATCGACAAATGCGCCCGCGATTACCGATTGATACTGCGGGCTCATGGTCATGTAGGGGTGATCCCATGTTCCGAAGATGCCCAGGCGCTGAAACTGCGCGTTCTGCACGGCCACCCACTTGGCCGCGTATTTACGGCACTCCGCTCGAATCTCGGCGACCGACATCTTGGCTTTCTTCGAGCCAAGATTCTGATCCACTTTGAATTCGATGGGAAGGCCGTGGCAATCGTAGCCCGGCACATAAGGCGTGTCGAAGCCGGCCATTGTCTTGGACTTCAGAATCAGATCTTTGATCAGCTTATTCAGCGCATGACCGAGATGGATCTCGCCGTTGGCGTAAGGCGGACCGTCGTGCAGGATGTAAGTGGGCTTGCCGCGCCGGGCTTCCCGAATTTTCCCGTACAGATCCTCTTCAGCCCAGCGCGCGAGCATCTTCGGTTCAGCGACAGGCAGGTTGGCCTTCATGCTGAAATCCGTATGCGGCAGATTTAGTGTCTGCTTCAGGTCTACTGTTAAGGATTCCATGGAGGAGGGTTAACTTTTAATTATACTGGCAGAATGCATGAGGGCTTAAACAGAAGGGAATTGCTCCGCGGCGCGGCTGCGCTCGGTTTGCTCGGCGGAAGCGCGGGACTGCGTGCGGCGGCGGGGACCGCTTCCATGATCGGCGTCCCGTTCGCGCCCACCCGCACCGTGCGGTTTGGCGTCATCGGAACCGGTGGCCGCGGCACCAGCATGATCGAAGAGATGATCGCGCTTGACAATGCCGAGATCCGCGCTGTTTGCGATGTGAATCGCGATGCGGCTCTCACGGCGGTGGGCAAGATCGAGAAAGCCGGCAAGAAAGCTCCGGAAGCCTACACCAAGGGCGACCACGATTTCGAGAGTCTTGTAAGCCGCGATGACCTGGATTTCATCTATGTCGCTACCCCGTGGGACTGGCATGTCCCCATGGCGCTCGCCGCGCTGAAGGCGCAGAAGCACGTGGGCGTTGAGGTCCCCGCCGCCACCACCCTGGAGAATTGCTGGGCGCTCGTGAACGCGTCGGAGAAAGCGCGCCGCCACTGCCTCATCATGGAGAACTGCTGCTATGGCGAAAATGAACTACTGGTCCTGAACCTCGTGCGTGCGGGGTTGCTGGGCGAACTTGTGCACGGCGAAGCGGCGTATATACATGACCTGCGCGAGGAATTGTTGAGCAGCCACGGCGAAGGATTGTGGCGCCGGTTCCCGCACACCCGGCAGAACGGCAATCTGTATCCCACGCATGGACTGGGCCCGGTGGCGAACTACATGGGAGTGAATCGCGGCGACCGGTTTGACTTCCTGGTCTCCGTGAGTTCCCTGCAGGCGGGCCTGGAGCAGTATCGCGACGCCCATTTCCCCCCGGACGATCCCAGGAGGCAGGAGAAGTACGTTGAGGGCGACATGAATACCTCGGTCATCAAAACCGCGCTCGGCCGCACCATCGTTCTGCAACACGACGTGGTGAACGCGCGCCCGTATGACCGCATCAATCTGATTTCCGGCACGAAAGGAATCTTTCGCGATTATCCTCCGCGTATTTACCTCGATGGCCAGGCCGGCGGCGAGGCGTTCACTTCCATCGATTCGTTGAAGGCGAAATACGAGCATCCGCTCTGGCAGACCTCGGGCGATCTCGCGCGGAAGCTGGGCGGCCACGGCGGCATGGATTTTCTGATGCTGTACCGCCTGGTGGAGTGTTTCCGTCAGGGCATTCCGCCGGATATCGACGTTTACGATGCGGCGGCATGGAGCTCCCCGGCGCCCTTAAGCCAGGCGTCGGTAGCGAGCGGCAGCTCACCCCAGAAGTTCCCGGATTTCACCCGCGGCCGCTGGCAGGAAAAGCGCGGCTGGCTACTTTGAGGCTGCTTTACCCGGTTCGGGCTTTGCCGTGCCCTTCCCCTCACCCTTCCCCTCACCCTTCTCCTCACCCTTGGCCTTCGGGTCTTTTTCGTCCGGATCTTTCACGGTCGGAAGATCGTATTTCACGATAATCGAAATGCGGCGGTTGGAAGCCGCCGTCGGATCTTTCGGGTTCCGCAGATCCTGGTCGGCGAACCCGCGAACCTGCTCCACCTGGCCGGGCCGCAGCCCGTTCTCCTGCATGATTCGCCGGGCGCTATTGGCGCGATCTGCCGATAACTCCCAGTTGCCGTATCCATCCGCCGCCGAAAATGGTTTGGCGTCGGTGTGGCCTTCGATCAACACCCGGTTCGGCAGCTTGCCGACTTCGCCCGCAAGCATGGCCAGCATATCCTTCCCCATTTCGCTCGGGCTCGCTTTTCCGCTATCGAAGAACATGCCCTTGTCGGTCTCGATCATCTCAATGCGGAGCCCTTCGCCGGTAACCGACATCTGGAGTTGATTCATGCTCTTCTTGAACTGGACCATCTGCCTGGCTGCCTCTTGAATTCTGTCCTTGAGCTGGCTCATTTCAGATTTCTTGATTTCGATGGAATCGCCCGAGCCCGACATGCCCGTGCCGGCCTGTTTGCTTTTCCCTGTCGGGTCCTGAAAGTATCCGCCGACCGCCTTCTTCACAGCCGAGCTGGTATTCAGCAGCCACAGCACGATGAAAAGCGCCATCATGGCTGTTACGAAATCGGCATAGGCCACCTTCCACGCGCCGCCGTGATGGCCCCCGTGGCCCTTGTTCTTCTTGATGACGTAGATGATGGGAGCTGGAGGTTTTTCTTCGGCGTCACTTGCCATCGTTCCCTCCAGCCTCGGAGGCCGAGCCGCCCTTGCACGCCGCTTCCATCTTTGAGAACGAGGGCCGCAGATCCGCGGGAATGGAGCGGCGCGCGAACTCTACCGCCAGGATCGGGGGCAGTCCCTTCGCGAAAGCCACCAGCGCCACTCGCAGGCATCCATAAAACTGAGCTTCGGCGTCGTTAGCCTTGGTCATCGCACCGGCCAGAGGGGCCAGGAACCCGTAGCACAACAAAATACCGAGGAATGTCCCCACCAGAGCCGCCGCCACCTTGTGCCCAATCTCTTCCGGAGGCCCCCCCAACGCTCCCATCGTGATCACCACGCCCAGAACCGCCGCCACAATGCCTAAGCCGGGCAGTGCGTCGGCAACCGTAGTGAGCGCGGCCACGGGAACAGACGCCTCGTGATGGTGGACCTCAAGATCCAATTCCATCACCTGGTCAAGCTCGAACGGAGGCACCACCCCAGAAAGCGAGGTGCGCAATGTATCGCAGAGAAAATCCAACATATGGTGATCTTTCAGAAGGTTGGGGTATTTCTTGAACACCGCACTCTCCTTGGGCTTCTCAACATCTTCTTCCAGCTTGGCCATTCCATTCTTGCGGGCGTGCTGGAAAAGCTCATTGAGCATTTTCAGGTTCTCCAGATAGAACTTATCCGAGTACTTGCTGCCGCTCAACAGGCCGATGATCCCCTTGATCACTTTGATGACGACGGGCAAAGGGTTCGCAATGAGTAATGTGCCGATAGCCGCGCCGGCGATGATCACCAGTTCGGCAGGCTGCAGCAGCACCAGCAGGTTGCCTTTTTCCATCAGGTAGCCGCCGACCACGGCCCCGATGACGAGTACCATCCCGATGATTACGAACATTCAGTAGATTCGACAACCCCCTATGCATTCATCGGCTTGAACGCCCGAAACCTTAAGGGCAAACCTTAAGTGCAAATGAGGTTATCGATCAGCCGGGTTGCGCCGATCCGTATGGCGCCCATCGCTCGCACCGGCGGTATTGCAACGGCCACCGGCTGTATCGTTTTGGGATCGGCGAGTTCGAAGTATTCCACCTGGACGCCGGGGACCTCGAGCAGTGCCCCGGCTTGCGCCCGAATCTGCCGGGGATCCTTTTGGCCGGCCGCGACAAGCTCTCTCGCGCGCAACAGCGCCTGGTAGAGGCACGCAGCCGTCACACGCTCCTCCGCGTTCAACCGGGCGTTGCGTGAGCTCATTGCCAGCCCATCCGCCTCCCGCACCGTCGCGACGGGCACAATCTTCACCGGAAAATTCAGATCCATCACCATGCGCTCGATCACGGCGAGCTGCTGCCCGTCTTTTTCGCCAAACAAAGCCAGATCCGGCTGGATAATGTGGAACAGCTTCGATACCACCGTTGTCACACCGCGAAAATGCCCCGGTCTGGCTGCCCCGCAGAAATGCTCGCTCAAGCCTTGAACTTCAACGAAAGTCTGGGCTTCCTCCGCATACATCTCCCGCGCGGAGGGCGCGAAAACCAGATCCGCGCCGTGTTTCCCGGCGAGCGCGACATCGGCATCCAGATTACGCTGGTAGCGTTCGTAGTCTTGCGGATCGTCGAACTGCAGCGGGTTCACGAAGATGCTGACCACCACCACCGAGGATTGCTCTCGCGCCACCTCCACCAACCGGGCATGCCCCGCGTGCAGCGCGCCCATCGTCGGAACAAAGCCAACCGCTCCACGCCCGCGATGTGGGCCGAGCGCCTGACGAATACCGGCAATCGTGCTTTCCACGCGAATCATGGAGCAGGGAAGCGGCCGGTCCGCACATCTTCTATATAAGCGCCGGCCGCCCGCGTCATCGTCTCGCCCAATTGCGCGTACTGCTTCACAAATGGCGGAACGAACCCATCGAACAGTCCAAACGCGTCGTAGCTCACGAGCACCTGCCCGGAGCAGTTAGCCCCCGCGCCGATGCCAATGGTCGGGGCATCGATCTCGCGTGTGATACGCGCCGCAAGAACCGCCGGAATCGATTCGAGCACAATCGCGAACGCGCCCGCTTCCGCAATCGCCGCCGCTTCGGCCACCAGCCGCTCCGCGTCCGCCTCACTGCGGCCCTGCATCAGGTATCCGCCTAACTGATGGACCGACTGCGGCAAAAGTCCCACATGTCCCATCACTGGAATCCCCGCATCCACCAGCCGGCGGATCACCTCCGGCGATTGGCCGCCTTCCAGTTTCACCGCTTCCGCGCCGCCCTCCTGCATCAGCCGGCCGGCGTTGCGCAACGTTTCCTCGGGGTTGATCTGATAGCTGAGGAACGGCATATCGGCAACCACCAGCGCGCGCTTCGTTCCACGCACCACGGCGCGCGTGTGATGCACCATGATGTCCATGGTCACTGGCAGCGTGCTCTCCTCACCCATAATCACCATCCCCAGCGAATCGCCCACCAGCAGCGCATCCACTCCGGCACGGTCCAGAATGCCCGCCATGGTCGCGTCGTAGGCCGTCAGCATGGCTATTTTCTCGCCGCGCTTCTTCCTCTCTTTAAAGGTTGTGATGCGGATCTTCCTCGGCTCGGTCATTGCCCCGGTCACTGCCCCAGTCATTGTCCCAGCCGCGCGCGAATCGCGTCCGCGTCAAAAACGCAGCCGCCCCACGTACCGCCGCTCGCCTGCTGCAGCGCGGCCCACAGCTTCGTATCGGCGGGCAGTCGCGGATCCGCCGCAAGATCGGGACGCAGTGCCCGCGATTCCAGAATTTGCGTACCTTCCTCAGCCCCTTGATAGACGCCGCGTTCCCCCACCAGATTCACGGAACCTTCCAGCTTCTCGCGGTCGATGATGATTTCGATCAGATCGCTCTCCAGCACCTTGCCGAGTGGTCCCCCCGCCAGCGCTTCGGGCGTGATGTGCCCGATGCACGCGCCGGTTGACACGCCGCTAAAACGGGCGTCCGTCAGAACCGCAACGTGCTTCCCGAAGCTCAAATGCTTCAGCGCGGAAGTGATCTGATAGATCTCCTCCATTCCGGAACCCATGGGTCCCCGGCACATGAGCACGATAATGTCGCCCTCCCGAATTGCGCCTTCGCCGTGCCCGCGAATCGCCGCCGTAACCGCTGCCTCCGTCAGGAAAACGCGCGCCGGACCCCGCTTGCGGTAAACCCCATCCGCCCCCACCACGCTCGCGTCGATGGCGGTGCTCTTGATCACGCTGCCCCCGGGCGCCAGATTGCCATGCGGAAAAGTGACGGTGGAAGTGAGGCCGCGTTCGCGCGCCGCGCCGGAGGTCATGATCACGTGATCCGGATCGATCCCATCGCGCTTCGTTAAATTGCTCCGCAGCTCGCGGCGTCGTTCAGACTGCTCCCACCAATCGAGCACCGTCCCAAGCGTTTCGCCCGTCACCGTCAGCGCGTCCAGATTCAGCAGGCCCAGCTTGCACAGGTGCAGCATCACCTCCGGTACCGCGCCGGCCTGGAATACCTGCACCGTGGGATGCCCCACCGGGCCATTCGGCAGCGCGTCGACTAAGCGCGGCACCTGACGGTTGAAACGGATCCAATCGCTCGCGTCCGGACGCCTCAGCCCCGCCGCATGAGCTACCGCCGGAAGATGCATGATCAGGTTTGTCGAGCCGCCGAATGCCGCGTGTACCACCATGGCGTTATCGAGCGAAGCCTGGCTCAGCACATCGCGCATTCTGAGGCCGCGCGCTTCGAGGTTCAAGACCGCTTTCGCGGAACGCCGCGCGCAGTCCAGCCAAATCGGGTGGCCGGAAGGCGCCAGAGCCGCGTGCGGCAGCGTCATCCCCAGCGCTTCGGCCACCACTTGCGACGTGGCCGCGGTTCCCAGAAACTGGCACCCGCCGCCCGGGCTGGCGCAAGCGTGGCACAAAGCGTCTGAAGCCTCTTCAAGAGTGATTTCCCCATGCGCGAAACGCGCGCCCACCGCCTGCACGCGGCCCGCATCCTCGCCCTTTTCGGGGAGCAAAGTAACCCCGCCTGGCACCAGAACCGACGGTAAGTCTCCGCATCCCGCCAGCGCCATCATCATGGCCGGCAAGCCCTTGTCGCACGTCGCCACTCCGATCAATCCATGGCGCGTGGGCAGGGAACGGACCAGCCGGCGAAACACCTGCGCCGCGTCATTACGGTAAGGCAGGCTGTCGAACATCCCCGTGGTGCCCTGTGTGCGCCCGTCGCAGGGGTCGGTGCAATAAGCGGCGAACGGAATGGCGTTTTGCGCCGCCAGTTCCTGCGCGGCCGCTTCCATCAGCAACCCCACTTCCCAATGCCCCGTGTGATACCCCAGCGCCACCGCCGTTCCATCGGGACGCCGGATGCCTCCATGCGTGCTCAGGATCAGGATTTCCTTCCCGCCCATCTTGGCCGGGTCCCACCCCATGCCCGCGTTCTGGCTCCACGCGAACATGTTGCCGGACGGGCTGTTCAGAAGCATCTCCGCCGTGATCGGAAGCTGCCCCTGCGGCCCGGGCGCTTTCGATTGCATCGGGAAGAGGGCGGGGTCGGCGGAATCTACAAGTTCAAGGAAGGACGGCATTCTCTTGAACGATTGTAGATGGCAACGCCAAACGGATGCCGGTCGACGCGAGGGATCGGGCACCGTGCTGGTCCTGCATAATGCAACGCCCTGAGCAAACTTTCTATCACGTTCGAAGCGACAGGCCCGGAATCCGGCAGGTTCAGCGCTGGCGCGCTCGAGCGGCCCAGGTAGTTCGTCCAATACGATTTAAATGCTTGCGTAATGCCCGGGTCGCTTACCTGGGTGCCGGGCGGCGCGGTCATGCCAACCGCCGTGCCCCCTGTCGTGAAGCCAAAGGTTGACGCTTGCGCGTTGTTCCCCTCGTTCTCGTGGCCAATCGGGTCCAGGGGGGACGATAGGCCGGAGTTTGGAAGGTTGTAGTTGTGCAACGGCGCGCTGGACAAGCCGTAGTTCTCGGGTAGCGAACTAGCACCTCCAACGTGCCACTTACCGATCCACGTGCAATCGTAGCCCAGCCCGCTAAGTGCCGTGCCATAAGTATCGTAGCCTGGGTTTAAGTCTCGCTGGCCATAGTGCCCTGGCGAGCAGAAGAACGCCGTCTGCTGCGGATACAGGCCTGTCAGCATCGCCGCGCGGGAAGGGCCACAGGAGGTCGCTGGGCAGTAGTACTCGCTGAAGGCCAACGAGTGGTTGCGGGGCAGCGCGATGTTCGGGCATATCGAGTCCAGCGCGGTCTGGCATCCGCCGGTTCCGCTGGGTAGCCAGACGGGCTGGCGCAACTGGTCGACCATGATCGGCAAGATGTTGTAGGTCGTTGGGGTCGAATCGCCCCCATCGTCCCTTTGCTCAGGGCTGCCGGGCGCGGGCACGGTCTGCAGCGGGTACACGCCGACTGCGATTGCGTCGTCGGCCGCCGGAAGCACATTCCCCCAGGAATCGATGCCACAGACGGTGTTGGTGGGCGGCGGTCCGGCCTCTTCACCCAAGGCCGTTGCCGCCGCCCCCGCTAAATTGCCGCTCCACTCAGGGCGCCTAGAAACACGCGCCTGTTCAGGTTGGATTGCTCCGTTTTCTCATCGCTCATTGCCCGGAGGTCTCCTTTTGACGTTCACTCTGTCGCGAGGCCGTCCACCACGGACTCGATGGTTTCATTGGCAATCCATCGCCACGCGGAAGCCCATGTGGCAGGTGGTGGTGCCTGAGGTGTTGAAAGTTCTTGCCGAATCGCGGTACCGAAAGCAGTAGCTCTCGTGACAAAGGTACGACCCGCCACGAATCACGCGGCCAGGGCCGAAGTCAGGGCCAGCGGGGTTGGAGTCCACTCCGTTCGCCTCGGATCGGAGCTGAAGTTATCACTGCACCACTCCCAGACATTTCCGACCATGGTGAACAGGCCGAAACCGTTCGCCGAAAAGGCACTCGCGGGCGCCGTTGCGGCGTAGCCATCCTCAGCGAGATTAATATCAGGGAACACGCCCTGCCAAATGTTGCACATATGGTTACCCTGGGGGAGCACGTCGTCGCCCCATGGATAGCGCTTCTGTTCAAGGCCGCCGCGCGCGCCGTATTCCCATTCGGTCTCTGTCGGAAGCCGATGGCCGGACCATTCGCAATACGCGTTCGCGTCGTTCCATGACACGTGGACCGCGGGGAAAAGGAGCCCAGGTGGCCGGCTTGGTCCTTGCAGTCCGAGTAGCGCCCGACGACGGAGGCGAACGGCTACCCGCGCTCAAGCTCCGCTATTGCCGACTCCATGACTCGACGAGCCTGCTCGTCCGGGCATTCTTTGTTTACGCGCTTCAGGATATGGGATGCGGAGATCAACTCTTGTCCCGTGAAACGCGGACGGTGCTTCCGGTAAAACGCGATAAGATCCTTTTCGCGGGGCCGGGCCCTGCGACCGACCAAGGCCATCACGGTTTGCTCGGTTCGGAGAGAGAACTCGATCTGCTTGCGGAGGGTGTCCTGCGCCACGCCGGGCCGGCGCCCGGAGGACTGGATGTCCTTCAGAAGCTCCCCCTCAATCTTCGTTGGGTTCAGCGCTTGCCTGTCCTGCTCGACGGCCTGCCTCAGGAGCACGCGGGCGATCGCGCCGTCCTCGGCGGCGGCTCGCATCCGCAGCTTTCCGTCGCCCTGCGCCTCTTCGTCGGCCCAGCCGGGAAGGTTCCGCAGCTTGGTGGTCTCGTCGCGAATGAGATCATCGGCCACCACCTCACCGTTCACAAGCAGCGGAATCGTGGGCCTCCAAGTGCGCCGCCAAAGGCGCAACGGGCTTTAGTAGATGCGAAGCCCTGGAGGCGCGTCATATGCTGTTATGGTGCTGCCCTGGAGCGGAGGCGGCTTTCTTGGATCAGAACGCCGCGCGTTGCCGTTTTCCCGCCGCGGGCAACGCGCTGCTTACCACGGGCTATCCCTACCTCCTCGACGCCTGTACCGCCGCCGACTTAGGCGACATGTTCCCGGCCGCGTCGTAAGCCCCCACCGTGTAAGCGTAAGGCACTCCGAACTTCGTCGTGAAATCGGTGAAAGTGGTCGCCGCCGTGGTCCCCAGCGCCTTGCCATTTCGATAGACCGTGTATCCCCCCACGCCCACGTTATCGGTCGTCGGGAGCCACGAGATCGTCACGCCCAGCAACCCGGACGAAGCCGAGGGGATCGCGGGCACCTTGGGGGCGGATGTATCCGGGGCCACCAGAATACTCTTTTCCCATGCCACGGCCGGCGATGTAAACAACCCTGCGTCCATCGCCGTGATGGAAGCCTCCACCGCCGCCGGAATGCTGGAAGAGTTCGACGCGCTGTAATTCAGATACGCGAAGAAATAGCTCACCCAGAACGGCGAGATAAAGTCAAACTGCTCGTAATTGCCCAGTGTCGTCAGCGTCGTCAGGAACTGCGCATCCAGGGGCGCCCAGAAGCTCCAGTTATTCCGGCTTTCCGTGGCGCTCTCACTCAGCGTCGGGAGCTCGCTATCCAGAATCTTCTCCACCCAGGCCTCGCTCATCGCAATGCTTTTTCCCGCCGCATGTGCCGTTGTCGCCGCCGCAATCGCGTTCTGAAAGAACGCCCCATTGATCGGATACACATGCAGATCGATATATTGCATGGGCAGTGCGGCGAACGCGCTGATGTAAGAGGGAAACGAGTTCTGCCAGGTTCCTGTGCCCGCCCCCACCTTTACCCCGGTGGTATTTACGGACTGCACCGCGGCCAGGATCTCGGTCAGCATCTGTACGCTCCCGCTCACCGTATCCACTTCAGACTTCCCGCTCATCGTCGCTTCCGTGTCGGGCTCAGTCAGCACGCTCATGTAATCGGGTTTCACATACTGCGCGATCACCCCCGCGTTGGCCGCCCGCCCCGCCTGGTACGCCGTCCACGACAACGACTGCACGTAGGGGTTCAGGCCCGACCCGGTCGCCGGGTTCGGCTGATCCACCTGCGTTTCCACGATCACCTTCAACCCGCGCGCGTGCGCCTCCTGTGCCACCTGTTCATAGAAGCTCAGCATCGATTGATACTCCGTCGCATTCGAGTAGTAAGGCGCGTAGAGCGCCGGAAAATTGATCTTCACCGTGACCGCTTTGATCCCCAGCGCCTGAAGCTGCGTCATCTCCGCCCACACCCCCTCGATGTATCCCACATTGAGAACGTTCGTCTCATTCTCGGAAGACGCGGAGAGTAACTGAGCCGAGTAATTCACCGGAAAGATCACGCCATTCCAGCTTGTGTTCAAGGTTTGGTCGAAAGTATTCAGATCATTCTGGATCTGCGTGTAGAGAGCCTGGTAGGCAGACGGCACTTGGCCCGGGCTGAGTGATGCCAGCAAAACAATGCCTGCGACTAACGGAAATACCTTATTACCAAACGCTTCGGGGATAAGCGAATCACGTCGGAACATCATCAACGACCTCATATAGGTCATATCGACGAGATCCGCTAAGAAGTTTAGCTGATTTGCTGACCCACTACCCCAGAAATCCCAACTGACCCGCACTGAAGTTCGCTAAGTTCGGAAACACCGTCGCCAGCGCCGATTGCGGGATCCCAAACCAGGAGCACAGCGTAGCCCCATATTGATCGATAGAGGTAGTCGGAATCCATCGCCCCCGGGTATCCGCATCATCCGACCCGCCCAGCGCGAACGTCGGAAATTTCCCGTACACCTGCCCGCCCTGAACCGCTCCGCCCAGCACCAGATGGTGGCTGCCCCACGCGTGGTCGCTGCCGTCGCCGGAAGTCGGTTGCAGCGTGCGGCTGAAATCCGATTCCGTAAACGTGGTCACGTTCTGCGCCATGCCCAGCTCCTCGGTGGCGTCATAGAAAGCCGCTATCGCCGGGCTCAGTTGCGGGTAAAGGCTATTGTGCGTATTCAACTCGTTGGTATGCGTATCAAACCCGCCCAGCGAGCAGAAGAAAATCTGGCGGCGCATCCCCAGCGTGGCCTGCACTTGAATAATCTGCGCCACCTGCTGCAACTGTTCGCCAATACTGGTCTTGGGGAATACGGTCTTCAGCGCGGCCGCTTTTGAGAGCGCGCCGCCCAGCGCCGTGGCATCGCTGATGGTGGAAGCCACCGTATCGTTAGCCGCCTGCGCCAGCGCGATCCCGCTGTCCAGCGTCAGCAGATTGTTCAGCGCATCCCACCGCGCCTGCGATTGCGCGGAGCTGTTAAAGCCCTTCAACTGCAAAGACTGGCCCGGAGTCATCTCCACCGGCTGCGTCTGCGCGCCCGCGCCCATCAGCGAGTTCCCGGCCACCGATAAGAATGACGGAAAAGCCGGCGAGTTATACCCCTGCGTCGCAATGTAATCCGCCGCGCGTCCCGCCCAACCCGTGGCGCTCGAACCTTGAGCGATCGAAGTCTGCCACTGCAACTGCTGGTCCGAATGGGAAAACAGATTCACCGGAACCGGCGCCTGCTGGGCCTGGTAAAGCGCTCGCGTCAGCGGCTGCACCAGCGACCCCACATTCGCCACCACCGCCAGCTCCTTGCTCGAAAACAAACTCGCCAATTCCGCCAGCTTGGCATGAAAAGCCACCGGATTTCCAGACGCCGTCGTCAATGTCGCCGTCAGATCGGCCGAGGTCAGCGCAAGCTGCCCCCGGATGCTGGTATACGCGCTGAAACTCGCGTCATCCATCGGCAGCACCGTGTTATTCGAATCGTTTCCACCGTAGAGGAAGATACAGACCAGGGCGCGGTAATCCGGGCCGCTGCCCTGCGCGAGCGCGGGCAACAGGCCAAACGGCCTCAGTGCCAGCGAGCCAACGGTCGCTGCGCCCAGGCGAACAAATCCACGTCGTGAGAACATTTCCGGATTTCCTTTAGTGAACGATCTGGTATTCGCCCGAAGTGAGGGCCACATACAGCGCCGCCTGCGCCGCTTTCTGCGGAGAACTCGCCGCCGCCGCGGCGCTCGTCACCGCCTGCTGCAGACTATTCGACATCCCGTGATAAAAGAACGTGTAGCTGATGGTGTCGACCAGTGCGCTGATGCTCGCGCCCACAGAGGTGAACGGCGAGAGATCGAACTGCGTGCTCTTGTCCAGCGTCCCGTAAAGAATGCTGTTGACGATATCGGCGCGCGCCGCCGCCGTGGCTGTCGAGTAAAGCTGGAACTCCGGACCCGGCAGCCCTTTCTCCGTCCGGTACTGCGGCGAGAAGTAACTGAACACGCTGGGCGCGGAGAACAGGTTCTGGCCCATCTGGTTGGTCTGGTTCTGAATGGCGCTGCCCGCTCCCAGCGTGCCGTTCAACCCGCGCAGCACATTCGCCATGAACAGCACCGGCTCCCGCATGTGTCCGAAGTTGGCGTTGGGCGTCGCATTCGGGTCGTCCGCCGCCCGCGCTTCCGGGTCGGTCAGGATCGCGATGATCACCGCCTGCATATTCCCGCTTGCGCCCGTGCCGTCGTTCGTGAACACGCTCGAAACGCGTTGAATATATTGCGGACTCGGGTTGCTCGTCACCAGATGCTGAATCAACTGCGCGGAAACAAACGGCGCCATCGTGCTCTGCTGCATCAGCGCGTCCAGCAGCGAATCCAGATCCTGCGAAGTGGTTTGTCCGGCCGGAATCTGTACTCCGCCGATCACCGTCTTGGCCGTCGTATCGTGCTCGGCTTCCACCGGAATCATCTGACCAATGAAATACGCGGGATTGTTATTCTTCTGTGTGGCGCCGGGCGCGACGGGATAAGTCCAGCCGGTCAGCACGCGCGCCGTGTCGGTAATCTCCGCCTGATTGTAAGTCGGAACCGGATTGCCATTAGCATCCAGCATCACGGTACCGTCGGGATTCAATTGCACCAGGCCAATCGTAAAGAGCTGCTGAAACTCCCGCGCATAATTCTCATTCGCGGCCGTTCCTTTCTTGGCATTGGCTTTGTTGTTATTCGCCAGATTCAGGAATTCGCCCATCGCCGGACTCAGCGTGACGGCCTTCATAATGTCGCGATAGTTCCCAAACGCGTTATCCCGTAATACGCGCCAGTAGACCGGCTGCGCATAGGCGGGATGAACCGTCACCGCGGATTCCACCCAGATTTCGCTCAGCGCGAAAGCCACCCGCTGGCGTAACTGGTCTTGCCCGCTCAGCGTGTTCTGGAAAAACGCGCTCTGCACGGGCCCCAGCGCCGTATTCGTCTTTCCCGCCGCGTTCATCGAAGGCTGATCGGGAAGGTCGGAAACCGGCGCGGCAAACTGCGCTTGCAGCCAGGCATTGATCCCAACGCTCTGGAGTTGTTGGATCGAGGCCGGCGTCGGCCCCCAGGTCGCCTGATCCAGCAATCGCGCGGCGGCTCGGTCGGACATCGGAGCGGGTGAAGACTGGCTCCACGCGGGAATCGCCATCAAAGCGGATGCAATCCCCAAATGCCACAGCAAATGTTTCATATCTTTTTCGGGCTAAGTGGAATAAACACTTTTATCCGCGAAGAGTAGTGGAAATGAATGGGAAGTAATCTCAGGCGAGAGGAAATCAGCTAAGTGGTTTCTTTGCTGAATGAGTCCCCGAGAAAATAACATTCAGGTGGTGCAAATGAAGCGATTCAGATGGTGCAAATGAAGCGGATTGATCACTGTTTCGCCAACTCTTCCCGAAGAGAGGCTTCAGTTCGGTCCCCTCGTGAACACTCGGCCATCAGACGACCGATTGCCCCCGCCAGCCTGACGGAGCTTTCGTCATGACCCTCAGCCACGTCCCAAAGCACGGGCATAAACCAGTCTTCAAAATCTTGAAGCGTCTTCCCGCCTTGAAGATAGCTGGAGAGGTTGTCCGGAATTTCCGACTGAAGTTCAGATACCATATGGCGACGCCTTTAGCAGCGAAGCGGCTCGATCGCCGTTCCAATTTACTACGCATGTTCAAGTTCTGGGAATCGAACAGCGGATTCTCAACAGCGAAGTCTGGGAAAAACTTCTGGACAGCAAGGCTGTGGGACCAGAACACCATTAGCCCGCCAGGAGCAATGAGTGAGACGGAAGAAGAGGCTGAATATCCTCGCCTTTCGCCTTCACTCTCCTTCGAAATAGAACCACGGACCGCCAACACTTACGAGTTTCTGAAAAGGTTTCGCCGGCTGAGCAGCCAATACTTCGAGCGTTCGGTGACTGGCGGCATCGCTTTCAAGGGCAAAGCGGAATCCGTATGGTGGCCGCCGAAAGAATCGAAGTTCGACGTACCGCGATCTACCGACCGCCGAATTGTCATCTTTTCGAGATATGCAACCGACTGCGAGCCCGGATACGATCCGCATCCAGTAGCGCACCACGCCGGGCCTGACGCCGGCCAGTTTAGCAGCGCTGTCAAACGACCGCGGAAACTCCCGCCTCTGCATACATCCAATCGACGTGCAGAGGAATGCGATCACAAGAGAAGACCATTACGCGGAATGACGCGGAGCCGGGTCAATTCGTCTATCCTCTCTCAAGGCAAAGCCCCCGGCGCACCGGCCATTCGCCACGACCACATCAGAAACGATGTCGAAGTCAAATCGATAGCCGGCTCCGTCGTGCTGTAAGACTGAACATTATCCTTATACACAGCCGCTTCCGAACTGTTATAACTGCCATCATTCCCGTTGAAGATCGCAAAGGTATCCACGCCGTTCGCCGGGCACAGAATCATGCCGGAGAGAGTCCCGTAAGTGGCCGCCCCATCCGGACCCTCCGAAGCCGCGCCCCACAGCAGCGGCGTGCCGCCCGACGTTCCATTCAAAGCTCCCGCCAGATTCGCCACCTGATGCTGTATGCAGTTCGGAAAGGTGCTGCCATCCCCCACAATGAACGACGAGCCCCAGGAATTCGCCCCCAAAATGTTGCCCAGCCACCGCTGCGAATACGTGTTATAGCTCGCCGAACCGGTCAGAAAATAGAGTTCGCTGGCCATCACCGACAGGCCCGCGCCATGCGAGGTCGTGTCGCCATCTTGCCAGGGAACCCCGAAGCCCCAAACGTCGTTTTGCGATTGCGCGATGGCCCCGGCAAGCTGGTTCTTCAGCGCCGTCAGCATGGTCGCCTGATTCACCGCCAACCCCCCGGGATTCCCCGCGAGGCCCAGCGCCCGGTACAGTTCGAAGTGCGCCAGGCCGCTCACGTCGTAAAGGTTCAGCGTGTCCTCGTGCCCGTTGTCGTAGATCCTGGTGATGTAGTTGTTCGCATATTGGGCGGCATCCATGAGATACGTCCGGGGGGTGGTCACCGGCAGCCCCGCGGGCAGCTTGCCGCCCGCCGATTGCAGCGCAATATAAAGCTCGGTGGCGCCCAGTTCCATATCGTCGTCCCATACCGTTTCCGGATAGCCGTCAAACGGAATAATAGTCAGCAGGCATCCCGAGGTGCAGGTGCCGTCGCCAACCCCTTGAGCCGGGTCCGCAAAAGAGGTATCGGCGAGTGCGAATATGTTCTCCGCATCCAGCAGCGCCTCGTTCGCGGCGGCCGGGTCCGTGGTCCGGTAAAGCTGGTAATACTCGGCGAACGCCGCCGCCATCCGCCCCGCAAGATTCGGGCTGATCTTAGATCCGGCCGGCGCGGCAATAAACTCCGGGCGGTAGCAGATATAAGAGAAGTCGATCGTGCAGCCCTGGTAGTCATCCGCCGCCTGAGGAAGCGTCCAGATGTCGTACTCCGATTCGAAATTCGGAAAGTTTTGCCAATCCTGGCTGTTATCCACCTGGTAGTAGAGTGTCTTCGTGCTGTTGTTCCACATGCGGGTGAGCCACTGTAACCCGAACTGCGCTTCCGCCGAGAAGTCGGACGACGCGGGCGCGCCGCTCGCGTTTCCGGCGTAAGAGATCGAACCCGGAGGAGCCGGAGGCTTCAGAGGAGCGGCCGGGCCCATCTGATTCGGAAAATCGCGAATTCCAATCTCCATCAGCGCCACCGTGTAGCTCACCGTCTCCACATACTTCATGTAGTCGCCCGCATCCCACCAGCCTCCGGCCCCATTCACCACCGCGCCGGTGGATGCGAGCGGGGTTCCCGTGGTGCTGATCAGGTCGTTCGTGTTCAGGGGAGGCGTGTCATAAACCGCCGCATGCTCGTCATTGAGATGTCCCGCGGCGCTCCGCAAAGCGTTGGGAATGTAGTTCGGGCCATCCCGTTCGGTCTCATAAAACCACAGGGTATTCAGAAGCAGACCAGGGTAGAGCACCTCCGGGGTGTTCACCGCGAACTGCGGCGACGTAGCCGGTACCGGGCCATTCACAGAGATCGTGTAAATGTCTCCGCCCGGGACCGCGAAGCTGAGCGCGTACACGTCGTAGGTGACGTTCTTGTTGCTCCACGTGCCCAGCAAGCCGCCGATGGCGCTCGCATAAACCGTGGCGCCCTTGGAATTGATCACGCTGAACGTCGCCCCGGATTCGGCGGCGGTCGACATCAGATAAGCCTGGAAAGGTGGATTGGCAGCTTCGTAGCCGACCTGGCTCACGCGCACGTACCCGGACGCTGCCGCCGGAGCCGGAGCCGGCGCGATTAGCGCGAGAGAGGGCGCGGCGCAGGCGATCCATCGGGAAAACCAAAAGCGGGAAAAAAAGACGCGGGAAAATCGGTAATCGGACATCGTGTTCTCCTTCAGCACGCGTGGAAGTGGGCTCCCATTAGCGTACACCGCGCAACTGGATCACGGCCGCCACGCCCGCTGCGGACTACCTTTTTCAAACCAGCTCGATGCGCAGATCACGGCCGATAGCGCGTGCCGCGCGCGTCAGGGTTTGCAGCGTCACCGAGGCATTGCAAGGATCGAGAAGACGATCAAGCGCCGCGCGGCTTGTGTTCATGCGCCGCGCCATCTCTACCTTGCCGATTTTGTCCTTCTCCATCGCTTGCTGAACTTGCCAGGCCAGCGTCTCTTTCAGCGCGACCGCGCGGGTCTCCTCCAGGGCGCCTTCCTCTTTCAGGAAGTCCTCCAGCGAAGAGCCGATATGCTTGTTGCGCTTTCTCATTTCGTCACCTCCCTCATTCTCCGTTTCGCCAGGTCCAGATCGTCCGCGGCTGTTTTCCGCGTTTTCTTAATAAACCCGTTCAGCACCACGAGCATCTGATCGTGAAAGCACGGGATGAGCCGGGCTACCCGCTGGCCGGGCAGCGTTGAGCTAGCGCCTTTCCTCGAAGCCCCTGGATGCAATTCCACAATGCGCCTAACCGCGCCAAAGCAGCCGAAGTCTATTTCCGAAACACCGCGATGTCGCCAACGACGAGATCGGGTTCGCGGCCAAAGGCTTCTTCAAGGGCCCGCTTAACTGAAGGCTGAGAACAACGATGAATCGCGATCATGCGCGCGGCTTTGGGGGACCAAATCTGAATATCCTGGAGCACAGATTCGTACTGGCTCTCGCCGTCGACAAACACCATATCGACGCTGGCATCGGAGAACTCCCCAGCAGTTGCGCTCGCGGATGATATGAAAGTCCGCACCAATCTTTTGAGCATAAGATCTCATTAACGGGTAAGTAAGCGCGCAAATCTCCGGGGCGTAATCGTTGATATTAAGCGTATATATTGTCTTCCTGACCGGCTTGGACCACGGCGCGCTCGGGGAGCCGGCTTCATCCGGTTCAACCAGCATATGAGAGACCGAGTTACCACTTGCTGTTTCTCGCATGAGCGAGAGGATAACAGGACATCCTCGGGCTGACAAGCGAAAAATTACCGCGTGTCGCGGCCAAGTGAGAAGTTCCTAATTGAGCCAAGTAGAAAGTTCCTATTGACAGCCGTAAGGCTGAAGGATGGAACGAATCGCGATGAGCCAAGAGG
>Ga0182012_10001439_pt1 | contig 26090 bp, 16 predicted proteins | sample 612S2SmetaG_FD_120486 | JGI IMG/M metagenome (GOLD analysis project Ga0182012, IMG submission 120486) | Permafrost microbial communities from Stordalen Mire, Sweden - 612S2S metaG | ecosystem: Environmental > Terrestrial > Soil > Wetlands > Permafrost | place: Sweden: Stordalen | collected...
CCTCCTGAAATGTCAGCCTTGAAGCCGTACTGGGGAAAACCCGCCGTACGGAATTTTAGAGAGGGTGATGGAAACAACGGCATCATCGAAGCCCGTTCAGCGCCTTCACCCTACTCGACCTGAAGAGATACAGGAAGCCCAAAAGGCTGGCTTCCGGGCAACCTCAAATTATGCTGAGATTGCCGACATGGATGCCGTGATCATCTGTGTCCCCACTCCGTTGAACAAATATCATGAGCCGGACCTCAGCTACGTGACTAATACAGCCGAGTCCATCGCACCCTATGTTCACGAGGGCCAACTTATCGTGCTGGAGAGCACCACCTACCCCGGCACTACCGAAGATGTGCTAGTGCCCATTTTTGAAAATGGCAATCGTCGCGGACTCAGAGTGGCGCATGCGGTCGGCGACAATGGCGTCCACGTCGCGTACTCACCTGAACGAGAAGATCCCGGCAACGATACCGTCGAGCGCCGAGACATCCCAAAGGTGGTCGGGGGGTGCGATCCCGTAGCATTCGAGCTCGCGGCGGCCATGTATGGCTCCATTTTCCGCCGTGTTATTGCAGTCAGCAGCCCTGCAGCTGCTGAAATGACCAAACTCCTCGAGAACATCTACCGCTGCGTGAATATCGCGCTGGTGAACGAACTGAAACAGTTGTGCATGCGGATGGGGATCGATATTCACGAGGTCATCGATGCTGCTAAAACCAAGCCCTTTGGGTTCCAGGCTTTCTATCCCGGCCCCGGCCTTGGCGGTCACTGCATTCCGATCGACCCGTTCTACCTGTCGTGGAAGGCGAAGGAATACGACTTCAGGACCCGCTTTATCGAGCTTGCGGGCGAAGTGAACATTGCCATGCCATACTTTGTCGTCGAGCAGACTGCTGCCGCGCTTAATCAGCACGCCAAGGCGCTCAAAGGGGCCAAGATCATGGTCTTGGGTCTGGCCTATAAGCGCGATATCGACGACCTGCGCGAGTCGCCCTCGCTCACCATTATCGAATTACTGCGCGAAAAGGGGGCGGAAGTATCCTACAACGACCCATTCTTCGCGAGGGTCGGCCGCGGACGCCACTACGACCTCAACATGGAAAACACCCCACTCGATAACCTGGGACAGTACGACGCCGTGCTAATCGTCACCGACCACAGCAGCTACGACTTCAGGAAGATCGTTGAAGAGGCAAACGTGGTGATCGACACACGCAATGCCACCAAAGGCATTCGCGCATCGAATGTCGTACGCGCCTGAACTCGGATGTGGCTACCGCGCAAGTTCCCCGAGGCAATGTGCCATTAAAAGCAGATTCACTCAGTGGGCAGACTTTATGTCCTGTCCACAATGTCAACGGCAATGCGAGGAATTTCGCGACCAACTAACTTGTGGAGGTTCAGATGCGGGTATTGATCACGGGCGGGGCGGGTTTCATCGGGTCCCATCTTACGGAGGCGTTGCTCCAGGCGGGCGATGAAGTGACAATCATTGATGATCTTTCAACAGGCAGCGCCGACAACATCCAGGCGACAAAATCGCACGTTCGCTTTGAATACCACCTCGAAAGTATCTTCAACCATCGTCTCATGGCGGAACTCATCGACTTTGCGGATGTTGTCTTCCATCTCGCGGCCGCTGTCGGCGTGCGAAATATCATCGAGCGCCCTATAAAAACGATTGAGACGAATGTGGGGGGAACGGAGTTGGTGCTCAAACTCGCCGCAAAGAAGAAAAAGAGAGTGGTCATCACATCCACTTCGGAGGTGTACGGCAAGAGCTCTAAATTTCCTTTTCAGGAAAGCGACGACCTTGTCCTGGGTTCGACTTTCAACAGCCGATGGAGCTATGCGTGCTCAAAAGCTTTGGACGAGTTCTTGGCTCTCGCCTATGCGAGTGAGTTAAATCTGCCAGTAACGATCGTGCGCCTATTCAACACCACTGGCCCCCGGCAGACCGGGCGCTACGGCATGGTCGTCCCGACATTCGTCAGGCAAGCATTGCTCGATGAGCCAGTTACAGTGTATGGCAGTGGCGAACAATCGCGCTGTTTCTGCCATGTAACGGATGTTGTTAAAGCCCTGATGGCATGCGCCAATTTAACTCGGACAGTGGGAGATATCTTCAACATCGGCAGCACCCATGAAGTATCCGTCAACGATCTTGCGAAGAGAGTGATTCAACTCACCGATTCAAAGAGCGAGATTGTGCATATACCCCGTGAAAAGGCGTATGGACCTGGCTTTGAGGATATAGAGCGGAGGCTCCCGGATATCTCCAAGGCGAAAATGACATTTGGCTTCAGCCCTACTCGCGACCTGGATGGGATTATCTGTGATGTATCTGACTATGTTCGAAATCATCAGTTGAGAAAAGCCACGTATGCTCACTAACATCCCATTGGCGGCTGCGATGAGTGTCGGCACATCGGCCGCTTTGACTGCTGCGATCGTCGTTGTTTGCCGCAGGGCCGGGTGGCTAGTCTACCCGCGTCGTGACCGGTGGCACCGTAAGCCAGTGGCGCAGTTCGGAGGCGTTGCGATATTGGCGGCATTTGTCGCCACTACCGGCGCATTTGGGCTCCTGAATCATTCCTGGCGGATCGTTGCACTCTCGTCCTTCGCTGGTGTGGTGGGTCTCGTTGATGACATTTGGCAGCTGCGTCCCATAATGAAGCTGGGGCTGCAGTTCGGGCTTGCAGTAGCCGCTGTGTCTTGCGGGATAGTCTATCCAGTCCGTAGTGAGAGTTGGATCAACGTCGCTTTTTCAATTCTGTGGATTGTCGGTATCACCAATGCCTTCAATCTGCTGGACAATATGGACGGGCTCGCGGCCGGGGTTGGTGCTATTGCCTGTGCCGTGCTGGTTTTTGTCGCCCCAGATCAAGCCGTAGCTGCCGTGATCGTAGCTCTAGGCGGCGCGCTCGTCGGCTTTCTCATTTTCAATTTCAATCCGGCCAAGGTCTTCATGGGCGACACCGGCAGCCTTGGATTGGGCTTCGCGCTGAGTTGCTTGTCGATCGAGGCGCTCAAACACCTCAGTACGCTCGGTTCTGTACTGTTTGTGCCAGTGCTGGTGCTCTTTGTGCCCATTTTCGACACAGCGCTCGTGAGCATTACCAGGCGGCTCAATGGGAGGCGAATCTCTGATGGCGCTCGCGATCACACTTCGCATCGGCTCGTGCTTATTGGGATGTCCGAGAGAGAGGCCGTAATCACGTTGTACATTCTTGCTGCTTTGAGTGGTGCGGTGGCAATTATCTGGAAGCGAGTGTGGCCCGACGTTGGCGCCGGCATGTTGGGCCTCTTCCTGGTCGCCGTCATTCTGTTCTGGTTCTACATGGCGAATATTCAGATGCCGGATGCCTATCTGTCTGGCACCAACGTCTTTACCGTGGTAATTCCCGAACTGGTTCGGTCTGTTGCAAACAAATCGGCGAGAGTTCTTACCGATGCCTCACTCATCATCCTGTCCGCATACCTCGCCGTACTGCTCAGATTCAATCATCTGAACAGTCAAGATGCGTCCTTCTTTTTTAACGTGGCGCTGTTCGCCGTCGTAATCAAGCTTCCTATTTTCGCTCTTTTTGGTCTGTACCGGAATGAGTGGGGGATAGCTTCCTTCGACCGAGTGTATCCAGTCTTTAAAGGCTGCGCGCTTGGATCCATCGTGCTAGTGGTCTCCGTGGTTTACACCGGAATGTTCGCCGAATCGTATCGCTCCATTTTCCTGGTTGATTTCGGGCTGGCTTTTACACTCCTTACTTCGACGAGACTGTCTAACAGGATTTTTGGCGATCTTCTGGCTAGTTCAGACCGGAAGCCATCCTTGCTGATCGGCGGACCCGAGGTGCAGTTCTTTCGTCATTACTTTTCACGAGTGCATCGCGAGGAATCCCGTGTGCGGCTCAAGGTGATGGAAATCGATGGGGCGGACAACGAAGGATCTTCGTTCTTAATCGAAGTTGCGAATACGATCAGACCCAAAGTTATCGGGAAAATCTACTTTACCCCTGACTGTAGCGTGCAAGTACGCGAGTGCGTGATGATTATGGCCTCTGATTGTGGAATTCCATGCGCTCAATTCAAGTTCGAGCTAGGGAGCCTTAACGGCCCCAAGGCCGGTCCCGAAGTGGGATCTTCAGCATTTGAGTCTCAATATGGTTTCGTCCAGGTAGGGAAACAGTGACAAATCGCGGTGATCAATCGTATGAATTAGGGCCGGGGCCGGCGCGTCGGCTCAAAGTAGTCCGCATAATCGCTCGGCTGAACGGCGGTGGCCCAGCCCGGCAAGCTTGCTATCTACATTTAGCATTGCGGCGTTCCTATGAAACGACACTAGTGTGCGGGGCTCTGAATCCCGGTGAAGAAGATATGTCGTATCTTCTACCTGACGACGCCGGAGTGCATCGGCTTTCGACGATGATTAGGTCCTTGAGCGTTTGGGGTGATCTTGTGACCTTTGTTCGAATCTTCCGGCTATTGCGGCGTGAGCGTCCGGACATCGTGCACACACACACAGCAAAGGCAGGCGCGCTCGGAAGAATCGCTGCGGTCTTGGCGCGGGTGCCAATCCGAGTTCACACCTACCATGGCAATGTATTTAACGGCTATTTTCGTCCCGCAGTGACAAAACTAGTGATTGCGACCGAGCGCGCTTTGAACTTGATCACTAGCTCGGTTATCGCTATCTCTCCTTCTCAGGCGGAAGAGCTATCGCACCAATTTCGCGTCGTGCCGATTAGGAAACTTTCTGTTATACAGACAGGTTTCGACCTCAGCCCGTATCTCCGGTCCAGCCGAGATGAAATGCTTCGTGCTCGATTTGGTTGCAACTCACATCAGTTTATGGTGGTCTGGGCAGGCAGACTGGTTGCCATAAAGCATGTTGAACTCCTGATACGTATTGCCTGGCTTGCCCGAGAAGATCCCAGTATTCGGTTTGTGATTGTCGGGGAAGGGAAGATGCGGCCATTGCTCGAGGCATCAGCGGAGGGGTCTCCAAATCTGACCGTGGCGGAGTGGCAACGGGATATGGCGGCTGTATGGGCGGCAAGTGATGCGGCTCTCCTCACCTCGCATAATGAGGGGACCCCCGCCTCACTGATCGAAGCCATGGCCTCGGGACGTCCCTTTGTGGCGACACGGGTTGGTGGCGTTGTCGATCTTCTTGCGCCGATGATTTCGAAAGTTTCCGACAAGTGTTGGCAGGCGGGAAATGGGTTTGCAACCTTGCCTGAGCCGGAAGAGATGCTGAAAAGCTTGAGAACATTACAATCAAACCCTCAGTTGAGGGATGAAATGGGCAGGTCAGGTAGGCACTTCGTGACTGCAAACCACACCGATAACCGACTGCTAAATCAGGTCGATGACCTATACCGTGCGCTAGCTAAGCAATTTCTGAAGGAACGCCTTGAGGCCGGTTGAGCGTCGCGATTCGCGATTATTACTGGACTCACAACCGTAATCGCGGACAATGTTTTGTGCATAACGGCAGGGTCCGCAACAACGACGAACATCGAGGAACCTGAATGACGTCCTTGTCTAACAATTGCGAAGCAGATGTTGCAGAGCCGCCCGCTACGGCGTCGTCGCGATTGGCAGCAGGCTTATGCTTGCTTTGGAGAGAAGGAAGACTGATTGCTTTCGTGACCGCACTTGCCACAATTTGTGGCATAGTGGTATCGTTATTAACTCCACCACGCTACGAGTCATCGACGAAGATTCTGCCATCGCCGCCCTCCCTCTTGGATATAAATTCAACTATTGCCCAGCCGGGCGCTGATGCTTTTGCCGGTCTCGCCGGTCTTGGGCAGCTAGGTAGCGCACCGAATGATCGTTTCGTGGCTCTCCTGCAAAGCCGCGTTGTTGCTGATCGCATAATCGACCAATTTGGCTTAATGCACCTCTACAATGCGCATTACCTGTTTGAGGCCCGCACGGCGCTCGCGCATCACATGTCCATCCAGCAGGATCGCAAGACGGGAATAATAACTTTGACGTTCTCAGACCGCGATCCAAAGCGAGCAGTCGCAATTGCGCAGGCGTATGTAATGCAGTTGGAGAAATTCAATGCGGAAATGAATACCACCGGTGCCCATCTCGAACGGGAGTTTCTGGAGCAACGCGCTCAGGAGGTAGACAAGCAGCTGCAGGATGCTGCAGGTCAATTGAGCCGCTTCTCGACATCGTCACGAATTCTTGACACTGTGGAGCAGCCTAAGGGAACCATAGATGAAACCATAAAGCTCAGAGATGAGATCACGAATGTTAAGGCAGAGCTAAGAGGATTGGAGGAACAATACAACGCGGACAACGTGCGGATTCGTTCTGCTCGCGCTCGTCTGTCTGAACTCACTCAAGACTTATCGAATGCCACGACCGGGAGGGGCGCCGGAGAAGATTCCCTTCCGTCGCTCTCCAGCCTTCCGGGGCTTGGGGCGGCTTACAGTGATCTTGCCAGGCATGTAAAGCTTCTCGAAGCGGTCCAGGTACGACTCTCCGAAAAATTGGAGATGGCAAAGACGCAGGAAGTAAGAGAATTGCCTGCCTTCCGCGTGATGGAGCCGGCGGAAATTCCAGAGCAGCGAGTTTGGCCGCGCCGCACACTCATCGTAATCCTGTCTTTCATGCTTGGGCTGTTTGTCGGGTGGGCCTTCGTAATCGGTAAGATGAAATGGACCGAAACGGACGACAGAAATCCTCTTAAGGCTTTGTTGCTCGATGTGAATCACGGCATCATTGCCAAATTCACACCCCGCTCACGTTTGCACGACCGACCAGGGTCTCTAAGATGAGTATCGCTCCCTCCGATAGGATCGCGGCGGCAGTGTCCGGTGATTTAGATTTCGCAGCTTCGTCCCCCACAATTGTGCGCCACTCTCTGGTTTATGGCGGGGTTTCTTTTGCAGCATATGGCCTTTCAATGGTGAAGGCGATCGTGGTTGCAAGATGGTTCGGCATATCGCCAGAGATGGACGCTTTCGTTCTTGCGATTCTGGTTCCAAATCTAATGGGGGCTCTGGTCATGAGCACCACCGCAGGGGCGCTTGTGCCTGTTTTAGCCCGCGCGGCAGAAGACGGTCCATCGGCCCGCGCCACTGTTTTCCGCAGCGCGTTTTTGATCTTTTTTTGTATTTGCCTACTTCTGACGATTATCGTGGCGCTGTGCCCAGGGTTGATTGCACGCCATCTTGGAACTGCGCTTGATCCGTACCGGCTGATGCTTACAACGAAAATGTTGCGCTGGACTTCCCTGTTAATCGTATCCACGGGCGTCTATGCGTTCTGTTCCGCTGAGTTGTTATCGAGAAAACGGTATGCGATTGTCGCCGCGGCACCGGCGATCGCCACCTCGCTATCGCTGGTTCTGGTCGTTCTGCTGCATCAGCTCGGCCCCGATATCCTAAGCTGGTCATTGATTGTTGGCACCGTAGTCCAGGCAATCGTCATTCTGGTCCCCACATGGAGGGCTTCCGCAGGCGGCAGCAAGTTGGCATGGCGCAGCCCTCTTGTGACTCGTGCGATCACTGCACAGGGGGCTCTGCTGGGCGCGGCGGCAATCGGCGTCGCCAACGTTTTTATCGACCAACTATTTTCTGCCAAGCTGCCACCTGGAAATGTCAGCGCACTGAATTACGCCAGCTCTTTGAACGGTATATTGATGCAGACATGTGTAATGAGTCTCGCCTGGGTAGCATTGCCGGAACTGTCGCTCCTGGTAGCTTCGGGCAAGCTCGCTGAACTCCGTGCGCGCTTAAGATACTGCGTCGTGCTCTCTGTCATGATTTCCGCGCCGGTCACCGCGGCCGTTATCGTGTTTGGTGAAAATGCAATCCAGGTTGTGCTTCAGCATGGGCTATTCGAGCGGAAATCCACGCATCTCGTTTTTCTGGCGTGGCTCGGTTTTAGTCTCGGATTGGTGCCGGCCGCAGTGGGCATGATTTTCGTGCGTTTGATCAATGCGTTGGACCGGAACGAGATATTGCTCCGCATTGGCGCATTTCTCTTGATCGCCAATGCACTGCTCGATTGTGCATTTCTGCGAGTTTTGGGAATATTCGGCATCTGCTTGAGCACGAGCCTGGTTTACTGCCTCTCACTTGCGATACTGCTCTGGGTCATGCGCTCCCGACTCGGCGGGGTTTTCAACAGGAAAATAATGAAATTGCTTTCCCTCATCCTGGCGGCGGGATTTCTGCCAATCTTTCCTGTTTTGTTGGCGCGACTGGTCTTCCCTGGGTCGCTGTTTTCGACGGCACTCCAGATTGCGCTCTTCCTGACTGTCTTGTCCCTGATGTTTTCAATGCTTCGTCTGGTCAGGTTCAGGCGAGGACACTCTCGCCGACGCTGGCTTGTCTCGATCCGGATAGCGTCGGAGCAAGAACTCATACTCGGCCAGGAGAATCTGCTGTAGTACCTGCACCATACACGATAGATGGAGAATTGCTATGACTACCATTGATCACAAAATACAACCTGTGATCGAGACCACGCAGGAGAGATTTGCTTTCGGTAACAATTGGGCGAACTTCGCGTCAGAAATGCCCGTTCAAAGAATAGAAGCCGCAGTTGCGAGCCTGCGTGAGAAGCTCGGAGATTTAACTGGCGAGAGCTTTCTCGATATCGGCAGCGGGTCAGGCCTGCATAGCCTTGCGGCAGTACGGCTCGGCGCCTCCCGTGTGTATTCCTTCGACTATGACCGCGATTCGGTCGCAACCACCCAGAGATTACGCATGGCATTTGCCTCGAATGCGGATTGGAAGGTCGAGCAGGGTTCTGCGCTCAATGAAACATATCTTCGTTCTTTGAGTGTCTTTGACGTGGTCTATTCATGGGGTGTCCTCCATCACACGGGAGACATGTGGAAAGCGCTGGAACTGGCTGCTATTCCCACCAAAGCTGGCGGACGTTTGTTCGTATCCATCTATAACGATCAGGGCAAGTCGAGTGATCGATGGAAGCGCATGAAAAAAATGTATGTCAATGGTAATTCGGCAACCCGAAGATTACTTGAATTGTTTGTGTGGTGCGACGGCTGGGGAAAGAGCTTCTTGCGCGACATCGTCAAGCTGCGGCCTACGCGCACCTGGAAAAGTTACCGTTCCTACTCTGGACAGCGTGGAATGTCACCCTGGCATGATGTGGTCGACTGGGCAGGTGGATATCCGTTCGAGGTCGCAAAGCCCGAAGAGATATTCGAATTTTTCCGCGTTCGCGGTTTTGTACTCGAAAAATTGAAAACTTGTGGCGGCGGGCTGGGGTGCAATGAATTCGTGTTCCGGAGGGAGCGCTAGTGAGTATGATAAAGATCGCTTATGTGATTGGCTCGCTTGACACCGGAGGAGCAGAAAACCAACTGGTCGAGCTGTTGAGAAATATTGACCGCGAGCGCTTCGAACCATCATTGATGCTCTTTAATGCCTCTACTCTGCAGCGAGCCCATGGACTCGTAGCGGAAGCGCATCATCTCAACATTCCTTCCTCGTCGGGAGCCCGATGGGGACCTAAAGTCTCGAAAGCCGCTGTTGCAGTCGCGAGGCTAACCCTGTTGTTCAGGCGCATACGGCCTGACATTGTGCATGCCATACTTCCGGCCGCTGTAATCTTTGCTGCACCCGCTGCGGAGCTGGCGCGGGTACGCGTGTTGATCGGCAGTCGCCGCTCCATGGTCGATAGTTATCGCAACGCAATACTGCCATCCTTCGCGGATCGTGTGGCAAGCCGCCGCTGCGATGTGATGTTAGGAAACTGTGAATCCGTGACGCGTGAGATTGTCGCATTGGATGGTATTGCTGAGGATCGCGTTATTCGTATCAACAACGGAGTCGATACCGCACGGTTCCGTCCAGGCGACCAGAACGAAAGGCAGAAATATGGCTGGACGCCGGAGAATATCGTCTTTGGCGTGGTTGCCAATTTCGGTCCGCAGAAGCGGCACATCGACTTCGTTATTGCCGCCCAGCAGATTGCGAAAAGCTGCCCACAGGCGCGGTTTGTCATGGCCGGCCACGACTACGGCCTTCTGGATTCGTTGAAAGCCGAGATTCGGGTGCGGGGATTGGAGGCGCTCTTCACCGTTATTCCGGGAGCGCACGAACCGGAGTACCTGTATCCAGCATTGGATGTTTACATTTGTAGTTCAGAAACAGAAGGCTTTTCCAATGTCTTGCTGGAAGCAGCAGCTTGCGGCCTTCCTATCGTGGCGACTCGCGTTGGCGGTAATGCCGAGATCGTAATTGAGAATAGGACTGGCCTCTTGGTTGATTCCCGCAACCCAGACGCACTTGCCGCCGCGGCACTTAAGCTCGCCGGCGATCCGGAGATGCGGAGATCTCTGGGCCGCCAGGGTTGTCAGGGCATAAGAGATAAGTATTCAATCCGCGCAATGGTGACAGCGCATGAGGCATTATATGATCGGTTACTCGCGAAGCGGACGATGCAGGAAAGGGAGGCGATCTACAGATGATCGCTCAAAAGCTCATCCTCTATTTCGCAGTCCTCGTTTTGACTGTCGCCGCTCCTTACTATGCCGTTCTCGGCCTTGTGCTACTCGCCCCATGGAATATTGTGAACGATGCAATTGGGTGGGACCCACGACTTGGGTGGTCGTGCATAATTGCTGCCCGGGCGGCGTACAACGCCTGGAAATCCCAGACATACAAAATTCCCCGACTGGCGCTGATTGTGGTCTTCGCATTCTGTACCCTGGCGTTTACGGAACTTCAGTTTGGTACGCGAAACCTCACGGGCGATGACGTTGATGCATCTGAATCAACCCTTCTCTATTTCGTAGGTGGTGCACTCGCGGCCTTTGGGATAATTCAATTGTCAGACTCAGTCGCTAGACTAAAGGCACTTCTGATTTGCGCCACTGCCTCGATTTTGCTCACGGTCGGGTTCGGAATACTCCAGGCAAGTGCCTCTTATTCATCCGGAATGCCCAGTGAGCGCATACCTGGGACTGTCGGCAATCCAAACTACTTCGCTGCATTTCTCGGATTAGGTGCCACTTGCGCAATCGTGTTTTGGCGTTTCAAATGGCTCACTCCGAAATTCTTCTTTCTAGCAGCGGTGCTGGCGTCAATCACGTGCCTTGTCACGCTTTCCCGAATGGGAACTGTCGCATGCCTTATTGGGGTGTCAACGGCCTTGGCGATCGAGGAATCCGGGAAGTTATTCAACTTTAAGACGCTTCTCTGGCTCGCAGCAGTTGCTGCTCTTGGGAGCGGCCTGGTATTTGGCTACTTGTCCTCGGTCCGGCACAGCATTACCTATTCTGATGACCAGATAAATGTGCTGAAGGCTGAGCGGACTCAAAATGTGGAAGACGTGACCCGATTGGAAGCAGCTGAGTTTTCCTTCGGCCAGTGGCTAAAGAACCCGATACTTGGTGTTGGCCTGAACACGATAGCGGCCCGAAATTATATTCAGAACGGCCTCTATGTCACGTCGCACAATACGTACCTTCAGATCCTCGCTGGCACAGGACTGTCCGGCGCCTTGTTACTGGTATTTGTTTCGGTTTATTGCATTCGAACACTACCTGCGCCGAGACGTCGATTCCTATATCCTGCGCTGCTGCAATTAGCGCTCTGTTACTTTTTTGGCGACTATTTACAATCCATAGAATTGATTGTGCTTTTCTCAGTCCTTTTCGTGGCCGCAAGGGATCTCCCTATGGCCCAACAAACGGTTTCAGCTGGGGAGCAGTCATGTGCGGCATAGCTGGTTTGTGGGCGTCGGGGCCTAGGAGAGATCTGGCTGCAGTTGCGCTGCAGATGGGCAATGCTATGATCCATCGAGGTCCTGACGACCATGGCGAGTGGATCGACCTGGGCGCGGGCATTGCCTTGTCACATCGCCGCCTCTCAATTGTTGATCTCTCTCCTGAGGGGCATCAGCCTATGCGCTCCGCCTCTGGGCGGTACAAAATTGTATTTAACGGTGAAATCTATAACTATGAGGAGTTGCGTGCTGCTTTGCCAGGCCAAAGGTGGCGTGGCCATTCTGACACCGAGGTGATGCTCGCCGCATTTGAACATTGGGGTGTTGAGGCGAGCGTGAAACGATTTGTCGGCATGTTCGCGTTCGCATTGTGGGATTCCCGTGATCGCGTCCTCTATTTATGCCGTGATCGATTAGGGATCAAGCCGCTCTACTACGGATGGCGTGATCGCACTTTCATGTTTGGGTCTGAGCTCAAGGCGCTGTGCGCGCACCCTGAATTCGCCCCGGAAATCGATCGCAACTCAGTCGCATTGCTCATGCGGCATAACTACATACCGCATCCCTATAGCATCTATGTTGATGTTCAGAAGCTGCCCCCGGGTACAATCCTCAAGGTCACCGGGGCGCAGACAAGATCGGAGCCTTGGGCATACTGGACAGCCCGCGCAGCAGCTGAGCAAGGACAAAGAAACCCATTCCCGGATGACCCGGCCGCAGCGATCGAGAGACTCGATCACTTATTGCGCGAAGCAGTTCGCCTGCGCATGCTCGCTGACGTGCCAATAGGGGCATTTTTGTCGGGAGGCGTCGATTCGTCTACCGTTGTTGCTTTGATGCAATCGATGAGTGGCCGCCCGGTGCGGACTTTCTCTATCGGCTTCAACGAGGAGGAGTTTAATGAGGCCCATCACGCCCGAGCGGTAGCCGAATATCTCGGGACGAGACATACCGAACTGTATGTGAGTCCGGAAGAAGCATTATCAATTGTCCCCGAGCTTCCGCGTTACTATGATGAACCGTTTGCTGATTCGTCTCAAATCCCCACCTGCCTGGTCTCGCAACTCGCGCGCAAGTCGGTGACCGTTTCTCTGTCCGGGGATGGGGGAGACGAGCTATTCGCAGGCTATCCTCGATATGGGCTCACCCGGAGTATTTGGTCAGGGATCAATTGCGTTCCCCTACGGCCGCGGAGGGCCGTATCCCGCGCCTTAGGGATGCTGTCCCCGGCTATGTGGGAGGTAATTTATCGAAGCTTTTCTCCTCTGTTGCCCCGAAAGTACCGAACAAAGCGGCCCGGCGAGCAGATTCAACGCTTGGCAGACCTGTTATCAGTCGGATCGCAAGAGGATCTCTATAAGTCTGTGCTTTCTCATTGGCAGGCGCCTGGGCAACTTGTTCCTGGGACCGCGGAGTATCCAACGGTGCTCACAGACGGAGAGCGAAAAGCGGATTTGCGTGATCCCGTGCATCGAATGATGTTTGCTGACCAGGTGAGTTATCTTCCAGATGATATTTTGACGAAAGTTGATCGCGCCAGCATGGCTTGTAGTCTCGAAGCACGCGTCCCAATTCTCGATCATCGAGTGGTGGAGTTCGCGTGGACCTTACCGCTGTCGTTATGTGTGCGCCAAGGTAAGGAAAAATGGCTGCTGCGCCAGGTCCTCTACAAATATGTACCAAGCCGGCTCATTGAGCGCCCAAAGATGGGTTTCGGCGTGCCAATAGGGAAATGGATGCGCGGCCCCCTTAGGGGATGGTGCGAAGATCTGCTGTCTCCTTCCCGTATTCGCGAGGATGGAATATTTGACGTCGATATGGTGACACGTGCGTGGCGTGAGCATGTTACGGGTAAACGCAACTGGCACTATCATCTGTGGGATGTCCTGATGTTTCAATCCTGGCTCGAATATCAGCGGATCAGCCGGGCGCCGGGCGAGCGTGGCGCGCTGGCCCTGTAGTCGTTGTGCCGGGCTGAGCTTGTTCAACCAAAGCGGTCTGATGGGCTCCCTTTGCAGATTCTCATCAGGAACTATAGAATCAGGGGACCCCAAATGCTAGAAGTCCCTTAGCTCCAAGATCTGCGGGAGCATTTGAGGTTAAACCCCGTGAGACGTTCAGCTCTTGTTCTTTGGATATTTGCCTTCTCATCGTTTATTGTCAGCGCCCAGGAAATCAGCAGCACGACAGCGATAGAGAGCAGCAGCCAGTCGTGGGTACTTGACCTGACAGGCGTTGCGAATGTCACGGGATCTTCGCTTCAAATCCAGAATTTATCGCCAAATCCAGTCGCGTTGCCGCGAGTGTTTCTTGCCGGTAATCAGCCGCCTTTGACGACGGCAGCGATTTTGGCCGACCTGAATCCAAATTTAGCCAGCACAGATCAAGCACGCGTTATTCAGGCCTGGCAGTTTGTCACAGCACGGACCTTTCATAACTGTTACGCGGGAATAAGTGGCGTTTACACGGATGATCCTGCGCTCACGCTTAACGCATTTGGCTTTGGCTGCTGCGAGCAACTCGCTGCAGCTCTCGCCTGGATATGGGAAGCCGAAGGATACCAGGCCAGGGTTGCGGGCCTCACGGGATTCCATGACATACCAGAAGTATTCTACGGAAACGCCTGGCACATGCTCGATCCAGATCACCGCGTGTATTACACCAACCCCAATGGAACAATCGCCAGCGTTCAAGACATCTTGAACAACCCATCCGTTGTGCTTACCGGCGACAACGCAAAGGGCGTCGACCCCGTTGGCTGGCGAGGCTTGACGATGGAGCAGGATTACATCGCAAGCGGACCGACATTACAGTATTCGGCGCCTGCCACCCCTAGCCCTAGCTCGACGTTCTCACTCCGATACGGTGAGAGCATGACAATCAATTCAGCGAATGAAATAGCAAATTTGAACGCTTATTTCATTCCAGGAGATGGGCCATTAAGCCCGATTAATGCGGTTTCCGTGCACTTCGACTGGAACCTGAGTTTTGCATATCCCAACTGGAAGCAGCTTGCTTATTCAATCTCTGATGTTGATGTAAACCAGACAGCAGCAGGTTCTAAATATCTTGCCAATACGTCGGATACCCCGGGGTATGTGATTTACAGCGAGTCGAGTTTGTTTCCTCTGCTCTCTCTTCAAATCCTGGCTCAAACCGAGCAAGGGAGTGGGGGGACACTCGAAGCCTACTACTCACACGACGGAATCAAATGGTCTGCCGGTATCCCCCTCCAATCAAATATTGGATCGTTTGATCTGAGAGCCGACTTGACCAGCGTTGTTTTTCCGACATCTTCCTACTCGTACTTCATCAAAATCGAACTTTCCGGTGCTGTTCAGGTTCAGCGGCTTCGTATAAGTCCTGTCGTGCAGGCAGCTCATAGCTTTCCTCCGATTTTCAACGCTCGAAAGCAAAATAATCTTGTGTATCGGGACTCGTCGCCCACTGCCCAGGCTAGATCGCTTACTGCAACGGTGACCATTCCAACTGGCAGTCCGGCGATTCTCGGAACAAGTGCCATGTCGCTGGTTCCCGAAAGCCCTGCTTACAGCACCGCTCTTGATTATGGCGCTGCAAACCTGGTCGATGGGGACTCGATCAGCCTGGCCTATCCGGGCGCATCTTCGCTTGATTATGTCATCCATCTCAATGGCGAGTATCACGTGACGGGGGCCTCCATCGACTGGGGCGCCTTTGGAAGCAACTCTCAGTATGTGAAGAGTTGGAAGCTACTCGGCCGTGTTGATAGCGGAAACTGGCAGCAGTTCGCGGGGGGTGGCTTTCCAGGTCAGAGCACAATGAACGTGCCCCTTGACCTGACGGCGACGGAGCTTCGACTGATTGCCACTGCGGATAATTGGATCGGAGCATATGAAGTGAGAGTATTTGGAACCGCCCCTACACCCCTGATGTTGCCTGCGGCCGTCCAATCGAACGTCCCGGAGAATCCTGTTTATTCCCTGGCCCGGGGGTATGGCGCCGCAAACCTGATCGATGGCAATCCCGCGACCCTTGCCTATCCGGCCTCGACAAACATCGATTATCAGGTCTCCCTGGCAGGCCCTTCTTACATATCCACATCAGACGTCATTTGGGGCTACTTCGGAGTAAACCCAGCCTATATTGGCTCGTGGAGCATCCTGGGAAGAAATGGGGCTACAAACGCATGGGCGACCCTCGCTCAAGGGGGATTCCCCAATAGTGCAGCCACAGCGTCAAACATTGATGCGTACGCCACGGACGTTCGGCTTCTGGCTAGCTCCAATACAAATTGGATTGGCGCTGATGAACTGAGTCTTTACGGTGGGCAGTTGATGACCGGGTTGACCGCCAGTTTGACCATTGCTAATTCTCCAAGTTCTTGCGATGACTTCGAGCCCCCCTCAAATATCGTCGATGGAAATGTATCCACATTTGCCTATTCTTGTTCTACGCAACTGGACTATATGGTGGATCCCGGCGCCACTGCATTTTTCGATACGGTGAACGTGGTATGGGGCTACTTCGGTACAAGTACTATTTATATTCAATCCTGGCAATTGTTAGGACTAACTTCTGATGGGGAAACCTGGCAAACTATTGCCGAAGGCGGATATCCTGGCGTCAACGAAACGGTCATCCCTGTGCAGAATAGCTATCGCAAGCTGCGAATTGCTGCAACGAGCAATAACTGGATCGGAATCTATGAAGTTGAGGTCTATGGCGCCATCCCCAGCGGGACACTGTGAGCAAACCACGGTAGGAGCCGCTGTCCGGAAAGCTAGCTTCCTCATATCGACACTCGTCGCCAAAATGTGTTGGTGGAAGCTATTGTCGAAAGCATGCGTTATCTTGCTGCTTGGATTGTTCGGGTTTGATCTTGGCGTCATGCGCGGGTCTCCTGAGCAATCACCGCAAGCGACGAAGGTAGAACCTCACTTTGCCTTCTGGTATGAGCCATGGAAGGGCAGCGATACCTTCAACAAGGTAGCCAAAGCGGGATACGTTGTTGGCGTATCACCCGGAGACGTCAGTAGCGTTCACCAACTCGGCTCGCACGCCCTTCGCTACGTGACGTTCTACCAAGCACAGTTTGGTAGCGCGTTTCTCAAGGATCAAGCAGATCTCGCCAACGTGGGATTTTTGAGTGACAACGCGTTCCTTCCCAGCGCATTTGGCAGAACGAACAACTATGTGCTGTGCGACAACAGCGATGTCATGCACAAGCGTGCGATCGCATTTGTTGACGAGTCATTGCGAAAGGAGCAATTCGACGGGCTTTTCATTGACAACACTTATCTTAGCCCGGCGGCGATTCGCTACTGTTCATCCAAGAGTCATTTTCACACTCAGCCTGGAATGCGGGGAGACGATTCGTGGCTGGAGCTCCTCTCAGAAGTCCGCAAAGAGATGAAAACTATCTCGCCCTCGGCGCTCATCATAACCAACCCCGGGAACCCCACCGCTGCAAATCGACTTGGAACCGGGAAGTACAGCATATGGGATCTGTCCGATTACATCCTGTGGGAAAGTTATGGCTACACCTCTTATAGAGACAAAAGGCATGACCATTGGCACGAGGCGATTGCCTCCAGCTTCGATCTGCCAGAAGCGGAGCGCGGCAAGATATTGGCCCTGTCGTATCCATTGAACCGCAGCGAGACGTTGTATTCGTTTGCAGTGGCAAAGATATTCGGATTCGAATGGACTGCAAATCTAGGCGAACTTGATGCCACAACAGAGAAAGACGGCGGCCACTTCGGAGCGTTCCTGCCAGACATACCTTTTCGATTAGGGCCCTCCAAAGGCCCAATTGAAGGCAGCAAGAATTCGGCCTTTATTGCGAGAGCATTCGAGAAGGGGCGAGCGATCGTAAACATTTCGGAGTCTCCCACCGAGGTGGAGGTTCCTGGGAATTCCCGTGTTTATGTAGGCGACCGGGTGAGTGCGTATGTTCGATCCACCAAAATAATGCTGTCACCTGGAGCAGCGGTTGTGTGCGTCTTTAAATAGAATTCCGAGACCAAGATCTGCTTGACTCGATTACCAGACCTTCCAGCACCCGGAAATGAGCCGGTATTTCATGACCATTCCCGAGGCCTCCCAGCTTGTCTTGCAGGCCTTTTCAATCGGGAAGGGCGGGCGAGGTTTTTGTCCTGGATATGGGCAAGCCTGTAAAGATTGTCGATTTGGCCAGAAACCTCGGTTCGACATCCGAGATTTTGTGCGCAGTCCCAGAGTGCCTTCCCGTTCAGGTTTGTACCAGCAGATTAGTGGGGAGTGGGTTGCAGACTGCGATCATTACTGGTCGCGCGGAATCTCACCTGCCCGCGGACGCGGATCAACTTAACTACGTTTTCTAAGAGGTCAAGGATGAGCGAAGTTGTGCATGATCACCATGGGAGTTTTGATTCTCGGTCGGGATCGAACCGAGTCGGCGGTCTCCTGTTTACTTCGGTACTGGGAGTGTTCCTTTGCGGCGTAATCGCTGCCCAAAGTTGTGATGCCCAAGAATCAGCCCAGAGTAGTAGCTCCCAATCAACTGCTCCGAGCAGTGATACCCAAGCACCTGCCCAGAGTGGCGTCGGCCAAGCATCACCTGCCCAGAGTGGCAATGCACAAGGATCAACTCAGGGCAGTAATGCTCAAGCTGTGGCCCAGAGGAATGGCGCACGGACAGCAGGGCCGCAGACGACCCCTCCAGGAAGAGGGGTGGAAGAGTCGCAAGCGGTGCAGCAAGCCAATCCATATGCCAATCTGCCTTCTCTGGGCGACCTTTATACTCAGATTCCGTCCGCCGGAGGCGGCCTGCAGCGCTTCGGCAGCGACGCTTTTCTTCTCGGCACGGGGAATGCGAACGAATTGCCGATGGATCTTCCAGTCGGTCCCGATTATGTGCTTGGTACGGGAGACAACATTGTGGTCAACCTGTGGGGCGGCCGCAATGATCGTCTCAGCCTGACTATTGACCGACAAGGCCAGATTGTGCTCCCTGAGGCAGGAACGATCACAGTTGACGGACTCACGATTGCCCAGGCGCAGAGTGCCATTCAAAAGGCCCTCAGCGCGGAGTTTCATGCTGAGCATGTCGAGATCTCTCTGGGCCGGCTCCGCTCGGTGCGTGTATATGTTGTGGGAGACGTGCAGCGGCCGGGCGCTTACGATGTTAGCTCCCTCTCCACCCCACTGGGCGCCCTTTATGCCGCCGGCGGCCCCACCAACCTCGGATCATTGCGCATCCTGCGCCAGTACCGCGGCAAACAACTGGTCCGCGAAGTCGACCTTTACGACTTTCTCTTGAAGGGTGTCCGCTCGGACACCGAACGCCTGCTGCCGGGCGACACGATTATGGTGCCGCCGGTCGGTTCGCAGGTTAAAGTGGAAGGAATGGTGCATCGCCCCGCGATATATGAATTGAACCGCGAGAAAACTCTGAATCAGGTTGTCGATCTTGCTGGGGGAGTTCTGGGCACTGCGCGCCTGAAACAAATTAATATTGCCCGAATTGTGGCCCACGAAAGCCGCACAATGTTAAGCGTGGAACTTCCGGACGACCCGGCCGAGATTGCCAAAAAGCTCGCTGACTTTCAAGTGCAGGGCGGAGACGACGTTGTAATTTCGCAGATTCTGCCCTACAACCAAAGCGCAGTTTACCTCGATGGACATGTCTATCGCCCAGGTGCGTATCCTTACAACGACGGGATGACGATTACTGATCTGTTGCATTCGTATCAGGACGTATTACCCGAGCCGGCCGACCATGCGGAACTCGTCCGCCTACTGCCGCCGGACTTCAAGCCGAAGACCATCAGCTTTAATTTGCACGACGCGCTGATTGGTAATGCTTCGTTTTTGCTCGAGCCTTTCGATTTGATTCGTACTTTTGGCCGCTATGAGATTGATCCGCCCAAGGTTTCCATTGAGGGGGAAGTCCTTCGCGCCGGCGAATATCTCATGTCTCAGGGCATGACCGTGGCCGGGTTGGTGGAGGCGGCGGGAGGGTTCAACCGCAGCGCCTATCGGGACGAAGCCGATCTTTCCAGTTATGTCGTTCAGAATGGTCAGGAGGTTCTGGTCAACCACAGCATTGTCGCAGTCGAAAAAGCGCTTGATGGCGACAAAAGTGCAGATATCCAGCTGAAGCCCGGCGACGTTCTCAGCATTCGACGATTGGCCGGCTGGCAGGACATCGGTGCGTCGGTGACTATAAGTGGTGAGGTCAAGCATGCCGGCAGCTACGGGATTGAACCGGGAGAGCGCCTTAGCTCTTTTCTGAAGCGTGCTGGCGGATTCCGAGTGAGTGCGTATCCGGCCGCCGCCGTCCTGGAGCGTGTGCAGGTTCGCGAACTAGACGAGAAAGCCCGCCAGGAGATGATTCAACGAATCGAAACCACGCCGGTCGACTTTAAGCCGGGTGCGATGACCGGACAGGCAACAACAGAAATGCAGCAGTCACTCCAGCAGCAGCGACAACAGATTCTCACAAGGCTTCGCAGCCGTCCTGCAAGCGGACGTCTGGTGATAGACATTTCTCCGGACATCGGCAAATGGGAAAACACATCGGCGGATATTGAAATGCGCGCAGGCGATACGCTCGTCATTCCCAAACGGCCGAATTTCGTGATGGTTAGCGGCCAGGTGTTTAACCCAATTGCTGTAAACTACGTGCCGGGCAGAGATGTTGGTTGGTATTTGCGGAAGGCTGGTGGGGCGACACCGTATAGCAACAAGAAATTCATCTATGTCTTACGTGCCGATGGATCAGTAGTCGTCCCGCGCGAGGCTGAGAGTATCTGGATGGGCCGCAACTTCATGAGTCTCCGGATGCAGCCCGGCGATACTATCTTTGTCCCCGAGAAGATCATTGGCGGTTCGCAGGTCTGGCAAAACATATTAGGTGTGGCGCAGATTATGTCAGCGGCTACCCTTCCTCTAGCTATTGGCGGAGTTCTCTAAGAAACTACAAGGCATTTTGCAAATAGCTCTAACGAACCGGGTCTATGCACAGGCACTTACCGATAAGTCAGCACGTCGGCGCAAGAATGACGAGACACCACTAGGCTCCTCGCTGGCGATCCGGAGGTGACGAACTCGACCAGGTAAATCCTCGAGTTCGCGGATGCTCACCACCTCGCCTACCACATGACAGAAGGTGACTCCTGCTACCGAGGCGGTAAGCCCGGCATGAGCGATGCGTTCGCCGCCGCGCTCTGGTGCTGTCGCGTGGCACTTAAATTGCGGATTCCGTGGCTATTCTTTCAACACTTTTCCACGATTTAACTGCAAAGTCACGGCACTCAATTCGCGGACATTTGCACTTAAACCGCGGACAATATTTCACCTCAACTTCGTCCGCGATTTAAGCACAACCAGACAGATCGAAACCGTCAGATCCCTGCTACCCTTTCCCTTTTGCAGGGATACGTTTTGTCCGCGATTTAAGTGCCGCGCGACAGCAGCGCAAAAAAGCTGAACATTTGGATAAACTCCGCGAAGGCATCCGGATTTCGCTTGCGATAGTTTAGACGCACACCAAGTTGAGGTCATTGAAGTACCTGAACAATCTGATCGATGCTAACCTCCCCGGAATGCCCGTTTATTGGGGATTGCCCGCATGAATAGTGGCGTCGGCCCATACTACCGCGTTCGAGTATGCTTTGTGCAGCTTATCCCGGTCCAGAACCTGCGCAGCTTCGATCTCCTCACAAACGCCCCATTCTGCCAGCTCGTTTGCTTTCTGCCAGCAAAGCAGCACACTTTCCGCATTCTCGCCTCCCGTTAGGCAGCTGTATATCTCACTTCGCAGTGGGAGCGCCGCCAGGACCTGTTCTGCAGGGGCTCGCAGCATGGCGGGCAATAGGCTGAACATTCCCAACAGGTATTGCTCCTTTGAATTAAGACAGCACGAGCCTGCTGCCAGTTCGCAGAAGCGCGCGCGCACCAATGCGGTACGCAAAACCTCGGTGGATTGCCCCTGATTGAGGTCATTAGCGATCGCCACGGTTGCAATCCTTCGGAATGCGATCTCCCCCAAGAAGAAGAGCGCCGCCTGTATGGAGGTGATTTCCACTGGGAGAGCGAATACAGGCGAATTAGCGAAACGCAGGAGTCGGCTTCTTAGAGATTCATCGCACTTGACGATCTCCGTCAGTTCGATAGTATCGAGGTCCGGCTTCTGCAACGTGTGAAGCAGTTCGATCTGCAGCCTCATGTTCTTGGGAATGCGGAACTTAGGAGCAACAATAGGCTTGCAAAAGTAAGACCCTTGGAAAAAATTAAATCCTTTGTCGCGGGCCTGTTGGTACTTTTCAGAATTCTCAACCTTTGTTGCAATGAGTGCGGCTGTGCAGTCGCGCAACTCCTTCAACAGGCCAGCGCGGGGCTCTCGATTCGAAGAAAAGTCGATCTTGACGTAGTCGGTGAGGTCCGCAAGGGGCTTCATATCCGGCTTCCAGATGAAGTCATCCAATGCCAGTCGAAAGCCATTTTGTTTTAGCTTGCCGCATGCATGGATGAGCTCCGGAGTGGGCTCGATTGAACTCCCAATCTCAAGTACGGTCATGCTGTGACTTAACCCATAAAGTGGCAGCGGCTGCCACCTTATGGTTCTTCAAGCTGATCAGAGCCCGGCGGCGTTGTGGATTCCGATCGGTATTGAGTTTTGAAGATGAACGCAAGGAGGTGGCCATTCTTTCAGGGAATCACTGCCACTCAATTGCCTTGTCCCCGGGAGATATTTTTCGATAATTGAACAAATCGTTGATCTGGACAGTGCCAAGTTCTCGCGCATCTCGATCAGCCCATTTTTGATGAAGTGCAGTGTTTACGAGGCGATTGTATTTTCTCCGGAATATCCCCGGGCCGGTCAAGCAGTCAAGAAGCGAGAAAATCCGACAGGTATAATACGTAGGCACTACTACCGATTCTGAAGGCAACAGATGTGGCCTGGGCTTTGGTAGAAGAGAAACGCTTTCTCCTCTACCGCCAGTGCCATCAGCAATGAGGCAATCGTGTTGAACATCGAACTCATCACGCTATTACACAGCCGTCGGTTTGCGAGGAGTCGGATCTGATCCTGACCATGTTTCAGCAGGAGAACTTGGCACTGTCCAGGTTGATGCTGATGGCCTGAATATGCTCACCAACGGACGCGGAACATCCATTGCAGCGATCGCGGCCCGCCTGGTTGGTATAACGATCCGGTTTGGCCGTAACTCTGATTCAGGGAGAGCGTGGGTTGCCCGAAGAGCTCATCTGTGAGGTTCGGAACGATGTAACCAAAGTCCGGGCTGTTAGAGACGTTGAACAGATCGCCTCGCAGTTGCAGGTAAAGCTGGTTGTAGAGGTGGATGTCTCTGCGCAGAGAAAAGCTGAGCTGTTGCGCGCCAAAGCCTCGCGCAATGTTCCGCGGGGCGTTTCCCTGACCGGCGCCCACTGGAAGTTGAAATGCGCCGTTGATCACATTGGGGCCGCCATTCAGCATCCGCCCGCCTGGAAGCGAGCTGTCTGACAAATAGAGTGGTTTGCCGGGAATCAGATTCGCGCCTGTGTAGAATTGTTCTCCCGTGACAGGATCGTGAAACTGGTTGCCCAGCACATCGACTGGATACGCACTGCGCACAAAGAAGCGCCCGTCAACGCCCCAGCCCGACAAGGCATTGTGTGCAAGCTTGCTCCCCGCCTCTTCCGGGAGACTCCACGAGAACGCTGCCTGAAGGTTGTGACGCACATCCGTTTCGGCATTTCCACGTACAGGCGCTGCCCAAGGATTGGGATTGCCGAAGTCCAGAGTGTGGCCCCACACATACGATGTCATCCACGCCAGGCGAGAACGATATTGGCCGCGGTATCCCAGTTGGAAGGAATCGAACCGCGATGAGAAGCCGGAGGGAAAGGTGACCACCTCCTGAAGAGACGTCGTTGGGCTTGCAATCTGGCGCCGCTGCGGCAGAAGCAGGTCAAGCCCGGACGCTCCGACGTAGGAGACAACGACGGATTCGTGTTCACCGGCTGCTCGCTCCAGCGACACGTTCCACTGCAAAGAATAGGGATCTCGGAGCGCCTGCGGAAAGGTATAACCCAGGCTTTCTGCGCTCGGAGCATCCGGTGAAGGAGGAGTGGTTGCAATCGTCGGGATGCTGGCGTTCTGCAGCACCGAGGTGCTTGTAAATCCGAGCGCGGCAAATGCCGGCGCTGCGGCACGGTTTGGCGTATCGAAGATGACGCCAAGACCGCTGCGCAGAATCAAGGCGCGTCCGGGTTCGTCTCCGGCTTCGCGGCCCGGCTGCCAAGCAATGCTGATCCGCGGACCGAACGCCCGCCAGTCTGTCTGCCAAAGCGGGGTTCCGCGCGGACTTACGGACAAGGTTGCAGGCGAGTCCGGATCGCCATTTACGCGAAATGCGTCGCGGCTGTCGGAACTGGACGGTGGAGGACTGACGTCCCAGCGCAGGCCGGGACTCACGGTGAGATTCCGCGCCACTCGCCATTGGTCCTGCACAAATGCGGCGAATTGCTCAAAAACGGGATGCGCAGGCTCGCTCCTCCTCAAAATCAGAAAGTCAGCGCTGTTCGCCAAGATAGAATCGGTGTTCAAGTAATCGGCTTCAATGGTCCAGGGTAATGGACGCACTGCGCTATGCAGATTACGGGCATCCATGCCAACTCGAATCAGATGCGGCCCTCGTTGCAATGAGAACGTATCGCGGAGTTCGAGTTGGCGAAGCGCATTTGTTCCGCCATCGGTCCACGCAGAGGTATCACCGATTCCGGCGATGCGCATGTACAACTCGCTACGCGTGTCGTTCGACGCGCCTGGGGAGCCCAGCGCAGCGGGCAGATCGACAGGTGCGGCGCCAGGGGGCGGGGCGTAGAGAGAGGAGTAACCTAGCCCTAGCGAAGATATGGTACTCGAACCGGCGCGGGCCCAGCCGAGCCTGAACTCATTGCCCGCCTGCGAGGAGACCTGTCCATCGAGTCCCAGCGTGAGGCTTTGGTTCGACAGATTCGCGTTGGTCGTCGTAAGGAGAAGCGAAGCCTGGCTGCCGCTGGGCGTATTTCCAAACCGCACGAAGCCGGAGAGGTTGGCGCGAAACGAGTGATCGATGCGAAAGTCCATCGATTTCAAAAAGCTCGGAGGGCTGGGCTCGACTCCATTCTCTTCATAGAGTGCGGGTCCGCTGAAATCGTCACACGAGGAATGCACCATTCCAGAAGTCTCTTGGGGTAATGCCTTGAATGCAGTCTGGACCCACGCAGGGCCGTGGCAAATCAGGAATGCGTTGGGAACGTAAAGCACAAGGGGAGCTGTCCTCTGCTGCACATGCATTTCTTCATACGATCCGAAGAACTGCGTCCGGCTTGGGGTTGCTTTTTGGCGTCTGAAGATGAGCGGCATGCCGAGAGAACCGCCAATGTCCTGCTGATAATAGTAAAGGTTGTTCTCAGTGCGGATGTATCTGCCAAACCAGTCGGTCGCGTCGAAGTATCCGTTGCGCAGGTAGGCATAAGCGGTGGCATGGATTTGGTCCGTACCCTGCTTGGTCAACAAACTGAATTGTCCGCCGGGTGCGCTCCCGAACTGCGCGGAAGCAGTGGACGCAACGACGCGGAACTCCTGCAGTGCATCGAGTGCGACCAAACCGTGTGTGGTTCCGAGAGACGTGACGCTCGCGTACTGCCCCGCCGCCGGCACCTTGAGATCGGCATCGAGCAGGCCGGAACCGAAGTTAGCCGAAACGCCGTCAACCCAGTAGACATTTGTGTCGGACGACTGTCCATTCACGCTGAATCCGCCGCTACGGGGCACCTGCGGACTGACCGAAACGGAACCAGGCGTCATGGCGATTAGATCCTGAAAGCTTCGCCCGTTGAGGGGGAGATCCCGCACCAGGTGCGAGTCGACGACCGTGGTCATCTGCGCGTCTACCGTATTCAAGCTCTGACCGCTCGCGTCCACCTCCACAGTCTGTTCCACCGTGCTCAAACGCAGCTTAATCAGAAACTCACGCGATTCGCCAACGCTGAGACTCAAGCCAGTGAGGTGAACGGCGGCGAATCCATCGCGCTGCACCTGCATGCTGTAGAGACCTGGCAATACGCCCGGGATGAGAAACGTGCCGGCAGAATCGGTCGATGCCGAATTTTCATTCCCCGTTTGAAGATTGAGTAGCTTGATTGCAACGGAAGGGAGGCGTGCGCCGGATGCTTCTTCGACATCGCCAGAGACGTTAGCCGTGCTCACTTGAGCACATATCGGCATTGCGGCGAGCAGAAGCACCGCCAGAATCGGCAGTGGCTCGCGTAGAAACAAAATCCATGATGGGTGCGAATTCACCTCGGACGCGTTTCTCCCATCTCATTTTGGCCCAGGGCATTCCCGTTTGTCA
>Ga0182012_10001441_pt1 | contig 26069 bp, 26 predicted proteins | sample 612S2SmetaG_FD_120486 | JGI IMG/M metagenome (GOLD analysis project Ga0182012, IMG submission 120486) | Permafrost microbial communities from Stordalen Mire, Sweden - 612S2S metaG | ecosystem: Environmental > Terrestrial > Soil > Wetlands > Permafrost | place: Sweden: Stordalen | collected...
AGCGGTGAAGAAAAGCCGCCGCATCATGTGTTGTGGCACCAGTCGCGACAGGTGGGTGGCCGCGCCGAGCGCGCCACGCTCCACCTCCGGCAGCCCGAACGTGGCGTCGTCGGAGGCGACGATGACATCGGCGTTGCCCACCAGCCCGATGCCGCCGCCGACGCAAAATCCGTTCACCGCGGCGACCACCGGAACGGCGCATTCGTAAACCGCGCGGAATGCGGCGAAGCAGCCGCGATTGGCGTCGATAAGCGCCCCGAATCCTTCGGTGCGCTGCATCTCCTTGATGTCCACCCCGGCGTTGAAGCCGCGGCCCTCGGCGCGCAGGATCACCACGTGGGTATCGAGGCGATTGCCGGCGGCAGTGATCGCTTCGGCGAGTTCGAACCAGCCTTGCGAGGGAATGGCGTTGACGGGCGGGTAGTCGACGGTCACCGCGACTATGCCCGGTTCAATAGTGGTGGATGCGATCGTCATTGCACTTCCTGGTGAGGGTAGCTACCTAAGCAAGCACTTGCTTGGTACGCTAGCACAGTGACCCGATCCGAAGGAGTCCCCCTTCCTGGGCAAGCCATCAATTTGGGATTGGCCGATCGGGTGGTTCTGGTCACCGGCGGCGTTCGCGGGGTGGGTGCCGGCATCAGTTCGGTTTTCGCCAAGCAGGGCGCGACCGTGGTGACGTGCGCCAGACGCGCGGTCGAGGGCCTGCCCTATGAATTCCACTCCTGCGACGTTCGCGACGAGGAAGCCGTGCAGGCGCTGATCGACACGATCGTCGAGCGGCACGGACGGCTTGACGTGGTCGTCAACAACGCCGGGGGCTCGCCGTACGTGCTGACCGCCGAGTCCAGCGCGAAGTTCAACCGCAAGATCATCGAGCTGAATCTCATTGGTGGGCTGTTGGTTTCGCAGTGCGCGAACGACAAGATGCAGGACCAGCCGGGCGGTGGGTCGATCGTCAACATCTGCAGCCTGAGTGGCCGGCGGCCATCGCCGGGCACCGGTGCATACGGAGCGGCCAAGGCCGGCCTGGAGAGCCTGACCCAGACGCTGGCGGTGGAATGGGGACCCAAGGTGCGGGTGAACGCGTGCGTGGTCGGCATGGTGGAAACCGAGCAGGCCGACCTGTTCTACGGTGACGCCGAGTCGATCGCCGCAATCTCCAAGAATGTGCCGCTGGGCCGACTGGCCAAGCCCGAGGACATCGGTTGGGCCGTAGCATTTTTGGCATCGGACGCGGCGTCCTACATCAGCGGCGCCTCATTGGAGGTGCACGGCGGAGGCGAGCCGCCGCACTATCTGGCAACAACGACCGCGAGCGCGGTCAAGTAGAGGAGACGGAGAATATGGGTTTGGTTGACGGCCGCGTGGTCATCGTCACCGGAGCGGGCAGCGGCATTGGGCGCGCGCATGCGTTGGCATTCGCCGCCGAAGGTGCGCGGGTGGTGGTCAACGACATCGGAGTGGGGCTGGACGGTTCGCCCGCCGGCGGCGGCAGCGCGGCGCAGGGCGTGGTCGACGAGATCACCGCCGCCGGCGGCGAAGCCGTGGCCAACGGCTCCAACATCGCGGACTGGGATCAAGCGGCCGGCCTCGTCAAGACCGCCGTCGACACGTTCGGGGGTTTGGACGTCTTGGTGAACAACGCCGGGATCGTGCGCGACAGAATGATGGCCAACACCAGCGAAGACGAGTTCGACGCTGTCATCGCCGTACACCTCAAGGGTCATTTCGCGACGATGCGGCACGCGGCGTCGTACTGGCGCGGGCTATCCAAAGAGGGCAAAACTGTTGACGCGCGGATCATTAACACCAGTTCGGCCGCGGGCCTGCAGGGCAGCGTTGGGCAGGGGAACTACAGTGCCGCCAAGGCCGGCATAGCGGCGTTGACGCTGGTTGCCGCGGCAGAGATGGGCCGTTACGGTGTCACCGTAAATGCGATCGCGCCGTCGGCCCGCACCCGGATGACCGAGACCGTCTTTGCGGAGATGATGGCGACACAGGGCGACGATTTCGACGCAATGGCGCCGGAAAACGTGTCGCCACTGGTGGTCTGGCTGGGCAGCGCCGAATCGCGGGACGTCACCGGGCAGGTCTTCGAGGTCGAGGGTGGCAAGATCCGGGTCGCGGAGGGCTGGGCGCACGGACCACAGCTCGATAAGGGCGCGCGCTGGGATCCGGCCGAACTCGGTCCTGTCGTCAGCGATCTGCTGGCCAAGTCGAGGCCGCCGGTTCCGGTTTACGGGGCCTAGATCGCCTAGAGCGCCATGGTAATAAAATCAAGGCGCCACAGGGATTGAAATAATCCGAGCGCGAATTTTTCGGTGGCGTCTACGCTGCCCGTCGGCGATCGTCGGCTCTGCATGACGCACTCGGCAACTTCTCGAATCGTGCGACGCCCATCTATGAACTCGACAAAGGGTAACTGCGCCGCGCTCAGATTCAGACGCCAATCCGATTTAAAGATCTCGTTTCCTGAAACACCGCAGCGATAGCGCATCAGTGGAACGTAATTGAGGGACTCACGCGTCGAAAAATCTATGTTATAACTTTCTATCGACCGACCCGGCCCAGCCGCGACGAAAAGATGACAAGCATTGAGCGTTTTTGTGCGTTCCATAATGGACCACATCTTGATCTCGGGCAACGCGTTCATAGCTTCATAAAACTCGCCCCTCGGCGCATGTAGAGCCCGGAGGTAGTGCGGATAGTAGGGACTTCTGTTAAACCAGGACTGGAATTTGAGTCCAGCGGAGGTGACTAGATCGATGCAGTCTTCGACGGTGTAGCTACGGTCGCGACCATGCAGAAACGTATCGACGAGCCCGGCATCGAACGCTAAATCCGGCGCGATTCTTCGATAGCTCTGAATAGGATGTTCGTCATTTAAGTTTGCGAGGGTCTCTTTTACCATGCGAACCGATTCTTCGTCCTGGTGCAGTCCTAAGTCGTGAAATACGGATTGCATCAATTCGACACCGATTCGGCCGTACCGGGCGTAGAGCATCAGTGCGACGGCGCCGTCCGGCCGCAGGCAAGAGGCGAGCGCTTGCATGCCGATCTTTGGCTCTGCGAGGTGATGGAGAACCCCGGTTGAGATGATGAGATCGAAATCGCGCCCCAGCGTCGGCGCCTCTTCGATGGGAAGTAGGTGTAATTCCAGATTTGAGAGTCCGTGCTTGTCTTTGAGGTATTGCTCATGGTCCAGCGACGGCTGGCTGATATCGATGGCCGTAATTTTGGCGTCGCGGTTCATGTATGCGAAAACCGCCGCCTGGTTGGTGCCGCAGCCGGCAATCAAAATATCAAGGTCGGGTTTGTAATCCCGGTCGGGCCACAAGATGCGGTGCGCGTGGCTGGGGTCGAACCATTGCCAATCGCGCTTGCACCACGAATCGAGATCCTCGATGGGTTCGGGGTAGGTCCATTTCTCGTATTGGCGGGAGACAACATCGCTCCGCGGGTCGTGCTTCATTCGGGTGCCCCCTCGCTTGACTTCGGTCCTAGCAGGATCCTATTAGGCCACCGAGGATACGAGTCTGATGCGCCCCTAGGGTTCGCAGATCACGATCGGGATCACCCGATCCGTCCACGATTGGTAGTCGTCCAGCGTGGGGTGCATGGCCGCCAACTTGGCCCAGTACTCGCCGCGCTCTTCGGCGGTGGCATCCCGCGCCACCAGCTGCAGCACCTCGCCCTTGATCTGAACGGACACTGTGGGATTGGCCTTGAGGTTGAGATACCACATCGGGTTCGTGTCACGGCCGCCCTGCGAGGCAACGAGGATGACGCGGCCGCCTTCCCGCAGGTAAAGTAGCGGGCTGACGCGCGGCTCGCCGGTCTTGCGGCCTGTCGTCGTCAGCAGTGCGACCGGACTGCTTTGGAACGTCCCGCCCAGCTTTCCGTTACTGAGCCGGTAGACCAACGTGGTGCCACGGCCCATCCACTTCATCAAGACGGTGACCCATGGCGCGTTCAACGCGCGCGGCGGCGATTTCGGCACGGTGTTTCCCAGCCTCTAACGTTGGATGAATGGCTTGAAGCGCACCTTGATGTACCGGATTTCTGCTTTCCCGCTTGAACTTTCGGCGGGAATCACGAAGGTCTCGCTGACCTGGGCGGCGACCCGGCGCCCGCCCAGTGCCGCCTTGGTGAGCACGTTGTACACGGCGTGCACCTCGTCGCCGTCAATGGAGTAGTCCGGCGGCGTGGTGTGTGCGAGGAACCGGTACTGGGGCCCGCGTTTGATGCTGCGCCGCAGGTGGTTTCCGGAGAAACCGTTCTTGAATCCCTGCTCGACGCGGGTGCAGCCCGCCGCAAATGGCACCGCGTCACCGTCATGACTGAGCAGCGCGTCGATGTACGCCTGAGCCGCGGCGATTCGGCTCTCTTCGGGGATCAGCACCGACCGCGCTAGATCCGCTCGATGATGGTGCCGGTGGATAGCGCGCCGCCCGCGCACATAGTGATCAGCGCGGTGCTCTGATCGGTGCGCTCGAGCTCGTGCAATGCGGTGGTGATCAGCCGGCTGCCGGTGGAGCCCACCGGGTGACCCAGCGCGATCGCGCCGCCGTTGACGTTCACCCTGGCCATGTCGGGTTCGTGTACCCGCGCCCAGGACAGCACCACCGACGCGAAGGCCTCGTTGATCTCGACGATGTCGATGTCGCCCATCTTCATGCCGGCCTTCTCGAGCACCTTCGCCGTCGACTGCACCGGGCCGTCCAGGTGGTAGTAGGGCTCAGCGCCGACCAGCGCCTGGCTGATGATGCGGGCCCGCGGCCGCAGCCCAAGCGCCTTGGCCTTGTCTTCGTCCATCCACAGCACTGCCGCCGCGCCGTCGGAAATCTGGGAGGAAGTCCCCGCGGTGTGGATCCCGCCCTCGATAACCGGCTTGAGCTGGCTCAGGCCCTCCAGGGTGGTGTCGCGCAGACCCTGATCGCGTGAGACGACGTGGCGGTTGCTGGTGGGCTGCTTCTGCTCGTCCAGCACAGGCGCCTCGATGCCACTGATCTCGCGGTCGAACCTGCCTTCGGCCCAGGCCTGCTTGGCCTTGCGCTGCGAGTCGAAGCCGAACTGGTCGATGTCTTCACGGGTGATGCCGCGGCGTTTGGCGATCCGCTCGGCAGCGGTGAACTGATCGGGCAGATCGATGTCCCACGACGCGGGCCGCAAGATGTTGCGGTCGGGACCGGCATTTGCGCCGAGTCCGACGCGGCTCATTGCCTCGATGCCGCATGCGATGCCGATGTCGATGGCGCCCGCCGCGATCAGGCCGGCGACGAGCCCGTTGGCCTGCTGGCTGCTGCCGCACTGGCAATCCACGGTCACGGCGCCGACGTGATCCGGCAGCCCGGCAACCAGCCAGCTCACCCGGGTGATGTTGTTGGACTGTTCGCCATACTGTGTGACGCAGCCGCCGATCACCTGCTCGACGTCGCCGGCGTCGATACCGGCCTTCTCGACCAGCGCCTTTTGCGTTGCCCCAAGCAGCTCGGTGGCGTGCAGTCCGGACAGCCACCCGCGCGCTTGCCGATCGGGCTGCGGGTGGCTTCGACGATTACCGGGTTACCCATGAAGCCAGGCTAGAACACGTTTCATTACTATGACAAGCGAGGACGCCGTACCGCCTTTTGTCTGCGGTGGAGGCATGTTTTACTGGCACTAGAACACGTTGCAATTCAGGAGAGCACCCCAATGGCACCCCCCAATATTTCGTCTGACTTCGACTTCCTCGATCCCGACGTCAACCTCGTCGGCCTTCCCGTGGCCGAGCTTGCCCAGCTCCGCGAGTCCGAACCGATCCACTGGGTCGACGTGCCCGACGGCTGCGGGGGCTTCGAGGACAACGGCTACTGGCTCCTCAGCAAGCACGCTGACGTCAAGGAGGTGTCGCGGCACAGCGACGTCTTCTCCAGCTGGCAGAACGGTGCCATCCCGACATGGCCCAAGGAGATGACGCGCGAGACCGTCGAAATGCAGCGCAGCGTCATGCTCAACATGGACGCCCCGCACCACACCCGGCTGCGCAAGATCATCGCCCGCGGCTTCACCCCCCGCGCGGTCGGCCGGCTGGAGGAGGAGCTCGCGCAGCGCGCCCAGAACATCGCCAAGAGCGCCGCCGCCTCGGGCGCCGGTGACTTCGTCGAGCAGGTGGCGTGCGAGCTTCCGCTGCAGGCCATCGCCGGCCTGCTGGGCGTGCCGCAGGAAGATCGCGACAAACTCTTCCGCTGGTCCAACGAGATGACCGGTGGAACGGATCCCGAATACGCCGACGTCGATCCCGCGCAGTCGTCGATGGAACTGATCATCTACGCCATGGCGATGGCCGACGAGCGGGGCAAGAACCCGACCGACGACATCGTCACGACCTTGATCCAGGCCGACATCGACGGAGAGAAGCTCTCCGACGACGAGTTCGGCTTCTTCGTCATCATGCTCGCGGTGGCGGGCAACGAGACCACCCGCAACTCCATCACCCACGGCATGATCGCCTTCGCGAACAACCCGGATCAGTGGGAGCTGTACAAGAAGGACCGCCCGTCGACAACCGCCGACGAGATCGTCCGCTGGGCGACACCGGTGTCGGCGTTTCAGCGCACCGCCAACGAAGACACCGTGCTGAGCGGCGTCCAGATCAAGAAGGGGCAGCGGCTGGTGATGTCCTACCGCTCGGCCAACTTCGACGAAGAGGTCTTCGACGACCCCTATTCGTTCAACATCCTGCGTGACCCGAATCCGCACGTCGGATTCGGCGGTACCGGTGCGCATTACTGCATCGGCGCCAACTTGGCCCGGATGACGATCAACCTCATCTTCAACGCCGTGGCCGACCACATGCCGGACCTGAAGCCGATCTCGACGCCCGAGCGCCTTCGCTCAGGCTGGCTCAACGGTATTAAGCACTGGCAGGTCGACTACACCGGCACGGGTGTGGTGGCGAAGTGACGGATTCACAGATGACGATCGATTTCGATCTCACCGCAACCCAATTGGCCGTCGCCGATGTGGTCACTTCGGTGCTGGACCGGGAGAACTCGTGGAACGCCTTGGTCGCGGGCGGTGTGACGGCCCTGCCGGTGCCCGAACGCCTCGGCGGCGACGGCGTGGGCCTGTCCGAGGTCGCGACGGTGCTGACCGAGGTCGGCCGCCACGGCGCCATCACGCCGGCGCTGGCAACGCTGGGTTTGGGTGTGATTCCGCTCCTCGACCTGGCCTCCGACGAGCAGCAGGATCGTTTTTTGGCGGCGGTTGCCAAGGGTGGGGTGCTCACCGCGGCCCTCAACGAACCCGGCTCGGCGCTGCCGGACCGTCCCGCCGTCACCTTCACCAATGGGCGGTTGTCGGGCACCAAAATCGGTGTCGGGTATGCCCAACAAGCGGATTGGCTGATCGTGACGGCCGACAGCGCGGTGGTCGTGGTGTCGCCGAAGGCCGACGGCGTGCGGCTGGTCAAAACACCGACATCGAACGGGGCGGATGAGTACACGGTGACTTTCGATGATGTGGCGGTTGCCGACTCCGACGTTTTGGCGGGCGCGACCGCACATCGGGTCAACCAGCTGGTGCTGGCCGCGATAGGCGCCTTCGCCGATGGCCTGGTGGCCGGGGCGCTTCGCCTCACCGCTGACTATGTGGGAGAGCGGAAGCAGTTCGGCAAACCGCTGTCGACCTTCCAGACCGTGGCCGCTCAGCTTGCTGAGGTGTATATCGCTTCGCGCACAATTGGGTTGGTGGCGAAATCGGTGATCTGGCGGCTGTCAGAAGGTCGGGATGCTGACGACGACCTCGGCGTGCTCGGGTACTGGGTGACGTCTCAGGCACCGCCTGTGATGCAACTCTGCCACCACCTGCACGGCGGCATGGGCATGGATATCACTTATCCGATGCACCGGTACTACTCCACAATCAAAGATTTGACCCGACTTCTCGGCGGGTCATCTCATCGGCTCGACCTGGTGGGAGCGTAATGTTTATCGAACTGACTCCGGAGCAGCGTCAGCTGCAGGCGGAAATGCGGCAATACTTTTCAAATCTGATCTCGCCCGACGAGATAGCAGAGATGGAGAAGGACCGACACGGCGCGGCGTACCGCGCCGTGATCCGGCGGATGGGCCAGGACGGCAAGCTCGGTGTCGGTTGGCCAAAAGAATACGGCGGCCACGGATTCGGTCCGATCGAGCAGCAGATTTTCGTCAACGAGGCCCAACGGGCCGACGTGCCACTGCCCGCGGTGACGTTGCAGACGGTGGGTCCCACCCTGCAGCTCTTTGGCACCGAGCTGCAGAAGAAGAAGTTTCTGCCGGGGATCTTGTCCGGCGAAGTGCATTTCGCGATCGGCTACACCGAACCGGAGGCGGGCACCGACCTGGCGTCGTTGCGGACCACGGCTGTGCGGCAGGGTGACGAATATATCGTGAACGGGCAGAAGGTCTACACCACCGGTGGACACGATGCCGACTACATCTGGCTGGCCTGCCGAACCGATCCGGAAGCGGTTAAGCACAAGGGCATTTCGATTTTAATTGTCGATACCAAGGATCCGGGGTACTCCTGGACGCCGATCATCCTGTCGGACGGCGCGCACCACACCAACGCCACGTACTACAACGACGTGCGAGTCCCGGCCGAAATGCTGGTCGGCGAGGAGAACGCCGGATGGCGCCTGATCACTACCCAACTCAACAACGAGCGGGTCATGCTCGGTCCCGCCGGTCGCGTCGCCAGCATCTACGACCGGCTGCACACCTGGGCGTCCAAGCCCGGTGGCAACGGGGTAACGCCGATCGACCACCAAGACGTCAAGCGCGCGCTCGGGGAGATTCGTTCGATGTGGCGGATCAACGAGCTGCTCAACTGGCAGGTGGCGGCTGCCGGTGAGGACGTCAACATCGCCGACGCAGCGGCGACGAAAGTTTTTGGCACGGAGCGTATTCAACATATCGGTCGGCTTGCCGAAGAGATTGTCGGCAAGTACGGGAACCCCGCTGAGTCGGACACCGCCGAGCTGCTCGACTGGCTGGACTCGCAGACCAAGCGCAACCTGGTGATCACCTTCGGCGGAGGCGTCAACGAAGTCATGCGTGAGATGATCGCGGCCTCGGGTCTTAAAGTGCCACGGGTACCCAGGTGAGCGGCATCCAGGGGTCAATCGCAGAAATCACGTCCACTGTCGTCGCCAAGCAGCGCGACGCCAGGGATCCGGTAAATGTGCCGACGATCAAGACGTGGGTGGAAGCCCTTGGAGACCGCAACCCGATCTACATCGACGAGGCCGCCGCTCGCGCGGCCGGACATCCGGGACTTGTCGCGCCGCCCGCAATGATTCAGGTATGGACGATGTTCGGCCTGAGCGGCGAGCGTCCGACCGACGATCCCATGGGCCCGCTGATGGAGCTGTTCGACGGTGCGGGGTACGTCGGTGTGGTGGCCACCAACTGCGAGCAGACCTACCACCGGTACCTGCGGCCTGGCGAGCAGGTCAGCATCGCCTCCGAGATGCGCGACGTCGTCGGCCCGAAGCAGACCGCACTCGGTGAGGGCTGGTTCATCAACCAGCACATCACCTGGCGTGTCGGTGACGAGGATGTCGCCGAGATGGCTTGGCGCATATTGAAGTTCAAGCCTCGCGAGTCTGAACAGGCTCCGACGGCTGTGCCCGATGATCTGGATCCTGACGCCATGATGCGCCCCGCGTCTTCGCGGGACACCGCCTTCTTTTGGGAGGGCGTCGCGGCGCACGAATTGCGTATCCAGCGGCGACCCGACGGCAGCCTGCAGCATCCACCGGTACCCGCGGTCTGGCAGGACAAAGAGCAGCCGATCGATTATCTCGTGGCCGCAGGCAAGGGCTCGGTGTACAGCTTCGTGGTGCACCACGCGCCCAAAGTGCCGGGGCGCACGCTGCCCTTCGTCATCGCTCTGGTCGAGCTCGAAGAAGGCGTACGTATGCTGGGTGAGCTGCGCAACGTCGATCACGCCAGCGTGAAGATCGGAATGCCCGTGCAGGCAACCTATATCGATTTCCCGGCCGGCGACGGCGGACCGGAGTGGACCTTGTACGCATGGGAGCCTGAGGTATGAGCGCGCCGGCGATTACAGTGGGCACCCCGCTGCCCGAGCTCAAGATCTACGGCGACCCCACCTTCATCATCTCGACGGCTATTGCGACCCGGGACTATCAGGATGTGCACCACGACAGGGACAAGGCGCAGGCCAAGGGATCCAAGGACATCTTCGTCAACATCCTCACCGACACCGGGCTGGTGCAGCGCTTCCTGACGGACTGGGCCGGGCCGTCGGCATTGATCAAGTCGATCGGGCTGCGGCTCGGGGTGCCTTGGTACGCCTACGACACGATCACCTTTTCCGGTGAGGTGACCGCCGTGGAGGATGGGCTGATCACGGTGAAGGTGTTTGGCCGCAACAGCCTTGGCGACCACGTCATCGCGACCGCAACGCTCACGATCGGGGACGCGTGATGTTATCGCGCAAGGCGGCCATCGTTGGCATCGGTGCCACCGATTTCTCGAAGAACTCCGGTCGTAGCGAGCTGCGGCTGGCGGCCGAGGCGGTGCTCGACGCCCTCGATGACGCAGGCCTGAGCCCGTCTGATGTCGATGGCCTCACGACGTTTACGATGGACACCAACAACGAGACCGCGGTTGCGCGAGCGGCCGGCATCGGTGATCTGAAGTTCTTCGCCCAGACGGGCTACGGCGGGGGTGCCGCGTGCGGGACCGTGTTGCACGCGGCGATGGCCGTCGCCACGGGTGTGGCCGATGTCGTCGTGGCGTACCGGGCCTTCAACGAGCGATCCGGGATGCGCTTCGGCCAGGTGCAGACCCGGTTGGCGGGAAGCGCTGGCGTGCAGGCTGATTCGACGGCAGCCGACAATGCCTTCTCGTATCCGCATGGGCTTTCGACGCCGGCGGCACAGGTGGCCATGATCGCGCAGCGGTACAGCCACTGGTCCGGCGCCACCAGCCGCGACTTCGGTGCGATCTCGGTGGCGGACCGCAAGCACGCTGCGAAGAACCCGAAGGCGTATTTCTACGAGAAGCCGATAACCATTGAGGACCATCAGAATTCACGGTGGATCGCCGAGCCGTTGAGGCTGCTTGACTGCTGCCAGGAGACCGACGGAGCGGTTGCGATCGTGGTGACGTCGGCGGAGCGTGCGCGTGACCTCAAGCACCGCCCAGCGGTCATCGAGGCGGCGGCCCAGGGCGCCAGCCCCGACCAATACACGATGGTCAGCTACTACCGCCCCGAACTCGGCCTGCCCGAGATGGGCGTGGTCGGCCGGCAGCTCTGGCAGCAATCCGGTCTCGTGCCCGCCGATATTCAGACCGCAGTGATATACGACCACTTCACACCGTTCACCCTGATTCAGTTGGAAGAGTTGGGATTCTGCGGGCGCGGCGAAGCCAAAGAATTCATCGCGAACGGTGCGGTCGAGGTGGGCGGCCGGCTTCCGATCAACACGCACGGGGGTCAACTCGGCGAGGCCTATATCCACGGGATGAACGGAATTGCCGAGGGGGTCCGGCAGTTGCGCGGGACCTCAGTGAACCCGGTGCCTGACGTCGAGCACGTACTCGTTACCGCGGGCACCGGAGTCCCGACATCCGGCCTGATCCTCGGCTAACCAGCCCTATCGCCGAGAGTGAAGTTAGTTTCACGTTCGCGGCCGACTGTGAAACTATCTTCACGGTCGTTGAGTGAAGTGACGGTCGCTGTGCAGCATGCGATGCTCCGGCGATGGGTGAACCGTTTGTTGGCAGCGAGGCCATCGCTGGTGGGTTGCTGACCAGGAGTCAACTAGTGGCGAGCAGCACCGCAGCGATCGCTCGCAGTACATCTAGGATCTCAAGCGGCTAGAGATGTTGCAACACCAGGGCTGGATTGTCATCCGCGTGGTCCCAGGGGACCGGCCCGCGGACATTATTCGACGGGTCAAGACGGCATTGTCTACCCGAGCGTGAAGTTAGTTTCACGCGCGGCCGCGAGTGTGAAACCAACTTCACTCTCGGCGAAAACGGAGCGCGCGCTAGGCGGGGAGGAGCTCGACGCCGCTGAGCACGACGGCGTTGTCGCGGGACGGCGCGACAACGCTCGCCAGGAAGCGGTTGTCGTCTTTCCAGATGCCGACCTTGAGCGTTTCGCCGGGGAAGGCCACGCCGGCAAAACGTGCGCCGTAGGCGGCGACGGCCCCCGCATCCCCGTCTAATAGCGCGTCGGTGATAGCTTTGCAAACCATGCCGTAGGTACACAGACCATGCAGGATGGGCTGTTTAAACCCTGCGGCAGCGGCGAACTCGGGATCCGAGTGCAGCGGATTGCGATCGCCACAGAGCCGGTACAGCAGCGCCTGCTGCGGCAAGATCGGCACGTCGACCTCAAGGTCCGGCGCCCGTTCCGGCGCCCCGTCTGACCCCCCAGCCCCAGACGGACCGCGCTCGCCGCCGAATCCGCCTTCGCCACGCGCGAAGATGGACCGCTTCTGCGTCCACAGCAGGGTGCCGTCCGGCGCGTTCACCTTCGTTTCGCTCCAGATCACCGCGGCCTTGCCCTTGTCCCAGATCTCGGTGAACCGGGTGACGGCCTTGCCGGAACCCGACGGTGGCAGCGGTGCGGGCACCCCGACGCGCTCGCTGGCGTGTAGCACTTTGCTCAGCTCGATGTCGATGCCTGGAAACTGCACCTTCGGTGGTTTGGTGACGTGGAAGGTGGCCGCGACGTTGCCGAAAGTCGGCAGCACTTGCGGTGTGTCGTCCACCAGGTAGCGCAGCTCGCGCGCGTCCATCGGATCCGCACCGGCGCCCAAGCCGAGGTGGTAGAGCTGGATATCGCTACTGGTCCAGGAGAATTCGATGGGCTCCAGCTCCGCGGCCAGCGCCGCTTCTACGTCGATCGGCATTTCAGCTTTCTCCAGCTTCGGATCCAGCTATGTGTAGCGCTGCCAGGTACCCGAATGTCATCGCCGGGCCGATGGTGCCGCCCGGGCCGGGGTAGGTGTGCCCCATCACCGGGGCACTGACATTACCTGCGGCATAAAGGCCTTCGATGATGCTGCCGTCGTCGCGCAGTGCACGCGCGTGCACATCGGTCCGGATGCCGCCCTTGGTGCCCAGATCCCCTGGCACCATCTTGGCGGCGTAATACGGTGCATGGGCGAGTTCGCCGAGATTGGGATTGGGCTTGTTCGTCGGGTCGCCGTAGTACCTGTCGTACGCGCTCTCACCCCGGTGAAAGTCTTCATCGACCCCTGAGCGGGCAAAGCCGTTGAACCGCGCCACCGTCTTGGCGAAGTCGGCTACCGGTAGTCCGGCCTTGTCGGCGAGTTCCTCGAGCGTATCGGCCTGGATGATCACACCGGACTCCTGCCACTTTCGCGGAATACGTTGGCCGGGCTGCAGTCCCGCGAAGATGTAACGGTCCCGGTACTGCTGGTCGAAAACCAGCCACGCGGGAATGTTTTCGCCTGGCCCAGGGCCCTGGCCATATTGGCCGCCGTACATGTGGTGGCAGGCTTCGACATACGGCATCGACTCGTTCATGAAACGATTGCCGGACATGTTGACGATGATCGAGCCCGGGGAGTTGCGCTCCGACAATGCGAACCAGGGAGCTCCCACCAACGGAACCGTTGGGCCCCACCAGGCGTCTTCCATCAAATCTAGCGCAGCGCCGAGTTTTTCGCCCGCAACGATGCCGTCGCCGGTGTTAGCCTTCGCTCCCACAGTCCATTCGGTGGTGATAGGCGCACGCTGGTATTTCACCCGCATCTGTTCGTTGTGCTCGAAGCCGCCGGAGGCGAGGATCACACCGAGTCGCGCCTTGATCAGTTGCGGCTCAGCTGATGCTTGGTCTGATTCCGACGAACCACTGTCGCGCACATAGACTCCGCGAACCACGCCGTCTTCGAGGTAGAGGTCGGTGAGTGCGGTGTTGAGTTTGACCGGAACGCCGGCCCGCTGCAGCCCGATCCGCAGCGGCCCGATAAGGGCTCGGCCCATGCCGACGAGGTTCTTGCCCGTCGCTTTCGCCCACATCGTGCGGGCGCCGACCTTGAGGCTGCGCGCCACGCCACGCGGGTGCCGCTTGAGCTGGTTCAACCGCACATAGTCCTGTTGCATCACAACGACATTCAGTGGCACCTTGCCGTAAGCAGGTTCGAGCCCGACTTCATCATCGCCGAGCTTTTTGGCATCGAACGGCTTCGGCTCGATTGAACGGCCGCCCGCGCGGCCGCCCGGTGCCTCGGGGTAGTAGTCGGAGTAGCGCGGCACCCAGCACATTTTGAGTGGCGAGTTCTTCAAGACGAATGACAACATCTCGGGCCCGCGCTCCAGATAGGTATCGATGCGCTCCGGCTCAACGACATCCCCGATGATGCCGTGCAGATAGCTGCGTGCCGCCTCTCGGGTGTCCTGCACGCCGTCGCGCTTGAGCACCTCGTTGTTGGGTATCCAGACGCCGCCGCCGGAGCGCGCGGTAGAGCCGCCGAAATGTGGGGCCTTCTCGATGACTACTGTCGAGAGGCCGCGGTTTGCCGCGGTGAGGGCAGCCACCATGCCGGCTCCGCCGCTGCCGACCACGACGACGTCGAACTCCTGCGCTGTCATGTAGAACACGTTATAGAATTGCCCGGGCTGGGCGCTACCGGCCCGGTCAAACGTATCAGTTCAGGGTGAGGGGACTTCCGGGAAATGCTCAGTGTTGCGATCCGCGACGAGCTGGCCGCCGATTTGGCCCAAGCCGAACGGAGCCGCAAACCGATTGCTCCGCTGACGTCTGCCTACCCCGATATTGACGTTGTCGACGCTTATGAGATCCAGCTGATCAACATCCGTCAGCGGATCGCCGAAGGGGCGCAGGTCGTAGGGCACAAGGTCGGGTTGTCGTCGTTGGCGATGCAACAGATGATGGGGGTCGACGAGCCGGACTACGGACATCTGCTCGACGAGATGGAGGTATTCGAGGACACGCCAATCGAGGCGCGCCGATACCTCTACCCGCGGGTTGAGGTCGAAGTGGGTTTCATCCTCGCCGCCGACCTACCGGGTGCCGGCTGCACCGAGGACGACGTGCTGTCCGCCACGGCGGCCCTGGTCCCGTCGATCGAGTTGATCGACACCAGGATCACCGACTGGAAGATCGCACTGTGCGACACCATTGCGGATAACGCGTCGTCGGCAGGCTTTGCGCTCGGCGAAGCGCGGGTGTCGCCGGCCGATATCGACGTCAAGACGATCGATGCGGTATTGACCCGCAACGGCGAGGTGATCGCGGAGGGGCGCAGCGATGCCGTGCTGGGCAACCCGGTGACCGCGGTCGCGTGGCTGGCTCGCAAGGTCGAGAGTTTCGGAGTGCGCCTGCGGGCCGGTGACGTCGTGCTTCCCGGATCGTGTACTCGAGCTATCGACGCCCGCGCGGGTGACCACTTCGTCGCGGACTTCACGGGGCTGGGTTCAGTCCGTTTGTCGTTCGAATAGGCGCGGACTACTTTTGATTCAGTCTAAATTTCGGGAGCTTCAATAAGGAGCGACATGCCGTCTAAGGCGAGTGTGGCCATTGTCGGGTCGGGAAATATCAGTACCGACCTGCTCTACAAGCTACTGCGATCGGATTGGCTGGAACCGCGCTGGATGGTCGGGATCGACCCCGCAAGCGAAGGCCTGGCGCGGGCCCGCAAGCTGGGGTTGGAGACCACTCATGAAGGGGTTGACTGGCTGCTGGCGCAGCCGGAGAAGCCCGACTTGGTGTTCGAGGCGACCAGCGCATACGTGCATCGGGACGCGGCGCCGAAGTATGCGGCCGCGGGTATTCGGGCCATCGATCTGACGCCGGCCGCGGTTGGGCCGGCGGTGATTCCGCCGGCGAACCTGCGGGCGCATCTGGACGCGCCGAACGTCAACATGATCACCTGCGGTGGACAGGCGACGATTCCGATCGTCTACGCGGTGAGTCGCGCGCTGGTCGACAAAGGGGGGGTTCCCTACGCGGAAATTGTCGCTTCGGTCGCTTCAGTTTCAGCGGGACCGGGCACCAGGGCCAACATCGATGAATTCACCAAGACCACGTCGCGTGGCGTGGAGACCATCGGCGGGGCCGCGCGCGGGAAGGCGATCATTATCCTGAACCCGGCCGACCCGCCGATGATCATGCGCGACACCATTTTCTGCGCGATCCCGGAGGACGCGGACCGTGACGCGATCGCCGCCTCGATTCGCGACGTGGTGGCCGAGGTGCAGACCTATGTGCCTGGATATCGCCTGCTCAACGAGCCGCAGTTCGACGAGCCGTCGATGCACTCCGGCGGCCAGGCCGTGGTCACCACGTTCGTCGAGGTGGAGGGAGCCGGGGATTACCTGCCGCCGTACGCGGGCAACCTCGACATCATGACCGCCGCTGCCACCAAGGTCGGCGAGGAGATCGCCAAAGAGACGCTCGCAGTCACAGGAGGTACGCGATGAGCGGCGCAATGACCGACAGCATTTGGGACGTCCGGATCACGGACACCTCGCTACGCGACGGGTCGCACCACAAACGCCACCAATTCACCAAGGAAGAGGTCGGCGCAATCGTTGCGGCGCTGGATGCCGCCGGTGTGCCGGTTATCGAGGTGACCCACGGCGACGGTTTGGGCGGGTCCTCGTTCAACTACGGCTTTTCCAAGACCCCCGAACAGGAATTGATCAAGCTCGCCGCCCAGACCGCCAAAGACGCCAAAATCGCCTTCTTGATGCTGCCCGGCGTGGGCACCAAAGAGGACATCAAACAGGCGCAAGACAATGGCGGTGCGATATGCCGCATCGCCACGCATTGCACCGAGGCCGACGTTTCGATCCAGCACTTCGGGCTGGCCCGGGAGCTGGGCCTGGAAACCGTCGGGTTCTTGATGATGGCGCACACCATTTCGCCGGAGAAGCTGGCCGCCCAGGCCCGCATCATGGCTGATGCCGGTTGCCAGTGCGTCTACGTCGTCGACTCGGCCGGAGCGCTGGTGCTCGATGGCGTGGCCGACCGGGTGTCTGCCCTGGTTGCCGAACTTGGCGAGGACGCCCAAGTCGGTTTTCATGGGCACGAAAACCTGGGGCTGGGGGTGGCCAACTCGGTGGAGGCGGTGCGCGCCGGGGCCAAGCAGATCGACGGCAGCGTGCGCCGGTTCGGGGCCGGCGCGGGCAACGCGCCGGTCGAGGCCCTCATCGGGGTGTTCGACAAGATAGGCGTCAAGACCGGCATCGATTTCTTCGACATCGCCGATGCTGCCGAGGACGTGGTGCGCCCGGCGATGCCCGCCGAATGCGTGCTGGACCGCAACGCGCTGATCATGGGGTATTCCGGCGTCTATTCGAGCTTCCTCAAACACGCCGTCCGGCAGTCTGAGCGCTACGGTGTGCCCGCCCACCAGCTGTTGCACAGGGCGGGTCAGCGCAAGCTCATCGGCGGCCAGGAGGACCAACTCATCGACATCGCGCTGGAAATCAAACGCGAGCAGGAAAATGGCGCCGCGGTATCGCGTTGACAGCCACTGGTTGACGGCCTCGCGACGGATGTGCGCGGTGTTCTCGGTGCTTGGCCTGAGTTCGCCGAAAAGCGAGAATCTCCGTCCGGATTGGCATACCGTTTCAGTTGTCCTCTGCTCACGGTATGAGGAGAATAGAATCGTATTCAGTCGCCGCCGGAAGTTAGGAGGGGCCCGATGAGTTTCTTCGCATTGCCACCGGAGATCAATTCGCTGCTGATGTACTCGGGCGCTGGTTCCGCTCCGATGCTGGAAGCCGCGGCGGCTTGGAATGGGTTGGCCTCGGAGTTGGGGACTGCGGCCGAGTCGTTTGCGTCGGTGACTTCCGGGTTGGCGGGTCAGGCGTGGCAGGGCGCGGCCTCGAAGGCGATGACGCAGGCAGCTGCTCCCTATGCGGGCTGGTTGCAAGCGGCGGCGAGTCAGGCATCCGGGGCGGCGTCCCAAGCCCAAGCCGTGGCCAGTGCGTTCGAGTCCGCTCTGACCGCGACGGTGCACCCGTTGCAGGTGCAGGCCAACCGCAATGTATTTGTCCAGTTGATTCAGTCGAATTTCTTTGGATTCAACGCGCCCGCAATCATGGCAACCGAGGCCTATTACGAGGAGATGTGGGCCCAGGATGTGTCCGCGATGGTGGGCTATCACGGGGGCGCGGCGGCGGCGGCCGGACAATTGATGTCAGGTCTGCCCAGCCTGTCCGGTATGCCCAGCTTGGGGGGTGGGGCCATGAGTGGCCTCGCTGGCCTCGCCGGCATGGGAGGCGCAAGCGGCCCCGCAGGCACCGGTGCTGCCAGCCAGGGCGGTGTTACTCAAGCTAACACCAACGCGGGAGCCGGGGCTGCGGGCGACACCAGCGGGGGCGTGGGAGCCTCCGGCGGAGGTGCCGCAACCGGCAATATCGGCTTCCCGACCAGCAGCGGATACATTGACAGCGGAAGTATGAGCGGCGCGAGCGGCATCAGCGGCGCTGATTCCACCGCTGGTATGGCGGCTGCCCCTAGCGGCGATGTCGGGAATTTCAGCAGCGCGACCCCGAGTATGGGTATGGGGGCCGGCACCTCGGGCCTCGCGAGTGTCGGCATGGGCGCGGCGATGATGGCGTCAGCAACAATGGGAGCATCGGGATCGTCCGGCGCACCAACGCCGGCGACGACCGCGCCAGCAGCACCACCAGTCCCAGAAGTCGCGGAAACGCCGGAAACGGAAGTCGTTGCGGAAACCAGGCTGACGGGGGCAACGCCGCTCGGTGGGACATCGGCCGCGGCAGGACCAGCGGCAACAACGACGGCAACGGAGCCCGCGAAGGCTCAGGCCCCGGTGGCCGACGAGGAAGAGCATCGGGTTCGCCAACGCGCGTAGACGGTAATCTCGAATACATGACCGGGAAGACCGCCAGCCCGCGTGACTGCGGGCTTTACCGCCTGCTTGCCGCGGGTCTACTGAGCGCCGCCGCCTCTGCGGTTATCGCGTTGCCGGCGGCAACGGCCGAGCCGTGCAACAAGACTTTCGGTGAATCCGCCGCTCAAACCGTCCAGTCTTACCTGGATCGCCATCCAGACGTTAAGGCTCAGCTAACGTCCAAGTCGCAGTCGGAGGGGGGCAACGGATCGTTGATCGATTACCTCGACCGGCACCCGGATGTCCGGCAGGCACTGATCACTCTGGCCAACGAGTGCACTTCCTAAGCTATCGGGCTTCGTATCTGGGCGGCGCTCAAACGCGCTCGACGCCACGCGGGAATGTTCGCCATTGACGAAAAAGTAGAACACGTTCTAGCGTCTAGGCGTGCTCACTGATCCCTTCTCCGGTCCCCTCATCGAATCGATCGCCGAGGCCGAGAAACTCGTCGCGGCCGCACCTCACATCGAGACCGAAGCCGACCTGCTCGAAGGACTGCAATATCTTGCCGGGGGTATCTCGGCCTGTATCCATCTGGCCTTTGACTACGACCGCGACCATCCTTTCCTGCAGTCAGGCACCGGGCCGTTCACCAAGATGGGCCTGGACAACCCCGACACGCTGTACTTCGGCACCCGGGTACACGCCGACCACGATTACGTGGTGACCGGCGTGCGGGGCACCACGACCGACCTGAGTTTCCAGCTACTCGGCGGCGAGTACACGGACGACAACGTGCCCGCCAGCCAGGCCGCCTTCGACGACCGTGAACTCGAGATTGCCGCCGACGGCACCTTCGAATGGCGGGTGCGTCCGACAAGCCCCGGTCAGTTGGTGATACGCGAGGTGTACGGCGACTGGTCGGCACAACGCGGCACGCTGGCGATCGCCCGGCTGGACACCGCGGGCACCGCGCCGCCGGCGCTGACCCGCCAGTTGATCGAAAAGCGTTATGCGACGGCGGGAAAGCAGTTGGTGCAGCGCGTGAAGACCTGGCTGCAGTTCCCGCAGTGGTTTTACCTCAACCTCCCGGTCAACACTATGGTGGCGCCTCGGCTGACCCCGGGCGGCCTTGCGACCCAGTATTCGTCGGTCGGGCATTACGACCTTCGAGCCGATCGGGCGCTGGTGATCACCATTCCGGTCACCGATGCGCCTTACCTCGGCTTCCAGCTCGGCAGCCTGTGGTATATCTCGCTGGATTACATCAATCACCAAACATCGCTGAACAACACCCAGGCTCAACCGGATCCGGACGGGAAGGTCCGCATCGTCGTCTCGGACCAGAACCCTGGCGTCACCAACTGGGTCGAGACCCTGGGCCACCGGCGCGGCTATCTGCAGTTCCGCTGGCAGCGGGTGTCCCGTCAGCTCACCGAGGCCGACGGGCCCACCGTTGAACTGGTCGACATCGACGCGGTGCCGAGCGCACTGCCTCATTTCGAACACAACAAGATTTCCGAAGAAGATTGGCGCGCGCGAATTGCGCTGCGTCAAGAACAGATTCAGGCGAGGATGCTGGGATGACGAAGTTGCTCGACGGCAAGGTTGTGGTAATCAGTGGCGTCGGACCGGGACTCGGTACTACGCTGGCGCACCGATGCGGGCGAGAGGGCGCTGACCTAGTGCTGGCGGCACGCACCGTGGAGCGGCTCGACGAGCTGGCGAAACAGCTCAACGACGCCGGACATAAGGCGGTGGCGGTGCGCACCGACATCACCGACGACGAAGAGGTGAATTACCTCGTCGAGTCCACTGTGGCGACCTACGGCAAGGTGGACGTGTTGGTCAACAATGCGTTCCGGGTGCCGTCGATGAAACCGTTGGCCGCCACCTCATTTCAGCACATCCGGGACGCGATCGAGCTCAGCGCGCTCGGGGCGTTGCGACTCATCCAGGCTTTCACTCCGGCCTTGCAAGAGGCTGCCGGGTCGATCGTCAACGTCAACTCCATGGTGCTGCGCCACTCACAGGCCAAATACGGCGCGTACAAGATGGCCAAGTCGGCGCTGCTGTCCATGTCGCAGTCGCTGGCCACTGAACTCGGCGAGAAGGGAATTCGCGTCAATTCCGTTGCGCCCGGCTATATCTGGGGTGAGACGTTGCAGGGTTACTTCGAACATCAGGCCGGTAAGTACGGCACCACGGCGGATCAGATCTACCAGTCGACCGCGGCGAATTCCGACCTCAAGAGGCTGCCCACGGAAGACGAGGTGGCGTCGGCGATCCTGTTCATGGCTAGTGACCTGTCCAGCGGCATCACCGGTCAGACACTGGACGTCAACTGCGGGGAGTACCACAACTGATGGCAGATCGTACCGATGTCGGCACCGTCGACGAACTTCATGCCTCGGCCGCGAAGCTGGTCGGGCTCGACGATTTCGGCGCTGACGACGACAACTACCGCGAGGCACTCGAGGTGCTGCTGGACTCGTACCGGCGCGAGGCGGGCCTTACGGTGTTGGGCAGCAAGATGAATCGGTTCTTCCTGCGCGGCGCGCTAGTGGCCAGGCTGCTCTCCGAAGCCGCGTGGAAGCAATACCCGCAGCACGCCGACGTTACTATCGAACAGCCGATCTTCGTCACCGGGTTGGTGCGCACCGGCACCACGGCGCTGCACCGGCTACTGGGCGCAGACCCGGCGCATCAGGGCCTGCATCTATGGCTGGCTGAGTTCCCGCAGCCCCGGCCGCCCCGCGACACCTGGGAGTCAAACCCGCTGTATCGCCAACTCGACGCGCAATTCACCCAGCACCACCAGGAGAATCCCGACTACACCGGTCTGCATTTCATGGCCGCATACGAGTTGGAGGAGTGCTGGCAGCTGTTGCGGCAGTCGGTGCATTCGGTGTCCTACGAGACCCTGTCGCACCTGCCCAGCTACGCGCAATGGCTGTCGCAGCAGGACTGGACGCCGTCATATCAGCGGCACCGCAGGAACCTTCAGCTGATCGGGCTGAACGACGTCGGCAAGCGATGGGTGCTGAAGAACCCCAGTCATCTTTTCGCGTTGGACGCTTTGATGGCAACCTATCCCGACGCGCTGGTGATCCAGACCCACCGGCCGGTCGAGACAATCATGGCCTCGATGTGCTCACTGGCGCAGCAGACTGCCGACGGGTGGTCGACGACGTTCTTCGGCGCCCAGATCGGTGCTGATTCGATGCAAACCTGGTCACGCGGTCTGGAACGGTTCGATACCGCACGGGCCAAATATGATCCGGCTCAATTCTGCGACGTCGACTACCACGATTTGATCGCCGATCCGATGGGCACAGTGGCCGAGGTCTACCGCCACTTCGGACTGACGCTGACCGACGAAGCTCGGCAGGCCATGGCGGACATCCACGCCGAGAGCCAGACCGGGGCACGGGCGCCGAAGCACACGTACTCGCTGGCTGACTACGGCCTTACCGCCGAGTCGGTCAAGGAGCGGTTCGCCGGGCTGTAGCGGGGGGCGTCAGTCGTCCCGCACGTCTTGCAGGTACCCCTCGGCGACGGCATGCTCGATACTGTCCCCCAGGCGCGGGCATGACTTGGTGCGCGCGGTGTCTCCACCGGACTTCCGGACTTCGGCGAAGTGCGCACAGCGCTGTGCGGCTTGGGCGTTCCACTGCACTGCGGTGTGTCCCGGCCCTACCCGCTTGACGGTGACCGCGACGTGGCAGAACCGGCAATCCACGGGTTGCAGCCCCGAGGTGAGGTAGTGCTCTCGATCGGCGCGGGAGGCTTCGGCAACCGCGGCGGCACGTTGTGGATCGTTGGCGAAATCCCTCGACTTTGCCCAGGATTCAGATGCACGGGTCCCGTCGGACGCGTTTCGCTCGTCATGGTCGTGATGATCACCATGCAGCAGCAACATTGACCGGGCCAGCCGGTCGACGTCGGGAGCCGCGGGCTGATCGTCGGACCGAGCCATGTCCGTCAGCGTTGCTCTGCCGGTATGTCGTTGGAGACTTCCTGCGCCTTCAGGTTCTCTTCGACCTCGACGTTCCAGTATTCGTTGGCGCGGGTGGTGTCAACCTCGATCTCGAAGCGCTCCACCATTTCCGGCTGGATGTCGGCGACGTCGACATAGAACTGCTGATACCAGCGGCGCAGCTGATACACGGCGCCGTCCTCCTCGACCAGCAGCGGATTGTCGATCCTGGTCTTGTGCTTCCAGATCTCAACGTCCTGCAGGAAGCCCTTGCTGACGCCTTCGGTGAACACCCTGGCCAGCTTGTCGGTCATCTTTTCGTCCATGCCCTTGGGCTTTTCGACGATGACGCCCCACTGCAAGACGAACGAGTTCTGGGTGACCGGGTAGTGGCAGTTGATCAGGATCGACTCAGCCTTGAAGCCGCCGTAGCTGTTGTGCAGCCAGTTGATCATGAACGACGGGCCGAAGTAAGACGCCTCGGAATCCAGCTGCGCTTCGCCGTACGACGTCCCGAGATCGCTGACGTCGGGGCGGCCCACGTTGTGCAGGTACTGCGAGGCGATGTGCCCTTCGAAGACGTTCTTGAAGTACGTCGGCAAACCGAAATGGATGTAGAAGAAGTGCGCCATGTCGGTGACGTTGTCGATAATGTCGCGGCAATTGGAGCCTTCGATGAGGACGCGGTTCCACCGCCACTCGGTCCATTCGTCACTGGCGGCTTCGGGAAGCTCGGGAACCCTGACGGCGGGGTCCGGCGGGTTGCCTTCGTGGTCGTGCCAGACGTATAGCAGGCCGCTGCGCACGTCGGTCGTCCATGAGCGGGTGCGCGCTGTTTTGGGCGTGCGCTTGGCATACGGCACCAACTTGCAGCGGCCGTCGCCGCCCCAGCGCCAATCGTGGAAAGGGCAGGCGACCTCGTCGCCCTTGATAGTGCCCTCGGACAGGTCGCCGCCCATGTGCCGGCAGTAGCCGTCGAGGACCTTGACATCGCCATGCGAGTCCGCGAAAACCACCAGCTTGGTGCCGAACGCCTGGATTGAGTGCGGCTTCCCATCCAGGAAGTCTTTTGCGACGCCCAGGCAGTGCCAGCCCCGCGCGTACCTGGTCGGCAAGGCGCCGGGATCGATTTCCCGGACGCCGACCGCATCAGTGTCGGTAGTCACCTGTCACCTCCTCGCTAGGCCCCTAACTAGAACACGTTACAGTTTTGTGGTCGGCATGCGCAATGACGGCAGCCCTGGCCGTGCCATTCGTGGGCCATTCACGGCTGCGCGTATATCTGAAAGATGCCGCTATTTTCTTTCGAGGGTCGCTCGCCTCAGGTTGACCCCACCGCGTTTGTCGCCCCCACCGCGACCTTGATCGGCGACGTCACGGTCGAGGCGGGGGCGTCGGTTTGGTTCAACGCCGTGCTACGTGGTGACTACGGACCCATCGTGGTCCGGGAGGGCGCCAATGTGCAGGACGGATCGGTGTTGCACGCGCCGCCGGGCGTCCCGGTCGACATCGGTCCGGGAGCGACGGTGGCGCATTTGTGTTGCATCCACGGGGCTCATGTCGGGCGCGAGGCGCTGATCGCCAACCATGCCACTGTCCTCGACGGCGTGGTGATCGGTGCGCGCAGCCTGATCGCCGCGCATTCGCTGGTAGTCGCCGGCACCCAGATTCCGGCCGGGGTGCTCGTGGTGGGCGCGCCAGCCCAGATAAAGGGCCCGATCACGGGCACCGGCGCGGAAATGTGGGTCAACGTCAATCCGCAGGCCTATCGGGAGTTGGCTCAGCGGCATCTGGCGGGACTGGAGTTCATTTAGAACCGTCGGTCGGCGAGCCGGTTAGCGAATCTTCTTGGTGCTCGCCGCCGCTTGGTCGATCTCCCAGTACGCGCGCAGCGCGGCCATCCGGCCGTCCGCCGTCGCCTTGTAGGTAAACACGCCCTCAGCGGTGACCTGGTAGTCGCCCGTGGTGATCAGGATGTGCCCGACGTTGGCCTCTTCGTTGCCGCACTGGTAGGTGTCGCGGAAGACAAACTCGATCCTGTCGGTCGGGGCGATGGCCTTGTCCCAGAACGCCGATATCGCAGCGCGGCCCCGGTGTCCCTTGCCTTCCGGGTCGAAGGGTGACGGCCCGATGGGGTCCTCGACGATGCCGTCGTCGTCGAACACCGCCAGCCAGGCGTCTTTGTCCCTGGCCATGACCGCCTCCCGGGATCGCCGGCCGGCCTCATGCGCGGGGTGCTTATCGGTCACGCGTCGGTCTTCACCGGTTTGTCGGCGCTGACCACCCACATGGAGTAGTACTGCGAGCCGCCGCCGTAGGCATGTCCCAATGCCTTTCGCGCACCCGGAACCTGATGATCCCCACCCTTGCCCATCACCTGGATCGCCGCCTCGGCGAAACGGATCAGGCCCGAGGCGCCGATCGGGTTCGACGACAGCACGCCGCCGGACGGGTTCACCGGAAGCTTTCCGCCCATTGCGGTCTCGCCGGCTTCGGTGAGCTTCCAACCTTCACCTTCGGCGGCAAACCCCAAACTCTCCAACCACATCGGCTCGAACCAGGAGAACGGCACGTAGATCTCCGCGACGTCGATCTCGTCGATCGGGCTGGTGATGCCGGCGCCCTTCCACAGCGCGGCGGCCGCGTCGCGGCTGGCCTGCGGGCTGACCTGGTCGCGCCCGGAGAACTGCAGCGGCTCGGTGCGCAGTGCGGTGGCGTGAATCCAGGCCACCGGATGTCCTTGCGCCAGATGGGCTTCGGCGCTCTCTTCGTTGCCGATCACCACGGCGGCGGCACCGTCGGAGGACGGGCAGGTCTCGTCGTAGCGGATCGGGTCCCACAACATCGGGGACTCCATCACCTTCTCGACGGTGATATCGGGCTGGTGCAGATGCGCCAACGGGTTGCGGGCCCCGTTGAGCCGGTCCTTGACCGCGACGATGGCGCCGATGTTCAGCGGTGCACCGGAACGGCGGATGTAGGACCGAACGTGCGGGGCGAAATACCCGCCTGCGCCCGCGCCCACCGGCTTGATGAACGGGATCGGAATCGACAACGCCCACATGGCATTCGACTCGGACTGCTTCTCCCAGGCCATCGCCAGCACGCGCCGGTACTTCCCCGACTGCACCAGGCTGGCCGCGACCACCGCGGTGGACCCGCCGACCGAACCCGCGGTGTGCACCCGGATCAGCGGCTTGCCGGTGGCGCCCATGGCGTCGG
>Ga0182012_10001443_pt1 | contig 26053 bp, 12 predicted proteins | sample 612S2SmetaG_FD_120486 | JGI IMG/M metagenome (GOLD analysis project Ga0182012, IMG submission 120486) | Permafrost microbial communities from Stordalen Mire, Sweden - 612S2S metaG | ecosystem: Environmental > Terrestrial > Soil > Wetlands > Permafrost | place: Sweden: Stordalen | collected...
GGCAGGTTCGATATTTTCGTGACCCGATTTGCCGGCCAACCGGCCAGCCTCTACATGAATGACGGCCACAACGAGTTTCAGGATGTCGCCGATCGCGCAGGCATCGCCGCTCCCACTTCGCCCCTCGTTAAATGGGGAACTAACTTTGCAGACTTCGACAACAGCGGCTGGCAGGATATTTTCATGGCATCGGGCAACTTTTCGACGTTGCTCGACGTGGCACCAGGCGAACCGCCTTTTGTCGAACCGATCGAGCTCCTGCTCAATCAAACCAACGGCACGTTCCGTGAGGTTGCCACTGATGCTGGATTGAATGCAGGGCCAATGAAATCGCGGAGGGGATCGGCAGTGGGCGATGTGAATAACGATGGAAAACTCGACATCCTGGTCTTCAACGTTGGCGCTCCGCCCTCGCTCTTTCTCAATGAAACCAAGAACGACAACCACTGGATCACACTGCATCTTGTGGGCACGAAGAGTAATCGGATGGCGATTGGCGCACGAGTCACTGTCACCACTGGCGACGTCAAACAGACGGATGAAGTTCGCGCGGGGGGAAGCTATCTCTCCACCAGCGACCCTCGCCTCCACTTCGGACTGGGCTCGGCTGCATCCTTTGACCGCATCCAAATCTTCTGGCCAAGCGGATTGCTCGAACAATTTCCTGGAGGCTCTGGCGATCGTTTTGTGTCATTGGTGGAAGGCAGCGGCACCGCATTGTTCCCAGTACCGGCGGCGCCAAAACGATAGGTGAGATGGCAGACTCGCGCGGCTTGTTGGCTTCGAAGTGGCATGATCTGATTGGAGCAAAGCGTTCGAACGCGAGGAGCCCGACCTGCACCCCTGCCGACTACGACCCGTGAAATAAAAGAAAGCGACTGGAGCTTTCGCTCCAGCCGCGTGCTGTGTGAACTAACTAACTCCCAAGGTGGCTTGCAATCAATATCCAGGCAAAGGGACTATGGAGCGACGGCCGTCCAGATATTGAGTGCGTTTGCGTTGTCGTCCACTGCGGCCAGCCGGAACGTTCCCCAGCCGATGTTATATGCGGCCACACCGAATGCGCCTCCATTGTTGGGATCGACGGACTGCTGAGCCAGAAACTGCCCTTCGGGCGTGTACTCCACCAGTTCGCTGGGCTGATTCGGATCTACGTTGGAGCCGTCGCTGTTGGCGACCACAAGGTTTCCATCCGGCAGAATTGTGATATCGAGCGGCCCGTGCAGGTGCACGCCGTCCTGAATCAGCAAAGTCGCCGTTTCAGTTGAGCTTGCCTTGGTTGCATTGGTGATCTTGTAGATTGCATTATCGGCCGATGAAGCAACATAGAGCGTGTCGTTCGAGGCGCTGTAGGCCAGACCCGATGGTCCCAATTCCAGGGCCGCAGGATCGCCACGGTGGTTGAAACCGTCGGCCAGAGTGATGACGGAGGCCGTGATTGCTCCGGCGTTGTAGGACAAATTGAATCGAGAGATGGTGCCGTTGAGAACATTGGACACGAAGACCTGTGCGGTCCCTGAAACGCCGTTTCCGACGTCGTGAATTGCCATTCCCCAAGGACCGTCGACCGTTGCAAGAGTGCCAAACGTTCCCAGGAATTGTCCATTGCTGTTCATGACGGCCAGTCTGCCTGCCTGTGCAGTGGCCGAGGTGCCATCGAGCGTTGGCAGGTTGCCGACGAGCACAATACCGTCAGAGAGCACGCCAAGCGCCGCTGAAAGCCCGCCTTGATTCTGTGGACTGGTAAAAAAAGTCGATACGTTGCCCGCCTTGTTCACGCGAATGATGGTGGTTCCCGTTCCTTGAAGGTTTTGATTATTGTTAAAGTTCGAAACCAGGATGTCACCCGGCTGCAAAATGCCGGTCTTAGGCAGGTTGCTGGGCGCAAACGCAACGCCGTAAGGGTTCACATCGCCGTTGGTTGGAACAGTGGAGACGGATGGCGGCAGGAGCGGGAAGATGCTCTGCGTGACCTGAGCGGACGCCGAAGAGGCAGCCGAGACAATGCCGACCAATGCTGCGGCGCCGGCAACCAGCAGTGGGCGCTTCGCGTGCGCTCTCCTGAAGAGAAAAGCAAGGAGAAGCAAGCCAGTGCCGAGCAGCAGCAGGGAGGATGGCTCTGGCGTTGCTGCAGTTTCGCTGACAGCGATGTTATCCACGGCGAAGTCGGTACCCGGGGTAGATAGCACGATGGAGTTGAATGCCGCTCCGGCAAAATCGAGCTCGCCTTCAGGAAAGGTGAACCCGTTAGGAACTGACCCGGTGGAAGATGCCGTTCCCACGGGATTGCCGTTCTCAAACGCGGTAAGAGTCAGTGGGGATGCCGCGCCAAAGTCAGCGGTGGCAAAGTCGAGTGTGAGCCCGTAGACCGTCTGGCTGAAGCCCACGTCGAGCGCCAGACCGTCTTGTCCCGCTGGGCCCGGATCCCCGAGCACATTGCCAGTGAGTGTGTTGAAGATGGTTGGAAAAACGACGAATCCACCGGGATCGGCGGAACTTGAAAAGGTTGCCGAGACGCCACCCACAGTGTCAGTAAATGTGGTGGAAGTTCCGAGGTTGTCGTTGTCGAAGTTGAAGATGGTGGAAGCATTTGCCGCAGTGCACATGCCCGCGAAGGCCATTGCGAAGGTCAGAAGTTTGAGAGGGGTGGGGATCATGTTTTGAACTCCTTTGTCTTGTTAAGCGACGCCGAACCTTAGATTCCCTCATCAATCTCAGCTTTTTTTTGTGTCCCACCGTAGAGCTCCTTTGAATGTGGCGCCGAAATCGCTCACGTCGCTCCCCGGGATGCTCATGGCCACTGACTGCCGATTTCAGGAAACCAAAAGATTCGATTGGGCTTGTCGATGTTTGAAAAAAGCGTGCGCTATAATTCGGGCAAGCCAGGCAGCGGGCATGCTGCTTCTTTATTCCTCATTTCCACCCTCTCGAATTCTCGATTCACTTTCCCACGGACAAAGGCTCGGTGGGCCGGGCGACTCAACTGCAAGCCGAAGCGCTGAATTGCATGGCAGGTGCTGGTGTTATGGAGATGCCTCCGAGTAGCCCCGCAATGACTCAGCTGCTCAAGCAATGGAGCAGCGGCGACAAGGCTGCGCTGGATAAGCTGATGCCGGTGGTTTATGACCAGCTGCACAAGCTGGCTTCTCGATGTCTGCGCTCTGAGCGGCCGGACCATACACTCCGCGCTACGGCCCTGGTTCACGAAGCGTACCTGCGGCTGATTGACGCCGATGTGGCCTGGCAGGATCGAATCCACTTTTTCGCTGTCTCTGCTCGGCTGCTGCGCCGTATTCTGGTGGACCACGCCAAGGCGAACAAACGCCAAAAGAGAGGTGGAGGTGCAGAGATGATTCCGCTCGACGAGGCAATTGTCGTGAGCCCTGACTCGACTGTCGGCCTGCTGGAATTGGATGCTGCAATGGAACGCCTTGCAGCCCAGGATCAACGCAAGAGCGAAATCGTGGAATTGCTTTGCTTCGGCGGGCTCACCTATGACGAGACGGCGGCGGCGCTGAAGATTTCGCCTGCAACGGTGCATCGCGAGATCAAGCTAGCCAAGGCGTGGCTTCATCGCGAACTCATAAAGAGCGATGCTTAAACAGGGACGGATATGCCCCATTCTCCGCAACGCTGGCGGCAGATCGAAGACCTCTTTCACGAGAGCCTGGCCATGCCCGAAGAATCGCGCGCAGGGTTTCTGAGGGAGCGCTGCGGAGACGATGCCGAGTTGCACACCGAAGTTGAGACGCTGCTCGAGTTCGAGGCTAAGCCTATGGACTTGATCGAGCAGCCGGTCATCAACGCAGCTCATGAGTTTGCCACCGGCTCGTCAAAGCAGCGCATCGCACCCGGCAACGTCATAGGCCATTACGAGATCGACTCTTTCATTGGCGCGGGCGGGATGGGCCAGGTTTATCTTGCGCAGGATGCGATGCTTGGACGAAAGGTCGCTCTCAAAGTTCTTGCTCCCGCTTTGGCAAACGATGAACGCGGCTTGCGGCGTTTTGAAAAGGAGGCTCGCGCCGCCTCCGCCCTCAATCATCCAAATATTCTGACCATTCATGAGTTCGGCCAGTCCAACAGAGTTCATTTCATCGCTTCAGAGTATGTGGATGGTCCGACTCTGCGGCAAATGCTGGCTGGCGGTGGGCTGCCTGTTGAAACTGCAATCGAAATCGCCGCGCAGATCGCCAAGGCACTCGAAGCCGCTCATGCCTCAGGAATTGTCCATCGCGACATCAAGCCGGAAAACATCATGGTGCGTGGCGATCGTCTGGTCAAGGTACTGGATTTTGGCATCGTGAAACTCATCGAATCGCAATCAATGCAGCCCGGATATCCTGCAGCACTCGCCGCATCCGTCTCCATCAGTCAGGCAGGTCTTGTCATCGGTTCGGCGAGGTACATGTCTCCCGAACAGGCGCGAGGGCTGGAGGTTGACGCGAGAAGTGACATCTTCAGCCTCGGGGTGGTCCTTTACGAGATGATCGCCGGCAAGGCCGCATTCGATGGCGCAACCATCAGCGACGTCATCGCCGAGATTCTGAAGGGAACGCCTGAAAGTCTCAGCAAAATCGCTCCGGACACACCGGGCGAAATTCAGGAGATCATTGCCAAGGCAACAAGCAAAGGTTGCGAGTCTCGCTATCAAACTGTTAGGGAAATGCTCGACGCTCTGCAAATGGCATCGAGAGGTATGTCGTTGCGGGCTGGACACGCCAGCGCCAGGAGCGGCAACGAGCAATTGCGCCCGGCAGCGCAGCGAGTTTCCCAGGCCGCCGGGCTTACGGTGGCTGCCATCACCAACAAAGGTGGTCCTTTGGACCGACCTGGATGGTTGAACGTGAAAGCGAGATTGCTTGCTGTTTCGGCTGTGCTTGCTTCGCTGCTGATCTTGGGAGCAGTCCTGTTGTTACGGCACAGAGACGTTGCTCCGCCAGGTGTGCAGGCTCATTCACACACCCTGGCTATACTTCCGTTTCGTAACCTTCGGCAGGACCCGTCGCTCGACTATCTCGGGTTTTCGCTCTCTGACGCAATTATCACCAGGCTGGGCTCTGTAGTTTCGCTCACAGTACGGCCGTCCTCCTCAATCGAGCGTTACCGAAATCAAGACGTCGATCCTCACAGGGTTGGCGATGAGTTGGACGCCGACACAGTGCTAACCGGTAGCTTTATAAAGGACGGGGACGACCTGAGAATTACAACGCAGCTGATCGACTTGAAGCCCAACAAGATTGTGTGGCGGGACTCGATCGACGTGAAGTTCGACAAGCTGCTGACAGTGCAGGACCACGTTTCGCAAGAGATTGTAAAAGGGTTGCAGCTGAACCTTACACCTGCCGAAGCTGAGACTCTGTCTCTCGAGAAGCCGGTGGATCAGCAGGCCTACGAAGACTATTTGCGCGGCATCGATCTCTATTCCATGAACGATTTTGCCGCAGCCATCACGATGCTGGAGAAATCGGCATCCATCGATCCGAAATACGCGTTGACATGGGCACATCTGGGCAAGGCGTATACAACCAGCGCGACGCTGCGGATGGGTGGGCGCGAGCAATATGACAAAGCGCAAGCCGCTTACCTCAAGGCGATTGCTCTCAACGCAAAGTTACCCGAGCCGCGCATCTACATGGCGAACATGCTTACGGATACCGGCAGGGTTGAACAAGCAGTGCCGCTGTTGCGAACGGCACTGGAATCGAGCCCCAACAACGCTGAGCTGCATTGGGAACTGGGCTATGCCTATCGCTTCGCCGGAATGTTGCCGGAATCCGTTGCCGAATGTGAGAAGGCTCGGCAGATCGATCCGCAAGTGAAGATGAACAGCTCTGCGATGAACGCGTTTTTATATCTGGGGGAATACGAGAAGTTTTTGAGTAGCCTTCCTGAGGATGGCTCAGCTTACATTTTGTTCTACCGCGGCTTCGGCGAATATTACCTGCACCACACAGAGCAAGCGGTCCACGACTTTGACCGTGCCTACGAGATGGAGCCGGCGCTGCTTCCCGCCAGGGTTGGCAAAGCGCTCAGCGAGCTGAATACGGGACGAAGGGCTGCCGCGAATCAACTGCTGCATCAAACCTGGGACGAGATGGAGGACCGGGGGGTGAGCGACGCCGAAAGCATGTACAAGGTAGCGCAGGCGTTCGCCGTCGCGGGCGACAAGCAAGCTGCACTTCACGCCCTGAGCCACACTATTGAAGGTGGGTTCTTCTGCTACTCGTGCTTCGATACAGACCCGCTGCTGTCGGGCCTGCGCAGCGAACCAGAGTTTCAGAGGCTGAAGGACGTTGCCCGGCATCGGCGGGATGAATTCAAGTCGCGGTTTTTCTAATCAAACCAAGGCCCATTTACGAAAGCGCCACCTTCGTCGGATCGCACCGTTGAGCACGAGCGGCCCCTATTGCCTTATGGAGTCTCATCTTTCCTGCTTGCTGGTCTGATCGAGGAAAGTGGAGTTTGAGACGCTGATTTCGCTTCCATCGGACTCAAGAATGGTGTGGGTAGCCGCGTGTGGGATGTGATCAAAGCGACCGACGCTTCTTACTCCGACCTGCATCACGAGATGAACACCATAGGCGGCGAGACGCAGTCTTACACCATCAAGTCAGGCGACAACCTTTCCAGGATTGCCAGGCGCTTTTATGGCGACGCTGACAAGTACAACGGAATCGCAGAAGCCAATGGCATTGATGACCCCGACAAGATCCGGGTGGGCCAGGAACTCACTCTAAAAGTCCTCTCCTAGTGCAAGCCCGCGTCGTCCTCCTGCTCAGCCCTCCCTCAGAGGACTACGGTCGGGATTAGGAGAGGGGCCCAACCGCAAATGGCGATAGTTGCCGGAGCGGTGAACGAGCCAGGGAATCGAAAAGCATTCAAGGTTCCCTGCTCCTGGGTCGTGAGATGGTTAACGAAACAAAGATTGGACCTGCTCGGCGGCATTGTCTGGGACGACGAGAGCCACTCCGCAACGGTCAGTGCGGCCAAGTCGACGAACAGGTTCCTGGCACTCGATCCGGGGGAGAACTACGTCCGCGAGACTGGCATTGGAATCATGCTCACACGTGAACTAGCCCGCGCTGGATTGCGGTAACGACGGCTTGCGTTCTGTCGCTCACGTTGAGACGCATAAGAATGACGCTTACGTGGCACTTCACGGTGGACTCTGTGATCCCAAGTTCGGTAGCGATCTCCTTATTGCTCTTTCCACCGGCGATAAGAGTGAGGACTTCGCGCTCACGCGCACTCAGCTCGGAGTTGGGCAGGCGGGAAGACAGTGCCTGCGTTACCGGGGTGGGCAGGAACCGCCCCCCCGCGTGGACGCGGCGCAACGCACTCACGAGCGCTTCGTGGGGCATGCCCTTGATGATGTAGCTTCGAGCCCCGGCCTGCAATGCCTGGTGGATGTCTTCATCGCCCTCGTAGGTAGTGAGCACAACGAACTTGGCGCCTCGATGGCGGGAGACAAGGATCTTGATTGCTTCAACTCCACTCATCCCCGGAAGGCGCAGATCCATGAGAGTGATGTCGGGAAGATGCTTCTCGAATAGCTCAATCGCCTCTTCGCCGCTGCCGGCCTGGGCAACCGCGGTCATATCAGGCGTGGCCTCGATGATGGCAGATATGCCGATGCGCATGATCGGATGATCGTCAACGACAAGGACCCGTATTTTGCCGGCTGGTTTCACTTCTTCGTTCTGGTCCATTTCTGATCTCCGAGCTTTGCTTGTCAATCTTCCCCCTCATACTGCTGGTGCTAAGGGGGGGAATGGTCACAGACGGAGATGGCCGGAAGGACTTTTTCCTGTTTGTCAAAGGAACCGCGGAGGATCGAATCGCTTTGACCGGCCGGTTCCGACCAGAATACGCCTTGTCCGCAGCAATGCGGAATGGAACTGGCAGTGGGCTTCCAATCGGGAAGTAAACGCAAACCTGCGGAGTCCATGGTCACCGGCTTCCGGTGTCGATCACCAGTTCGTATTCGGGCACCAGCCGGATCGAGTCGAGCCTGTCGATCTGGCCATTGGCGGAAAACTCAGCTGGGCTTGGAAACTCCTGGTAAATCGGCGCGTCCTTGCGGAGTGGAAGGATTTGCAGTTCAAACTTGCCCGCGTTCCCTGGATCGAGGAAGCGGCGCAGTCCAATGGACCAGGTCAGGCCGTTGTAAAAATCGTCGGTGAGGAGGCGATGATTGGAATACAGCCTCGCGACATCGCCCTGGTATCTGATCACCAGGAACAAATCGCTCAGATGAGACATGTCCGCTGGGGCAACGGTGATTGCCCATTTGGCAGCCTGCGGCAACTCGGAATCGGGTGGGGCCTGTGCGACACCATGCTTCCGCCAGGAGAAGGTCGGCCCGAGCTTCACAGGAGGAACATCGGCAGCGGGCTGAAGGAGCCGATACTCGATGTTGGCTCCGCTTTTCTGAGTTGCAGCCGTGAACGAAGCAAGCTGGGCCGAGTTGGCCGCTTGTGAGAGGGGCAGGCTGCCCTGCAAGGGAGCGGCTGGCAGCGGCGCGATGTCAAACGCAAACTGCGGAACTTCGCGCGAGCGAAGCCAGATGCGGCCCGGTTGCGAATCTGCATCGGCAAAGAAATCCTGCGCGGTAAACAGCAGGTGGTCGGCGCCGGCAATGCGGATCTTCCAGGCGTTTTCTGCTTCTTCCTGTTTCAGAAGGACGAGACGAACCTGCTTGCCATCGCTCGATACAAGGTCGATCCAGGACTTCTCGCCGGGATTTACTCCGCGGACGTATGTGGTGCCAGCATCCGTGACAGTTTCTCCACTTGAGGTCTGGATTGTTCGGATGCCTGATGCATCAAAGGCGAACTCAGCGGGGATTCCGCTTGCTTGCACGAAATAGATCGTGCTGCCGGAAGCGGAAGCCAGGCGGGTGAACAGTTGTGCACTGGCAAATCTAAGGCCGATGCCATCTAGGTTGAGATTGAAGGGCCAAATGAAGTACGCACCCGATGGCAGATCCAGAGGATGCGAGGGCAGGTGCAGGGTGCCCCCGGGAGTTCGAATCTCAAACTGCACGGCCGGCCGCGCAGGCATTGGGTAACCGCGCGCGTAGTTGTTCACAAAGAGGAAACCGGAGTCGCCACGGGAACGGACTGAGGCGCGCGTCACGGTCAGATCCGATGGGCCGATCGGCGACACCTCCGGGGCGTGCACCTGCATCGGCGCAAGCTCCGCCCCAAAGTCGTTGACGAAATACTGAAAGACCTTCAGCTTGCGGAAAGACTCGCGTTCCTGGCCGAACTCACCGAGAGGCGCTTGAAAGTCGTAGGACTTGATCGGGACATCGTTTGGGTAGTCAGTGGCCTGGGATTCCTGAAGCGTGGAAAGGCGGCCGTCGGGGTTTTCCCCTCCCTGGAACATGTATGTTCCGTAGAGGTTCACACCGGAGCCAACCAGCACCGGAAACAAGGAGGCGACGTCATCCGGCTGAATCACCGGACGGCGGTGGTAAGTGTCCTGGTTGCCACCGCCGACCTCAGCGGTTAGATAGGGCAGGGTGCCTGCCATAGGGTGCGGATCATGGGGCGTTGCGGGGTTGCCGGCTGCGCCCATATTGGCGGTTACGCGATCCCTGAAGCGAAACGCATAGACCTCCTGCGGCGGGAGTTTGGTCAAGGAGCCATCCCACGGCGCAGAGGGATATCCGCCGAAAAGAGGAAGCACAGCACCGCTCGGGACGACCGCATTGTCCCATCCTGTAACGAAGTAGAGCGGAACATTGAGCCCATTCTTCAGGGCGAGTTCTTTGAGCTTGAGGATGTGCTCCTCTCCAGCGCCGGGTCCCCGGAGCGAGTACTCATTCTCGAGTTGGATTCCGATGACCGGACCGCCATCTTTCCAGTGCAAACCGTCGAGCTGTTTGCTTACCTCCTGATACCAGTGGTTCACCGAATCAAGGTAGGCCGGATCGTTTACCCTTGTGGGGCCCTGAGCGAGAACCCAGTCAGGGAACCCGCCATTGCGTACCTCACCGTGGTCCCATGGACCGATGCGCGCCACAAGTAGCATCCCATGCCTGGAGCACAATTCGGCAAAGGCATGCAGGTCACGCTGACCTGTCCAGTCGAATTGGCCTTTTACCTCCTCGTGATGTATCCAGATGACGTAGGCCGCGACGATGTTCACGCCCGCGGCCTTCATCTTCAGGATCTCTTCTTCCCATTGCGCGCGAGGATAACGGGAGAAGTGGAACTCGCCCATCACAGGCAGCCAGGGAGATCCATTCAGCGTGAGATAGCGGCTGTTGAGGCCAATGACTGCTCCGGTTGGAGACTCTGCAGAGCCCAGGTCATAAGATGGCGGCGACGGCTCTGTGAAAAGCGCACTCGCATCGAAGCGGACCTCGCTCACGTTCTGCGCAGAAGCTAGCATCCCGGTGAGTAACAAAGCAGACACCAACAAAATCGTGCCAATTCTTGAGGAGTTGCTGGAGTGTGCCAGGTGCCGATTGAGAAATGGATTAGAACGAATCATTGGGAATGGCTCCGAATCTGCGGATCGTTCAGCGAATCGACTTCATGCGCCAACACGAGAGAGAAAGACAACTCTAGTCCTTTGTTCCATTAACTCGAATCCGCCGAAAGTCGGAATGAAGTGAGAATCCCGGAAGGTCAGGGAAACTCGTGCGTGGTGCAAGGTATACTGGGCGCCGCCATGAAAACATGCTGTCGAATCGCTGTATGCGTGCTGGTCTGGCTTGCTGCCTGCAGGTGCGCATCAGCCGACGGGTTTTCCGGCTACACCGAGCGCTTCTGGCAGGCCCCCGACGGACTACCGGAGCAAACCGTTCAGGCCTTTGCGCAGACCGGGGATGGATTTCTCTGGATAGGCACAACAGGCGGGCTGCTGCGCTTCGATGGCGCGCACTTCACGGTCTTCGATCGGCAAAACACTCCCGCACTGAGGGAAAACAGTGTGTTTTGCCTCATGGTGGCGAAGGACGGCACTCTTTGGGTCGGAACCGAGGGCGGAGGCGTTGTGAGCTACGCTCAGGGGCGGTTTCGTTCCTGGCCTGGAGTCGGAGGGCTGACCTCCGACTTTGTCCGTGTGATCAAACAAGATGACGACGGCACCATCTGGGCAGGTACGGACGGAGGTTTACTTCGCCTGTCGGGAGACCATTTTTCCCGCATAGACGGCACCGGCAACATTCCGGTTTTGTCCGTTCATTCCATCTGCCGCGACAGGGACGGGCATCTCTGGGTTGGTGGGTCAAGATTAATAACGATCGACGGCAGTTCCTCCAGAAATTATTCGCTTGGCGTGGAATCGAGCCAGAATCAGGTGAAGTCGATTTTGCAGACGAGCGATGGGAGTTTGTGGGTTGGCACCGTGTCGGGATTGAATCGAATGCGACCTGGGCAGGATCGGTTCGATCGCGTTGCGGGAATCAGCAGCACTGTTCGGGTCCTTCGCCAAACACCAGATGGACTTCTCTGGGTGGGCACCATTGGGCAGGGAGTCTTCACCTTGGCCGGGGACAAACTGACCCAGATAACAGCGCCTTCTGCACTGCCCAGCAATACTGTCCTGAATCTATTTGAGGATAAGGAGGAGAACTTCTGGATTGGCACCCAGACGGGAATGGCCCGCCTGACTCGATCCAAGGTAAACATCGTTCCCCTGCCACAAGCCAACGATTCCGATTTCGAATCGATCTACGAGGATAGCGATGGAAGTTTCTGGATCGGATCTACTCAGTTGTTCCAAATGCGCAACGGTGCTCTGACCGAGCGGGTACTGCCTGGAATGCACGGCATCCACGTTCGCAACATCTACCGCGATCGCTCCGGGGCGCTCTGGGCAGGTACCGACGGAGATGGCATCTTTCGGTTTGAAGGAATCAAGGCCACTCGCTGGACCACTCGAGACGGACTATCCAATAACTTCATCCGGGCCATGGCACAGGATCGGGATAAGAGTATGTGGGTCGCCACCGATAATGGCCTCAACCACATGATTTACGATCGCGGGCATGTGAGGATCGTCAGCTACGAGACCGAGCAGGGGCTCGCATATAACAGCACACGCTGCCTCCTTGAGGACAAGCGAGGCGACCTTTGGATCGGCACCGACCGCGGCGTGAGCCATTTGCACGATGGGGCATTTGTTCAGGATCCCGCAACCGCGGCCATGGCGCAGATGAAGGTCTGGGCCATTCACGAGGACTCGGACGGAGGGCTCTGGTTTGGCACAAGGAACAATGGCCTCTTCAGATTCCGATCTGGCATTCTCGCTCAGTTCACCTCTGCGGATGGCCTGGCAAGCAACGCCATATACAAGATCCTGGAGGACAGCGGCAGCCACCTGTGGATGAGCGGCCCCAACGGCATTTCGATGGTCAACCGGCCGGAGCTCGACGCGCAGGCAGGGGCACAGAAGCGCCAGATTGCGCCGACGTTCTTCTCCATTGCAGAGATGGCCGCAAATACCGAAATCTATGGTGGCACGGAGTCTTCTGGATGCATCACTGCTGCGGGCGATGTGTGGTTTCCCAGCAATCGCGGACCAATCCACATTCTTCCGTATCAGCGCTCATCGCTCGCAGCGCCCCCGCTGCAAATCGAACGGATTTTGGCGGACGGACAACCTGTCCCAATGACCGGGCCGATCGATTTGCAGCCTGCCAATACCCGTCTGCAATTGACCTTTGAGCCTATTCAATTGCGATCTCAGGATGGTCTCCGCTTCCGGTACATGCTTGCGGCATTCGACAAGGACTTCGGTCCGGCCACTGCATCACGCACCGCTGATTACACGAACCTGCCGCCGGGAACCTACACCTTCCACGTCAGAGCATTCGAAGTGAGCAACCCGGACGCAGTGACTGAAGCTTCGGTTGTGATCGTCCAGCGCCCCTTCTTTTACCGGACTTGGTGGTTCAGTTCAGCCTGTCTCGCCCTGGTGCTGCTGTTGATCTATGCAATTTATCAGTATCGAGTGCGCCATGTGCGGGCGCGTTTTGAGGCAGTGCTTGAAGAGCGCAGCCGGCTGGCTCGCGAGATGCACGACACGGTGATTCAGGGCTGTACCGGTGTTTCCGCCTTGCTGGAGGCTGTTGCCATGGAGGAGGAGAGCCAGCACATGGAGACTGGCCTGATGGATGTTGCTCGCCATCAGTTGCGCACCACAATCGCGGAAGCGCGCGAAGCAGTTTGGAATCTTCGCCACGAGGACGCGGGGGCGGGCAAGCTCGCTGAGAACATTGGCGCGATGGCTACCCAGGTCGGAGCTGAATTCCATCTTCGAGTCACCTGTTCCACCGTCGGCACACCCTTTGTGATCAGCCCTCCCATGGCGCACGATCTGCTCATGATTGCCCGCGAAGCGGTGTGCAACGCAGCTCTTCACGGGCGTCCATCGCGTATTGAGGTTGGTATCGAATTTGCGGGCCGTGAGATCGCATTGACCGTTTCCGATGATGGCTGCGGCTTCGACCCGCGGCAGGGAGAGTCGCAAAACGACCATCACTTTGGCCTTCGAGGGATGCGTGAGAGGGCAAGCCGATGGGGCGGAAAGTTCAAGATTACGAGTAAGCCCGGCGGTGGCTCGCTGGTTGAGGCGCGTCTGACACGCCGGGCCTGATTCTGAATTTGTCTTGCTGTTCAATTGAGCCAGTCAGAGCGAAATCAATTCCTTAAGGAAACTCCGATCAAGGAACAATCGGGACAGATTGCACGTTCTTTCGCGCCTGGAGAGCAGCATTGCGCTGTGTCTCCCGATATGGCTGACGTTCAGCGTATAAAGTCAGGCGGAACCGAATAGCCGACGCAAGCGCCTTTTCTTTTCGATCATCGGCGAGTACCAGGGCGCGCGAGGCATATTCAGCGGCACGGGTAAAACTGCCTTGTTCGGCAACTGCTGCAGCGAGAATATCCAGCGTATTCGGATCGTCCGCGAGGTTCTGAGCATTTGCCTGCTCGGCAAGCCGCTCCGCTTCCGCTCCATTCCTCACAGTGGCATCGGGCGCCGTGGCGAGCAGCCACGCCATACCGGAAATCGCACTTGTTCTCCCAGGGTCGATTTCCAATGCCCTTCGCCAATGCTCAAGAGCGCCGGACCAGTTGCCCAGTGTTTCGAACGCTCCTGCAAGCGCCTCCTCGGCAGGGGCAAATCTTGCCTTGATTGCGATGGCCGTCTGAAGTTCCGGCACTGCCTCCGGTGCTCGGCCTTGCTCAAGCAGGAACTTGCCCAGCACAAGATGGTTTTCAAGCAGCCCGGGATTGAGTCGCACCGAGTGGCGCAGGTGCACGAATGCCTCGGCGGTTTCTCCCTCCACATAGAGTGAGATCCCCAACCCATTTTGCACCTTGGCGTTCTCGGGTTCGATGGTTGCCGCCTTCTTCCACACGGCAAGGGCCTCACGATTCTTCCCTTGCTCTTCAAGATGCATTGCCTGGTCGATCAACTTGTACATCTCAACCGCCGGAACCTGGATCTCCTCAATGCCATCTCCGGCGGTGTTGACGAATTCGGGGAGATTCACCGCGCGATTCGACGCGGTAGCACCATCGATCAGAATTGCTGGGCTGGAGTTTCCGTCATCGTCGAGGTGAGTCAGATACATCTGCGTGTATGGGGACCGAGCCTTCGATGAGAAGACCAGCCATCGCCCGTTCGGTGAAAAACTGTGCCACGAATTCATCAGCGATGTATTCGCACGAAGACGCCTCGCCTCACCACCGGCGAGTGGAACGATGTAGAGCTGGCTATCCGGTCGCATCAGCTGGCCGTTGCGGCATTGCACAAAAACCACCCACTTGCCATCCGGTGAGACCTTGGGAAAGTTGTTGCTCATCCCGTTCTGTGAGGCACCTGCGATCGGCTCCGGCGTTCCCCCGCGTCCGTTGTTGAATTGAATCCGGTAGAGATCGTACTGAATCTGCGTTTCATTCGGATCGTTGGCGTGTAAAGCTGCCCTCTGACCTGGCCGATAGGGATCGCGAGCTTCAGCACGCGCAAACAAGATCGTCTTGCCGTCCGGCGACCATACCCCGTCGGTCTGCACATAGCGAGGATCGTCCGCTCCCGGCAGCGGCTCACGCTTGCCCGTTGTCCGGTCGTACCACTCCAGAATCCCGCGCGTAGGAAAGAAGACCTGTAAGAACCGATAGTCCTTGAAGTTGGTGATGTAGTAAGTGCGCGGAACATCGAGCGAACGCGGGGCAAACGTGCTGAGGACGTAGCGTCCATCAGGTGAGACCTGCGACATGAATCCAACTCGCGTCGAACCTGGCTCGCCGTCCTTGTTCCATTGGACGACGTCCTTGTTCTGAATCGAAATGCGACGCTGGACTCGAACAAGAGCGTAAAGCCCCTTGTCATTTGCGGGGCCGTCCACGTCGATGCCCATGGACTTGCCGTCGCGTGAGAACGAGTGACAGTTCGCGCAAGTAGGCATACCCGTGAGCACGGTGCGGCTCTCCGATTGACGGATATCACGCAGTCGCCAGCGAATGAGATGAATGGCCGCAGGAGAAAGTGGCTGCACCGTCCCGTTCGCTCCTTCACTGGGCATGAGCGGAACATCTCGGTAAAAAATAGGCGCGCCCACCGGATCTGAGGAGGTGGTTATCGATATTCGCGCGGCGGATACTTTGGTCTGGTCGCGATATCCAGTGATCGTCACAGTGGCCGGTTTTGCAGCTGAGTGCAACTGAATCGTCTTCCAGGTCTCCGGATCCGGAGTCCACGTCCAGGATGCTGCCAGTTGTGGAGTGAGTTGAGGCAGCTCGTTGGTATTGCTCACAGCATCAGGATCGATTGCACCAATGCGCATCCTCTCACCCTTTGCCTGGACGTGAATTGGCGGCGCCTGGTCAGCGAATGACACATCTAGGGTCCACGATGACGCTGGGCCATCGCGCCAGAGGACGGTGGGCGGCGTGATGCCCGGAGGAAAGATGGAACCATCCTCAGGGTAGTCAATGGAGATCGGCCAGAGGGCGGATTCGGACTGCGCGGAAGAACTGGAGGAAGAGCCCAGCAGCGCCTGTCCGCGAACATCATGAATTGGAAGGAAGGAAGCAAAGACTAGAACCGCGGCAACGATGAAAAAGGCTACGGGGACAAAGCGCCTCGATCCACTCGAAGATCGGAAGCCTTGACCGAGCATTCATTCCTCCACAAGAGCCACGCTCGAGCTGTGACCAATCTTCACTTTAATTGTTGCGGCACACGAGCGTCGGGATCTGGCGGACTGATAGCGTGCGGCCCGCCCAAAAATAGAGATGGCCTGGGCAGCGATGGGATCGCCGCCCAGGCCAGTTGGGAACAAGGTTAGAAGGTGAACTTCATAGCTGCCTGGCCGACACGCGTGCTGTTCGATGTGCCGCCAAAGCCACCGTTGAAGCAGTTGATCTGTCCCCCGCACGAGTCCCCGCCCGCGTCGCCCGGACTTGCGTCTGGATTGCCCATGATTGGGTGGTTCAACGCGTTATACAGCTCGAACCGGAACTGAAGCTCGTAGCGCTCGAAGAGCGTCCAGTTCTTCATCAGCGACGAATCGACGTTGAAGCCCGGAGGTCCCTGAATGATGTTGCGGCCGCTGTTTCCAAAGGTCCCGTCGTGACGGGTGGTAAACGCAGCGGTGTTGTAGTACTGCTTGGTCCATTGTGCGCGCCCGCCCTTGCGAACGTTAAGCGGTACTCCGGGGACCCGGTCGGCACGGTCGCCACTACAGCCCTGAATGCAACCATCGCCTTTCCCGAGTTCACCATAGGCTGCATTGCTGTTGCCGCTGCCTATGCTGAACGGTGTGCCCGATTGCCAGGTAATGATGGGGCTGATCTCCCAGCCTCCCAACAGTTCCCGCATCAGCAGGCTCTGCCCCTTCAACTCCGGTGTGCGATAGATGAAGTTGCTGGTCCAGGTAAAGGGGATATTCGCGTTGGAGAGGCCACGGCTCCAGCGCAGGTTCCTCGGGTTGTTGATTCCATTGGTGTTCGCTGCAATGTTGGCGGCACTGGCCACGTCGATTGTTTTGGCCCAGGTAAAGCTCGACTGCCCCTGGAGCCCGCGGGTCATATGCCGCTGAACGTTGATTTGCAGCGACTGATAGCTTGCTGTTGCGCCGCTGTCGTACTCCAGAATCTGAGTGAAGCTGGAGTATGGAGCCACAGCCAGCTTGAGGGTGCCGTTGCTGACATTGGCCTGAGTCGAAGTCGGGCAGTTGCTGTTGTTGTAGTAGGTGCAGAAGCTGTAGCCGGCGAAATTGTCATCCTGCACGTACGACTGGTGGTAGGACTCGCTGCCGACGTAGGCAACGCGCAGGGCCGTGGCCGAGTCCAACTGCTGCTCGATCGAGGCATTCCAGGCCTGGGTCTTACCCGACTTGAAATTGCGGCTGAACGAATCCTGCTCGTAAACCGGACCCGGAACCGGGGAGTTTGTCGGTGCATGGTACGTCGGGTTGGCCCATGGAATCTTTCCTTGGCCGGTCCCGAATGGATCGCCATTGGGTGTATCGAATGACGAGGTCGCCCATGGATTGTGGAAGTTCTCGAATCCAGCGACTGTTTGGCCGCTGTTTGGCGTGCATGTCGCGGATATTCCACCCGCGGAGCAGAGTGGGGTGTTCGACGGCGCCGGCGGGCTGAATGCCGGTGCAATGGGCGCCACATCGACGACGTGGTTGTAATCGGAGTAAGGCACTGGCGCACTGAACATGCCAAATGCTGCGTGGACTGAGGTGCGCGGGAACTTCTTTGGCTGGAAGGCAACGCCGACGCGCGGCTCAAAGAAGTTAATACTGCTGGGACGCAACGCGTCGTCCACACCCTGGTCGCCGGGGTACACCATGCCCACTGGCGCCGCGGGATAGATGACGCTCTGCTGACCGGCCACGAAAGCCGAACCGCGGCCGCCAACGGAGCGAGGTGCAAAGTCAGGATCCCAGCGCAGGCCGAGCGTGAGGGTCAAGCCGGGCTTTACCCTGAACTCATCGTTGACGTAGGGGTCAATTTGCCAGCCTTGGATGTCAGCCAGTTCGCCTGCACCCTGCTCGTAGCCACTCATGTAGCCGAGCATCCAGTCAGCAAGGCCGTTGCCGGTGTATCCGCCGCCAAAGTCGATAATGGCGTCTGCCGGGTAGTTGGACGCGTTTTCGACTGCCCGCTGATGCTGCAGATCGATACCCACCGACAAGGTGTGACGTGGGATGGTCTTGATAAGGGTGTCGGATATGCCCTCGGTCATGCGGACTTCGCTGGAGGGCTCAGTCCACCCGCCGTTGAATCCGTTATTGACCCAGAAGCCTTCCATGTAGCAGACCGGCTCGATGATGCTGATAAAGCGCGACCAGCACATGTTCTTGCCGGCCTTGTCCACCGTGGGAGTTCCGTTGTGCGCGCTTTGTTCGGTCCACAGAACAGTGGCGGTATTGACTGTGGTCGGATTCACTGTCCAGGTGTGCTGCAAGATTTCGTTGAAATACCACATATTCTCGCCGAACGTCTGGTTCCAGTTATTCAGGTTCAAGACGGAGAGAACATTGCCCGGCGTGTCACCGGCGGGCTGAACGTACTTGTCGACGAACGAGCGCAATGAAACACGCTGGCTCTTGGACAGATCGTAGTCAATGCGGCTTGTGTATTCGTCGTATGTCTGGTTCGCCAATGCAGCCGATCCATAAAGCAATTGGCCGGCCAGATTCTGGGCGCCAGAGGTCGGATTCGATGTCCCTGATGCAGGGCCGCTATGGCCGGGAAGGCCATCGTTAGTGAACTGCACTGCTACCGGATCAAGAGCAGCTGCGCCGCCGATTACCTGGTTAGGCTTGCCATTCACGGTCTGGAACGGTCCGTTGAGCCATCCGCAGTTTGTGGTTTGCTGTGCCGGAGCTACACCATACCCAGAGCCGCAGTTGGAGTTGTGTGCCTGTGCGTAATCGATGAGGCCGCTGAAGTCTCCGGACATCATCTGTACAGTGGGAGTTGAAGCGTTGTTATTGGATGTCCCTGGGCCCCCGACGACGACTGTGCCCTGGTAGTTGAAGAAGAAGAACAGCTTGTCCTTGAGGGCGGGTCCGCCGACATAGCCGCCGTACTGGTTACGCCGGAATGTATCCTGCGAATGGTTGTTCCAGTTCCCGGCGTCAAAATCCCCGTTGCGCATGAACTCAAAGAGGCCGCCGTGCCACTGATTGGTTCCGCTCTTGGTGGCCATGGAAACAACGCCGCCCGTCGAGAAGCCATAAATGGCGCTGAAGTTGTTTGTGATCAGCCGGAATTCCTGCGTGGCGTCGGTATTGGGCGTGGGACCATTGGAGCCCAGGTAGTTGTCCATGTTGGAGACGCCGTCCAGCATGTAATAGGTGCTTCCGATACGGCCGCCATTGGCGGAGGCGACAGACTCATTCGGGAAGGAGAACCCACCCTGCTGCCACGCAACACCGGCCTTGTTGCCGTCAACCATTCCCGGCGCAAGCAGCGCCAATGAAGAAGGATCGCGACCATTCAAAGGCAGATCGGTGACAGACTGCTGGTTGATCGACATGCCCAGTTCAGCGGTTTCGGTATTGATCAGCTCAGCGTCAGCCGTCACATTTACCGTCTCGCCCTTGGCAGTGGCCACCTTTAGATGCACATTTTGAGTGGCATACAGGTTGGCGTTGATCACGATACCCTTCTGCTGGTATTCGGCAAAGCTTGCCGCAGAGATCGACAGAGAATAGTTACCCGGTTGCAGCAGCTTGAACTGGTACACACCGGTCGTGTCCGTCTTCACTGTCTGCGGGTAGTTGGTATCAATATTTGTCAGGGTCACGGTAGCCCCTGCGATGGCCGCCCCCGAGGGATCAGTAATCTGGCCCGTCAAGCTTCCGGTTGTGCCTTGTCCTTGGACAAACACAACAGAAGTAATGAGGCCGACAACGATAACGAACAGCAACGCTCGTATGCGCTTTGCGTAGATCAACTGCATACTACCTCCTGAAGTAATCGCCCAACGACGCGAAAATGCAACGCGCACTCTCCAACTGTTAACCGGGGAGGATGCTGAAACCGTTTTCATTTTCGTCGGCCGCAGGACCCAAAGAGACGGGAATCTCGATTCCCGCTCTCGCCTGTCCTATCAATTACCGTTGGAAACGTTTGCTTTTTCCACGGCGAGTCGAACATTACGCTCGCCAGGCAACCCCATGTATCCGCCAAAAGTCGGATTGTGTTGCTTTTTTGGAAAGCGTTGAGGGACCTTGCTCACTAATTCGATTTAGTGAAGTCGCCCGTTCACCCGGCAACCGTAAAACATTGAGGGCGTGAGGGTTCAAGGACACGCTCCGACCAGCTAGACTTTCCCCCGGCCAGCCTGAAGGCCTGAAAAAGATTTATCTCAGGCTACCGCCCTCCATCGGGTGATAACCCCCGAATCCGACTTTCGACGGATGGCTCGGTATTTCGGAGGAATGTAGACTCCCGAGTGAGTTCTCACTACTTTTCCGCAGCGGGTTATTCTTGTGGGTGCGAGGTCACGTCGACGATGGATGCTCCGCGAAAGCCTGCTCTGAAATCGCTGATGCCAGCCGTCGACCGATTCGCAGTCGGTCCAAAACTCGCGGGAGCTACCCTGGCGGTAATTGGCCTCTGTTTCGCATCTTGCTCGTTCGCCGCAACACAATGCAGCGGTCCCCCGGCACTGGAAGCCCGCCTCAAAGCGAGTCCTGCACCCGAGACCTATGCCAGCCTGGGAACCTGGTTTGCGGATCAAAAGCAATTTGAATGCGCGGCGGCCTCCTTTGCCTCGGCTTCGCGGTTGCAGCCCAAGTCCGCTGCTTTCGCTTACCTTTGGGGGCTCAGTCTCTATTCTGCCGGCCAGGACGTAGCGGCGGTCGAGGCCCTGAAAAAGGCCAGCGAACTCGATCCCGGCGATATCCGGCCCCACCTCGTGCTCGGTGAGGAGATGGACCGGCTGAAGAGAACTGCGGATGCGGAAGCCGAATGGCGCGCGGCTCTCGCCATTGACCCTGACTCGGCGATCCCGCTAGAGAGCCTCTCACAGGATCTGATTGAGACAAAGGACTACGCATCTGTCGTTGCCCTGCTGAACAAGACCGGCAGCGGACGAACCAGATCGCCACGGCAATGCCTGAACCTGGGCATCGCCCTGGCCGGCATGGTGCGGCTGGAAGACGCAGTTCACGTGCTTCGCGAAGGCCTGAACACCGCCCCTGATTCCCTTCCCATCGCCAACGAGCTTGGCATCGTGCTCATCCTGCTAAGTCGCAACGAAGAAGCCTATGCTGTGTTCAATATGGCGCTTGCCGCACACCCGGATGACCTGCCAACACAACTGCTTTATCTGCACGCACTCATCACCGGTCATTCGGAGAAGGCTGCCGAACTGGCGCGAAAACTACTTGCCGCTCATCCAGACAATTGGGAGGCCCTTTATCTCAATTCGGTTCTGGAACAGCGCGATGGCGACGTTGCGGGTGCGCGCGCCCATCTTGAGCGATCCGTGGTCCTCAATCCCGATTCGAAAGAGGTGCAGCACGAGTTGGGGAGTGTGCTGGCGAGTCTTGGCGAGTTGCCCGCCGCGCGAGAACACCTTGAAAAGGCGATAGCCCTTGGCGACAATCAGCCTGAGGTTGAATACGACCTGGCCAAAGTTCTCCAGCGCCTTGGTGACACGGCCGCTGCACGGGAGAAGCTGGGCATCTATCAACAACTCAAGAAAGCCCAGTCCGACAGAACCCAGGCCGCCGGGAAGGCCGAGGTTGGCGACGAAGCGATGAAGACCGGCGATTCCACGAAAGCAATCGCGCTCTATAGGGAAGCCCTGGAGTCAAATCCCGACGAGCCACTGCTCTATTACAAGTTGAGCCGGGCGCTCGACAAGGCAAGCGACATCGAAGGCGAACGCGCGGCCCTGAAGCATGCCATTCAACTCAATCCGAATCTCGCTGAAGCGCAAGTCCAGATGGGCTTTCTTGCCGCTCGAGGCGGAGATGCGGCCGAGGCTGAGGGATACTTTCGAGCCGCGGTGAAGGCCTCTCCGTCACAAGTTGTCGCCTGGATCAACCTGTCCGCTACGCTGGCGAGCGAAGCCAAGTGGGATGACGCCAAACAGGCAGTGGGCCATGCGCTGGAGATTGACCCCGATAATGCGCAGGCCAGGGGACTCAGCCAGGCTATCTCCGACGCACATCCGGGGCCATGACAAAACGAGTCCTGCAATCCGAATATTGCGACCCCAGCGGCCATTGGTCCCGTCGCAGGCTTCTGCAAGCAACGCCCGGTGTAATGGCGGTTACGGCCCTCCCGGCGAGTCTGCTGGCGATGCAGGCCACATCGGCACCAGGGACTGCGTTCTCCAAGTTTGTCGACGTGTCGCAGGCGGCAGGCATGACTCAGGTGATGTTCTACGGAGAGGGCACAAGGGCCACTTATCTCACCGAAATCATGGGAGGCGGGTGCGCCTTTTTGGACTTCGACAACGACGGATGGCTGGATGTCTTCATTCTCGGTGGACGGCGGCTTGAGAGCGTGCCGCCGGGCGCCAGCAACAGGCTCTACAAAAATAACCGCGACGGCACCTTCACAGACGTCACCGCGCAAGCTGGGCTGATCGACGCAGGTTGGGCCGTGGGCGTTTGTGTTGGCGACTACAACAACGATGGCTTCGAAGATCTCTTTCTAACCTACTTTGGTCAGAACCGCCTCTATCGCAACAACGGCAATGGAACATTCACCGATGTGACGCAGCAGGCGGGGCTCGGCTCGGCAACGGTTCGCTTCGGGTCGGGTTGCACATTTCTGGATTACAATCGCGACGGTTGGATCGACCTCTTTGTCTCGAACTACGCCGACGTCGATCTCGCCAAAATGCCCACACCCTCGCTTGAGCGGCCCAACTGCAACTTTCTAGGCGTGCCAGTCAACTGCGGGCCCAGTGGCCTCCCCTTGCCAACCCATCTTCTCTATCGAAACAACGGAAACGGAACATTCACCGATGTATCAAAAGAGTCGGGCGTGGCCGCGATGCGCGGGTCCTACGGCTTAACCGCCGCAGCCTATGACATCGACGAAGATGGATGGCCAGACATTCTGGTGGCCTGCGACTCCACGCCAAGTCTGGTGCTGATGAACAACCATGACGGCACCTTCCGTGAAGAGGCTCTGCTGCGCGGGCTGGCTCTGAGTGAGGATGGAAGAGAGATGGCTGGAATGGGCGTCTCCGTCGGCGACTACGATTGCGACGGGCGTCTCGATGTCGTCCGCACACACTACATGAACCAGGCAACCGGTCTCTATCACAACATCGGCAAGGGGCAATACGAGGATGTGACGAACCAGGCCGGTCTCATCCACGAACGCCGCTTTGTCAGTTGGGGAATTGGAATGGTTGACCTCGACAACGACAGCAATCCGGATATCTTTCTCGTCACCGGCCAGGTCTATCCTGAACTTGAGCCTGTAAACCCCAAATACCCTCGCAAGGGTCCGCGCCTCCTATTCCGGAACCTCGGAAACGGCACCTTCACCCAGGTCTCTGAAGACAGTCAGCCTGCCTTGGCTTCGCGCCACGTGAGTCGCGGATGCGCCTTTGGCGACTTCGATAACGATGGAGACCTGGACATTCTGATCATGAATCAGAACGAACCGCCAACACTGTTGCGCAACGATGCGCCGCAGGAGAATCACTGGATCAAAATCCGGCTGCACGGCACAAAGAGCAACCGCAGTGCGCTTGGCGCTCGGGTCACCGTTCGCAGCGGCAGCAAGGTCCAGGTGCAGGAACTGATGAGTCAGACAAGCTATGTCTCCAGCAACGATCCTCGTCTGCACTTTGGGCTCGGCCCGGCTGCAGTCGCCGACATCGAGGTTCGCTGGCCGATGGGAAGCGTTGACATGCACAAGAATGTTGCGGTCGACAGGCTCATCACCTTGGTAGAAGGATCATCTGAACTAAAAGCTGAGAGACTGACGCCTGCATCGAAGCTCGTCCCCAGCCCGAGGACGGTTTCTAAGCCCTGAAGCGCAGCCATGCCGGAGCCACCCTGCCGAAGTGATGGTTCAGGCAGAAAGAGTTTCGATTGCCCGCAAATGAAGATCAAGTGGCGGATCTGCAGGCCGCGCTCGATGAGCTTGCGCTGATCGCGGGAGATCAGAACAAGAGCTGAGGTGAAAGGCCCACAAATCTATCGTCCGAGCATTGTCCCCGTTGTAGGCCAGAAGATTGTTTAAAGTGAAAGAACTGGCATGCGTACTAAAGGGTAACTACCTAATCTTGGTATTTCACTAAGTTGTCCTAGCAGGAATTTGTCCCTTTTATACCCCCGCGGAGAGCGAAAAGTGTCAATGCCAGGTAGGGGAAATGGCATTTCCCTACATTTTCCTGGCAAATACGCCAACGGAAAGTGCCCTGCTGTTTCCGGCGCTGCAGGTATCTCCGCGGCGAGAAAACCGGCAAGCTCGAGTTGCTCATATATAGAGAAAAGAGCCATCAAGAGACCTAACCCAAATGATGGATCCAGGCCACTTTTCATCCTGGTGCCAGAAACAGCCCGCAGCCCAAATCGCCCCAAATCATGGACCGCTTCGAACTGGCGCACTCAAGCGTTGGCAGGATGGAGAAACTCCGGGACAGCAGGCAGGCAGGACAAGCCGGAGTGCAACGCTGAGACGGGCTGGGCAGGCATGTGTCGAGCGGCATGTGTGCAGGGCCATGCCTGTGTGGAGAGGCGAGCTGCCGACACGGGTGCACGTGTGGCGCAGTCAAGAAGAGACCCTACTATCCCATCTCATCTCTGCTCCGTTTCTCTACGACAAGATTAAAGAGGACGTAGATTTTCGCAAAGAGTGGGCGGAAAAGTGCGGTTTCGAACCGCCTTTAGTTGCACCGGGTGTACCGAAAAAGACCGAAAACGGCTCATTCCAGAAAGTCGCTTAAGTCTTTTAGAAAATAGGAGAAAGAATGGTCGGGGAGAGAGGATTTGAACCTCCGACCCCCTGGTCCCGAACCAGGTGCTCTACCAGGCTGAGCCACTCCCCGAACATGGGTGGCAGAAGCACTTAAAATGAGGCGCGGCCTGGCGCGTAATTCCCCTCAAGTGCGCTTGGATCAGTGTAGCAGAGATGGGGGTGGGGCGGGTTAGCTGGGCAGCGCGGCCGGGCGTAGCGCGATGGTGCCCGAGCCGCGGTTAAGTCAAAAGCGATACTTCATTTCCTTCTACTTCGCGGCTTTCTTTTCGTCCACGGGCGGAACGGCGCCGGGGAAGATGTCGAGCGGGGAGCGCTTCTTCTCTTCGAGATCGGGCTGCGGAAGCGGCTTGCGGGGCATCATCTGGTCGCGCATGGCTGCGTTGTAGACAAAGATGGCTTCAACCGTAGCGATCTGCTTGAGATCGCTGGGCTGGAGCCGCTCAACCACATCTTCGTTGGAGTGGTGGGTGCGAGCCTCGTAGTCCAGCATGTCCTGAATGAACTGGAAGCCGGGGATACCAACAGCGTCGAAGCTGAGGTGATCGGTGCCGCCAGTGTTCTGGTTGGTGATTGTAGTGACGCCGAGATCCTTGAGCGGGGCGATCCACTGGGCAAAGATGGGCGCAATGGCTGCGTTGCCCTGGGTGTAAATGCCGCGGATTTTGCCGGTGCCGTTGTCGACGTTGAAGTAGGCGGAAATGAGCTTCTGCTCTGGCTTGACCTCGAGCGGACCGGCGGCGCGGCGCATGAACTCGGGCAGCGCCATCTGATCAGGAGCGGTGGAGAGTGCGGCAGAGCCGAAGTGCTGCTTGACGTAGCCCTTGGAGCCGAAGAGCCCCTGCTCTTCGCCGGTCCAGAGGGCGATGCGAATGGTGCGGCGCGGTTTGACGTCGAGAGCCTTCAGAATGCGAACGGCCTCCATGGCCACGATGGTGCCGGCGCCGTTGTCTGTTGCGCCAGTGCCAGCGATCCAACTATCGAGATGGCCGCCGAGCATAACGACCTGATCCTTGAGTTTGGGATCAGTGCCGGGAATCTCAGCGATGGTGTCGAAGCCGTGCTCATGCTCGCCGGTAAACCTGGTGTCGACGTTGATTTCA
>Ga0182012_10001445_pt1 | contig 26040 bp, 23 predicted proteins | sample 612S2SmetaG_FD_120486 | JGI IMG/M metagenome (GOLD analysis project Ga0182012, IMG submission 120486) | Permafrost microbial communities from Stordalen Mire, Sweden - 612S2S metaG | ecosystem: Environmental > Terrestrial > Soil > Wetlands > Permafrost | place: Sweden: Stordalen | collected...
TCGAGTGCTGCCTGGAGCTGTACGCGGCAGGGCTGGTGATCGGAATCCAGGATCTCGGCGGCGCCGGATTATCTTGCGCGACTTCGGAACTCGCGTCAGCCGGCGATGGCGGGATGCACGTCGTGCTTGACACCGTCCCGTTGCGCGCGGCCAACATGACGCCCGCCGAGGTCTTGTCGAGTGAGTCCCAGGAGCGGATGTGCGCGGTGGTCGCGCCCGGGAATGTCGATGCCTTCCTGGCGGTGTGCCGCAAATGGGAGGTGCTGGCCACCGTGATCGGCGAAGTCACCGACGGTGACCGGTTGCGCATCACCTGGCACGGCGAGACCGTCGTCGATGTGCCGCCGCGCACCGTGGCCCACGAGGGTCCGGTGTACCAGCGACCGGTTGCCCGCCCCGAATCCCAAGACGCGTTGAACGCCGACAGTTCGACTAAGCTTCCACGACCCACCACCGGTGACGAATTGCGCGCGACTTTGCTTGCGCTGCTGGGCAGCCCGCACCTGTGCAGTCGCGCGTTCATCACCGAGCAGTACGACCGGTACGTCCGCGGCAACACGGTGCTGGCCGAGCACGCCGACGGCGGCGTGCTGCGCATCGACGAGTCCACCGGCCGCGGCATCGCGGTGTCGACCGACGCGTCGGGACGCTACACCCTGCTGGATCCCTATGTCGGTGCCCAACTCGCGCTGGCCGAGGCGTACCGCAACGTCGCCGTCACCGGCGCCACCCCGGTCGCGGTGACCAACTGCCTCAACTTCGGCTCGCCCGAAGATCCCGGGGTGATGTGGCAGTTCGCGCAGGCGGTGCGCGGACTGGCTGATGGCTGTGCGGCCCTGGGGATTCCGGTGACCGGTGGCAACGTCAGCTTCTACAACCAAACCGGATCGGCGGCGATCCTGCCCACGCCGGTAGTCGGGGTCCTCGGCGTCCTGGACGACGTGAGCCGGCGCATCCCCACTGCCCTGGGCAGCGATCCAGGGGAGACCTTGCTGTTGCTGGGCGACACCCGGGACGAATTCGACGGCTCGATCTGGGCGCAGGTGACTGCCGACCATTTGGGAGGCCGCCCGCCCGCGGTCGATCTGGCGCGCGAGAAGCTTCTGGCCGACGTGCTGAGCGCCGCTTCGCGGGATGGGCTGGTGTCCGCGGCGCACGACCTGTCCGAAGGTGGCCTGGCCCAGGCCATTGTGGAATCGGCGCTGGCAGGCGAAACCGGCTGCCGCATCGTGCTTCCCGAGGGAACCGACGCATTTGTGACGCTTTTCTCCGAATCGGCGGGCCGCGTATTGGTGGCGGTGCCGCGCACCGAGGAGAGCCGCTTTCGGTCGATGTGCGAGGCGCGCGGACTGCCGGTCGCGCGCATCGGCGTCGTCGACCAGGGTTCGGACGTGGTGGAGGTTCAAGGGCTGTTCACGGTTTCCCTGGCTGAATTGCGCGCGACGTCCGAGGCTGTGTTGCCGCGATTCTTCGGATGACGAGGCTGCGGGCGCTGTCTTTGGCTGCTGCCCTCGTTTACTGGAGCTTTGTCAGTTCGCGATTGCCTGCCGCGTGGCGCACGCCGGTGCAGGCCGGCCTGGGCGCGCTGCTGGTGTTGGTGAGCCGCGCGCCGATGGGTCTATGTCCGCCGCGGCTGTGGGCGGGGCTGAGGCTGGGGTCAGCGGCTGGGGCATTAGCGGCGACCGCGATCGCCGCGACGACGACGGTTGCGCCGGTTCGGCGGTCGATGTCGGTTCGTGAGCTGCCGGCGTCGGTCCGGTACTGGGTGCTGCTGGGCATACCGGTCGGGACCGTCTGGGCCGAGGAGGCCGCATTCCGCGCGGCGCTGGCCACCGCGGGTTGTGCTGCCTTCGGTGCAAAGGGCGGACTGGTGCTGCAGGCCAGTACGTTTGGGCTCTTCCACATCGCGGACGCACGCGCGACGGGTCAGCCGCTGGTGGGCACTGTCATGGTCACCGGGGTCGCAGGCGCTCTGTTCGGTTGGCTCACCGAGCGTTCCGGCAGCCTGGCGGCACCGCTGCTGGTGCACTTGGCCATCAACGAGGCCGGCGCGGTAGCCGCCGTGGCCGTGCAGCGGCGTTCTCTGTGATGCCGTCCTCAGTGGACCCGGTCTTGCTGATCTGGGACGACGCTGCCGTCGGGTCGTTGTAGCGACCCCTGGTCGCCGTTGGGCTCGTCGAACCCCTGGGTCGCACACGGGTACGGCGGGCTCATTCCCAGCGGTTTGATGAACATCGGGTTGATCAGCCAGCGGCCGTCAAGATTTGCGTACGCCCGGCACATCAGCTCGATCTGATTCCGATTGATGACCAGGCGCAGAGCGGTGGCGTCGGTGATGAACGTCGCGTCCCCGTCAGAGTCGCCGGCCGCGAATACCTGACGCCGTGGCTCGGGCAACTGGTCGAACGCCGCGGCGCCCGCAACGCCAAACACCTGCTGGTTGATCCGGCACCGCTTACCCTCGTTGAAGGGGATGGACGGCTCGCCACCGCAGAAGGTCAGGTGTGTCGTCAGAACGTCGCCATCATGGTCGGTGCGGGTTCCCATCACCCGATCGGCGGGGATTCCCACCTCGGCGGCCCAGACCTGCGCCACTGGCTCCGGGGAGGCGGAGACGATCCGCACGTCGAATCCGTCGGCTTGCAGCGTGCCAACCAGGTCGCGCATCTGCTCGTAGTAGCGCACCCACCCGGTTTGCTGGGTGGTGCCCACCTGTTGCTCGGCCCCCTCCGGTGCGTCCAGGTTCTGCTTTCGTGCTTCCTGAGCGAATCCACTGACGTCCGTATCGGTCCAGCCGGCGAGCAATTGCGCCCCCCAGGCGGCGGAAGGCGTGATGCGGCGATGATTGTAGTTAGCGAAAGCCGCTGTGCCCGTTCGAGTCTGGTGATTGAGATACACCGACGTCAATTCGTCGGCGCACCCGGCGTTGCTGCCGGTGGGCAGCGGCTGGCCTGGGGCACCAAGTCCGCTACACGCCGCCGCCAACGCTGCCGCCGCCGGCGCCGTGAGATATTGGCTTGTGGTGGTCCAGTCCCCGTTCGCGGGTTGCCGCATCTTGGAGTTGCGCAGCATCCAAAAGAACGTTGCATTGCCGATGTCGTTTTTCACCATGGTGTTGTCCCAGTCGAACAATGCCAGCGGTGCGCCGTCTGCGACCGATCCGGCTTTGCCGCAGGTGCCCAGTTTGCTGACCATCTCGTTAATCCGGTCACGGTTGTCGCCGTACCATCCCGGATCGGCGGCCAGAGTGCGACAGTCGGTATCGGACGGGTCGCCTTCCGAGTCGTCGCCGGAGTCGCCGCAGCCAGCCAACGAGAGCATTGTCGTCAGCATTGTCGCGGTCAGTGCGCACCTCGCGATCCGACGTGCGACGGGCCCAACACGTGCGGCGGGCCGCCGCGCACAAGAGAGTTCGGGTGCCATCAAGTGTCTCCGTGCCTCTCTGGGGGGTGATGGTGTGGCCGCCTGGCTGGCGACCCCACACGTAGTCCACAACGAGAGGTGAACCGAGTTCGAAGTGGTTGTACGGAGCCAGGCTCCATGATTCTGAGAACCTAAAGTATGGCAGCCCGAGATAGCGCCGATCCGGCAACGACTCGGCAGGCCGTGCTGGCCGTTGCGGATTGGTTGCGTGACGAAACTCGCCCGGCGCCCGACCGGGGCGCGGTGGCGACGGCGGTTCGGCTCACCGCACGCACCCTTGCCGCAGTGGCCCCCGGCGCCAGCGTCGAGGTCCGGATCCCGCCGTTTGCCGCCGTGCAGTGTGTTTCCGGGCCCAGACATACCCGCGGCACTCCACCCAATGTCGTGGAGACCGATCCGCGGACGTGGCTGTTGCTTGCCACCGGCCTGTTGGGACTGGAGGAGGCGACGACTTCCGGGGCGCTGACCCTGTCGGGCTCTCGGGCCGGTGAAATCGGGCATTGGCTGCCGCTGATCGCTTTGAGCTGAATTTAGCCAGCTGAACTGCTATTTTGGGCTGTGTTGGGGCGTTGGGAGGTCCCTGATTCGGTTGTCGCGCACCCAACACGCGCGCAGGATTCGGCGGTCGGGCCGTATTGGCCGTAGACTCCTGTACGTCACCTACCGTTCCCCGGGGAGCCGCCAAATCGTGACCGTTCAGGAACCCGAGCAAGACCTCAACTCGCCCCGTGAAGAGTGTGGTGTATTCGGGGTCTGGGCCCCGGGCGAAGAAGTCGCCAAACTCACCTATTACGGACTGTATGCACTGCAGCATCGCGGCCAGGAAGCCGCGGGGATCGCTGTCGCCGATGGGTCCCAGGTACTGGTCTTCAAAGACCTCGGCCTGGTCAGTCAGGTGTTCGACGAACAGACGTTGGCGGCGATGCACGGCCACGTCGCCATCGGGCACTGCCGTTACTCCACCACCGGCGACACCACCTGGGAAAACGCCCAGCCGGTTTTCCGTAACACCGCAGCCGGTACCGGGGTTGCGTTGGGACACAACGGGAATCTGGTCAACACCGCTGCTCTTGCTGCACGTGCCCGCGACGCGGGATTGATGTCGAAGCGCTACCCGGCCCCGGCGACAACGGACTCTGACATTCTGGGCGCGCTGCTGGCTCACGGCGCGGCCGATTCCACTTTGGAACAGGCGGCGCTGGAACTACTGCCAACCGTGCGCGGAGCGTTCTGCTTGACGTTCATGGACGAAAACACGCTGTACGCGTGCCGCGACCCGCATGGAGTGCGGCCGCTGTCGCTCGGGCGACTGGATCGCGGCTGGGTGGTGGCCTCGGAGACGGCCGCGTTGGACATCGTCGGCGCCTCCTTCGTCCGCGACATCGAACCGGGCGAGCTGCTGGCCATCGACGCCGACGGGGTGCGCTCCACCCGGTTCGCCAACCCCACGCCCAAGGGTTGCGTCTTCGAATACGTTTACCTGGCACGGCCGGACAGCACGATCGCCGGCCGGTCCGTGCACGGCGCCCGGGTGGATATCGGTCGTCGGCTGGCCCGTGAATCTCCGGTCGACGCCGACCTGGTGATCGGCGTGCCGGAATCGGGCACCCCCGCGGCGGTCGGGTACGCGCAGGAGTCCGGTATCCCGTACGGGCAGGGCCTGATGAAGAACGCCTACGTTGGGCGAACATTCATCCAGCCGTCGCAGACTATTCGCCAGCTCGGCATCCGGCTCAAGCTCAACCCGCTTAAAGAGGTGATCCGCGGTAAACGGCTCATCGTCGTCGACGACTCGATCGTGCGGGGCAACACCCAGCGCGCACTTTTGCGAATGCTGCGCGAGGCCGGTGCGCTCGAGGTGCACGTTCGTATTGCCTCACCACCGGTGAAGTGGCCCTGCTTCTACGGTATCGACTTCCCGTCGCCGGCCGAATTGATCGCCAACGCGGTTCAAGACGAGGAAGAGATGCTGGAAGCGGTGCGGCATGCCATCGGGGCTGACACGCTCGGCTATATCTCGCTGCGGGGTCTGATCGCAGCCAGCGAGCAGCCGGCTTCGCGGCTGTGCACCGCCTGCTTCGACGGCAAGTATCCGATCGAGCTGCCCAGCGAGACCGTGCTGGGCAAGAATGTCGTCGAGCATATGCTCGCCAATGCGGCGCGCGGCGCCGCGATGGGCGATCTCGTTGCCGATGAAGTTCCAGTCAGCCATTGAGCCGCAGGGCCGAATTTGCTCTAGAAGCAACATCCTGGATACCCGCGGTGAACGTCGCCCGGTAGCCTTTATCGCGATGACGTATCCCGGAAAAAGCCCCGGAAAAGACTCGGGCAGCCAGGGCATCACCTATGCGTCGGCCGGCGTGGACATTGAAGCCGGTGACCGCGCCGTCGACTTGTTCAAGCCGCTGGCGACGAAAGCCACCAGGCCTGAGGTGCGCGGCGGGCTGGGCGGATTCGCCGGATTGTTCGCTCTGCGTGGCGGCTACCGCGAACCGGTACTCGCAGCCTCCACCGATGGGGTGGGCACCAAGCTGGCGATCGCTCAGGCGATGGACAAGCACGACACCGTGGGCCTCGATTTGGTCGCAATGGTGGTTGACGATCTCGTGGTTTGTGGCGCCGAGCCACTGTTCCTGCAGGACTACATCGCGATCGGCCGCACCGTGCCGGAACGAGTGAGCGCGATCGTCGCCGGTATCGCCGAGGGGTGTGTGCGCGCGGGCTGCGCGCTGCTGGGCGGCGAGACCGCCGAACACCCCGGGTTGATGGAGCCGGACCATTACGACATCTCGGCCACCGGTGTCGGCGTCGTCGAGGCCGACGACGTGCTGGGGCCCGACCGCGTCAAACCCGGTGACGTCATCATCGGGCTGGGATCATCGGGCCTGCACTCCAATGGCTACTCACTGGCCCGCACCGTTCTGCTGGAGATCGACCGGATGGACTTGGCCGGTTATGTGGAGGAGTTCGGCCGCACCCTGGGCGAGGAATTGCTGGAGCCCACCCGGATCTATGCCAAAGACTGCCTGGCGCTGGCCGCCGAAACCCAGGTCCGCACGTTCTGCCACGTCACCGGCGGCGGGCTGGCCGGCAATCTGCAACGCGTCATCCCCAATGGGCTGGTCGCAGAGGTCGACCGCGGCACCTGGACACCCGCGCCGGTGTTCGCCATGATCGCCCAGCGTGGCCGGGTCGCGCGCGAAGAGATGGAAAAGACGTTCAACATGGGCGTTGGCATGATCGCCGTCGTCGCGCCGCAAGACACCGAACGTGCCTTGGCGATGCTGACCGCACGGCACCTGGACTGCTGGGAGCTGGGAACCGTCGGCAAGGGCGGCAAGGGTGGGCCGCGGGCCAAGCTCGTCGGGCAACACCCGAGATTCTAAGACAGCGAGCCTAACGGAAGTACTAGCGGCGCCAGCCGTCCTCGTCATCCCAAGGCTCGTCGGCACCGTCGCCGTCGAGGTGGGTGGAGTTGCCGGCATCCGTTCCTGCCAGCTCTTGCTGAAGCCGCTGGAAGTCGGTCTGCGGAGAGCTGTATTTGAGCTCTCGAGCAACCTTGGTCTGCTTTGCCTTAGCCCGGCCGCGGCCCATGGGAGCCCCCTCGCGCAATAACGGAGCGGCCTAACATGTAGGCGGCTCCGATCTCTGGTGTCGTTTATTGTCCTGCCGACAGTTTACCGTGCTTCGCGGGTAGTTGTGGCAGACCCCTGCCCGCCGTGGCGGATGCCATCGGTAGTCGCCGAGTCACCGCCCCCGTAACCGCTCGACGGCCAGCCGTCCCGCGCCGACACCATCGGCCGGCGGCAGGGAATCGGCGTCGATTACTGCGGCGACCGCGGCCTCTGGCCCGGTCGCGAGCTCGGTGTCGGCCGGCAGCCCACGCTTGAGCAGCGCCAGCGCCACCGGCCCAAGGTCCACGTGGTCGGCTACCGTCCCGAGGCGGCCGACGGCGCGACCGCCGGCCAGCACCGCGTCACCTGTGGAGGGCCGGTCCACCGAGCCGTCGAGGTGCAGCAGCACCAGCATCCGGGGCGGCTTACCCAGGTTGTGTACCCGCGCGACGGTCTCCTGCCCCCGGTAGCAGCCTTTGTCCAGATGCACAGCGCCCTCGCCGGGGCCACCGATCCAACCCACCTCGTGTGGGATGGTGCGCTCATCGGTGTCGACGCCGAGCCTCGGGCGCAGCGCGGCCACCCGGAGGGCTTCGTAGGCCCACACGCCAGCCGGCCGGACGCCCGCTTGCGCCAAGCGGTGCTGCCATACGGCGGACTGGTCACGCGCTACCAGCAGGTCCAGTTCGATTTCGCCGGCCAGCGCGCCGGGCATGCGGCGCACCAAGCCACTACCAGGGCCACCATTGACCACTGAAACCGCCGTCAGCTCGGCGGGCAGGGTGTCCAGGCCGAGCACGTCGAGCACTGCCCGATCAGCCAGGCGGGGCCCAAGCAGCGACAACACCGCTGTATCGGCGGCCGCTGGGGTGACGTCAGACCAGAACACCATCTTGCGCAGATAGCTCAGGAGCGGCTCGCCCCGCCAGGATTCGGTATCGAGGTAGGTGGTGCCACCCAGTTCGGTCTGGATCCAGTGGTCCTCGATCCGGCCCTGACCGTCGAGACTGAGATTTTGGGTGCTGGTGCCGTCGGGAAGTTCGCTGACGTGCTGGGTGGAGATGTTGTGCAGCCAGGTCTGCCGGTCGCTGCCGGTCAGCGTGAGCACCGCCCGGTGCGAGCGGTCCACCAGCACCGCGTCGGTTTCGGCCGCGCGCTGCTCGCCCAGCGGATCGCCGTAATGCCAGATCGCGCCGGCGTCGGGTCCCGGATCGGGCGCAAGGACGGCTCTTCGCTCTGCATCGTCGCCGGCGCGGTTCATCTGCGGTTCACACGTCAACTCTACGGATCTGGCCCGCGGTCGGGGCTAGTCTATTGCTCCATGGCTGGGCAGACGGGTGTCGTTGTCACGCTGGACGGCGAGATACATCCACCGGGGACGGCATTGCTCTACGCCGACGACCTCGCCGCGGTTCGCGGAGACGGTGTTTTCGAGACGCTGCTGGTCCGCGACGGTGGCGCCTGCCTGGTCGAGTTGCATTTGCAGCGGCTCACGCAGTCGGCGAAATTGATGGACCTGCCCAAGCCGGACCTGCCGAGTTGGCGGCGTGCGATCGAGGTGGCAACACGGCAATGGGCCCACGGCACAGACGACGAAGGCGCGTTGCGGCTGATCTACAGCCGCGGCCGTGAGAGCGGCTCACCGCCTACGGCCTATGTGATGGTCAACGCCGTCCCGGACCGAGTGGCCGCGGTTCGGCGTGACGGGGTGTCGGCGGTCACGCTGAACCGGGGGTTGCCGGCAACCGGTATCGACGCGATGCCGTGGCTGCTGGCCGGCGCCAAAACACTGTCTTACGCGGTCAACATGGCCGTCTTGCGCCATGCCGCCCGGCAAGGCGCTGGTGAAGTCATCTTCGTCAGCACCGACGGCTACATCCTGGAAGGCCCGCGCTCGACAGTGGTGATCGCCACCGATTCCGAGACTCTCGGCGGTAATCCGTGCCTGCTGACGCCGCCGCCGTGGTATCCGATCCTGCGCGGCACCACGCAGCAGGCTCTTTTCGAGATGGCGCGCGCCAAGGGTTACGACTGCGACTATCGCGCGCTGCGGATCACCGACTTACATGCCGCCCAAGGGATCTGGTTGGTGTCCAGCATGACCCTGGCCGCCCGCGTACATACCCTCGACGGCCAGCGCCTGCCCCGATCCGCGAAGGCCGTAGAACTGGCCGCACAATTCGGCGAACTGGTCGACGCCGCGGTCATCAGCGATCGCTAAGCGCTGAATTGTGTTGTGGGCTTGCGGAAGGGCGGGTACGGTCGGCCGTACACAAGGAAGGAGGTGGTCCGCGAAATTGATAGCTTCATGGACATGTGAGGTGGCTGCGCGCTAGCTGCACTTGGCTCGGAAGAGCTGGCGATCTACGCGCGCTAGCGAATTTCCCGTAGCCACCCGGCCCCCGAGCTCCCGGTCCGTCCAACCAGGAACTTTGCTCGGGGGCCGCTCCATTTCTTCGACGCGACCAGACCGCGGCTACCCACCAAGTTTGGCGGCAATCAATTCGGCGACCTTACCGGCCTGGCCGGTCCCGGCATTCGGTCCGCAGGCCAGCACATCGATTACCGACTTGGACGCCGCGCGCAATACGTGGTGACAGGTCCGGCCATCCGGCTCGGCCTTCTCCAGCTCGATCTTCGGCGGGGCCCCTGCGAGGTCCGAGAAATTCCACGTGAGGGTCTTGCCCTTCGCGGTGGTCGCCGTGATCGTCTCGTCGGCGCAGGGCTGCCATTTCTCGGCTGAAGCCTGCACGAATGCGGCGGCGTTCTCGGGCGACGCGAACGTCGCGACGGCCTCGTATACACGGTGCACAGGATCTTCGCCGGGCGACTGCACGGCCTGGCCGGTGACCGAGACGTAGCCGGCTGCTCCGTTGTACGCCGCCTCGGTGATCGGCTCGTATGGGCCAACGCAGCCCGGATTCGACAGCGTTGTCCTCAACGTGCGCAGCTGGTTGGTTCCGTCGACGACCACCATGGCGGTCGTTTCTCCCACAATGGGTCCGATATCCGCAGCGCCGAGCAGCGGCGAGGAACCGGGATTCGGGTTCGAGTTCGGCGCGGAATTCGCTGCGGAGTTCGCTGCGGAATTCGCTGCGGAATTCGGGGCGGCCTTCGGAGCCGGACTGGACTTGCCGCCCTGCGTGGCCAGCACCACCACCGCGATTACGGCAATGACCGCTAGAGCGGCGCCACCGATGAGGATCAAGCGCTTGTTGGAGCCGCCGGCCGCGGCGGTCGACGGCTGGGCGGGCGCAGGGCTCGCCGCTGGCGTCGCTGACACAGCGGCAGGCACCGCCTGCGCCTTTGCCTCGGCCGCTGGCGATTTACCGTCCCTGACGTCGATATCGGCCAGCACGTTGTCGATGTCATTTCGAGTGCGGTAGGTGACGTCGTGCCTTAGGCGCAGCATGCGCAGAAGTTGGGCGATGTCGCTGCGGGCGCTGGGGTCGTCGCCATCCTCGTCGAGTCCGGATCGCAGTTCGATCAACAGTTGAAGCTGCTGCTGCGGGCTGAGCTCCTTTTCTGCAAGCGTGTTGCCTAATCGCGTGATGTAGCCGAATGGCACCGGCGGCTCGTCCGGCAGCGGATCGGGCAACGGCTGGGGTTTGGCGGTCAGCGAGTGCACGGCGGTGACCAACTGAATGCCGGCATCAACGGTCGGGTTCCGGTAGTCGATGATCTGCAACGCGGCAAGGGGATTGACGCGCATGCTGTCGATGTCGCCGATCCGGACAGGAAGGATCGGCCGGTTCAAGGCTTGCGCGTAGCGCAACTCGGACTGACTGGGCTTGGACTGCAGCCAGTTACTCGACAGCGCGACGAGGAACACGTCGCAGGCGCGGATCTGCTCCAGGATCTTCGCCCACCAGGAGTCGCCGCCGCCGAGCTCTTGGTCGAACCAAACCTGCTGTTGGGCCTTCCGAAGGGCGGACGCCAGGCCGTCGACTGTCGACCTGTCCTGGCTCGAGTAACTGACAAACAGCGGCATCGCAGTTTCCTAAGGTAAGGCGGAATGAGCGAACAAGGCGCGCGGATACCGTACCAGTGTTAATCCATACCAGAATGGACAATCCTTAGCCCGAATTTGTGTCGACGGCGCGCGAAATGTCTAGCCGTCGGCGCCCTCGTGAACATGGGCGTCTTCGGTGGGATGGAATTCGGCGTAGCGACGGGTGAACTCATCTCCGGGGACCGGCCATTGCTCGCCATTGGATCCCCGCACGATCCAGTCGCCTTCGGCTGCAGTCGTGGGGCCCTCCAGCGTGTTGACGGTCTCGCCCGGGTGCGCCGGCCGTGCTTGCACCCGCCCCTTCCGGTGCCACCGCCCTTCGCCGGCCGGCTGGTAAGTTTCCCGGAAAATCTCGTCGCGTACCGACCAGAGCTTCCCGTCTTCCCGTACCGCCCAGTCGCCGGCGTCGGCCTGCATGGTATGTCCGGAGTTCGACTTCCATGTCCACGGTGTGTGGTGTTGTTGTGCGGTGACGGTGCCGACTCGGACGAAGGGTTGCCACAGCGGACGTGACCGATAGCCCAGCTGGCGCAGGCTCCACAGAGTGGCCGCCAAACTGCGCACCGCGGCGTTGACCAGGTCCGGTTTGCTTTCCACCACCGACCAGTCGACCAGCTTGTCGTGGATCTTGCGTGAGTCGTCGCGCGGTGTTCCATACTTCCAGCCGTTGTCGCGGTAGTAGCGACACCAATCCTCGTGTTCTGCCTGGGCCATGCTCATCGCCGAGTCGTGATCGAAGCCCAGCAGAGCGAGTTGCTGCAGTGGCGGCGAGTCGGCCATGTCGCGCCCCGACAACTGGGCCGGCGGGCTGCCCCAGGTGTTCCACGTGTGGCCCGCGATCTGCTCAACCATCCACAACGCGTTGCGCACTTGACGTCGGTTGGAGCCGCGGTAGAACTCGTTGAGCTCCTCCCAAGGCATCGCTGCGGGGGACCGCGGCCCGGCTGGGTCGATCGTGGCGACGTAGCGCTCGTGGATCAGCCTCGCCGCCCGCTCCCAAGCGTCCTGGACCTGGCCCTCGCTGGTGTCCAGCACCAGGGAGTAGGACTGCAGCCCGCCGACGACCGGGATCGAGTCTTCGGCGATGCTGGTGTTGAGGTCCTGGGTGTAAACGGGCATCTCGGGGAAGCGGGCGGCCAGCCTGGTGCCGGTCGTCGCGGCATGGGTGTCCACCAAAATCACCGCACTGGTTGCGGGGTCGGCATCGCCGATCAAACGCAGCATGGTGGGTATCGTCGGCGCCTCCGGCACCGCGTCGATCACCGGTCCATCCGACACGAAGCCGGCTTGCTGACGATAAAACTCGTGATCCCGTAAGTACTCCTCAGCGTCTCTGTCGACCAGGGTGAGCGCTGGTAGCGGGACCGCACCTGGTGGGGTGTAAAAGTCGCGCTCCAGGGCGAGGCGGGTCAGGTCCGCGCACAACGCCAGGGTCAACTGTGAAGTGCCGCAGACGAATACGCGCTTTATGCTCTTGGCCGCGATGATGTTGGTGAGTAGCCTGCCGGCGGTCACCTCGTACTTGCCGACGACATCGGCCGCCCACCGGGTGTCAGATCCGCCGAACTGCTGGGCGCGCCATGCTTCGGCCAGCCACGGGTCGTCGATGCGCACGATGAGGGGCAACCGCTGCTTGTGGTCCATCTCGGCGAGTCGACGGCTGATGAGGTCCAGCCACAACAGGTTGATCGCCGGATCGGGCGCCATCAGGTAGAGCCGTCCGAGTTGCCGCCACAGCCGTAGCGACACCAGGGTGGACGGCGTATTGAAGTCCACCAGCACTACCCGGGCGCCCTGCCTGCGGGCCCGCTGCACGCGGTCGTCGCTGGCGCCGGTTATCACGACCAGTGTGCTGCGCTTGTCCAAGGTTTGGGCGACCCCGCTGATGATCGATTGGGTGTCCTCGTCGACGCCCACGATTACGGTGACGGATTCGGCGAGGTTGGCCCGGAGCCTGTCCACTTGGGACCGAAACACGCCGACGGCGGCACCGCCCAAGCCGGTGAAGATCGCTGACAGCGCCGCTATCCGTGCGACTTCCAGGCCTACCGGCGTGGGGTTCGGGCAGGTGTGCCCGCTCAGTGAGTAGTCGCCGATGCCCCCTTTGACCAACTGGGCTGTGGCCATCAACGGCGTGAAGAAGGCCGGGTGGTTGGCGTCGTGACATCCCCAGTATGAGCTGAGGCCCAGGATCGCACTCATACCGATGAGCGCGGCGATCACGGTGAACGAAACGCCCACCAAGCGGCGGCTGCTGTTGGAGCGGAGCGTCAACACAGACACAGCGATCAATACCGCCACCACGATGGCGATCGTCGGCATCGATCCCGGCCGGCCAAACCACCCCAGCCACTTGGGCAGGGCGTCGACGATGGAGGGCTTCAGGGCAACTGCGGCCAGGTAACCGATCAGCAGCAGGCCGGCGGCGTTCACGATCCAGCGCACAACGGGCGAGGCTGTCCTGTTGCGAGGCACCGCGACCGATCTCCCTTCTCGCCTTCTTGGAATACCGTGTATCGGCTGTTCGGTCGTCGAACAGTACACGCCAAAATCGCGGTTCTAGGCAACGATGTGATTCCGATCCGGTACGCCGCGAACGGGCCTCCTCTGGAGGTCGGCACCGCGGGAGTCCCCTGGGCGACTACCCGGCGAATCGGGACAGCCGCGCCGACAGATGCGGCACCAGCCCACCGTCGGCGTCCACCCGTTCCTCGACGTAGGCCAGGTCGCCGCCTTCGACGATGCCGTAGAGCCGTTTAGCGCCCCCCACCAGCACACCGGAACGACTGCGCGCCAGCGCATCGGTCACCAGTTCCCACGACGACTGGTTGCGCGGCCGCCCGTAGAACAATTCGACGTAGCCGGCCGAATGCGCCAACATCAACTCGATCGCCTGGGACTCACTCGGGTCGTCGTGGGGATCGCTGACAAATCGCCAAAAACCCGTCTCGCGCAAAGCCGGTTCCTGGTAGCCGCCCGTGTCGTTGAGCCGCCAGGATCGCGCTTCCCAGTTCAGATAGTCGCCGCCGTCATGCGAGACCACGATCTGCTGGCCGAACCGGTAGTCACCATCGGGTCCGCGGCCCTCACCCTCTCCGCGCCACACGCCGACCAGTGGCAGCAGCGCCAGCAGGGCGTCATTGAGGTTGGCGCCTTCGCGCAGGTTGGCGGTGTCGGCCGGAACCGGCAGGTCGTCGAAGGCCGGGATGTTGCGGGCTGCGGTCACCCTGGCACGTTCGGCGGCGGCGGCAAGCGCACGGTCGCCAAAGCCTTCGGGATCAGCCGGTAAAGGGCTCTCTTCAGCACTCACGACTCGTCAGTGATGAGCCGGTAGAGGGTGTACAGCGCAAACCACGATATGACCACCACCGTCGCGACCAGAATGATCTCGAAGAAGAGCACCACAGGGACGAGTCTATTCGCCTTGGTTCGCCCACGCGGCCTGCGGGGAGATCAACCCTGGCCTGTTTGGCCCCCTGTTTGGCCCCCGTCAGGCGATCTTGATGTCCACTTCGTGGATACCCGCGCCTGACGGCGCCACCACGGCGTCGCCATTACCGGCCTTGGACAAGGCGCGCAGCGTCCAGGATCCCGGCGCGGCGAAGAACCGGAAGTCGCCGGTGGCCGAGGCGACTACCTCGGCGGTGAACTCGTCGGAGGAGTCCAGCAGGCGCACGAACGCACCGCCGACGGTCTGGCCGTCGCTGTCCACGACGCGGCCGGTGATCACCGTTTCCTTCTCCAGGTCGACGCTGGCGGGCAAGGCCAGTCCCTGCTTCGGTCCAGAGCACATATCAGCTTCCCAACTCGATCGGGGCACCCACCAGGGAGCCGTATTCCGTCCAACTGCCGTCATAGTTCTTCACGTTTTGGTACCCCAGTAATTCCTGCAAGACGAACCACGTATGCGACGAACGTTCCCCGATTCGGCAATACGCAATGGTTTCTTTCGAACCGTCCAGGCCGGCGTTCGCGTACAGCTTGGCCAATTCCTCGTCGGACTTGAAGGTGCCGTCCTCGTTGGCGGCCTTGCTCCACGGCACGTTGATGGCGCCGGGGATGTGTCCGGGCCGCTGGCTTTGTTCCTGCGGCAGGTGCGCGGGCGCGAGGATTTTGCCGGAGAACTCGTCGGGGGAGCGCACGTCGACGAGGTTCTTGATGTTGACGGCCGCGATGACCTCGTCCCGGAACGCCCGGATGGTGTTGTCCGGTGCGGCCGCGGTGTACGAGGTCGCCGGCCGGCTGACGGTGTCGGTGGACAGCGGACGGCCGTCAAGCTCCCACTTCTTGCGTCCGCCGTCGAGCAGTTTGACCTTGTCGTGGCCGTACAGCTTGAAATACCAGTACGCGTAGGCAGCGAACCAGTTGTTGTTGCCGCCGTAGAGGATCACGGTGTCGTCATTGGCGATGCCGCGGTCGGACAGCAGCTTGGAGAACTGTTCAGCGTCGACGAAGTCGCGCTTGACCGGATCCTGCAAGTCGGTGCGCCAGTCCAATTTGATCGCGCCGGCGATGTGGCCGCCGCCGTAAGCGGTGGTGTCCTCGTCTACCTCGACGAACACGACGTTGGCCGCGTCGAGATTGCTCTCAGCCCAGTCGGCAGAGACCAGGACGTCAGAGCGTGCCATGGTGGGGATCCTTTCGATTGCTTTGGGTGAACAGGCCCTCAACGGGCACTCAACAGACTTAAGCCGGATGGGCGGTGCGCCGGAAGCGCACGACAAGCGGGTAGAGCTGACAGCCGAGGCAGATGGCGAAGGCCGCATTCAAAAAAGCCGCTACCAGCGCGAAAGCGGCGGCGATGATGCCCACTAACGGCGCGCCAGCCGCGAATCCGGCAACGCCGACGAGCGCGAAGATCAACCCGACCAGTTGGGCGAATTTCAGCGGTGGCACCGGTTCGCGCTCCTTGACCGGCCCCAGCCGAGGTGCCACCACCTTGGCGAACACCTGCCCGTAGGGGTGCCGGCGCGGCCCGCCGACGGCGCCGATCGCGAATACCACGGCCTGTAGGCCCAAAATGATCCCGGCGGCCAGCGGACTGATCGCGGAAACGATCAGCGTGACCACCAGGACTGCGGTGGTAATCCACGCGGCGAACCTTGGTCCACGAACGTCGACGCGGTCCGGCTGGGTGGTGGTGTTGTTACTCGGCACGGTCCTACTCCTAGATTCCGGGGGGCGCTTCTGCTGCAACGGCAATGACGGAAGGCAAGCCACGGGAGGGTTTCCGGGGCCGCTCCGAACGCTGCGCGGGGAGAGCGCGGCTATTCAGCAGCTACAGCAACAACAGCAACAACCTGCCATGCGGCACAGATCGACTGCGCGACGCTGGGTGAGCATGGGCTCGAGGCGTGCTGACACGTCCGTCAGCTTACCCAACGACACCGTGATCAGGCCAACAGCGGCTGCAGCGCGGACCGCAGGTCAGCAGCCTTGGGCACGCCGGCAGCTCGGTATCGCTGCCGTCCGTCGACGTCAAAGATCAACGTGGTGGGCAGCGACAATACCGAGAATCGGCGCGCCACTACCGGATTGGCGTCCAGGTCGATCTCGACGTGGGCCACGTCGACCAGGTCGGCGCACACTTGATCGACTACCCGACGCACCCGATCGCAGGGTCCGCACCACGGTGCGCTGAAATGCACGATCGTCGGTCCGGTGCGGGACAGGCCCAGATCCGCGGTGTCCCCGGTGTCCGGGGCGCCTTCTTGGAACCCCGGAGCCGACTCCGAATGGATCTCCCGGACGCTGCCTGAGCGGCGGTTCAGCAGCACGCCGGCAACGGTCGCCACGGCAAAAGCCGCTATCGTCGCGACGATCACGGTAGTCATTGGCGCCGCTCCACCTCATCGCTGCGCTCTGCATCGTCGCCGGCTCCGGTCATTGGCGCCGCTCCTTCTCATCGCTGCGCTCTGCATCGTCGCCGGCGCGAGTCATCATGACTGCTTAAACCCTTCGAGGGTGATAGTTACTCCCTGGGTGATGCCTTCGATGATGACGTCGGAGCCACGCGCCCCCACAGTGGTCGGCGCAACCCCGAACGGAAGTCGTTGATCGGGCAGCCTGGCGCTGAAGGCATGGAGTACGGCGTCTCGCATGCCATCGGGAACGGCTTGATTGGCGGTGTCGGGTCCGATGAGGATGCCGGTGGGGTTGAACACCACTGTCGCCTGGTCGTCGGGGGCGATGGAGAGGTCGACCGAGACGCTGACCCGGTGGTCGAAGTTTGCCGATTTCGGCGTGCCGCTGAACACCAGCCCGTGGCTGCCGGAGATACCGGACTCGGTGGTGCCGCCGGTGGCGCTGTTGGTTATCTGCGCTGGCGCCTCAACCATCAGGTCACTCATGCCCATATATCGGCCCAGGTGCGTCGAGTCGATGATGATGCGGCTCTCCAGCTTGCCTACCGGCAGCTTGGCATCAGGTCTGATCAGCCACGACGCGTAGGTCAGGTCGATCGAGTGCATAGTGGCTTCGAGGGTGGCTTTGCCCGTCATCGCGTGTTCGACGGCGTTGGCCTTGATCTCCAGCTGGTTGTAGTGATCCCGCATCGCCTCCGGGATGAACGGGAAGGCCAGGATGGCAACGAATGGGTCCGACCCCATATTTGCAGCCTTGCGAACAGTGGAGGACAGCCGGTACTCGGCATAGATGCTGGTCCCGTAGTCGACGCCAATGGCGCAGATGACGATCGCACCCACCGCGGCCGCGGCTGCGACCACCCCGATCAGCACCTTGCGCATAGGCATATTGTGGCTTAGTTATTTTCAAGCCAGCTGTTGGCCATCTGCTAAACCGTTGGCGGGCGTTCCGTTGTGAACCGTGCCGTGGCGGGGCTCACACTAAAGCGGAGGCCCCACGTAACGACCTGGTAGCACGTTATCGTTAGATTACCTGGTAACTAACTCCGCGTTGCGTCATACATTTGGGAGATGCCTTTCCCACGAGCTGGAGGAGCTTTTTGGAGCTACTGCTGCTGACCTCGGAGCTGCATCCCGATCCGGTACTACCGTCGTTGTCGCTGCTCCCGCACACCGTCCGGACGGCACCGGCAGAACCGTCCTCGCTGTTGGAGGCCGGAACCGCCGACGCCGTGATTGTCGACGCGCGCCAAGACCTGTCGTCCGCGCGCGGTCTTTGCCGTCTGCTAAGCACGGCAGGGCGTTCGGTCCCGGTCTTGGCGGTTGTCAGCGAAGGCGGCCTGGTCGCGGTCAGCGCCGACTGGGGGTTGGACGAAATCCTTCTCCCCAGCACCGGGCCCGCCGAGATCGACGCCAGACTACGGCTGGTGGTCGGGCGCCGCGGCGGGCTGGCCGACCAGGAAAGCGCCGGCAAGGTGAGCCTCGGGGAGCTGGTGATCGACGAGGGCACCTACACCGCTCGATTGCGCGGCCGCCCGCTTGACCTCACCTACAAAGAGTTCGAGCTGCTGAAGTACCTGGCCCAGCATGCCGGCCGGGTATTCACCCGTGCGCAGTTGCTGCATGAAGTGTGGGGGTATGACTTCTTTGGCGGTACCCGCACCGTCGATGTCCACGTACGTCGGCTGCGCGCCAAACTCGGGCCCGAGCACGAAGCGTTGATCGGCACCGTTCGCAATGTGGGTTACAAAGCCGTTCGGCCGGCGCGCGGCCGAGCGCCGGTTGCCGAACCCGACGACGGCGAAGATGTCGAGTCCGGCGCTGACGACCTGCAAGATCCGCTGGTCGACCCTCTGCACACTCAGTGACCCGGCCTGACTGGCGCTCCGGACTGACCGCCCAGCAGCAAATGGGTGTGCGCGAACTTGTCTCGGCGGCAACCGAATTCGATGGAGTAGCGCCGGTCGGCGAACAGGTGCTGCGGGAACTCGGGCACGACCGTACCGAACATCTGCTGGTCAACGATTCCCTTCCCGGGGTGGCAGGCCACACGATCGTCGGCTACCTCAACCTGAGCCTGCTGGACGACGGGGATGCCGGTATGGCGGAACTGGTTGTGCACCCGCAGGCCCGCCGGCGCGGTATCGGCGCGGCGATGGGACGTGCGGCGATGGCCAAGACCAACGGACATAACCAGTTCTGGGCGCACGGCACACTCGAGCCGGCTCGGGCAACCGCGTCCGCACTAGATCTGGTCCCGGTTCGGGAATTGGTCCAGATGCGACGCTTGCTGCGCGATATCCCCGAGCCGGTCGCCGCTGTGCCCGGGGTGCGGATCCGAACCTACGAGGGCACCGCCGACGACGCTGAGCTGCTGCGGGTCAACAACGCCGCCTTCGCCACACACCCGGAACAGGGCGGATGGACTGCAGCCGAGTTGGCGGAGCGGCGCGACGAGCCGTGGTTCGACCCGGAGGGCTTGTTCTTGGCGTTCGGTGACTCTGCCAGCGATCACCCAGACAGGCTGCTGGGCTTCCACTGGACCAAAGTGCACCCCGATCAGCCCGGCTTGGGTGAGGTCTACGTGCTGGGCGTGGATCCGTCGGCTCAGCGCCGCGGCTTGGGGCAGACGTTGACCTCCATCGGTATCGCGTCGCTGGCGCGACGGCTCGCCGACCCGAAAAGCTCCGCAGATCCCGACCCATCCGATCATTCGACAGCACCCACCGTGATGCTCTACGTGGAGTCAGACAACGTCGCCGCGTTGCGTACCTACCAGAGCCTGGGCTTCGCCACCTACAGTGTCGACACCGCGTATGCGCCCGCGCTCAGCCTCAGTTGACGCCATTTCGGGCGGGACCGGCGCATACTTTGCTTTTTGAAGGACGGCCAACGGCGCCCGTACACGTCCAGAGTGTTTCCCAGGAAGCAGGATCGGTGAGGCTCGGCAGGGTAGGTAGGGCGTTGGGGATGGTGGCGTTGGCGGCAACGACGACGACTGCGGGGGTGTTGACTGCCTGCGGCAGTGACGACAACCGCTCCGGCGCCGCGGCGACTGCGGTGTCGGGGCTTGCCGGCACGGCGGGCTGCGGCGGGAAAAATGCGGTGACGGCTGAAGGGTCAACCGCTCAACAGAACGCGATCGCGCTGTTCAACAAGGTATGGGGCCAATATTGTCCGGGCAAGAGTGTGGCGTACAGCCCGACGGGGTCGGGCGCCGGGCGCGAGCAGTTCATCGCCGGTCATGTCGATTTCGCCGGGACTGATTCGCCGTTGCTCGCGGACCAGATCCATGCGGCGGTCAATCGGTGCAACGGAAACCCGGCTTGGGACCTGCCGCTGGTCTTTGGGCCGGTCGCGTTCGTCTACAACCTGCCTGACGTTCACACGTTAGTCGTCAATGGTGACGCGCTGGCCAAGATCTTCAGCGGCACGATCACCAACTGGAATGACCCGATACTGGCCGCACTCAACGGCGGTGTAGCTCTGCCCGACATGAAGATCGCGCCGATCTACCGGTCGGACTCGTCGGGGACCACCGACAACCTGCAGAAATACCTGACGGTTACCGCACCACAGAGCTGGACCAGAGGTGTTGGCACCGAGTTTGTAGGCGGTGTGGGCGAGGGCGCCTTGAAGTCGGCCGGCGTAGTCCAGGCGGTGCAGGCAACGCCCGGTGCGGTGGGATATGTCGAGAAGGGTTTCGCTGATCAGGCCGGCGTGCCGTTCGCGCAGATCAACACGGGCAACGGTGCGGTCCCGCTCACCAACGACACGGCACATACCGCGCTGAGCGCTGTCGAGTTCGCCGCTGATGGCAACGACCTGGTGCTGGACCTGAACCGGATGTATGCCACCCAGCAGCCGGGTGCTTACCCGTTGATGCTGGCCACTTACGAGATCGTGTGTTCCAAGGGTTACGACCCGCAGACCTTCAAGGCGATCAAGTCGTTCCTCAGCGTTGCCGCCGACAATGGTCAGAATGACCTTTCTGCAGCCGGTTATGTTCCATTGCCCGATAAAGTCAAGGAGCGGCTGGTCACCGCGATTAATGCAATGCAATAACCTCTTCAAGCCACTTGACCCGGCTTTAAGGAGCGACAGCAGAGCCACCGTGACGGGACTACAGTGACGACGCCAAACCCAGCCGATGCGGGTTCGGGTGCGGTTGTCGCTGCGGCCTTTCCCGAGGCGCCCGTCGTGCCCATCAGCCCGTGGGGGAATACCCGTCCGGTCCTTGGGGACCGGGTATTTCGCATGCTGTCGCGGGGCTGCGCTCTACTGATTATCGTCTTGATCGCTGCGATCGGCGGCTTCTTGCTGTTGCGCGCGATACCAGCCTTGCAGCGCGACCGGGAGAACTTTTTCAGTTACCGCGGCAACTGGGTCACCACCGACACCTCGGCGATGCACTTCGGAATCTTCGATCTGCTTCAGGTGACGGTATTGGTGTCGGTGTTCGCGTTGCTGCTGGCCATGCCCATCGCCCTGGGTGTCGCCATCTTTCTCACGCAGTACGCACCGCGACGGCTAGCCGGGGCGCTGGCCTACACCGTCGATCTGCTGGCTGCAGTTCCTTCGATTGTCTACGGCGTTTGGGGTCTGCTCGTGCTGGCACCGCGGCTGCGACCGGTCGCGATGTGGCTCAACCAGACCATGGGCTGGTGCGTCTTCTTCGCCACTGGTAACACATCGGTTGCCGGCGGCGGCACCATCTTCACCGCCGGGATCGTTCTGGCGGTGATGATCCTGCCTATCATCGCCGCGGTCACGCGCGAAGTTTTCGTCCAGACCCCGCACGACGAGATCGAGGCTGCGCTGGCGCTCGGCGCCACCCGGTGGGAAGTCGTCAGAACAACCGTGCTGCCGTTCGGGCGATCCGGGTACGTCAGCGGCGCGATGTTGGGTTTGGGCCGCGCGCTCGGTGAGACGGTCGCGCTGCTGATCGTCTTGCGCGGCACCCAAACCGCTTTCGGTTGGTCGCTATTCGACGGCGGCTCCACCTTCGCCACCAAAATCGCAGGGACCGCATCGGAATTCAATGACCAGTACAAGGCCGGCGCTTATATTGCCGCGGGACTGGTGCTGTTCCTGCTCACCTTTGTCATCGATGCCCTGGCACGGGACGCCGTTGTCGGAATCCGATCCAGCAGAGGCGTCCGGTGACCTCGATCCTGGACCGCCCCCTGAAGCCGCGGACGATTCCCGGGCTCGGCCGGCGCCGTCGAGTCGCGAACTATGTCGCGACAGTGCTGGTGACGGTGTCGATGCTGATCGCGCTGGTGCCATTGGTGTGGGTGCTGTACTCGGTAATTGCCAAAGGGTTCAGGGCGATCACATCGAGCGTGTGGTGGACACATTCACAAGCAGGTATGACGGCTTTCGCGGCAGGTGGCGGCGCGTACCATGCGATCGTCGGCACCGCGCTGCAGGGATTGGTCTCTGCCGTGCTCTCGGTCCCGATCGGCATCATGGTCGCGATCTATCTGGTCGAATACGGCGGCGGCACCCCGCTGGGCAAGTTGGCCTCATTCATGGTGGACATCCTCAGCGGCGTGCCCTCGATCGTTGCGGCATTGTTCATCTACGCGCTGTTCGTGGCGACGCTGGGTTTTCCCCGTTCTGAATTCGCGGTGTCATTGGCGCTGGTGTTGTTGATGGTCCCGGTGATTGTGCGGGCGACAGAGGAGATGCTGCGGATCGTTCCGATCGATCTCCGCGAGGCCAGTTACGCGTTGGGGATCCCGAAGTGGAAAACCATTGTCAGGATCGTGATTCCGACGGGGCTGGCCGGGATCATCACCGGGATCATGCTGGCGCTGGCCAGGGTGCTGGGCGAGACCGCCCCGCTGCTGATCCTGGTCGGTTACTCGCAGGCAATGAATTTCAACATCTTCAGCGGGTTCATGGGGTCGCTGCCCGGCATGATGTATGACCAGACGTCTGCCGGCGCAGGCATCAACCCGGTTCCCACCGATCGGCTGTGGGGCGCTGCGCTGACACTGATCCTGATGATCGCGGTCGTCAATATCGGGGCCCGCGTGGTCGCCAGAATCTTCGCTCCCAAGAAGTCGTAGGCAGGAGCGCTAGGTGGCCAAGCGGTTGGACCTCGACGATGTCAACATCTACTACGGGTCATTTCACGCGGTCGCGGATGTTTCGCTGGCGATTCTGCCGCGCAGCGTGACGGCCTTCATCGGCGCATCGGGCTGTGGCAAGACGACGGTGCTGCGCACGCTGAACCGGATGCATGAGGTCATCCCGGGCGCGCGGGTCGAGGGCACCGTGCTGCTGGACGACGAAAATATCTACGCCCCCGGTATCGACCCGGTCGGTGTGCGCCGGGCAATCGGGATGGTGTTCCAGCGACCAAACCCATTTCCTGCTATGTCGATTCGTGACAACGTGGTGGCCGGCCTGAAGCTGCAGGGTGTGCGCAACCGCAAGCTACTCGATGACACCGCTGAATACTCGTTGCGCGGCGCGAACCTGTGGGATGAGGTCAAGGATCGTTTGGACAAGCCTGGTGGCGGATTGTCCGGGGGGCAGCAGCAGCGGTTGTGCATCGCACGGGCGATTGCTGTGCAGCCCGACGTCTTACTGATGGACGAGCCGTGCTCCTCGCTGGACCCCATCTCGACGATGGCCATCGAGGAACTGATCAGTGAGCTCAAGCAGGAGTACACGATCGTCATCGTCACCCACAACATGCAGCAGGCTGCCCGGGTGAGCGATCAGACTGCGTTCTTCAACCTGGAAGCCCTGGGAAAGCCCGGCCGGCTGGTGGAGATCGGCGGCACCGAGAAGATCTTTTCCAATCCTTCGCAGAAGGCGACCGAGGACTACATCTCCGGGCGCTTCGGTTAGCCCGGCGAGCGTTACGTCGGCGTCGCGTCTTCCTCGGGGAATCTGCCGGTTGCCTGGAAGATGACGCGGCGGGCCACTTCGACGGCATGATCGGCGAAGCGCTCGTAGAACCGGCCTAACAACGTCACGTCGACGGCGGCTGCCACGCCGTGCCTCCATTCCCGGTCCATCAGTACCGAGAACAAGTGCCGGTGCAGGTCATCCATGGCGTCGTCTTCTTCGCGGATCCGGGCAGCTTTCTCCGGGTCGCGGGATAACACCACCTCTTGGGCACTGTTACCCAATTCGACTGCAACTCTGCCCATTTCGGCGAAATACCCGTTGACCTCCTCGGGTAGCACGTGCTGGGGGTGGCGCCGGCGGGCGATCTTGGCGACGTGCAGGGCCAGCGCGCCCATCCGGTCGATGTCGGCCACCATCTGGATGGCGCTCACGATCGACCTGAGGTCGCCGGCGACCGGCGCTTGCAATGCCAGCAGAACGAAGGCGCTCTCTTCGGCGCGGGCACTGAGCGTCGCGATCTTTTCGTGGTCGGAGATCACCTGTTCGGCCAGCACCAAATCGGCCTGCAGCAGGGCTTGGGTTGCCCGCTCCATGGCTTCGCCTGCCAGCCCACACATCTCGCCGAGCCGCTCGGATAATTCCGAGAGCTGCTCATGGTATGCGGTCCGCATGCCGCCAAGCCTACGTTCTCGGCGCCGAATAGGCAGCCGAGCCTCGTCGAAAAATGGTTACCCGCAGGTGGTGTCGGCGGCGTTGGTGACCGTCAGATCCTCGGGCAGCTCGGCCGACGAGTTGCTGGAGCCCCGGTCTATCTGGACGGTGACCGACGAGCCGCTGGGTGGTGGAGCGATCACCGAGTTGAAGTCCGGGCCGAGCACCACCTGAACAACCTGCCCGTAGCCGGAAACCCGTTGGACCTTCGAATTGGCGAAGGCCGTAGCCACGGTGGCTGCGGCCTGCTCGTTGCCGGGCGAAAACAACACTGTCGTCGCGTTAACCGAACTCGGATAATCATCCGGCGTCATCACGTTGAACCCGTTCCGCCTGAGCTGGCCGGTGGCGGTGGTGGCCAGACCGGACTGGGTGGTCGCGTTGGATACCCGCACCGTGACATCTTGCGGCGAGGTCGTCGTCACTTGCTGGCGCTGAGCCTCCGGGGTCGCGGCGGGGGTCGGCGCCTTCTTGGTGGTTGGCCCGGACGTCGGCCCCGATGTTGGGGAAGTCTGCAAACTCCGGGCGTTCTGGTCGTTTTCCTTAGGCAGCGGATCGTCGTTGATGATGTCGTCGAACAGCGCCCGCATGTCGGCCATGCGCGGTGGCTCGTCGCCGTTCTGGTCTGTTATGCCGGTCGGCACGGTGACAAATGTGATGTGCCCAGCGGCCATACCCTGTAGCGATTGACCCAGTTGGACTAGGTCTTTGGTCTTGACGTTGTCGACGTAGGTGTCGCTGATGAACATGTTGACGACGTTGTTGAGCTTGTTGAGGTCGAGCAAGGTGTCCGTGGAGATCAACGAACGCAGCAGCGATGACACAAACAACTGCTGTCGTTTGATGCGGCCGTAGTCACCGTTGGTTTCGGTGGTGACCTGGCGGGCTCGCACATAGTTCAACGCCGTTGGGCCGTCGATGACCTGGCGTCCGGCGTTTTCCAGAACTGTGCCCAGTTCGTAGTCGTGCAGTGGGGTGCTGGTGCACACTTCGACGCCGCCGAGGGCGTCGACCATTTTCGCGAATCCGGCGAAGTCGACGGCGATGAAGCGGTTGATGCTCAAACCGGACAGCTTCTGGATTTCTTTCACCAGACATTTCGGACCGCCGAAGGCGAATGTCGAGTTCAGTTTTGTCTCGGTGGACACGATCCTGGGACTCCAGGTCCCGCTCTTCTTGTTGTAGACGGGTCCGTACTTGCCGTCGTCGGGATTCCAGGCCTCGCATTGCAGCGGGGTGATCGCCAGGTCGCGGGGGAACGACACCGCGACCACGCGTTTGCGGTTGGCTGGAATGTTGACCAGCATCACGGTGTCCGATCGCGCACCATCGGCGTCATCGGCGTCGCCGGCGCCCATGTCGGCGTTTTCCCCGGCGCGCGAGTCGACACCGACGATCAAGAAGTCCTCGTCGCCGTACTGGCCATTGGGGTCGCGGATGTCGCCCGAGTGCGGGTCGAGCGCACTGACGGTGTTGAGGCGGGCGTTCTTCGACGTGCTCCACTGCCATGCGCCGCCGGTCAGCACCAACGCCAGCACGGCAAACA
>Ga0182012_10001446_pt1 | contig 26030 bp, 39 predicted proteins | sample 612S2SmetaG_FD_120486 | JGI IMG/M metagenome (GOLD analysis project Ga0182012, IMG submission 120486) | Permafrost microbial communities from Stordalen Mire, Sweden - 612S2S metaG | ecosystem: Environmental > Terrestrial > Soil > Wetlands > Permafrost | place: Sweden: Stordalen | collected...
CACACAGAAACGCGCTCAAAACTGCGTTGATCAAGGACCGATCAAAAGCCGATAAATTACCGATCAAAGGCCGATCAATAACCGATCAAACCAGGGTCTTTTTCAGTTTCAAAATGGACCTAAGCCGAAGGCTTAGGGATAGTGTCTCTTTCTTCAGTAGTTGCTGTGACCCACGATGCCGCTATCGTCATATCTCTACGTGGGTCCGAGATGCCACTGTTCGGGGGTTCTTCCTGTGAAAGAAGAACATCAGCGGATCTATGACAGCACTCCGGAAGACGAACCACGTTCGCGCCTGGACCCCTACCGAGAACTGATTCTCCGATGGCGTAGGCAGGGCAGAACCTATCGCCGGATTCTACAAATGTTGCGTGATGACTGCCACTTAAAAGTGGCGTTCGGAACATTACACGAGTTCGTTCAAAAACGCTCTCGACCTCGCAAGCCTGATTTAGAGATTGAACCGGCAACTGTTCAACACAACAGCCAGCCGGGTAAGAGACTAACGCCCGATGAACGTCAGGCCCAACTTGACTTTATTCGGTCTCTCAATAGCAAGCCCGTCGTCAAAGAACAGCAACCGCCAAGCGGTTGGGACCTCTTAGAGCCGGACAACGTAAGTTTTAGACCCAAAGGAGATAAATAGAATGGCAGCAGCATCAATAGTAGAGATTTCGGCTCAGAAGGTGAAGCCCACCTGCCGGATTGTATTCACGGAAGGCGGCAAGGGAGGGGTCGGGAAATCTGCCTTTGCGACCATGCTTGTCGAGTGGTATCGAAAGCACGGCGCTCCGGTCGCCTTGATCGACATGGACAGCGAGAACAAGAGCCGCGGATCGCTCGCGCATTTCTTCCCCGAGGCGAAGAAAACGAACATCCAAACTGAGCGCGGGCTGGATGGATTACTGTTCGCGCTGGCGGAGGGTACACCGATTGTGGTGGCAGACATGGGCGCGAGTGCCGGCGACGTTGCTCATGAGTGGTTTGACTCGATGTATGACTCGGCGGCTGATAGCGGAGTCGCGTTTACAGCGATCGGCATTGTTACGCCAGATCCGGCCAGTGTTTCAAGTGTTGTTTCTTGGGGCAAATTTCTGCGGGATCGGGTTGATTACGTAGTTGTGAAAAACTCGATAACTAACCCGGCAGATTTTAGCGTCTGGGAAACCGATCCGGAGGCTGAGAAGTTTCGGCGCCTGGCTCAGCCAAAGGTCATCACAATGCAATACCGAGTGCAGGATATCGAGCAGGTGGCGCGGCAGCATGGCGTGACCATGCAGGCTGTGGCAAACGGAGGCGTTGACATTCCGGGGCTCAAGGAAATGCCGAACGTGATGCGCGCCGGCGGCTACCGTAAAAACATCTTTGCGCAGTTAGACACAGTAAAGGGGCTGCTACTTCTGTGAGCGTCACAACTCTGAGAAAACGCGCTGACGAACCGGACGCGTGGAGTGACATAGTGCAGCGGCTGACGGCTGACAAAGACCGTCAGGAGTTTGCAGATCTGTTGCACTGGTTTCGGTCACAGCCGGCGGATGATGAGTTTTCGAAAGTCGCGAAGCTCCTGGGATTTCTCACCCTCGTTGGAAACAATTTACCGGAGGCCCTGGCTGATGAAGCTAGGGCTATCCGGCTTTTGAGTGAGCGAATAGAAAAGGCCAACGCGGCGACGGATGAACGGCTCTCAAAGCTTCCTTCCGAAATCGCTGCGGGCCTTGATCCATCCGTGATCGCTAAAGAAATGAGCCACAGTTTCCGGCAGCAGTTGAGCAAAACCGGGTTACACGAGACCGCTTCGCTCATGAAGGCGGCTGTGATCACGCTCAAGTCTTTGTCTACCGAACTGGTGACCACACTGCAGCCGATCAGTGTCACGTTGGGGGAGCAGACGACAACCCTGCTAGCAACGCTCAGCCAGTTGAAAGAGGTCGAGCAGCCGGTGTATAGAGGAAAGTCTCACTCGGCAATGACTTTGCAGGCGTTGCTTTTGTTCGCGGTTTTTGTCGCCGGCGGTGTGGCCGGTTACTTACTTCACCACTGAGGCTAATAGAAAGGGTTATAAAAAGATGTCGAAAAAGCTCCTGGCTGTAATCACAGCCGCTATCGTGATGACCTCATGCCGGCAGGCGCAAACGGTCCAAAGTGAACAGGCAGTTAACTCTGAACTGCCTGTCCAGCATCTCTACAATCCTCCCAAGTCAGAAGTACTGGCGCTATTGGAAAAGAACGGGGCGGGAGATGCATCGAAATCCTCGCTGCCCGCATTCAGGCGCTGGTTTTCGACACGGGCCGCGCTGGCGGAACAGGTCGTCAAGATGTGTGAGCCGATTGAAGGCAACGCCACCGTGGCCTGGGGAGACTCCGCAGAGGCGACGGCCTGTACTGCTGCGCAGGAAACAAGCGCGGCGGCGCGGCGAACTAAGGCGTGGACGTTCGTTCCGCCAGTGGCAGATAAGCGGGGCTGGTAAATGGTGCGGCATTCTTAAAGGAAAGAGCAGTCTATGAACCAAACCAGCGTGATTACTCAGACGGTCGATCTTCGAGAACTGGCGCGCGAGTGGATCGCGGAGACGATCACAAAGCACCTGGCGCCAGAGCTGGCGGGTGGAGATCGCATCAAGCAAGTATCGGCGGCATTTGAAGAAGAGGCCAGAGAGCGTAATCTTCCCATCGAATTAGCGGTGAGCATGGCCGTGGAATGGTGCGAACTTCAGAACGACGAGGCAAACCTCCATGCAAGCCAGTAGTAGGCCGCGCGCTGTCTACTGCTTCACGTGCTTGTGCGGGAAAAATATCGAGACAGAATCCACCGAAACGGTTTGCGCTTGGTGCCAGCGCGAGATTCGCCTGGTCTGGCCGGCTGAGACCCATCCGTCGAAGCCCGTTGAAGAAGCGGAGCAGCTGCGCCCGGCAGTTTGAAACGCTTCAAGTAAACCACTCGTTTTTCTTTGAAAATTCTTTTCAAATATTCTGACAAAACAGCTTGACAAAACAGCACAACTACGCGATACTAAGAGTGTAGAAAGGAACTGCACAAAATGACAAAGACACTCACCCCAGTAACTGAACAGAGAACAAAGAATGGCTGCAACCGCCGCCGGGACTGGTACTACTCGATCACCACCACGAAGCCTGAGACATTCATCCTTCTGCACAGCTTCACGCTGAAGGGGCAGACGATGAAAATGAAGCGGACGGAACTGGGAGCGGGCTTCTAAGCCCCTCCCCTCAAAGGAGACAACGACCATGGAAGCCAAAATGATGAAAGTCGCGATCGCCAACTTGAAGGCTTTGATCGAAGCGGAGGCAGAGGGAGACAACGACCCGCTCAAGGGGCAACTACTAAAGGCCACACTGGAGATCTTGCAGGCGACGGAGGGGAAGGGCTGAGGCCCCTCCTTTCCTCCATGGCGAAAAAGCGCAAATACAACACAAAGGGGAGATCGCTCGAAAGCAAGGAAGCCCGCGCGATGTCTGCAGCGAGGGAAACCTTCGCCGGTGGCCGACCGCGCAAGAAAGGTGTGCCGCGGTGCCCCTGCGGCGAAATGACCCTCAAGCGCGCCCTGGCGCGCAAACATATCTGCTCTGGGCCGAGTCCCACGGCAACGAAGAAACCCTCAACGAAAAGGAAATAGATCATGGCAAGTAGAAGCGTTAACAAAGTGATTTTGATCGGGCATTGCACGCGCGATGCCGAGACGAAGTTCACGCCTAGCGGCGCGGCGGTAACGAAGTTTTCGGTCGCCACTAACCGGCGCTGGAAGGACCAGCAGTCGGGCGACTGGAAAGAGGAAGTGAACTACAGCAACGTCGTGCTGTGGAAGCAAGAGAAAGTCGGCGAGTACCTGCAAAAAGGGAAGCAGGTCTATGTTGAGGGCCGCATTCAGACCCGCAGTTACGACGACAAAGACGGCAAGAAAGTATACGCGACTGACGTAGTTGCCGACGAGGTCATTTTATTGGGCAGCGGCGAAGGCCAGGGCGCTGCGGGTGGCAACGGCCAATCGCGGGCGGCTGCTAGCGGCGTCGCTCCGAAAGGCAGGGCTTCAGCGGCGGTTGCTGAGGAACAGTATGGTGGCATCACAGACGAAGATATCCCGTTCTAGCGCCAAAATGACCACTGCCAGGAAGCGCTCAAGAATCGAAGATCGGCCCGGCTTCGATCTGCGAACGAAAACTGCTTATCACGAAGCTGGGCATGCGTTAGGTTATTTCGTCTTCCACGTTCCGTTTGATGGGGTTTCGATAAGACGAGAACCGGATAGTTATGGGCGGGTCTTTCAGAAAGTTCCCCGCGAATTCCGGGTCAATGACTTAACACCAAGGGAGCTCGACGGTGAGATTATCTTGTGTCTTGCTGGCCCAGCATCGGAAGCGCGACTCACCGGCCGTACTTGTTGGCGCGGCGGCGCGGTTGACTTCAAAGAAGCTTTCGACATGGTCGCGAAGCTCGAGCATTTACACGTGGAAGATATTGAACCTTATCTGCGGGCACTCTGGACGCGCGCCAACCACCTGTTTCGACGGCCCGGTCATTGGCTCGGCGTCGAACGCGTGGCGGCCGGATTGCTCCAAAGGGAGGAACTCACCTATAGCGAAGTGGCGGCCATCCTGCAGGCGTCGCTCGAGTATGATTTCGATTCGTGGAAGTGGCGTTTAACGCCCAGCCCCACATTGGCTTGTCCGATGTTGCACTTGATGATTCGCCGTGGACTACGCCGCTGACGCTTCGCTATCAGCCCTTTATGGAAGGTTTTGAGGCGCGACTCTGGCCTGGCAGTTGCCCGCGCCTGGCGCGCCGTGTTCATGAACAAATGCATTACTGCTCCGGTGGCGCTGCGATCATCCCACCAACCGGCGGATCGTTTTGTTCTATGAGAATCTCAACCTTATAATCAACGTCGTTCGCGCTATGGAGATTGGGTTGCGTTCCTTCGCTGCGGCGTCGCATGTCTATGCATACTTCAGTCTCTTTCTGCTTCTTGATCTTTGTACTGTCAAACGCACAGGTCGCCTCCCCTGCTTTTAAAACATCACTTGGCTCGCCGGCATAGTACACAGAAGCACAACACATGCAGAAATGGAATGGGTGAAGAAACACCTTAGAAGTGCCATCGTCATCATTAGGATGGGAGAGCCAATAGCGATTGCTGGTTTTGTCGAAAGAATGATGGCGCAGTCCTGCAGCATCCGGTTGCGTGCCTTTGGAGCAACACATTTCGCATAGCGCAAGAGCTAATTCGTCTGCGCCACTTGGAGGCTCCGCGAAAAGAACCGAACAATTAGAGCAAATACGGAAACGGTGCGTGAAAGTCAGTGCAGGCCGAGATTCGACCAAACGATCTGTTCTGATTGCCCGCACGATTAGTCGGATCGGGGCTACAGGATCGTATCTGGGAAAGATTGCGGCTTCGTGTTTGTCGCCGTTAGCACACGGCTCACTGGACTTTTGGTCGGGGTGAAAGATGGCAAAACACTTCCGGCAAATGTTGAAGATAAACTTGTCATGCATGGACGTGCATTATATGCCAGAGCCGCAGCCCTCATAGACTTGAACTCGCCCCGCTCGACCGCCTTGGCGATTTCCGGGTGATCCCGCTTAAGCCGTCCTGCTAGGTAAGTGCTTTGTGTGCCACCCTTTGCGCGATTTGCCGTAAAACCGTTTTATATTATCAACGGTTTTATTCCCTCGGCCCGTTCCGGCATGTTTCTTGGGCGGCGCTGGTGGGGTTTTCTGCATGTCGCGCTGGCTTCGCGAACCGACATCTATGATTGAGTCGTTAAGCGTTCGGCCAATTTCGGCGTTACCGTAACGTTTCGCAGCGGCAAGCGATTGAAAGGAAAGGGCGAAAAGCAAGTTGATGTTATCAACTTGAAGAAGACTCAGGGCGGAACGGAGCGCTCGTATCTTTTAGCGCGGTTGCAGCGGGATCATCCCAAACTGGCAGCGCAAGTTTGCTATGTGCTGGCACGTCGTTTGGTGCGTTCCTCATCCAACTTCTTGCGGGGCGGCGGTGGCGGCTCTGGGACTGGCGTCGGCGGTTTCTTCGGGACCGGATAAGGTTCGGGCGGAAGAATCGGTCGGCTGTCCGTGCCTTGTCGTCGACCACGATCAGGAGGATGAGGATGATGTGGTATCGGAGACTTCTTGTGGCTTAGAAGTGTGTCCAAAGGTATTCCGGTGGCAACGCTTGCTTGACTTTCTCATTTTCGACTTTGATAAGGTCCTGGTCCGGGTCCAACTCATCTAAGGATTGAGCTCTTAAGTAAGACTGATAAACAAGATTATATGCTCCCTTTGAGGCCTCAGAAAGCCCGTTCCGGCGTATGTCTGTTATGACCAAAGCGATATCGGCAAAAAGCTGTTCATAGAGCGTGTGTATACCGTAAAGCTTTTTTGCCTGCGTCGCCCAGCCTAACAGTGGGGAAAGGCCGGTAAGCAACGTGGCAACGCCGGCGAGCACGGCCGCCGTTATCCGCAATGGCGAAAGGTACTTTTCATCCAAGGGAATGGTTAGCACAATGACTGCCATAAAGGCACAAAAGCCGGCCACGATGCTCAAGACCCGATCCCACGTCTCGTATTGCGCTGCGCGGCGACCATAGTATCGAATATTGAGGTTGGCAATCTTGTATATGTCAAAGAGGCGTATCAACTCAGCCTCCTCTAACGAAACCGACACTGGTTGGTCGATCGCGGATGTGGCGCTTCCGGGCTGGATCGCAGTTTGGTCCACCATCTTATTCTAGTCCTTTCACCTTCACAGAAAAGCTGGCTATGTTCGGCGCTGAGCATTGTCCCTTCGCAGTCATGGTAAACAGGCTCAGCAGTGCCAACCCGAAGAGAAGATGTTTGATGTTTGTCATATTGATATAACCTCGATTCGTTGTCATAGTTTTTCAGCGCGACCCGGAGCAGACAACTCAACGGGCCGCGCGTGGCTGGCTATACATGCAATGACAAAGAAAGGCAAAACACTGCTTTGCAGCCAGCCGTCGACGGGAAACCCTTACCCGCCGATGTCGATTAAAACCGAGTGGCTAAGACGTACCAGCCGATGCCTGCTGGAAAAGGAATCGCTCGGCCACTCGCCTGGGGCACACCAGCGTGATGGGATCGCCGGGCCACACAGATTTCAGATTCCTAAGCGCACTTCTCGATGATCGAGCGCATTACATCCTTGCCGCCGCCACCCTCCATCCAAAACTTATGATTTGGAATCGGTGTCTGGAAGTTCCGCAGGACCGTTCGGCAAAGGACCGCAACCTCATAGCTGTTGCCCAAGGGCGAAGCCTGGCCGCTGCTCAGCATGGCGTGGACTTCATCGAACACTGCTTTCGCCGCGAAGATGTCATCGAGCGCCTGCAGCATGCGTTTTTGCAACGGCTTCGCTATCTTTAGCCGGGCTTCCTCACGGGCCGCTTCCTCGATCGCTTCTTGTTCTTCGCGGTCGCGACGTTCAATCTCCTCGTCTGATAGAAATTTGTGCCGATGCTCGAGCAGTTCCGTCTGCTTCCGATCGCGCTTATCGCGCATGGCGATGTAATCTTTGTGCGCGGCTCTTAGTTGGTCGGAGTCATCTCCATTAAGGGCGCGATCACGTTCGGCCTCAGCGATGGAGAGGTTCTCCTCGCAATGCTGCAGTTCGAGCGCAAGCTTCGCGCGTTGCTGTTTGATCGCGCTGCGCTCTTCGGCGCTGATCATCTTTGGTTCTTTCGCTGCTACTGCTTTCTGTTTTGCTACTGCTGTTGCTGTTGCTGTTGCTGTTGGCATTGTCTGTTTCTCTCTCTTTCTTTTTCTTGTATTCGAAATACTCTGAGCCGTTCCAACTCAAACAGTTGCCGCTCTGATGGATTCACGAGGTTGAAATCCGCCAGTTCGCGCGAAGCGGCCACGACCAGATCATCAATGTCTTTGAGCCGCTTTCGCTCTTTGTCGCCGCGCGTCTCCCCCTGCTTCTTCGTATGAGCCGAGAGCAACACCTGGCCGCATGACGCAACTACTTTGCGCTGTTTTTCATATTCGTCTTCTAGGTCCCTAACCTTCACTTCGATCTCACGCCGGCGCTGTGAGATCTCTAGCGCTTGCTCGCGTGTTATTTGCTGCTTTAGGAGCATGCCGCCTGCTCATGGGCGCGAATATGATCATTGATTTCGTTCTCTTTCGCCGTTACCTTCGCTTGCCACACTTTCAATTCCTCTTTGCGGTCGTTCCTCTGCTTCCGCAAACGGGTGTATTCATCGATGAGCAATTGCCGCTCCACCAAGTGGTTATCGGGAAGAGCCTCGCAGTGTGGCGGCACTAACTCGGCTTTAACCATCTGCAGTTCGGTTGCGATCGCCAGAAGCCGTTGCGATTCGTCCCGCAGATCAGCCGCAAGCATGTAAATGCGGTTTTCTAGGTCTGGGCGAATGGTAGGTGTTGTCATATATGTGTCCCTTTCTTGTTTTTCGGTCATCTCAGGCTCCATTGATTTAACTTCGATGCGAACAACCGGAAGGCTTCCACCGCGGGATGACGGCCGTCTTCAATGATTTGTTCTTCCCCGGTCTTACGGCTTTTTTGCGTGTCGTACCGGAATTCCCGGTGCTGCTGCAGAAACTGAACACAGTCACTGCTAACCCTGACTTTCCGTCTGTCAAACAGCATTCCAACGCGCGCCACCATGCCTAAAATTTCGTCAGGCTCCAGTTCAATTGACTGAAACCAATAGCCTCGTTGCATACACTCGTTTTTCAACTCGGCCGCCTCCGCGGAATCCGGCAGCAGAATATTGCTGTTAAACTCCCACCGGCCGTTCCCCATGTTCTGTTTGTGCGTGTAGGTCTTTAGCTCTGCGAAGAGCTCGTCGTGACTGAGCGAGAAGTTGCCTGATGAGTCGTTGAATACCAAACAGCGGCTCACGGTGTACGGCTCATAGCAGCCTCTATCGAGCACCTCCAATATGCAGCCCGCCTTTGCTATTCCAGGGATTACAACCACCGTGCGGCTGGCATACCAAGCGTCACTGGACCATTCGGGGTGCGCAGCGGCATCGTAAATCACACTGTTGGTGTTGTCATTCGACACGACCAGCGCTTTCGAATACACGCCGCCGTAGCCGTGGGTGCGGCGCCAAAGTAAGCATTGCGATGCCGCATCTACACAGTCATCGTTCGAGCCTGCTGGAAATAGCGACAGTTCGAGCAAAAAGTCTTCGACCCATGGCGCAAATTCCGGCAGGAAAACCTGACCGGCTTCGACCTGCGGACTCATGGCATGGGCTCGCGCTTGCTTCCCACCTTCCGGCTCAATGCCGATAATGCCAGGAATTTCCCGTTTTAGCTCATCTAAAACCGCGTCACCGTTGGCCTTCGCCTCCACTAATACAGCCGAAGTGTTCTTCCACTTGAGGGACATAGCCCGTATTGCGGCCTTCGTTTCGGTGTACGACAACCTCCCGCGAACTTGATCAACAAGATAAGCTAACTGTCCATCAAACGCCCACGTTTGCCCAACTACGAAGTCTGAGTCTTCGGTTTTACGAAATCCCAGATCCCAGCTTTGAACGATGAATGTGGCCGTCGCCGGCACAATGCTAAATCTTTTCCACCATGCTCTCTTAAAAATTCCGCCGTCTAGTGGAACGGGTTGCTGTTGATACTGACCTGCGAATGCCAGGCTGCCCATTTGCAGCTTGAAGTTGTCCAATGTACGCTGGCTGAGACGCTGTGGTTCTAGTAAATCACCAACTTCGCGGATAATCTCACGCCCGCTTATAGGAAGAGTGATGATAGTTCGCCTCTCGCAAACTGCAGGCAAGGAGAGATGTTCCCAGCCGCCATCGTGCAAAAGTTCGCCGCTGAGGTCTCCCGAATTCAGCCGCTGACTCACGAGGACCATCGAGCCGGTGCGAGGATCGTCCAAGCGCGTGCTCAATGTCTGGCGGAACCAGGTAATTGCAGTTTTTCGGTCTGCATCGGATAACGCCTGGCTCGCTGAGTGCGGATCGTCCAGTAAGATCACCCCGGCGCCTTTGCCCGTCGCAGTGGCGTTCACGCTGGTGCTTATTTGGTGCCCTCTGTTGGTCGAGGCGAATTGAGCCTTTTCGTTTTGGCCCTCTGCCAACTCAACTTTCGGCCAGAGCTTTCGAAACCAATCTGAAGTAAGCAAAGTTCGACGGTCCAGCGAATGCTTTGTACTGAGCGAGGCGCTGTAACTCGCCATCATCCATCTACTGGTCGCATCATCACAGGCCCACGCCCAACACGGCCACATGATGGTGGCCCAGGTGCTTTTGCCCGTGCGCGGCGGGCAGTTGATTATCAATTTCCTGATTTGGCCGGCAGTCACGGCGCTCAGATATTCGCCAATTATCTCGAGATTGCGGCTTGGAACGAGCGTAGTTGTGGGTTCCAAAACGTGCCACGCCGCCTCAGCGAATTCACGGAAGTTACCAGCGAGTTCGCGGGCTCGGGTCTCGAATAGTAAAGCGCCAAAATTTGGTGTTGTGCTCATAGGTGATCGTGTTGGCAACCGTTTACGCGGTGGCATTCAGGGCACGGCCCGGCTGATAAGAGTTTCAATTCATCAAGCGCTTGCGGATCAAATTTACTCATTTGATTGATATGGCGGCCGAGTGCCCATCGAAGAACGTCGATGCTGGTGTTCTCCCACGCCGCTCGAATGTTGAGGACGTTGACGGAGACACCGCCCGGCTGCTGCAACTCGCCGGTGAGTTTAGCGAGAAGCTCTAAATGGGTATTGATGGTTTTGAGCGCACCGACAGCTGCTTGCAAATGGCCCGATGTTTCGGCCAGCTTCGCCACGCGTCTAGTGTCCTCGATCAGGGCCTTTAGTTGGTCCGTTAGCGAACCGGTTGACGGAAGAACAACAACAGCGGCCTCTGCCTGCCCTTTAGGGATGTGGGCGCGGTGACGGCTGATGGTAGCGATGCCGATTCCATATTTCTTGCCAATCGCGCGTACAGATAGGCCCGAACACATATCAGTGTTGATTGATTCGCGGTGAAGGTCATTTGTGCAAATGCTGCAACTCAAGCGGCGACGTCCTGCTTTCTGATGCGTAATTTAATACGATCACTCGGCGCATCGGTCAAATCCTGTGCGGTGCCGAGATACTTCTCGGTGGTCTGAATGCTGGCGTGGCCGAGAGACTTTTGAATCTGTTGAATATCCGCGTGTGCCTTACGCGCAAGTTGGGCAAACGTGCGGCGCATGTCATGCGGTGCCAGGTTGATATTCAACGCGGCGGCATAGCCAGCGATGACCATGTAGAGAGATTGCGCACTTACCGATTCGCCGGTGACCCTGTCGCCTTTGTTGATGGAACGGAAAAGCCGTCCTTCCGTCATCGCCGCGGCATCTGTCCAGATATCAACGGCACTCTTTACCCAAGCTGCGATCGGTACCGACCGAACGCGCCCGTGCTTCCCGATAATGTCCACAATCACCCAGCGGCCTTCCCTCTGCTGAAAATGCCCAATTGTCAAATCGGCGGCTTCTGTACGACGAAGGCCGGCGCCTAAGAGAATGGCGAGTAAGGCTTGGTCACGCTTACCCTTCATTGTTTTGGTGTCGGGCAAGTTGAGCAGGTCTTGCGCCTGGTCCGCGCTCAGCCAGTTGCCCAGCCGTACGCCCTGGCGCTTGGTTCCCTTAACGCGGCGGATCGCTTCCGCGCTGGCGGCGTCAAGCTGCTGAATGTCCACCAATTCATCGGCAAGCTTCCGGATCGCGGCCAACGCCTTCGCCACCGTGCTGGGCGCTAAACCGCGCTCTTCTAGGTGGCTGCGATAGGCATTCACTGCCGCCTTGTTCAGAAACGTCTGCCCGGTTGAGAGTTGCCACGCGTGGAACTCTTTGAGCGCTTCCTGATAAGCCCGCTTGGTGTGGGGCGAGGGAACTGCATTCCTTACGAGGTCGATCAATTGCTGAAAACCGTCTTCGGGTTGGGCGATGGTGAGTTCGGTAGACATGGGATTTACCTTATGAGAAGAAGTATTCTCATAACCTATTATCCACCTAAACCGACTTCTTTCCAAGTGATTTTTCGCGCTTTCTGACTTGGTGACTGTTCCGGTGTTCCAGCGGCGCAACTCTATCTCATTGAGACAGTTGACCATCGCTAGTGGAACAGTACGAACAGTGCGGAACAGCCCAAGGGAATGCTTTTCGCTGCCGAAAAGTTGATCAGCCTGTTGTTGCAGAAGTTCAACCCCATTGGTCGGTAGCACTCCGAGTTTGTGCGGTAGCGCCATTCAGTTGACCGTCTCCTCAGTCGTCTTGGCGGGTCCAGCGATGTAGCAGAGGATCAACTCATGCAGACGGCCGTTGGTTGATCGGGCTGAGACACACTCTCTGAACAACGCGACAATTGGCGCTGCGGCGGCGCTGGCTGGATCGCCCGCCACTTCGTAGATGTCTTGATTGGAGAGATGGCGCTCAGAGCCGTCGCTGAACGTCAAAGTCGTTGTTCCGTGGACTTTAGTCATGATGCTTTCCTTTTTTCTTCGATTAAATTCAAAAGCTGCTGGTGGGCAGTACTGCCGTCGGTGGAGGTGGCAGTAACGCAAGCCCTTAGCCAACCCAAGGCCGGATGGCGGTTGAAGACCCAATGCGGCAAAACTCCACGCTGAAGTTCTACACCGTGTTTGATTCGTTCCAGCAGGGCGATGATGTTGCTTACCGGTATGTGGTGTTGGATTCCATCGGCCATGGTGAGGATGACTTGGCCGGTGACCGATTCGCCACTCTGTTCCAACTCCCGGACCTTTTGCGATTGAGTCAGTTTTTCAGCGCGAATGATTTGCTGACAGTATTCGCAAACTGGCTCCTCAGTGGAGAATCGGAAGTATTTCGCTGGCGGAAACGGTTTTGGAACAAATCGCCGGCGAATTGGGAGTGGTTGGGTCAACTCTTTTCCTTTCCGTCATATTTTGCCCATCCGCCATTTGGCAGAAAGCCGTTATCATCGCGGCGCTTCGGGAAGAGTTCCCCGCCCTTCTTCTTCTGGCCGAATTGAAATTTGCCGCCACACTTACAGCGCAGTTCGAAGTAATCATTTCCATCGACTTCGCGAACGACAAAGCGAAGATCGGTGCTCTGACAGAGACCGCACGATGTCTCTCCGTTAAATAGTTCGTCAACGCTCGCGACGGCTTTAAAAAGCTCTTTCGCCGTGGTGGCTTCGACTTTGATCGCGAGGCGGCCGCCCGCTGCTTTTAATTGCGCTTCCATTAGCGTCCTCTCTTTCTCTCGAACATGATCTCGGCGCGCTGCAGCCATATGCGAAAGGATTCGCCCCTGTCTTTGTCTGGACAATGGCGTACTTTGTAGTCGACAGGAACGTCGCTACTTTCCAGATGAACGACGCGAAGGGACTGCATGCCCAATCCGCGAATAGCCGCGCGAATATCTAAGCCATCCAGGTCTGACCAAACGCCGACCAGGAGCTGCTCCCCATCGCGAATGATGCGGCAGCCGGTGATGTTCATAAGTCGGGTGGCCGCGATAGTGGCAGCGGTGGCTTCGGTTTGTTCGCCCTCAACCGTTCCGACAGCTTCAACTGGCATGTGATTTCCTTTCCGGGAGGTAAGCGCCGCGAACATGAATGTCGGGGTTGCAGTTGCAGTAACCGTTTTTGTAGATGCGACACCACGAGTCGTGACGAATGTCGATATCGCGCAGGCCGGCCGTTCGCAACTCGGGGTGTTTTTCCAACATTTCCATGAGCGGGCGGTAGTAGTTGTGTTTGGTCAAATCCATGCCCAAAACTCCTTCCGATTGCAGATAATTTCGAGGGGGTTTTCGACCGGCTTTTCAGTCGAGATCGGCGAGGTCTTTTTTGAAAACCTCTGCCGGATTGCCAAGCTCTGTGTTATCAACAGCTTGGCAATTTCCCACCATGTTTGAGTTTTTTCGGTCCTCCGTCGGCGGTAAGTTGCTGATAAGAACCAGCTTGGCAATCCGGCAACCCTGCTTTTCCGTACTGTGCAAGCAGTATCTCGGCAAAACGGCACACTCCTTAGGAGTGCCGGATTGCCGGACTGGAGGAAAAACTGAACTGTGAGACGGTCAAAAAACACGGCTTTCCTCCCTCTCTTGCCAGTAGTGAAAACGCTGATTACGGGCGCCCTTCTCGACCCGGACATGCCCGGTTGCCACCCCGTTCTTTAAGAACTCCCTGCCGCGGTGCGAACCTAATCCTGCGTTCCCGGCTAAGGCCTCAAAATCTCCGGTCTTGCAGCCTGGGTTACCCACCAACAATTGAATGAGTTGATCGGTGACGGTGTGACTGATGACTTCCGGACGGGCGTCTGAAACGAACTCACCATCGACGTAGGTAAGGATCAGGTCGCGGACAACACAGATTCGCTCCTTAAAAACCTTGATTCGGATCTTTTCGAGTTGGCCCGATTCGCCGAGGTTGGAAACAAAGTAACCAACGTCGAGAGCTGGGCCGATGTCACTCGATCCGCGATAAACCTTCGCCGTTTCGCTTTTACCTGGATGATGCAAAAACAAAACGCAGGCGCCAAGATTGGCCAGTGCGCGGGCTTGCTGGAAAAAAGCACGCGTTTCGCCTGAGTCGTTCTCGTCGCCGGGGTGAAGGGCAACGAAGGAGTCAATGACAATCAGTGGCTTTGGGTCGCACTCTCTGACATAGTCGAGCAGTACGGGCGAGCTCAGTGCGGGTGGAGTTCCTGCCCACGGGCCCCAGTATTTAAAGTTCGGGCCATCCGCGATTTTGAGCCTGGCGAACTTCTCTTGAATAATGGGCTTCGACTGCTCGAAGTCGATATATAACGCAGGGCCAAGTCTTACTGTTAAACCGGCGAACCTGCTCCCAGTTGAGCGACAATGACAAATCTTCATCGCGATTGTAGTTTTGCCACAACCGGGTAAACCGGACCACATGTTCACAGTCCCGTAGGCGAGAATGCCATCTACGAGGAAATCGATTTCTTCGACGGGCATATCACTAACGCTTGGAAGATCGGCGATGCGGCGAACGCTGCTCTCCTCCGGGGCTGACGTTTTCGTTTGTGGATCGTAAGCTTTTGTTCTGACCAAATCGATAACTCGGTCCTGACCCCAGACACCAACTAAGTCATCAACGCCATTGACGCCGGCGTCGTTGGGCATGTCGACAAAGAACACCTTTGCGCCGCGGCTGCGGAGTTCCTTAGCAATGCTGTATCGCGCGATCCGCACGCCCTCGTTGGTCTCTGTATTGGCGTCAAAGAGAATGGCCACTTTGCGACCCTGCCAATCGATACGCTGTAGGTCCGGTATCGGCCCTTTCACGTCGCGGCGCTCACCATCTGGGCCTTCGACTTTGCCGACGATTCCGCGAAAGTTCCACACACCGGGAATGGCGATCGGTAACCAGCGCGGCCGCTCCGCGTTGTCAGAAAGTCCGTGCCACGCTAGCGCCCAAAGCGCAAGGCATTTCTTCTCGCCTTCGGTGAGCAGAATATCTACCCTGTTGTCAGTGAGCCATTCCTCTTTGCTGCCCGGATGAAAATACAACATCGAGCCTCGGCCAGGTGGCGAAAGATACTTACCTGCCTCTTTCAACTTGCCGTCTGATCCCATCTCTAAATCGGGCTTGTCGCGACGCAACCGGTACTCGCGAACGTGGCCTTCCCCAGGCCACGTGTACGGAAAAAGAATACCGGCATAATCAGCTTTGCCATTCCGCCCCACGATCTCGGCGCCATCGAACGTATCGACTCGCCGCAGAAATGCGCTGGCGGCCACGTCGGCATCAATTCCGCTACATGCCAGACGTTGTAAGTCGATATCGCTGAGTGAACCGCCGCGCACTGTCATTGCAAACGCCCCAATCGTTTTGAGAAGCCGAGGAGATTCCCCAATCGCGCGCCAACATTGGGCAAGGCGTCACACCGCTTACATAGGCTGCAATCCACCGGCTCGAATGGCCACCGACGTTTCTGCTTCGCGCTCGGCCGATATTCGCCATCGATCACTGCGCGCCGCCCACACAAGCGGCAAGCCTTAGCGGCCGGCTGTTGCTGCTTTTGCTTTTTCAGGCTGCACCGCCTGGTCGGAGCAATTCATCGATCGCGTTGAGGGCCGCGACATTGAAACTTCGGGCACAGTCCTTAGTTGAAAATTCGACTACCGGTGTGAATGTTCCATCTGCTTGCCGCTGACCAGGAATTTGAATCCAACGCTGGCGTCTTCCGTCTGTGTCTTCACGTTGATGGAGCAACACGCCGCGAAAGATGAGGCCCGATCTCGTGTATAGATCGCAAGCGCCGCGGATGCTGCCAACGCCGTTGATGTCACGCCAGCTCGACGCCACAAATGTTGAACGCGGTTCGCTCCGTTTGACCGGTGGCGAGACTGGCGAAAAATTGTTATGATTTAGATGCTGAGTCATTGGTTTCGCCGCTGCTAACGGCGCTTTCCTTTCAACTTTTGAATGCTTAAGAAGCCCGCCTTCCCATCAAGGCGGGTTTTCAATTTCAGCTCACATTTCTCGACAAAATCGAAACCTCACAAACACCGTTTTGATCGACGCTTGCATTGCTGAATCGCGTGTTCGGCACCGCGAAGCTGAACGTCCCATCAGGGACGCTCTCGAAGCCGCCGATTTGAAGGTATGGCGTCGTAGGGTTTTTCGCGACTCTCAGATAAAGCAGTCCCCACAGCACAGGAGCTTGCGTTGGTACGATTTGAATCGAGCACGAACCGCGCACAAGAACATCTGCGGTGGTGGCTTGGTTGTACACACCAAAGTTTGGTGACGTTTGGGACCCAAGCGGCCCATAGAGGTTGGCGTACGATTCGACGGTTTTTACTTCGCGCGCCGCGATGCCAACAAAACCAGCCGTGCTCAGTAACGGGCTCAATGCGGAAATCGTGGTGCCCGAAAGCGAAGAGATTGACCCCAACGTGATCGTTATAGATGTGCTGTTAACGATGCTTGCGATAACGGCGCCAGGCTGAACTCCACTCGCGATAATTTGCATCCCCACTTGGAGTGGACCTCCGAAGTAAGCCGTCGCCGTGTTTGAAATTCCGGAAATCGTCGTGTTTGAATTCGTTGTTCCGATGAACGTTGTCGCGAGCGAGAGTGGATTGCTTACAGTGCCGCCGAGAGGCAGTGTTGAACTGCTGTTGGTGAACGCCGCAGCGCCATAAGGCAGAGGTAAACTATCGGTCGGATTGACCGTGAAAGCCTCCATAATTAAATCGCCGTTGCGGCTATAACTTCCCGGAAAAGTTTCGTTCGCGGAAATTCCGACGCTGAAGCCCGGCATCAGGCACGCTCCAGTTTTTCGCGCGCCAGGCGCCACTCAGCATCAAATTTTTCTTCGTGATTGCGCGGGGCAGCATCTTCGCCACGAAGTGCTCGGCCGGCTGCTTGATAGTCGCTGCCAAGGTCTTCGTAAGCGGACGCATACCGCACACCATTTCTCGGTGGCGGCTGAAGAGTCCGTTTTTCTTGAGCTGTCTGTTCGGATTGGACTTGGGTTGCAAACGAAGAACTCGGATTGGTGGAGATCTCACCGAGTTCAGGACAGCTTTCGTCCTTCGCGTATTTGCGATCCCACGGTGCTCGTACTGCCGAATAAAACTGTTGATCTACTGCAGCGATAGCAAATTGCTTTCGTTGGTCGGCCAGTTTATCAGCTTCGACGGCCCGGTCAAAAGCCTTTTTCTTTTCGAGCGCAGCGCGGTCCTTTGCCCTCTTCTCTTCTTTGGCTGCCTGGATCCGATACCGCCGCACGGAAGCCGCATCCTTGGCACTGGGCTTAGACGCGGCTACCATCCGTGCCAGGATGTCATCGCGTGATGCAGGCGCATCCTTTGCCTTCGCTACGGGCTTTTCCATGGTGGCCTTAAGTTCAGCCAACGCTCCACTGATTTGTTGAAGCTGCTTCGGGTCGAGACTTGGCTCTGTCGTTGCAGCCAGTGCCTTATCGGCCCATTCGCCTTGCTGTTCCGGTTTGCCATCGAAGGCATGCAGCGCCGCCTCGGCAACCTGTTCAGGAGGAGCAGTTTTGCACAACTCTTTGAAGCCCATGCCCATGAGCGTCATAGAGTTCACAGGCCGCTTGGTGGTCACAGCCGCGCTGTCCTGCGCTTGCCGTGCGATGACCGCAGGAGATGGGCCAGCCGTTTCATATTTCCAGGCGTCGTTAAGCATTGTTGACCTTCCCTCCGCAAGTGTTCAGCCACGTCTCGAGGACCGTGTCCGGCACAAAAAATTTGCTGCCAAACCGAAGGCTCGGTATCTCACCAGATCTCAAGAGATCGTAGACCTTGTTCCGGCCGATGCCGGTCAGTCTCGCGACATCTGCGGCCCCGTGAGTTCGCCGACCATCCGGCTTACTATCAGTTGCTTTTTGTCGATTCATACTTTTCCGTCCCTACCGCCACAAGGATGCCACGTACCAAAACGTGGCGCAACAAAAATCTTGATTGTCGCGCTGACAATCAAGTTGTCGATTCCCTGCATACGTAAGAGACCACAAGACCTTACAGCCATCAATACGCTTAGAAAAAAAGTTAAGTGGCGTATTTGGCAGATTTGCGGTAAGGTAGTCAATGAAATGTCAATTTCCGAAGCCATCATCCGCCTCAGAAACACGCTGGAACTCACCCAAGCAGACTTTGCCAAGGCTGCCGGCATCGGGCTGCGTACCCTATCGAGATTGGAAGCAGGCGCGGAACTGGGCACGCAAACGCTCGTCGCTCTTGCTGATTTGGCAAAGGAAAAAGAGATTACCCACCTCCACGCGGTTTTCAACTCGTTGTTGCAAGCTCGCCTCATAGAGCAGCGGGCCGCTCACAGGAAAAACCTCCCTTCGGCTGGAACCGCACGCGCCATAACGGTGGACGAATTGGTCAAGCGAGCTCAGGATGACGAGCGCAACCGCCTGGCATGGGAGCACGTTCGCAAATTTGTCGAGTTGGCGAAAAGGAAGATCAAAGCGGAGACTAACCGTGATGTCCTGATCACCCGATTAACAGCAGACCTTGATGGCCTATGGCAAAACACCGAGGAACACCTTGCGACCGCTAAGGATCTCGTTGCTGAAGATCTCATTCACCTACTTGGACCGCCTGAAATCAGTCCAGCCAGAGCAGAAGTTGAGACGGTCATCTTAAACCCGCACAAATACCCAAACCCCAAAAAGCATGCTCGGCAAATGATTGATGGCTACCTTCGCCCGAAGCGCACTGCACGGCCGCGGCGGAAGAAGCACACCCGGACTACGATTGACTCGACACAAGCCGTCTCAGCTTGATGCGTGGCTCTTCCCTGCCCTGCTCGGCTTTTAAAGCCTTAGAGAAAGCATGACATGACGAAATAACGAAATACACAAAGCGTCCTTTACACATTTGTATCTTTCGTGCTTCAATGAAATTCAATGGCCTTAATCGTTGGTGTTGTTGGGCAAAAGGGCGGCTGTGGCAAAAGTACAATTTCACGCCTCATCGCCCGTGAGTACGCGCATGCCGAATGGACCGTCAAGATAGCTGATCTTGATGTGTCGCAAGGAACGACATTCAACTGGCAAGCCCGACGCCTGCAGAATGCCATAGAACCGGCAGTTCCAGTGGAGCGTTTTGGAACCGTAGAGCAGGTGCTGAAAGTGGCGCCGCAATACGATCTCGTCATTCTGGACGGCCCGCCGCATTCAACCTCCGGTACGCTACGCATAGCCCAAACGTCGGAGTTGTCGATATTGCCAACCGGTTTGTCGCTCGATGACCTCGAGCCGTCCATTTTGCTGGCCCATGAACTCGTCAAAAAAGGGATTCCACGCGAGAAGTTGGCCTTCGCATTGTGCCGTGTTGGCGACAGCGAAGGCGAGATCGAAGAGGCGCGCGCTTATATTCGCCAGGCCGGTTATCTTGTTCTCAAAGGCGAACTGCCAGAACGAACCGCATACCGGCGTGCGGCCGATGCGGGCAGGGCACTAACGGAAACCCCGTTTCAGTCTCTCAATGCCCGTGCCGATGCACTGGCGCAAAGTATTGTTGATCACATTTCAAAACTAGAGAAGAAAGGAAAAGTCGCAAATGGCTAAAGTACCGAAACCCAAAGCAGGCAAGGGCACACCGCCGCCGCCTTCTAAGACCGTCGAGAATCTCGAGCGGCCAGACCCGGCAGGTCAGGCCCCGCTCAACTTCAAGGTGTCTGATGACTTCAAACGCGAGTTCAAAACCTATGCCGCGCAACGTGGCATCAGCATGACAAAGTTGCTGATGGATGGCTTCGACCTAACAAAACAACAGCGGGCATAAATCACGAAATAACGAAAGAAAGAAATCGTTCATTACGTAAATGAAGCATATAAGCGCCATCGCCAAAACCGCAATGCCGGATCTCTGGCAGCCTGAAACTGCTGATGCGGTAGAACTGGCGTTTCTTGCCCGCCAATTGGTTCAAATCACGCTCCCGCACACTGATCCCGGAGACGTACCGCTATGGACTCGCCGCAACGGTAATCTGACGCTCGTCATGACTCGTTCGAATGTTGACAGCGACGGGACTACCCTGATTGGCTACCCGTATGGAACCCTGCCGCGGCTGTTGCTGTACTGGATCAACAGTGAAGCAGTTCGAACCAAGAGCCCGCGTTTAGAATTGGGCGCCAATCTCTCGCGTTTTATGACGGAGGTCGGATTAAACCCGCGCAATGGCCGTGGTGAACGCTCAGATGCGCGTCGTCTCCAAAATCAAATGAATCGGCTGTTTAGCGCCTCGATACGATTCGTTGAAATTGGCGAACTTGCTGACGGCAAAATGCGCCGGCGTGATAGTGCAGGCCCGATCGTTGATTCAAGCGAATTGTGGTGGGACCCTGCAAACCCACGACAAGGGTATCTCTGGAATAGTTGGATCGAATTGCGCGAGAAGTTCTTCAAAGACATCACAGCCGTCCCCGTACCGCTCAACATGAAGGCGCTGAAGGCCCTCAAACGATCGCCACTGGCTCTAGATCTCTACGCATGGATGTCTTACCGAAGCTGGAACGCGACACGCCTAAACAAGCCGCAAGCCCTATCTTGGGAATCCCTGCAGGCCCAGCTCGGCTCCGATTATGGCGATCTGGACGACTTTCGAACGAAAGTAAAGCGGGTCATGCTCAAAGTCATTGACCTTCAGCCAGAATTCCGTATTTCGTTATCTCCGTCTTCTATTCAGATTCGCCCCTGCCAGAACATCATCGAAGCCAAAGGCACTACCGTTTAACGGTGCAAGTTTTCCTCACCACCTTGTGGAATCAACAACTTTTTTGAGACGAAACGGTCGGAACCTTCGGCTAAATTTTGAGACGAAACGGTCGGAAAGCATATCTGATTTGAGACGAAACGGTCGGAACCAACCTTATAAGCTCCTGTAGTTAATTACCTGTATAGAGAGAAACCTGTATAGGGCCTGTGGGTTTGTGGAAAACAGCAGCATCGCACCGGAAGGAATAAGGTGCCGGCTTCGCCGGGTTCCCGAAAAAACACATTCACAAAGAGCTAAGGAAAGCCTAACGGCCATCTTCACAAGCGCTCCGCGCCCTCATTAAGGCGAAAAGCACGTTCGCTGCCAACGGCGCGACCCAGGCGACGGGCGGCCGCAGGCGCCCTCCTGCCAGGCCAAGGTCCGCGCCGAAAACCTTCCTGTTGAGGGTGAGGGCAGGGAAGCGGCGCTAAGCGCCGACAGACTTCACTGCGGCGGTCCTGGCTTCTTCAGCCTTGGCGATCTCACGGGCTTCTCTCAGCGTGCGGCGCATAAGCTGCAGAAGGTCGCTGTCACGGCGTCCGATGCTGTGCTTGCGGATTTTCCGCACCAGCCAGGCGTAACACCGCTCTCAAGTCGTCATGGCTGCGCTGAAGGTCTGACTTTGCCATTGCTGATGTAGTGGCGGTCGGGTTGCCGTTGTTGCCGGCCGTTTACTAACTTCGACCAGGCTTTCTTCGGCCTTTTGCCCGTAACACCTTCTTGGGTCGGCTGTTAGGCCGCTCCGCTGCTGGCTCACTTTTGGTTGTGATCAAGCTCTCGCGACAAATCGGACAATAAGCGGGCTCAGTCAAAACGGGCACGTCTTTTTTATATCTCGCGCAGTCTGGATTGCGGCATTCGCCTCGAACGTTCATTGAAAAATCCCTTTCCCCTATTACATCGGATCGACGCCGTTTTCGTTTGGAAATGGATTGAAAGGTTGCGGACCCGCAACCCCTGCCACACGGCGAGTGCGGGGCGGCAAAGCATCAAGGTTTGTGAGCGCAGCTTTTTGGAAGGAGCGGAGCGGGAGGAACCAAAACCGGAGGCACACGGCCTTGTGCGCGCCAGGGGCAGAGCCCCTCAGTCAGTATTCATCAGTACTTTTCGCCGCAAAAACTCAAATAGAATCAAGTACCATCGACATACGATATGGTCGATTATTTTGGGAAGGTTTGAGTAGTCAAAAAAACCGAGGGCAGGGAACTACGCGCGGGAGTGGATAGTAGAGTCGTGCCGCTGTTGAGCACTGGCCTTATCTGTGCGCCGATCCCGGAGCCACGTTGTCAGGCCGATCGCAAACATGACGCTTGCGATGAGCGCGCCGGCGATTGCTTGAACTGAAAGTGCCATCACTTCTCTTTTACCACAAAAACGACGGCTAGATCTGCTATCAGGCTGAAGATCAGAAGGACTACGGAGTCGTTCCTGACGGTGTCCTGTTTACGGCTTTCCCTGGCCAAAGTGTCTTCGCGGAACCTTTCAAGGGCCTTCGGATCTTTCTCGTGGATCCACACATCGACGGCATGATCTTGTTCGACCAGCTTTTCCGCGATCGGCGAATACTCAGAAATCGTGAGGGCAAGAAAGACGGCCGCCAGAATAACCATGAGCATGACCTTATTGCTTCGTTCCACTTTCGGAGACACGCATCGAAAGATAGCATCAGACGCGAATACTGATCCGATGAGCAGAAGAGCGCCGGCGTCGATGGCCGCATGAAAGCGAGTGAGGTACAGCGGGAGAAAAGCGACAGCCGCGGTTCCAAGTAAAACAAGGGCGTTTGTCAGTCTTGGATCTTGCTTCTTCACAGGCATATTAAGTTAATCGCCCATGCTACCAGCGTCCAGAGGTTTTGGTTAAGCTAGTTCCAATGCTGCAAGAATCGCTTCTTTGCGGTTGCGGTGCTGAAGCCTCTGCTGAAGGCCTTTGTACTCGCTGTGAACGGCGAGACCGCCACTCGCGCGAAAACTTCGATGGCTTGCTCGATGACGTTCTTCGGCGCGACGGTTTCCGCTGCAGGGTTTGCGGCGAGGTGGATCGGGAGCAGCTCGTCGGGCATCACCGCAAGCCAGGCGTCAATTCAATGGCTTATTTGATTTGCCTCTGCCGGCGTTGTCATAATCGCGTGCACCACACTTGGCGGCCGGCGTGGTGGTTCCTCACGTTGGATCTATTGCGGCGCTTGTGGCGGGAAGCAAATCACGATCTGCCAGAGCAGCTTCCGCTTGCCCTTCTTCCAGCCGCGGAGCGTGCGGTAGAGCAAACTGTCCTGTTCGATTTCCAAGCGGCGTAATCACATCCAGCCGAAAACCTCCGTTAGCAGCGGTAAGGATTCGTGCGGAATTGTCACACTCGTCTTAATCTGTCGGCGTGAGTGTAATCTACCTTACGCTCTTAAGCCGGTTTTCCGTCCCGTTGCGCCCGCCTGTGGATTTCTCGCCACACAAAATAAATCTGAAAAAAGCTCAGAAAGTTTGTCACGGAGGGCGTTCGCCACGGCGTACAGGTTGAGGCCAGGAAAATAAATCTGCTGGCGGCTGTCCCCTTTCGGCAAAAAACGACAGCTTAAACAGTAGAGGGCTAACGATGGTCAGTGGAAAAATATTTCCAGGGGCTTGTCACAAAACTGCAAAAACGTGCGCGTTTACAGATAGAGGGGCAAAAACATGAGAAGAGAAAAAATTCTTGAAGGGCTTGTCACATCGGCCAAAAAACGTGCGTTTTTATCAGTAGAGGGCAAAATGCAAACTGATCAACGCGGGCCACCTAAAAACATAATTCAGCGCGTGTGTCGCTTTTCATTGACACACGTAAATATATCGAGTAAGCGTTTTCGGGTGCTTGTGTGTGAGCCGAAGGCCCATAAACAGGGCTTGTTTCTTCTTTTTGCCATGAGAAAAGAATTGTGTTGACAGCCGTTAACAATCGAACTAAAGTTCTCGAATGCTTGTGGGTGAGCATCCAATGCAACAACGAGCGCCGTAACTAAACAGCTACTTCTTTTTCTTGGGCTTGCCCCAACGTGCTTCGAGAGCTTTGCGACTGCGTTCTGCTCTTTCTTCTGCGCTAATAGTGCTCCACCAATTTTTCGCGATCTTTCGGTGGGCCTCGCTAAATTGCTGAGCTGCTTCTTCGGAACCCAGCGCCTTGACGACCGGCGCATCTTTGGTGTCTATTGCTTTGAGGTAGTGCCTGACTGCGTCCAGCGCGAACTTCACTCGACTTACACCGAGTTTCTTGGCACCTTCGACGAGCATTTTGTAAAACTCGGATGGAAACACTGGCGGGACTGACATATCGTCTTTGGTCTCTCGGGATTTGGTGATCTTTTTGTTAGTCAGGTCTCACCCGCCACGCCGCCGCAAATTTATTTTTAGTCTCTAACCCTTCTCAATTCTACACGTTACACGTATTGCTTTACGTGTAACGCGCATTTGCGCTTGACGGATGCGAGTAACCCGTAGTAATTTTATACCCATACGCGGATCGCTGCAAGCAAGCCGCGGGAAAACGCTAGCCGATTGGATGAAAGGAAAGTTGATTGGAAAAACTCACGCCACGCGAAGCGGAAGTGCTCTCGCTCTATCTGAGGGAAGGTGACTTGACGAAGGTGGCGGAAACATTGGGAGTTTCAATAAACACAGTTAAAACGCAGCGGGCGGCGATCATGCGCAAGCTAGCGGTGAAAAATGCAGTGAAACTTACGCTCTCGGCCATCCGGCGCGGGCTTGTTGATCTCAATTCAGGAAAGGACGAATGACCTATGAGACTGAAAACTCTTACCTTGCCCATGACGCTGGCAGAAACGGACATAGATGAATGGGCGCGCACGGTGTTGTCTGTTCAAGCGAACAAGCCCGCGCGGCGTGATCGCATGCAAAGCTTGCGCACCCTGGCGGCGGCGCGAATTCTCAGCCGGAAAGAGGCGAAATGAAAAACACCAGAGAAACTGATTTCTTCGCGAAGGCAACGCAGGCGATCATTGACCACCTTCGAGCGAAGTACAACCCAAGCCCTCTCGAGTTGGAGATTTGGCTCAGAGATCCGGCAACAGTTGACGAAATGACTGCGGGTACGGAAGTTGCAGCGTACCTCTCACGCGATGCGCCGGCTCAACGCGCGGGGCTTCTCTCACGGTTGCGCGATACGGAGATTCGTTAATGACAAGGAAGAAGCGCCTTTTTCACGTCGGTGACGGTGTCCGCCCCGAGTGGCTCTGCGACTGCGGCCACAAAATGAGCCAGCACAGCGGCGAGAATCGCGAGAAATGCGCGGGATGTGCAGAGACACAGACCGGCGACATTCCGAAGGAGTGCCGTGCGGGCGGATTCACTAATGGCCTGATTCGTGAAATTATTCTGCGCGCGCGGCGGCGATTGCCGGCGGTGGCTGCATGACATCAACGTCGCTTGACATCATTGCGCATTACGCCGGGCCGCTGCCAACGCTGCTAGGGCAGGAAGATGTCTTAGACGTTTGCGTGAATCCCGATGGGGCGATGTGGGTGAATCGTCTCGGCCGCGGGTTCGAGCAGGAAGGCGTGATGGCAACCTCCGACGTCACGCTGCTGCTGCAGGGGATCGCAACGGAACAAGAGTGTGAGTTGAACGCGACTCACCCGGTTCTCGAAACTACGTTTCCCCTGACTGGCGATCGCATTGAAGGTTTGATTCGTCCAGTGGTGACCGATGCTGCGTTTGCGATTCGAACACGCGCAAAGCAGATTTACAGGTTACGCGATTACGCCGAGCAAGGTGTTTTGACA
>Ga0182012_10001449_pt1 | contig 25992 bp, 23 predicted proteins | sample 612S2SmetaG_FD_120486 | JGI IMG/M metagenome (GOLD analysis project Ga0182012, IMG submission 120486) | Permafrost microbial communities from Stordalen Mire, Sweden - 612S2S metaG | ecosystem: Environmental > Terrestrial > Soil > Wetlands > Permafrost | place: Sweden: Stordalen | collected...
ACGGAAAACGCCAGCCTGATGGCCCGGCCTCATTCCCCCGGGCAAGAGAACGCGCTAAGTAACTGATGTTGTGACCAAAGCGGACGTGGCGGAACTGGTAGACGCAAGGGACTTAAAATCCCTTTTAAAATCACTTTATTCATATATTTCAATTAGTTATCAAAATTTGACATTAGCACAAATCTAGCACAAACTGTCCCGCTAGCACAAGAAAGTCCCTTCACGCTACGCAAGCGGGATTTTTATGACGACACGACACGAAATTCTTGGCGGAAAGATTCAGCTCTACCGACGCGGCGGGAAATTCTGGCATTGCTCAGCTTCCGTCGCCGGACAGCAGCATCGCGCGAGCACGCAGCGCGAAGAATTGTCGCAAGCCCAAGACGCGGCGGAAGATTGGTATCTGGAACTGCGCGGAAAATTCAAGCGCGGCGAACTCGGCGAGCTTGTCAGAGTCAAGAGCGAGAAGACGTTCGCCCAGGCAGCGGAGAAATTCATCCGCGAATATCCCGTCATCACCGAAGGGCAACGCAACAAGCAGTACGTCGAAGGCATCGAACGGCGGCTGCGCAAATACATCCTCCCCTTCATGGGTCCGAAGCCCCTCTCCGAAGTCACATCCGGCTTCGTGCAAGAATACTTCATCCATCGCATAGAGAGAACGAAGGCCGAGAAGGCCGAGAAGGCGAAGCAAGATGGGGATGCGGGAACGGCGGTCGATCTAGCCCCTCCCGCCCGCAACACCCTGCATCAAGAACGAGTCGCTATCCGTCAGGTGCTCAAGTCAGCCATTCGGCACGGCGATCTCTCGCGCATGCCCGACATGTCGCAGCCGTACCGCATGAACAGCAAGATATCACACCGGGCGTGGTTCTCGCCCGACGAATACAAACAACTCTACAAGGCGACGCGCGAACGCGTGGAGAACCCCCGCAAGAAGAGATATGCGGAGGACTATCAGGACCTCCACGATTACGTACTCTTCATGGTGAACACCGGCCTGCGTCCCGATGAATCCAGACGGATTCAGTTTCGGGACGTGAAAGTCGTAGACGATCGCGACAGCAGCGAACGCATTCTCGAAATCGACGTGCGCGGCAAACGCGGCGTCGGCTTCTGCAAGAGCATGCCGGGCGCGGTGCATCCGTTTCAGCGCGTCATGAAGCGGCGGAATGCGAAGCCGACCGATTTCGTCTTTCCGAAAACCCACCACGAGCTATTCAACACCCTCCTTGCCGAGCTTGACCTCAAGGTAGACCGCGAAGGCCAGCGTCGGACGTTTTACAGCCTGCGGCACACCTACATCTGTCTGCGTCTGATGGAGGGGGCCGACGTGTATCAGATCGCGAAAAACTGCCGCACCAGCGTCAAGATGATCGAGGAATTTTACGCCTCCCACATCAAAAACATGGTCGATGCTTCGGTCATCAATGTTCGGCGTTCCAAGCAGCCGAAAGCGCCGACGCGCAAGGCGAAGCGCAGGACAAACGCCCACTAATCCATTGGAAGTGCGTTCGTTCTTGGCTCCGAAGGATTCCCTCGCTATACACTATCCCTTGGTACGCGGGCGTGGCGAAATTGGTAGACGCAAGGGACTTGAGCAAATTGAGTGTCCTCCGGGAAACCGAAGGAGCAGAACTGCCCAAATTCGGGGAAACCGGTAACAGGCAATCCCGAGCCAAGCGCAGCGGTCGAACGACCGCCGCGAAGGTGTAGAGACTAGACGAGCAGCACCTAAAGCGCGAACGCGCAACGGTGAAGGTATAGTCCAGACCACGAACGAGCCGAAAGCGCGAACGCGCCCAGGTGAGGCGGCGAAAGCCGAAGTGGTATGAAAATCCCTCGGTTCGAAAGAGCTATGCCGGTTCAAGTCCGGCCGCCCGCACCATTCTTCAGCGTGGACAGAGATCGCTGTAGAAGGAAATGAAATTTACCTGACAGCCGTGCTGTTATGTTCGCCGTGCATTGGAGGCGCAAACCGTGCAAAGCCCGCCAACTATTTGGCTTGATTATCGACCTGTTCGTATCGGTTGGGTGATTCCAGACCGCGACGCCGTTCGGCTTGCAACGGCTGCGGCCTGGAATTCTTGCCTCTGGGGCGGGCGATACAACCCCATTATTCCTGTCCATGATGCTGCGCTGGCCAGCCAGCTCGTGAAGACCTTCGCCATCGATTTGTTAATTTCGATCGATGAAACGGAGTCGACGCGGGCATTTATTGATCGCTTCCCATACCTAGCCATTAACCGATGGCGGCAATCCATATTCGAGGGCAGGAGAAGCGAATTTGCCGATATTCGCCACATCGTTCGACGCATCGTTGCTCATCAGGATAAACAAGCTGAATCTCAATTGATCGTTCCCACCTGGGAGCCAGCCGACGCACTCCATTCCTTGTTCTCCGTCTTGTTCGGATCATATCCGCAACCCAATGACCAAATTTCTGATTACAAGGGCGGGCTTCGCAAGGCCTTGAACGTCCCGGAAAAGCCCATCCCCGTTGCCGAAGAAATCCCGAGGGAAATGATCGAGGGAATTCCGCCAATTGCTCTGACAGCCTACGACATGACCCGGCAGCGCGACCCAAGCGGCTGGCTAAATCCCGCAATCGTTCTCGGCTCGTCAACGAATTTTGACGACCTCGCTCTATTTTGGAATCTGAGGGCCGCCGGTGCGACCGTGTGCTTTTATGATGAAGCGCAAGCGGCACGATTGAAGCCTTTTGCTAACGCGTTTCTTGATAAACTCCGCCGTAGTGCGACCAGCGGCGCGGCCAGGGTGAACTTCTGGACTCGTCAAGACAAAAGGCCGGACGAGAACTGGAGGCCGGACCTTGAACTCGGCGACATGTCTGCGGAGTTCTGCAATGGTAGAGGCGATGGCGTCTGGAAAGGCCTAGACCTCCAGTCTAACCGCCCACAATTTTCCTTTTGGCACCGCGATGTGGTGCCCTCTTACATGGAAACAGACGGCAAAGCTGAGGCGTCGTTTGCCCTCCCCGACCGTCCATTTGATGATGATGACGTACGTTCGCTCAGTCAAAAGTTTGTCGTCGTGGTCGATGCGAAACAATATGGACTGTCGCCAGATAGGGATCTGATCTTCGAAACACCCTTCGTCCCACAAATGAATGAGTTCTATGGCCGCAACTTCTATCACGATTACGATGCGGTCCGTTCACAACAAGGAAGCCTCGACAAAGGGGCTGTCGGCATCATTACTGCGATTTCCACTCAGCGCATGCAAATCAGCGCGTACCGCACTTTTGATTGGCTGACCCACTTTTTTGCGCTCAGCAAATTGGCTGTCGAGCGCTCGGAGCCCGGCCTCCGGTGCAAACGCCTCATTAGTCAGATCGGCGGGCTACAGGACTGCCGCGTTTTGAAAGTACGCGGGGTTCGAAACCTTCTGCGAAAGTATGGAGTTGATGAGTCATTTACCCGAACAGGGGCGATTGAAGCAATTCGCGACATTGATCCAACGACCAACGTCGCGGGCTTCGATGTGTTCAAGAATCTTCACATCGACTTTCCGCAGGGAGATTTGAAACCCGACGGTGTTCTGAAGTACTTGCTAGCGCGGCGCGTCTTTCGCGTTGGGCTTGAGTTCAAGTGTCCGAACTGTGAATTACCGAGCTGGATACATCTCGACGACGTGAGAACGAACTCGGCATGTCCTTATTGCGATCATACCTACGACGTAACTCTCCAATTAAAGGATCGCGATTGGCGCTACAGACGCTCCGGCATTTTCGGTCGAGACGATAATCAGCTTGGCGGTGTCCCTGTTGCTCTCACGCTACAACAGCTCTCTTCGAGTCTTCGTGACCACGTTATAATGTATTCAACGGCGATGAACTTTCGCTCTGCGGGAGCAGACATTGAGCCGTGTGAATCGGACTTTCTTGCAGTGATCTCTGGCGCTCCTGGCCTATCGGAGTCTCCCGTGCAGTTGCTCTTCGGAGAGGCCAAGACAGGCAAGCCTATCGACGAGCAAGATATCCGCAAACTTGGAAAACTCGCCGACGCGATTCCGCGAAATTTAGCCCAATCTTTCATATTGTTTGCCAAGACCGACACATTTTCTCCCGAAGAAGTACGCTTGGCCAAGTCTCTCAATTCGCAATACCAGCGCCGCGTAATCTTGTGGTCTCGCGACGAATTGGAGCCCTATTTTCTTTACGAGCGTTCCGCGGAGAAGCTAGGTCAAGACCGGTATGCAACGTCACTCACCGACATGGCAAATGTGACTCATCGTCTTTGGTTCACGTAACTGCAATTTATCGTCGCGTCGGTAGTTGTCGTTCGTCATTCTCTTTCTCGCATCCAATTAGTCAACCAACCAAAGCGTCCTCTCCTATGCCCGGTTCTGCCGCGCATTCAACGCGCCTTCTGGCTAGAATGCACTAAACGGGCGGTCTTTGGATCGTAGATATATTCGGTGATCGTACCATCCTTGATCCGCTCAACGGCTTCGTCAACGACGAAAACCGGCACGAGAAACCATTCGCGCGGGGTGATCGGATTCCCGAAGCGATCCTTGATCTCAATATCGAGCCGCGCCGGGTCAAAGATGCGGTGGATGAGATTTTCCAACTTTGTCCGGTTGATGTTGGAAAGCTTGTAGGTGGCAACGATTTCAACGTCGGCCATCAAGAAAGTCGGGTCGAGTTTGGCATTGGTGATCCGCGTTTCGACCTTGCCGCCTGTCACGCCGATCTTGTGCAGAACGTCGCGGTTCGCAACGACCACGGGATTGTCGGACTTGCTCCGCAAAACATAGATTGTGCCGCTTGCCAGGTCGCCATCTTCCGCCTCTCCGGCGAACAGCGGCCCCGCAACTGGATCGGTGATGCGCCGACCTGCCTCGTCACGGTGCAGGGCGCGTTGAAGCGAGCGTAACAGAACGTCGCTCTCCGTTCCGTTGTCGTAGATCACGCGCAACCGGCTGTCGCGGCGGTCATATTGCGAAATGAATTCATCACCGACTTCCGCGACATAAGCGATCTGTCCGCCGACGATAAAAAACTCGCCCTTCTGAATTTCGGCCATCGTCTGGAACGGGCGTGTTTCGCGTAGCCCTGTATCGATGTCTTTCTTGACCTGAACGAACAGCGGCTTAAATTGATCGAAGTCCTCGCAACTTGTGCGGTTGGCGATCTCCTCCGCCGCCCGTTTGTCGGCAGCTGAACGGACATGCTTGAGTTCGGCAATATCGCTCATGGTTATATCCACGCCCAATTCTGCCAGCAGCGCATCGTCATCAAGACCATTGGCAGCAGCGACCGGCGCGGGCACTATGCCCGCCAAGAGTCCTTGACGGTCTAGGGGAGCGAGTATGGCGCGGTAGTCGCCCAATCCTCGCAAACGATCAAGGCGCGCGGCGTATAGTCGCTCAAATATGTCGTAGCCTTCGCCATGCAGTGGTTCACGACCATGCTGATCGACGAAACGCTGAATTTCCTCAAACCCGGCAATGACACGTTCTTCCCGCGCCGTTCGGCCCGTTTGCTTCTTGGCTTCGACCTCGACACCCAACTCTTCGAGAAGCGCATCGTCCTCGTCAGTGAATTTATTCGCCACGGGCAGCCTCCGCCTTCATGCGCGCAAGGAAGGCGACCCCTTCGGCCATGCGTTTTTCCCACGCATCGGACGAGGTGACCGAAGGCAACCGCCCACGTTCCTGTTTGAACTTCAAGGCCCGCTTGGCAAGCTCGCGGGCGTCCTCAACCGTGAGGGCAACACGCTTTGCGGAAATCGCCGCCGCCACCTGTTTCAGGCTATCCTCGGTCATGGTCTTAGCGAGGATGGCGTAGGCTTCGCCGAACGGATTGATGCGGTCGATCAGATCAATGTCCAGTTCGCGCACATCCATCGCAAACTTACGAACGCCGTCAATCAGGGCGGTGTTCACGCTTGGCTGATCATCGCCCCCGTCGCCGCCGAGAACGATTTTCTTGGCCTGTTGCGTGATGTTCAGGGCGGCGACCGCGTGCTGGCGCACGGCTTCCTGATCCGCGTCATCCAGTTCAGGGTACTTGTCCTTGATGATCTTGCCCATCCGAACGACCGTTAGTTCCTCGGGCACAAGTTCTTCATCGAACAGGCCGCGTTCGATAGCGGATTTATCCTGCACAAAAGCGGCAATGACCTCGTTCAAATCTTCGCGGCAGATGCGTTCGGCTTCCTTGCTCTTGGGTTCGGCAAGGCCCTTTATCTCGATTTGGAATTGTCCGGTTTGTTCATTAAAACCAACATTAGTTTTGTTGGGATCGTATCCGCCCTCGCCATAGTCGAACCCGGGTGTCGCTGTATTGCCGGGGTTCTTGGGCTTGAATTCGAAACGCGGCGCAAGCACCTGTTCCATCAAAAGGCTGGCGGCTATGGCCTTGAGGGTATCGTTCACCGCCTCGGTGACGATCGCTGCCGCCGCATCCGGTTCGGCGATCAGATTGGTGAAACGGGCGCGAGTCTTGCCCGGCGCGTCGCGGGTCGCGCGGCCAATGATCTGAACAATCTCGGTCAGGCTTGCGCGATATCCAATGGTCAGCGCATGTTCGCACCAAATCCAGTCAAAGCCTTCCTTTGCCATGCCGAGGGCGATGATAATGTCCACATGGTCGCGGTTGTTCTTTTGCGCCGGGTCTTTCAGCGCGGCGGATACGCGGTCGCGCTTGGTCATATCGTCATCGACCAGATCGGCGATCTTGAGGATCCGGCCGGAGGCCGTCTTGACCAACTGAAAGCCGGTGACCGGATCAGCTCCCTGCCACTCGCCCAACTCTTCGATGATATGCTCGACCTCCTTGATCTTGTCCTTCGTACTCTCGCGCGAATTGACGCTCGGGATGTGAATAATCGTCTTTTCCGCCTGATCGAGAACGTTGAGAATATCGTCTGCGTAGGAGCCGGAATAGAAGAAGTAACCAATGTCTAATTGCTTGAGGTATTCGTAGCCGTTGAGTTGTTCGTAGTAGGTGTAGGTTACTGTATCAAATTTCGCTTCGTCATGCGGGGCCAGAACCGCTTCGGCATCGCCTCGAAAATACGAACCCGTCATAGCAACGATATGTACTTTGCCGCGGGCAATGAAGTCGCTCAGATGCAAGCCCAGCTTGTTGTCGGGATTGACCGAGACATGATGAAATTCATCGACGGCAATCAGTCGGCCGTCGAACCTCTCGACCCCGAACTTCTCTACGGCAAAGCGAAACGTCGCATGGGTGCAAACCAACACCTTGTCGCTGCTGTCCAGAAACGCGCCGAGGGAATTCACCTTGCCCCCGTTGTCCGTTCCCGGGGCGTCGCAAAGATTCCATTTCGGCTTCACCGCCCAGTCGGCAAAGAAACCGTAATTGCTCAAAGGCTCATCGTGAAAACTCGCGCCAATGGATTTTTCCGGCACGACGATGATCGCCTGTTTGATTGCCTGATTGGCCAACTTGTCCAGCGCAATGAACATGAGTGCACGGCTCTTGCCCGAGGCGGGCGGAGATTTGATAAGCAGGTATTGCTCGCCGCGTCGCTCATAAGCGCGTTCCTGCATCGGCCGCATCCCGAGCGCGTTGGCTTTGGTCGAATTGCCGTTGCGCGCATAGGAAACGGAAATGGATGGAACAGATTTCGAGCCGTCGATCATGCGCTTGCCCCCGCTTTTGCGTTTCTCTTCGCCGCTCGATTCCCTGCTGTCATTTTTGTGTATAGGTCGAACAACTTTTCCAGCCGCTCGGTATCGTTGCGGAATCGGCGACCGATGTAGATGCGTTCCAGCACTTCATCATTACGCTCATGCGCTTCGCGCAAGTCTGCGGGCATATTGTCGGGGTCGTAAAGGTCGGCAATCGTCGCCGGAAAATGTGACTCCCGCGCCAGCAGAATATCTTCCGCGCCGCGAGTTAGGTCTGCCTTGTTCTTTTCAGTAAGCGTCGGCAGTGGAAACGTGTTCCAGCCTAAGGTATTCGTATAGGAGTAGTCGGTTCTCATGCGGGCGCACACAGTCGAAACCCACGCGAGATTGACCCGAGAACAAATGATTGCAAGCGGCCATATTTTATCACCCGGTATGGTGAACGCCTTGTTGGACACAACGGTCCCGCCGGGTAGCAGTGCAGCAGGAAGATAAGGTCTGTTCTCGGAGCTAATTACTGGTATGCAGATCACCGGCTCGCGCGGTATCGGCTTTCTCTCATCAAACCGATGTGGCCAATTAGCAGCTTTAGCCGTTGCCGATTTCTGGCTTTCCAAGCGAAACTTCCGAACTAGATCAACTCTTTCCTTGATGGTAGGGATACGCAGCGCCTCATCGGCTGCGTTGTCGTCAATCCAAATGCAAAAACGATGGCTGCCTGAGATCAGTTCTCTGGAGCCAACAAATGGTCGAATGAATTCAGTGCGCTGACGCTCGGTGAGCTTGAGCTCTGGTATCTCACCACGCTCAAGAATTAGGTGCCCCCCATCTGTCGGCGAGTTCCCCCGCGCCATCTCAGGGAGATTTCCGAGGACTTTGGTATTGGGATGGACGACGACATTTGGCCCCGCGATCAAATAAGCATTTATGTTCTCAGCATCCTTGGCAATCAAAGAACCGTCTTCGCCGTAAGACACTAGTTGACGACTTTTCCCTGCATGATTCGATATTCCCACAATTACAACGGTAACACCCGCCTTGTGACTGGCAAGGTTTGCCCATTTGAATGACGTGTGCGCAAATGCAATCTCGTGCCCAGTCTGGAAGATCAGCGGCCAAAAGAACGGAACTTGCTGTCCTTGACAAATCGAATTGGTTGCGACGAAGGCAGCAACGGTATTAGTTAGTGTACCATAGTCGGCTGCTTTCATGAACCAGCCAGCAACATAATCTAGCGATTTCCAGCTAGTCGTTCGTTCAGCAAAGATCGACTTGAGGTCAGATTTGTGTTCGTCTGTTTGCCATTTGCTGCCGAGATACGGCGGATTGCCACAGATGTAAGTTTCCCCGCCTTCGTTCTCGAAGTCGATCTGCGCTTGGTCGAGTGGCGTGTGAAACAGGTCATCAGCTCGGTGCTTCACGCCCGTACCGGTTGGTGGGCAGATGCTCAGCCAGTCGAGCCGCAACGCATTGCCACAGGTGATCCAGTTCTGCGTGTCCAGCGGCAGGAAATCGGCCAAAGCCTCTTTCTGGCCCCGATAAAGAACATCACACTGATATTCGGCGATGATAAGGGCAAGGCGCGCGATCTCGGCAGGGAAATCGCGCAGTTCGATCCCCCGGAAATTGGTCAGCGGAATTTGACTCCGCTGATCCGCCTCGCCGCGTCGCTTGTTGATCTCGGCCTCAATTGCCCGCATTTCTTTATAGGCGATGACAAGAAAATTGCCCGAGCCGCAGGCTGGATCGAATACCCTGATCTTCGCCATGCGGTTACGCAGATTTAGGAGTTTGCGCGAATTGTCGCCTGCTTCTTCAAGTGTGGTGCGCAGTTCGTCCAGGAACAGGGGACTCAGCACCTTCAGGATGTTCGGCACGCTTGTGTAGTGCATGCCGAGCGCGCCGCGTTCTTCCTCGTCGGCGACGGCCTGAATCATCGACCCGAAAATGTCAGGGTTGATTTTTTTCCAATCGAGGTTGCCGATGTGAATGAGGTAGGAACGTGCGATCTTGCTGAATCGCGGGACGTCCGTGCTGCCGGAAAATAGGCCACCGTTCACATAGGGGAAAATGTCGGCCCAACGTGGCACCTTTGCAGCGGCGCGCTCGTCGCCCTTCGTGTTCATGGCTCGGAAGATTGCACCAATCACTTCATGGGTGTTAGATGAGTCCTTTTCGCTCATCTGTTCGACCGTCTTGGTGAACACTTCAGCGCTGCGGAAAATATCGGTGTCCTCAGCGAAGAAACAGAAGATCAACCGCGCCATAAAATGATTCATGTCGTGTTGGTGGCCGACTTCACCCCAAGCTGGGTTGTCCTTTAGCAACTCGATGTAGAGGCGGTTCAGGCGGCTGGTCGCCCGGATGTCGAAGGAGCTGTCACGAACCTGCTCGACGGTCGTGATACCGGCAAGCGGCAGGAAGAAGCCAAAATGGTCGGGAAAGTCCTTAAAGGTGCAGGCGACCGTATCGCCGCTGATCAAATCTTCGGCCTCGAAAGAGTCGCCGTCCGTCGCAAGAATGAACTTTGCTTTGCCCTTTGTGGTCGCCGGACTTGCCTTAAGCGCGGCTAGAGTTTTCGTGACCTCGCCTGTGGCTGCAACGGCGATATGTATGTTGTTGGTCTGAAGGACGCCGCCGATGTCTGATTTATTCGACTCGCCCTTGCGCAGGCGCTTGAGCGTCGTTTCCTTGTTTCCAAAGGCTTGCAGGAAGAGGTACGGAAACTCCGCCGCATCGAACGGACGCTCTGCTAGCACCGAAATAGCTTCTTCAATCTCGACGGCGTTCATTGGTCCTCCGGCCTTTCCCGGACCGCTAGCTTGGCGTGGAAAGGCTCCGCCTTGATCTTTTTGGCTCGCCGCTTGGCCTCGGCGAGTTCATAATCCAGTTGCCGCAACAGCCATCCGCGTGCAGGCGTGCCAAAGGCTTTTTCAAGCCGGATCGCCATCTCGGGCGAGATGCCCGACTTAGCATTCAATAAGTTGCTGAGGGTCTGTCGGTCCACGCCAAGGATGCGGGCGGCGTCGGTCACGCTCAACCCATTCCTTTCCACGCAATCTTGCCGGACGGCACTTCCTGGATGCATCGACTGATTCCTTACCGTCATGTCACAGGCAGGCTAGAGTGAAAATCGACACTCGACAATCGAGTTTCTCGTAACGCACTAAGATGTCGATGGAATTGGCATTGAGCGTGGCCTGCGGCTGTCCCCGCGCCTGCTGCGCCGCCCGCCGTTGAGTCTGGGGCAGCGGGATCGTTCAGCGGTCTGGGCATCGGTCCGTCATTATCCTTTCAAACCCAACTGACCCACCAACCAAGGCGTCCTCTCTTTGTGCCCGGTTCTGCCGCGGCGCGCGTTGCTGTCAAAGCCCCTCGCTTCCGCACTGCGTTTGTGCAGCTCCGCGCCTCCGGTGTCCTTCGGACAGCTTGTGACAGCCCCGCTTTTTCGCCTCGGCCTTGAAACGGGCATCGAGGCCGCCGTTGGGGCGGGCTCACAATCGAAAGGACAAGATCATGACGACTTCAAACGCCAAATCACGCCCGACGCATCGCATCTACGCGGTGACCAAGAACGGCCAAAGCAAGTTCTGGCAACCGATCGGAGCCATGTGGGCTCACGCCGACGGCAAAGGCTTTAGCCAGCGCATCGACTACCTGCCGCTGAACGATCACGAACTCGTCGTTCGCGTCGTCGGTGACGCTCAGGCCGAGGGCAAAGGGGGCGCGCAATGAGCGCGCCCTCACGCCGCGAAGCCAAAAAGCGCTTCATCACCTTCATCCTCGTTGTCGAGGCACAGGAGATGATCGTCACCTACCAGCCGAACTGGATGACCGACGTAGGTCATTTCGAGTTTCGCAGTCCCGAGGAACCGCCACGCCGGATTCCGGTCAGCGAGACGGCTATCGCAGCCATTTCGCTTCGATGGTGGATGTCGAGGCATCCGCCAGTCCGCAGGACTACGCGCGGGATGTTGCACTTGAATTTCTACGATCACGTGGACGACCCGTGACTGATCAAAACAAACAGCTTCCGTTGTTCTGACCAGCGCTTGCCCCTGCCGGTATCCGGCAGGGGCGTTGCGCGTCAGGGCGAGAAATCGCGCCGTGCCAGGACGGCACGGATGTTGCGCAGATTGATGTACGCCGCAGTGCGTTGAGGCGATCCTTCACGGCAGGTCGGCAGGGCTGCGGTGATCTGTGCGGCAAGACCGCAAAGTTCGATCCGTGTTAGGCGCATCAGTTCGTTCAGTGTCAGCACTCGCATTCTTTCCTCCATCGTTTCGACCGCGCCAATCGCGGCCTTCTGACGGAGGCCCTGCACCGGAGACGGCGGGTGCATCGCTTGCGACCGGAACGAAGAGGAGGAGTGCCCAGCACTTGCAGCCATGCAGCCGGTGAACGGTGCGAAATGGCCTGAAGAAGGACGGGGTTGGTGTGGTGGGATGGAGGAAGCGGGTGCCTTTGGTTAACCCGGCTTGCGCCATTGTTGCGGTGCGCTGCAATGTCGAAACGGTACGAGAAACCGCCATCTTGTTGGTATTACGGGCGATACTCTAAGTTGATCTTGATCAAGCTTATCGATACGGCGTAGCATTCTGCTGGGAGATTAAAGATGACCGAACACATCGATAAAGAAATTGAGGCCATTAAGGCTGTGCTTCTCGCACTTGAGCCGCTGTCAGTAGAGATTCGCACCAACGTTCTCAAGTATGTGCTTGGGCGTCTTCAGATCGTTCTTCCATCTGTTCACCAAATGGACGTCTTGAACAAGCTGCCCCCGGCTGCCGATCCGGTACACGGGGTGGTGGACGTCAGGGCGGAGCGGCAAACGACTCCCACTCATATCAAAAGCTTCAAAGAGGAGAAGAAGCCGCGCTCGGCTATCGAGATGGCCGCAATCGTTGCGTATTTTTTGGCAAACCTAGCGCCGCAGAAAGATCACAAGGACACTATTACAGCCAAAGAGCTAGAAACCTATTTCAAGATTGCAGAGTACCCGTTGGGAAATCTTCAATTCACACTTCCGAACGCCAAGAACGCAGGCTACCTCGACGCTGTTGGAAACGGAGAATACAAGCTCAACGCTGTTGGCCATAATCTCGTTGTCCACAGCATGCCTCGCGGAGCAGGCGAAACGGCAAAGAAAAGACAACCTGCGAAGAATTCTCGGCGGCCCGCCAAGAAGCGGTAATGATCGGTCAACTCATCAGCGATATCGAGGGCTTTGGCGCATCGCTGCGCCGAGGCAAAGCTGTAAATGTTAATGATCAAAGTTCAAAGGACCGGGCCATTGGGCTCGCTGCACGTTACTTCAACGATGTTAGACCCCTGGTTGTTGTCGGTGGCGAGACTGAACGCCTCCTCCGTCATGACGAACTATGGCAGCAACTGGTTCGCCTAGCGCATGGAAATAACGCCAGGCAAACCTATCAAAAGACCGTCGGTGCAATTCGAAGGCAGCTATCTGAGTTTAGCATTTTGGCCGTCGCAACACCTGCCTCAGTGGCTGCGAGAGAAAGCAACTCTCTCTCTAAAGAGGAAACTTTGATTTTGCAGACGCTTGAATCCCTTGTACCAAGCGCGGCGTCCTCATATCGACAAGCTCTTTTCGACTTGGCTGCGCCGGAACGAGTGTCCTATCGAGGCACCGCCGCAGAGTTTCGAGAGTCATTACGGGAAACCCTTGATCATCTCGCCCCTGACGCTGATGTCGAGGCGCAGGAATGGTATAAACCCGAGGATGGACAGAAGAAGCCTACCATGAAGCAAAAGACTCGGCACATTCTTACCTCGCGCGAACGAAACAAAACTCAAAGGGCCTCGGCAGAAAAAATGCTGGGGCTCATTGAGGAACTCTCCGGTGAAGTCATGCGCGCCGTCTATAATCGTGCGTCTCTGGCTACACACGTTCACCAGAGCAGGAGTGAAGTTCACCAGATAAAACGCTACGTGGATACAGTGCTTTTCGACCTTCTTGAAATTACACTATGACATTTCGCTTGATAGCTCTGGCGTCGCCCTGCGGGCCGGATTGTCGCGAGCCGAGTCTCCCATTGCCTGCGCAGTGAGCCCGGAAGAGTCGGGATGCCGAGTCTCGGCCACCGGTTACTATCCCTCCCGCAGAATAGAGCGAGATTTCCTAAGCTACCGCACTTGCCAGCGTTGAGGCACCTTTCGAAAAGTTACAATCCGGACAAGCGACTTGTCCGTTGGAAACAACGCTTTTTCCTCCCTTTGAATGCGGATTCTTGTGATCAGCATGCCAGTGATCCCAGCCAACCTTTACCCCCTCACAGCGCAGCTTTAGCTGACATATCCCGCCGTCCCGGCGGAATATGGCGAGGCGCTGCTCATGAGAGAAGCCGCGTTTAGGGTCCTTAGGCTCGATATCCGGAACGGCATCAAAGAAACGCTTTTCAAAAAACTCCAAACGAGCAGCAATACTTTCCTCACTATCGGTCGATTGACTGATCAAACGACGATATTCGACGAGTTGGACATCCTTGCTTTCATCATCTTTAGTCTCATTTGCCTTGCGCTCACTCTCGAATGTTAAAAACCATTCCCGAATACTGCCTTCAAGACTATCGCAGACATAGCCGTCGATCAGTACGGACACGAGACAGTAAAGATTAATGACATTGTAGCGCTCTAGCTCGGGCGTCTTTTCGGGAAACGCCCGATTCAAGAAATCGAAAACTCGTTTGACCTTTTTCGCAACTTTTCCTTCCGTATCAAATGCTGCGTAGTCCTCATAGAGACGGTTTAAATCGGCGTCACGAACGCTCGTTGGGCCACCCTCGGTTTCAATCAGGATCGTTTGAGCAGCTAGGTGATCGTAGGTGAACCGGGAGTTTGTGAACCTGCATTTTTCAAAATAGGGATGGCGAGCGATCGTCTTTACGAAATCCCGCATCGACCCGGTCATCGCGTTGCGCTTTTCCTGGGCCTTCAGGATCGTGCCGTTTTGCAACCGAAGAAACATATCACGAACTTCATCTTCTTGGTCGCTCTGCATGGCATCTTCCACAATCACGACATCGGCTGGATAAGCATCAAAGATCGTTCGAACGTCGAGAGGAAGATCGTCGTACCGCATACCGGCGACCTTGTGGCCGCGCACATCATCCATGTCTTTCGCGAGAGGGAAGACATTTTTGCGATATTCCCAAATGGTCCGGATGCGTTGTTGCCCATCGACGACCTCGTACTCAACGCCATCGGCCCGCTTCACTGCCCGCCAATACATTTTGGGAATGTCGTATTCGCGCAGGATGGTATCGAGCAGTAGTTGCTTTTGTTTGCGAGACCAAGCTGGAGGACGCTGGTAGTCCGGCGTTGGATCAACGCGAGTTTCGTAGCTACAAATGGTCGAGAGCGGAAGTGGGCGCTTATTCATTTTCATGTTCAAATCCTCCCCTCTAATCATGGTAGAAATCCGGTTGTCCTGTCCAGACCTATTCTTAGGGTTGTAGCGCGTCCGGCGATGCCGGAACAGGCTCTACTCGCTGCGCTCACCAAGCCCCGAAGATCCCGCAAACGGGATGGCGGGTCTTGGCCTTCGGTGACGATCCCTCACGCAAGATGGAATGGCAGCCGTTCGGCTGACTTCGTTTGTCTGAGATCGGGGCTTGCAGCCCCCTAGCCGTCAAGGCAACCCGCTTCGCGGGCGGAAAACGGCAGGCCGTGTAGTCGCTCCGCTCCGGCCCGCACCACCCCGCTCGTTTTCCGGCCTGTGACGGCCAACCCCCGCTCATCGGCGCTCGCCTAGTTCCGGTTGCATGCGCAACCAGCAAACTAGGAGAGAAAGATGAGAACCGATGTTTATGAGAAGATCACCAATCAGATTGTTTCGGAGTTAGAGAAAGGCGTCAGACCTTGGCATCAGCCGTGGAAGGCCGAACACGCCGCCGGACGCATCACGCGACCGTTGCGGGGGAACGGAATTCCCTATCAGGGCATCAATGTTCTGATGTTGTGGTCGGCTGCAATCGAAAAGGGCTACGCCGCTCCGATCTGGATGACGTTCAAGCAAGCCTTGGAATTGAAGGCGCATGTTCGCAAGGGTGAGCAGGGAAGTCTTGTCGTGTACGCCGACAAGATCATCCGCACCGAGACGGATCAGACGACCGGCGAGGACAGCGAACGCGCGATCCCCTTCATGAAGGGTTACACCGTCTTTAACGTCGAGCAGATCGAGGGATTGCCGGAGCATTATTACGGCAAGCCGGAAGTTCGGACGGACTCCGTGCAGCGCATCGCTCATGCCGAAGATTTTTTCGCGGCGACTGGCGCGAGTGTTGTTCACGGCGGCGGCCGTGCTTGTTACGTCCCATCCACCGATAACATTCACATGCCTTGCATTGATTTTTTCCGAGACGCGGAGAGCTACTACGCCGTCCGCGCCCACGAAACTTGCCACTGGACTCGTCACTCCTCCCGCCTCGACCGCGAATTTGGTCGCAAGCGGTTCGGCGACGAAGGTTACGCAATGGAAGAGCTTGTCGCCGAGCTTGGTTCCGCCTTCCTTTCCGCTGACCTCGAATTGACCCCCGAGGTTCGGGACGATCATGCCGCCTATATCGCGTCATGGATCAAGGTTTTGAAGAACGACAAGCGGGCGATCTTCACCGCAGCATCCCATGCGCAGCGCGCCGTTGATTTTCTTCACGGCGCGACGAAAGCGGCGACTGGCTCCGCCGAGGCCGCGTGACATGGCGCGGCCCGACATTCTTATGGTCGATGGCCACGCCTTTAGCTGGCGACGCCTCTGCGAATTGCGTCGTCAGCAGATCGAGGAATGGTCGCGGGTCGAAGTGCGGCAACCCGCACTTTTCGCACTCAAGACCGACTGCCGTCCGGCGACTGAACGGACGGCGGCTGGCCGTTACGCCGAGCCGACATTGTTTGTCGGCACGGCGAAATACAACGAACCGTAAATACGCGCCCAAAAATCAAACGGCTTTGACACCTGGCGCATGAAGCGCAAAGATGCGCTGTTCTTAGGCGTCTCCGCGCACATACAGCTAACTAGGGGTGTCATCTATTTTCCGTTCTGACAGGAGGCATCGATGTCATATTTTGTGAATTGGATTAGGGACGGTCGAGTCACCCGGTTTGCTCATCCCCACCCTGACCTTGACTCAGCTTTGGATTTCGCCTGTGAGGCATTCAAGATTGAGTGTAGCGACGTTTGGGTGAATGACGAAAACGGACAAAAGGTGGCTGATCGACGATCTGTAGCGCAACACGCCGACAAAACTGGTAAACCTTACAACTGAAGTGATGTCGCTTGACCTCGACTGGACCGCTTAGCTAATGACTGACCAAGAACTCCTAAACGCACTTGACCGACTTAAGGCCATGATGATTGCGGTAGCGACCGGGGGTCCTCGGATCGGTGCCGTACAGACGGACTTCGCCACGGGCTATGACGAAGTCGTGGGCGAGTTGGCACATCGGCAAATTCAGAACCCTCTTCCCTATCGGGACCTCTGGGAATGGTACGGCCGATGGAGCAGCGGCGACATGCCATCGTGGCAGTCGCGAAGGAATTTCGTAAATGAGGTCTTTAAAGACTTGGTTCGAAGTATTCAGGACAATCCTGCACAGCACCGGCCCTTTGAATCGACCGCGAATCTCTCAATCCCGGTGCCAGACTCGGCGGCTACGCCTGCTGAGCATCGATTTGATTGTTTCGTTAGCTACGCGAGCGAGGATCGTCCGATGGTCAAGCTGCTCGTCGAGGCACTCGCGGCTCAAAGGATCGACGTATGGTGGGACAGGGGTCAGATTACGCTCGGTGATCGTCTGACTAAGAAGATCGACGAGGGTTTAAGTCGGTCACGATACGGACTTTTTATTGTCAGCCCATCCTTCGTCGCAAAGAGATGGACCGAAACAGAGCTGCGAGCACTGTTAAACCGCGCAATCAGTAGCGGACGGAAAGTAATCCTGCCAGTGCTCGTGGACATGGACCATAACAAGTTTGCGAACACCTATCCGCTTCTGGCTGACATCGTCTCCACAACTTTTGATGGCGACATGGCCGCGTTGGTCGATGAGATCACTCGCGCGATGGAATGAGGGAATGATTCGGCGCAACGGGTTCCCACGGAAGGGATAGGCCGTGCCTGCCGCCCGCGCCCGATGATCCGGCGCGGGCTACCGCTATTCACCCGGCAACCACGCATCCAGACGATCCCCCTTTTTTGCATGTGCGCACTGATTTCGTGAACATTCGTCAGCTCAATCAGTTGCCAAGGGAGCGGCGCACACTGAGCATTTGCAAACGGGATTCCGGACAGAAACGGCGACGGGTTTTATTGTCGTATTATTGGGATTTTGGTCGTTTTTATTGGGGTTTTGTCCGGGTTCTTAATTGAAGCTCAATAACGGTGTGATAGAGTTCAAATATCGAATAAGGGTGATGGCAAGCCATGTGATGTTACACGGAAATGCCTTCGGCATCCGTTCCACATCCCGCTTGGCAAGGGGGCTAAGCCCCCGTTGCATCCCTGCCGGATAGGGTCATCCCTCCCCGGTCGTACCACCGGCGCTGGGGAGGGGCGCGGTGATGGCCAAAGCGCCCCGGAAACATGCGGCAGCCGGACGCCGCCGCGTTGAGAATCCGAAGCAAGCTTTTATCGCTGTGCGCTGCACCACTCAAGAGCGGGCAGCGATAAAGGAGGCCGCCGATAAGTCCGGCCTCGCCGTCGGCGCCTATCTACGGGCTACGGCGCTCGGCAGCCCCGGCCCCCGAGCTGTCCGCCGCCCGCCGGTCGAGCGCAAGGAACTGGCGCGGCTCCTGGGCCATCTCGGCAAGGTCGGCTCGAACATCAACCAGCTTGCCCACGCCTTCAACAGCACCCGCAGCATTCCCGGCCTTGCCGAACTGAAGGCCGTCCGCGAGCAGATCGGCGAGATACGGGATGCCCTGATGAAGGCGCTTGGCCGCGCGGGGCACTCCGGTGATTATTAAGGGCACTTCCTGCGCCGGGGCGAGCCGTCTGGCCGCCCATCTCACCCGAACCGACACCAATGAACGCGCCGAGGTCAAAGAGATAAAGGGGACCGTCGCTCAAGACCTCTCCGGCGCACTGCGGGAGATGGAGGCCGTCGCTGCCGGAGCGCGCACCACCAAGCCATTCTATCACGGCTCAATCAATACGCGGGCGGACGAGCCGTTGACCGACGAGCAACGGATGTATGCGATCGACAAGCTGGAGGCTGCCCTCGGATTGACCGGACAGGCCCGCGTGGTCGTCGTTCATGAGAAGGAAGGCCGCGAACACTGCCATATCGTCTGGTCGCGGATCGACCTCGACCGCATGGCCGCGATCAGCGACAGCCACAATTATCGCAAGCACGAGGAAGTTGCGCGGGATCTTGAGCGCGAATTCGGGCACGAGCGCGTCCAGGGCGCGCATGTCGAACGCGACGGTAGCGCGAGGCCGGAGCGAACCCCCAGCCATTCCGAAATGTTGCAGTCCGAACGGACGGGCATCAGTCCCGATCAAGCCAAAGAGTTTATGACCGGCATCTGGCAATCGACCAAAAATGGCAAGGAGTTTAAGGCGGCGCTTGAAGAGAAAGGTTGGATGTTGGCGCGCGGCGACCGGCGCGACTTCGTCGCCATCGATCAGCATGGAGGTGTCCACAGTATCGCTCGCCGCGTCGAGGGTGCGAAGGCCGCCGACGTGCGGCAACGCTTCGCCGACATCGATCCTAAAACTCTCAGCAGCGTTGCTGAGGCCAAGCAGGTACAGCGCGAACGGCACGGAGGCCATGAGCGGCAAGCGGCAGGAAGGCCGCACGACACGGAAGCGCGCGCGCCATCCAAGGCTGCGGGTCAGGCGCGGGGGCCGAAGGCAGAGCGGGGTGGCGCGCGTTTGCGACCTTCCCCCGGTAAGGTCGCGGACTCCATCTTCAGCGGCCTGATGGGGGAGTCGCCCTCCCCCAAGCCGAAAGAACCGGAAACACCGCCGCATGTGCAAGATGCAGCGACGCCGTCGCAACGCCGACAGGAATTGATGCGGCAATTGTCACGCGAGATTCCACAGGAGACCGAGAGGGACGCCGAGATCGAGCGCGATCGAGGGCGAGAGCGCGACAGGGGGTAACCGGCCCGGCGCAGGGGCAGCGCCGGTGCCAAAACCGAAACAGCCCCACGCGAAGCGGGGCATCTCGCCAGCCAGGAGGTTCCGTCGCACAGGACGCAGCCTGACAAAGTGGCGCGGTAGACGAAAACTTCAGACGACAACAAAAACAGGCAGCGGTGATATTCGCGCCCTGTGGCTAGAGATGCGCGTCGTTACCGGCCTGCCGAATTCCGGCGGTCAGCCATCGCCGGACACGCGCGGCGATGTGGACTCGGAGCGCAAGATCGATCCTTCGCCTCCGTCGAACGAAGGCACAGGTGGACAGAACGGCGCGCGTTCCGATGCAGGCGATTCAGATAACCTCCCCGCCACCAACGGAGGCGCAAGCGAACCGCCGGACGTGTCGCCGGAGTTTAAAAGCGAGATGGCGGCCATTCGCTCCCACTATGCGGCAAGGATCGCCGCAGCGCGCCGAAATGTACGTCCGGGCGACCTCGCCGTCGCCATAAGAGCGTTATTGAACGAGGAGACCGTCGCCTTGCGCGCCGTTACCGAAAGATGGAAGGCGGCCACGGAGCGTCAGAGACAGGAAAAACCGCAGAGTCCGACGGGAATTGTGCAGCGAAAAGACGATCCGAAACCGTGAGGACGTGATCGGACACACCACCGTGAGACCGAAAATACAACGATAAATGCGCTAGGCTAGCGAATTGTCGGATAATGTCGTATTTCATCAAGCATACCCCCAAGGATCGAACGCCAGATGAATCAAGATATTGCAAATCTTCTTAAGGCCGCTTTGGAGTGTAGCATTTTCATTGAGCCTACTGATCCTGGCTTGACCTACCAAGAGATTCTTGAAGTCGGGCAGCGCGCCGGATACCAGCCGGGCGAGGTCAGCGACGCGGCATCAGCAGTGTTAACTGCGGGTGAGCGAACCAAATCGAATAAGTTCATTACAGACCGGATGACGCGCCAGACCTGGGCGATCTATTTCAAGGAAGAGCCGGATTATCGAAACTTTGCGGCATTCGATTTTGTCGTCTCGCAGCTCAATGAACGTGTACGATCGGACGGCATGAGGAACGCGCAAGTTGACCGTAAAATAGTCATCGAGCGCGCCATCGCGAGTGGTCTCTCCCAGAACGACGTCGAAGCCGCCATCACCTATCAAGTGCTCGCTGACCAGCTCATCGAGAAAGATGGCGTTTTACGGTTTACGCACAACAGCGGCGTTCGTCAGCTTCCTAGCGAGACTCTTGAGCAACTGAGCCGCTCCCACCGAGCGGCTATGCGCAAAGACGCTCGCGCTCGCGCCTATCCGATTGCAAAAGATATTATCGAGCGGCGTTCCGACGGCCGACCACAGCACGTCGAGCCTCTCGATGCTTTCGCCGAACAACTCGACAAGCTCAAATACGGCGCTTTCCGGATTTGGTGGAAGCAGACGGTCGGTGAACTCCGGCGAGGCGATCCGAACTCATCGCCTGTCGCCGTCTGCGTCTTATCCGCTGCCTTGGTTGAAGGCGCACTGACTTTTGTGGTCCAGCATGCGCGCAACTTGAACCTTGGCGTTTTTAAGTCGAAGGATTTTGACGGAGCCCCGCGAAGCTGGAAAATCGACGATCTCGTTTCCAGCGCGGCGTCAGGTAGCGATACGGCGATACTTGATATCCCCACCAAGAACCGTGCAGAAATTCTTATCAAGACACGCCAGAGGATACATGCTGGCCGCATGCTGTCCGATTTTCCCAATGGTGTTCCCGACTTACGTCCTGAAGAAGCGCGGGACGCCAAGATCACCACCGACCTTGTGGTCAGGCGTGTGCTCGATTGGCTGGAAAAATTTCCTCCGGCCTGAAAGAACCGTCACCCATCATAGTACGGATTCTTCGCGGCGCGTTTGGCGGCTTGCTCGATCTTCCAGTAAGGCGGCGCGAAGAAACGGACGCCGTTCGCCATGCCAGCTAGCCAGAGAAGGCCAGTGCCTTCGGCGAAGCCCATCAGTTCATGCGGCAGATGGAGCGCACGACTGATCTGGTTCCAGCTAATGCCTTCGCTTTTTTGCCCCGTCGCGCTCGACAAATTCTCGCTGGTGTTGGCGGCGATGAGGGTAGTCTGTCCGGCACGGCGCGACATCCAGTCTGCGGTCGTAAGATCATTCGGCGCGAAACCCTGCACGACGCCCGCGTTGGCGAGGAACGACTCCCAACGCTCATTATAAAGCGCCTTGAGTTGTGCAAGGTCTTGGCAGATTCCGGCAATCTGCACCTTGTAACCGCGCACGAGGCCGAAGGCATCTTCGAGCGGGGCGAGATGGCCGAGGGCGGGCATCTCGTCGATCAGGAATAGCGTGCGCAGTCCGCCGGGACGATAGAGCGCGCGCAGCGCCGAGACGACAATGAGACGAAGCCAAGTGCTATGCGTCCGCATCCGTTCGGCGGGCAGGATGACATAGACCGTCGTCGGCTTGTCTTTCAGTTTCCGAAAATCCACTCCCGGCTTTTTGAGATCGTCGCGCATCGGCTTCGACAGCAGCCAACGTGTCTGTGTGTCGCCGGTCGAGCGGATGCTGGACAGTTCATTAGTGTCGCGTCCGGTGAAGCGCGAGGCAAGACTGGCAATTTCATAGCCGCCATCGATCGCCATTTGCGTCGCGGTGTAGCGCAGGCCGCCGATGAGGCGCTCGTGTGGCTTTCCGTCCTCGCCGAGGTAGGTTTCCCAACGGTCGGGCTCGGTCAGCATCTCGCGCACGTTTTCGAGATTGGCTTCTTCACCTTTGGTGATTTTCTCCCACATGATGAGCGCGACAATCAGACCTTGCGCCGATTCCGTCCAATGCGGGTCTTTGCCTTCGACTTTAATCAGGGCTTCGCCGAGCGCCGCAGCGTCGTCATAGAAATTTGGCGACTTCGGATCGAGGGTAGCGAGCGGATTGAAACCCGCCGAGCCGAGGCCGAGCACATCAAAGGGATTGAGCATGACCACATCGCCTATCGTCCGGCGATAGTCCGCAGTGACGGCAGCCAGTTCACCTTTCGGGTCTATCACGATGATCGAGCGGTCGTTGATACTCAGGAGGTTCGGAATCAGAAACCGCGTCCCCTTGCCTGTCCCGTTCGGCCCGAACAGGAGGACGTGACGCTCACCTGCATAGGCAATCTTGTCCCCGACGCGCCCCGCCGCTTCGTCAAAATAACGCCCGAGGGTAATGCCTTCTTCTGCCATGCCTGCGGTCAATCCTCGCCGATCAATCCTCGAAAGTTTGGTCGCGCAGCGGCGAAGCTCCGGCTTCGCCGCGCGCCGCCTTTCGCGCTTCGTCCTGACTCGCCGGACGGGCGGAGCCGTGCACGTTGGTATGGCGGGTCATTCGATGACCGACAGCGGGGACGCCAACCACAAGAAAGGCCACGCAGACCAGCAGCCACACCGCCAATTCCGACAGGCTGCCGAACCACCCGAAATGCAGTGCCGCATAGACCGCCGCTATCGCCAGCGCGGCCAGGACCGCAACGAGCAGCAAGACGAGCCTATCGACCCTTTTGTTCACTTCGTACCGACTCCTAAGGGGCATCCCGACGCCCCAAGATCACCGCCAGAGTCACTATTAAACCAGTTTTCTTGATCGGGCGCGCGCGAAAAGGCTCCCCCTACCACTTGAGCGGGAGTCAAAAACGTGATTACGAATTTGTCTAGGGCAACGGAGCAGGCAGGATATGGCTTCCCCCGAACAGGACGACAAACCGGCATCACCTCCTATTGAGGCCGAGCGCGAAAAGCTTCGGAAGGCCGGTTACACCGATACGGAAATAAGCCAGATTCTGGTCGCGCGCGCCTTGGGTACGTCAGGGCATTCGGCGGACGCGCCAACCGGACAGGGCGTCATGTCGGGCACCCTCAGCTCGGTTATGGCGATCGGCAGCTATGCCCGAGGCACGGTTTTCACAATCAGGCATGACCTGGCGACCATATTCGATAGGACGGCTTTGGCTTCCGCCCGTGTGGTCGCTGCGGCCATGCTGGTCTTCAAGGTGGCGGTTATATCGGTGCTGGCCTATGCGGGCTGGCAGGAGTGGCAACAGCACATCATCAATGAGACGAAAATCACGGCGACGAACGTGGATAAAGTGCGCGCGGAGTCTTGCACTGCCCGCGTGAGGGCGTTTCTCGACAGTGCGTCGAGAGATACTCTCTTGAAAGGAAACGCCGAACTCGCGCACGAGTGCGGTCAGACCTATGACGCCGCCGTCAAGGGTGCCATCAATGCGGCGGAAATTGCTGCGGCACAGGCGGATAAGGCCAAGGCTGACGCCTGTAACGCGCGCTTGCAACAGTTGACGCAGAATATGTCTATAGCGGACCTTACGGCGTGGTCGAACAACCAGAGACCAAGCCCAGCGGGTGCGCGAGCGATTGAGCAATACAATAAGGACTGCAATCCGCAGGATGACAATGATCCGATCGACCCAGCGCGCGAGGCACAATGCGACGCGCGTTCTAAGGCAATCGTCAGCGATCTCGATCACTTGAAGGCGGGGGACAATGAAGGCGTAAATCGTGTGATGAAACAGGTACGCGGGTTCAAGGACGACTGCCGGATCACCGAGGAGCGACAGCAACTCCTCAAGGCGGCAGCGAGCCGCGCGGTGGCGCTATTCCAGCAGGGGAGCACCCATCCGACCACCACGGAAGACCCCGCAGCATGCGATCAGAAATTTAAAACCGTGTTGACGGCTATCGAAACTATCGATCTCAAGGACGAAGACCCGGGAACGACCCTAAAAACCAAAATCGAACAATATAAAGGGGAATGCACGGTCACCGAGGCGCAGCAAGCAGCGGCGAAAGCGGCCTTTGACACGAGGACGGAGAAAGCAACGAAAATCGGCGCTGTTCTCATGCGTGTCCGCGAAATCCAACAAATCGAGGCAGCCCACAATGCGGGAAACTATGCCGAAGCTCTGAAGCTATCCGAATCTCACGCTACGGCAACCGAGGCGGAGGAAATCAAAAAAGACGGCAACGCGGGCAAGTTGACTGCCGATGCGCTTAGTAATCTTTCATGGGAGGCGCTATTCGCTCGCGAATTTGCGAAGTCGCTGGACGCATCCGAACGTGTGATCAAGCTACTCCCGAGTAATCTCGTGCCGGTAACCAATCAGGCGCATGCCCTGATGTTTCTAGGCCGGGCCGCCGAAGCCAAGGCCATTTATCTCGCCCATAAAGGTGAACCATTGCAGGGCAAGACTTGGGAAAAAGTAATTTCCGAAGACTTCGCCAAACTTCGTGAGGCTGGGATCACTCACCCGATGATGGCCGAGATCGAAAGAACGCTCTCGGGCCAACCCGCGCCAACGGAACCGCTATCTGGGCCTCTCGCAGCCGCTAGTCCTCTGCCAGACCCGGATATTGAGGCGGTGCGCCAGTACAAGCTCGCGGCAGATCGTGGAGATGCAGAAGCGCAGCTGAATTTAGGCCAGATGTACGAGGCTGGCCGCGGTGGCCTACTGTCCGACCCCCGCGAGGCGGCGCGTCTCTATAAGCTCTCGGCAGACCAGGGATATGCAGCCGGACAGTTGCAACTTGCCTACATGTACGAGAACGGGGATGTTCTGCCGAAAGATTGGCCCGAGGCCGCGAGGCTGTACCGCCTTGCCGCAGATCAGGGAAACGCTGCGGCCCAAGCAAACCTCGCCGATTTTTATGAACGAGGCGATGCGGGATTGCGAAGAAACGCTTGCGAAGCCATGCGCCTTCGCAAGCTTGCTGCCGCTCAGGGCAACGCGTATGCGGCGAAGAATCTTAAGGAAGCAAGCGCCACACGGTGCAAACCGTAGCCGTTGCCATGCCGAGTCAGTCCCGCTGTTGCAACTCTGCCGCAGCGACCGGAATTTCTAGCACAAGCCGACGAATTTGCTTCAAACCGAAGGGACATCGGTTCTAGGCTACCATTCATGTCTTGCGAACAGCGGTTTGTTCGCAAGTAACTGCACGGTAATGGATTTCGGGCTAAGCTGGTAGGATAGACGTAAGGGATTTTTTCGACGCAAAATTTGTCGTTTTTAGCACAGAAATTAGCACATAACGACAGCGTAACGAAAATAGCTCTTTAATATCAAATAGTTGTCTAACCACCGTAGGACTTAAAATCCCTCGATGGCAACGTCGTGTGGGTTCGAGTCCCACCGCCCGCACCACGCTTCGCCCTGACGGGCTACGCGTGGCGCGGCCATGCAGAAGCCGTTAGGGCGAAGCGTGTCCG